>WNGH01002436.1_pt1 | contig 17623 bp, 23 predicted proteins | sample 5400631 | NCBI WGS metagenome assembly WNGH01 (sample SAMN13153373, study PRJNA577476) | soil metagenome | isolation source: 115 cm soil or saprolite under Garry oak tree replicate 1 | place: USA:California | collected 2016-06-15
GACCGTTTTCTTTCAACATTGAAAGTAGAGAGAGTAATTCGGCTACCGCTAGCCAGTCTCTTGTCTTTGTCCTCGTCCCCTCCCGACTAATACATGTGTTATTCCAAGGTTTCAAGCACTTCTCGCGTACTCTGTATGCTCTGCATGCCCTGAATATGACGATATTGAACCGTGTTTATGGCGGGCCCGGAGGGATTTGAACCCTCGACCATTCCCCGAACGAGTCTCCTGTTCGGACTCGTCCTTCAGGTTAAGAGCTTCAGCCCGGGAAGCCTGCTGCTCTACCTGGCTGAGCCGCCCGACCAAACCATGATACTGGCCTGGTTTACGGGCCCATTAGACCCGCCAAAAATCCGGTGCCCGGCAGATTTCTAATAAGGGTTTTCGTTTCCGCAATGGGGACAACCAGTCATAGTCTCGGAACTGTATTTTACCCCAGTTGTCAGGGCTGGGCGTATGTCCCCAGTGGTCCTCATAGGGCTAGGACTGGATAATGAGAAGGGAATAACTGTTCAAGGCCTTGAAGAAGCCCGCCGGGCCGACAGAGTATTCGCAGAACTATACACTAACATGATGCCCGATCTAAACCTCCACAGTCTTGAGACAATGATTGGGAAGAAGATTGCCGTGCTAACAAGAACTCAGCTGGAGGATGAGAACGCTCAGGAAATAGTGAAGGACGCAGAAACAAAGACAGTCGTCCTCCTAGTCCCAGGAGATCCAATGATTGCTACCACACACGTCTCCCTTCGACTAGCACTGGCCAAGAGAAAAATCCCCTCAAGAATAGTGCACGGCGCCTCCATAGTATCGGCGATCTGCGGCGCCACTGGACTCCAGAGCTACAAGTTTGGAAAATCCATCACTCTTCCCCAGACAGAACCCGTCCCAAAGTCCGTTCTAGAAACGGTTCAGGACAACAAGGCCCGGGGACTACACACCCTTCTCCTCCTCGACGTGAACTCTGACCAGGCCAATGCGCTGACGATTCCAGATGCCCTTCGCAAACTAGCAAAATCTGACTCGTCGGTAAATGAATGGCTAACTGTTGGAGCGGCTAGAATTGGATCGCCCAGTGAAACAGTCAAAGCCGGAAGGGCGAAGACACTTTCAGGTTTCGATTTTGGACCCGTGCCCCACTCCCTAGTATTCCCAGGCAAGCTCCATTTCATGGAAGAAGAAGCCCTCAGAGTCCTTGACGGAGCTACAGCGGCCGACTTGGAGGACAAGCAATGAGAGAGGATGCCCAGGAGAGAACCACCAAATATCTCGACACCACCACCCAATCCCTAAAACATCTCAAGACAAGAAAACTTCCCGCCACAATATCCCAAAACCAGTTGAATGGCGTCCTCGAGCTAGTCCGGGGCTACACGAAAGACGCTAAGCACTACGTGGACAACAAGAAGCCGGTTACATCCCTGGCATGCATAGCCTATGCGGAAGGACTCTTGGACGCTTTGAGGTTTCTAGAACTCATCGACCTCTAACCCGTCAAGCCTTTGACTCTTCCAGCTTTCACACGCCCATTTCTTGAACACAGTAACAATCCACTGATATTCACGGGGCTCCGACCCTGACCCGGGACCCGGGTTGGAGATATGCGCTGCCTGCCGTAAAGGCATCCGTACCGACGAGGATGTAACAGCCATCTTTAACCAAGAAGGTCAGAAAAACTTCTACCATCGAAACTGTGAGGAGAAAACAGACCACTTCACAAAATGGCGTGAAGAAGCAGCTTGGACATTCAAGCCAACACGTCTCACCATGACAGAGTGGAAGCGTTGCAGCCCCAAGAAACACCTAGGGGTCTGGCAGTCCATATTCATTGCGCGGCGGGAGGAAGACGTCTGGTGCCCCGACTGTGGGCTTAAGATCACCAGGCATGAACAGGCCCGCTGCCGGACTTGCGGAGCGCCGGCCATTGTTCTGGCTGCAGAACCGACTCGGATGGTGTTTAATCACCACGAGCCTCTGTACAAGCTTCTTCTGCATTGCACAGAGAAGGGAGATGAAGCCAGCACCTATGCCGTCATCACTGGCTTTACACCTGTTACGGTAACTCCGAAGAAGCAGCCTAACGAGACCAGGTCTCCGAAGGAGGTTCAGATGCTGAAGTACGAGGCAAAGGGAGACCCGAACAGGGGCCTCAGAGTAGGTTAGGCTACAGCAAGCCTTCTTAATCCTCGACCATTGGCCGGTCCGGTCGAGCCCAATAATGGCCCCGGGCAAGACCGTCCTAGCCACAGGTGTCTTCGACCTTCTCCACCCAGGCCACCTACGATTCCTGGAAGAGTCAAAGAAAAAGGGAGGTCCAAGGGCACGGCTTGTAGTCATCATAGCCAAAGACCACACAGTACTGAAACGAAAGGGTCATCCTCCCGTCCTACCGGAATCAGACAGGAGGCAAATCGTCGCCTCCCTCAAACCGGTCAGCAAGGCGATTCTGGGCCACGAAGAGGTTGACTTTCTCGGAATTCTCCAAGAGGTCAGGCCCAGCATCGTCTGTGTGGGCTACGACCAGAACGACATCAAGGCTGCGGTGAAGAGAGTAATAGTAGACCAGAAGCTTCCTATCCGCGTTGTCCAACTGCCCAAGTTCGGCGTGGACGGGCTCAACAGCAGCACAGGTGTCAAGAGACGGGTTGTCAAGAACTGGCCTCGTCGCTAGTCCTTCGAGGTGACCCTCACCCGGACAAGGTCCCCATCTTTCAACTTCAACTGTTTCCTGAGCGGGTGGGGTGCGATTATCTCCACCACATCCTCACCATAATGGGCCCTGATCGGTAGTACGATGGCTGACTGTATCTTCTCGTTCACTACAGCTTTGAAGCATTTTGCGGGTCCGTAGCTTCGCTGGGCGTTGGCGAAGCCTTCGACGTAGATGAAGGGAAAGCTCTCCAGCAATCTTCTCTCGTTCTGGTCTTCCTTCCTTATTCGAAGGTTCAACGTCCCAGGGTAGGGGTCGAAGCCCAGCTTGGACCTGAACTGTTTCCGGTAGCCTTCCAGGCTCATGTAATACGACCCCTCTGACAGGCCGGAGAATACGACACCATTCATTACAAGCTCCTCCTTAGCTGCCTCGAAGACCCGCTTCAAGACCCTGTACATCCCAGTCAGGTGTTGAAGGCCATTACTAGTTATTCGGACTCTTTGGTTTCTCCACTCCCTGGTCCTCTGGATCAAGCCGAGCTGTTCCATCTCGATCAGCCGTCTAGAAGCTGTCTGCTGGGACGTTCCAATCCCTTGAGCCACATCCTCAGTGCTACACTCAATTTCCTTCTCATTAGCACCCATCTCGGCCAGCTTGTAGAGGGCGAGAAGATGGGCAGGCTTCAAACGAGTCCCCTCCGTAATCTGGCCGCTTCGAGATGAGCCTCTCTTAAAGGAGAGGGATGATTATTGACCAGGCAGCGCCTGACCAACCTGTCCGCGTCTTCCAGTCCGACCCGGTGCCCAACGCTCACATAGTAGCCTTACCGTTGCCCGCCGTGACAACCTTCCCGAGCAATTCTCCATCTGGACTCATGATTCTGTTCTTTTCGATCCTGCCATAGAACCGGGTCTTGGCAACGCCAATCGTCGGCTGGTTCAAAGCCAGTCCAACCTGACAGGCGACCCCAAAACCTTCTCGGGTGGGCGCGTCCATGACCATCCACTAGGAACACATCTGCCCTAGCTCGAAGCTTCCGAGCCGCCGACACTAGCAGCGGTCCTTCTCGAAACCCGAGAAGTCCCGGGAGATAGCCAACCTGGGCCTGGCCTACAACATCGGCCCTATGCGTAACTTTCAGTTCTTTCGCGTGTGGCAAACCGAAAGTGCGAGGAATGTGGTGGGTCATGTCTTTCTTTTGACCTGCGCCACGGGGGACGCTTGGGATAAATCCCAGCAGCTTGGTGGACTCCAACACGAGGCCTCAAACGGTATGATGGCCAAGTTTCTGAAACCATTGAGGTTAGATGCCTACACAGTAGGAAAGAACAGCGAAGGGTGGGCGCTGATACTCGGATTATCGTACGGAGTCATTGAATACTTTCTAATTTCTTCTTCTCCGTTCAGCCCCATCTTCGTCGCTTCTCCCTCGGAGTACTTCTATCGCCTGATTTACATCGCCGCTCTGTTCCTTCCCTTTGCAAGTAGAAACTATTGGAGATGGTTTGCGTGTGGAACCTCCGCCATGGTCGTTGAAGATGCTTCCTACTGGGCATTTGACTATTGGAAGACTGGCGCGTTGCCAGTTCAGTGGGCCTGGTACTACCCGGTTTGGAGCAACATACCTCTGTTGTATTTCATTATACCCTTGGTTTTCTATTCTTACTGGAGAGGAAAGGGTTGGGGTAGAGAGACCAAATGAGCTGGCTGAGAAGAGATAGGAAAGAAGTATGGCCCTTTTGAATCATTACACGTAGACATCCCATCTATCATAAATGCCCAAACCGACTCCATGGAGTCGCGGCTGAAAGATGGTGAGGACTAGTTCTTCTGACATCATGTTTCCCCTTCGAGAGGTTTCCAACGAGAAGAGAGTGGAGGTTGCACGAGTCATCGTCTCTCGTCTAATTGAGAAGTACAAGGACTCGGTTCTAGCTGTGTACATCTGCGGTTCAACTGCCAAGAAACTTGACCGTGCATACTCGGACCTTGAAATGATGTGCGTCGTCAAGGACGGTTTGGGGGTTCCGAGCAGGCGCTTCGGGTACAAGGGCCTTCTGGTAGGGGTCGACTATCCTCAAGATTCAACTTATCTAAAAGCCGCCCGCGAGCCTGGGCACGATTGGCCTCTCGGCGCAGACGAGTGCCGGAACCATATTGTTCTTTTTGACCGAGACGACCCTTGTCCCGAAACTGGAAATGTCCCAGACCTTTTCCGCTCCGAGAACCTCCGTGTAATAGTCTAGGTCCCTCTCAACATTCTTGGTTCCAATGTAGAGATACCTCAGGGTACCGAACGGGGGACCTTTCGCCTCACCCATCTTTCCCCAACCCTGTAGATGAGACGTGTTGAAATGTCTCGCGTTCACCAAACCACCAGCTCCAGTTTCTCAGCTCACGAAGGGGCTAGGGCAAAATCTTGAACGCACTGAGACCAGACAGAATCGGGATAACCTTTCGGAGACAAGCGCAGAATCAACCCCTTTCGACGATCTGAGAGGCGATTACATTCACCCACCTAACGGTCGTGAAGGAAATGCACTCGAAAACGGGGTCAGCCAAGACCCGGTCAGGGCTGATTCCGCGCGACTCACCGGGAAAATCGCCCATAATCGCTGCCGGACAGAAAGCGACCTCTGAAAAAAGAGGGGCCCTATCACTCACCTCTCGAGACGTGAGACAGCCTCTCTCCCTCAAACCATCCGAGTTGTATGAACGGGAAAAAGTTTCAACCAGCATTCCCCAAAAACGTTGAATCTTCTTTTCTAAGAATTCTTATTCTATGCCCGGGGGCCCAGGTAAAACACGCCCGAAACAGCTCAGCCAAAGAGAGGTTCTTCTAGGAAAAACCACGAAAGCGAGCCATCGTGAGGTCCAAGAGTCCTTCAAAATGGGCGCGCGGGCCAAGCAACAAGCCCAGATCAAGCTCTGATCACGAATCCAGCCAAGTGATTCTAGCATCAGCCACTATCTGTTCGGGCCGCTGGCAGCTTTCTTGGGAACTTTCCAAACCCGAGGCAGGCAGGTTCCAGCCCCTGACCAGCCGAAATCCCCGGAAACATGCCCAGACAGAAAACGTCTCACAAGAAAAAAGTATGGGCCATCCCACCCTCAAGGCGTGAGAGAGATTCAACAACGCTTCTTGCGGGTTTTGCCGCCCGCCTCCAGCCTATTCCCGAGACGGTCCAGCGCCTTTTCCAGCGAGAAGCGCCTCGCCTCCGTCACCACATCACCCCTCGTCGCCTCGATAATCCTCCTAGCCGCATCCATCTTCACCCTGAAAGTCGGAATGATCGAGGTATGGTTCAGGCTTTGCAAGTCCTCATAGATCCCTTCCATCACGCCCAAGAGATTCTCGGCAACCTCCACCTTGCCCTTCCTAAGGCTGTTCAAGCTCATACGTCGAAACTCGCCGACCGCGTCCAACAAGCCCAACATGTAACTCCGCGGGTCCCCACCCGCCTCCTTCAACGATGGAATCTTCCCCACATCGACAAACCTAAGCAAGGTAGATGCCTCGACAAACTCCTGAAAAGCCACGACAACGCTCGTGGAAGTCCTAAACTCGGAAAAATCATTACATAGCCCGGAAATCTTCGCCAGCGTCTCACCCACACGCTGAAGGGTGGAGCGAGCCTCCTTCAAATCACCCCTGTGAATCTCGAGAATTGACGAGCCTGACATTCGAACAGCTTCCCTCGACAGAGCCAGCACCTGTTCGCGAGCCCCATCATAGCGGGACAGGTCGTCCCGAATCGTCTCCATATCCTTCTCATCAAGCAAAGAACAATCAGCCTTCTTAGTAACGAGCCAGTCTCTCCATAACAAGCCGGTCCGCTCGGCTTAGGCGGGGCCAGTAAGGCTCTGAGACTCTTCCTTCATCCCATCATGCGTAATGATCATCAAGTCAATCGCGTCCCCACTCGAAATGTCCCGGGCCACCGCAGACTTTACGGCCCTAAGCACAACAACCCTCGCCTCCTCAATCGACATGCCCTCCTTAAACTCCGCCTCCAAAACACCCATGGCAACCTCCGCACCCGTCCCAACCGCAGCAAACTTGTCCCCCAACACCGAACCAATCGGGTCCAAGACATAAAGGTCCGGCTTACCATCATCAACACCCGCAATAATCGTCTGAGCCAAATACGGAAACATCCGCCTGCTCGACAATACATTAACCATAACCTTAGCCGCATTCTTCACAGTGGCCTCTCGACCCCTCTCAAACCTGTAGATGTTCATGTAGGCAAGAACCTCCCGAGACAGAACCTGCATATCTCCAATAATCCCAGCACACGCAACGCCGATGTTATCAGTAATCTTGAAGATTTTCTTCGCAGTCTTACTCATCACAAAAGTCCCGTACGAATACCGTCGTTCCGACGCCAATAAGACGCCGTCTTTACAGACGACACCCACAGTTGTGGCGCCTGGCATGTAGGGTTCCTCGCCCATTCGAAAGACCTGAATTGCGAGCCCTATTCGTGTTGCTATAAAGCTACCGCCCCACACTCCATCCTCAAATGCAACAGGTCAGATGGTTACTGGAGCAGGTTGCCTGACCATCCCCTGAGAAAAATCCTATCAGGCATCGTTCGCGGTGCAAACCCATCCAGTGTCGAGATAGCGTACGTCCACCGAGGAGCACCAGATGATTCGATGAGGATCAAGGCGTCAGAGATAACGCATGTTGGGAAAGGCTCCTTTGTCCTATCCGACAAGGAAACTCAAATCCCCTTCCACAGAATTCTGTACATCAAGGAGGAGGCGACGGGATTGCTTCTGTGGACGAAGAGGAGCCCGCGGGTGACCGCAATCCAAGACCCTTAACTCGGAGAACTCCCCTCTTACCCAGCTCCCCCTGAACATGGAACTGGACGCCCGCCAACAGCTCGGCCACTCTCACATTAGTCAGAGTGTGCTGGGTGATCTGAGAAACAGAAACCTCCGAGACCCCTTCTGCAAGGGCCATGTAGGGAACAATCATGTCCCCCATATGTCGATCAAGAAAAGCTCCAGACTCAGCCTCTTCTATCAGCCTTCGGCCAGCTTCCACTCCCACCTCCTCCGCCGGCTTCCCTCTCTCTCCTAGGCCGTCCGCGCCGAGAACAGCCCCATCTTCCCGCGTACCGCACAGAACTACCCCGCTCCCCGGGCTAAGGCTCAAGCTAGGCTGGGAATAGTCCAGAGTTATGTTTGGAATCGGTAAACCCCTCTCTGCAAGTATTTTCTCGACTGCCACAGCCTGTCTCTCCGCCACATGCTGAGGCAGCCCTGTCGCATGGCTAACACCCTCTATCCGAGCCATCTCGCCACCATCAGCTCCCACGAGACCCCGCAAACAAGTCGCGGGTGTAGAGGAAAAATGAACCTCCCCTCCTCCCCTAGGATAGTGCCCCCTTCTTACAAGAGTCAAATCAGCATCGTACCCCATCCTTCTTAGACATGGCAAAGTGACCAATTGTAGGTAGTCTGTAGGAGGACTCCACCTTACATCCGTACCACCTGTAACCTGTGTTTCACTTGGTTCAGGAGCAAAAGCCAGCACAGGCATCAAAACCTGGAGGACCAAGGTTACGCTGCCCGCGGTCCCAACATCAAAACGGAAAGATCCCCCCTTGGCCCGGCCGGGCCTATATTCCAGCTGGCTCGAACCAACCACCGCCCCTTCTAGAGAGGCCTGACAAAGCTGAGCCGCAGCCTTTACGCCAGCAAGGTGCTGCGCCATTATCCCGGGCTGTGACCGGCCCGCTCTAATCTTGGAGACTCTGACATCCTTCACCAACACAGACGCAAGTACGACGGCGGTCCTGAGAATCTGCCCCCCGCCCTCGCCAAGGCTACCGTCTACATCGATCATTCCGGGCCCCTCTCTAGAACCCATGTTTAAAGAGCACCAAGCAAACTGCGGGTATGGAACTCCAGATGGGCAGACTGGGATTCAGCACAGCCTCCGAGGAAGAGACTTGGTTTGGAGTGTTAGTCGATAACCAAGACCGCCTCGTCGCCTCCTCGTTCAACCCGAGCCGGCATACTCTAAACACGCACTTGAAGAGCATAGCGAGAAAAATGACCGAAACCGAGCCTAAGCCGGCCGCCAAAAAATATGCTGAGAGCATGATCGAGCTGTTCAAGGGGAGAGATGTCATCGAGCCCTTCAGCCTCAACCCCGAGCTGGCTACAGCCTATCAGGAAAAGGTGTACGAGGTTCTGAGAAAGATACCGCGCGCACGAGTCACTAGCTACGGGATGATTGCAGCTGCGATCAACTCGGGTCCCAGAGCTGTCGGGACAGCTGTTGCTTCCAACCCATGGTCTCTCTTTGTTCCCTGCCACAGGGTAGTTCCGTCCGGCCTAACTGTAGGAAACTACGGGATGAGCGGGAGCCTCGACCTCGAAGGCTCCTTGATGAAACGAAAGCTGTTGAGAAGGGAAGGCGTTCCCTTCCGTCAGGACAGGATTCTCCCCGGAGCCCTATGGGAACCCCGCGGGGGCTAGCTGTTGACCACCGGCCTCTACGTAGGCCGATTCCAGCCCTTCCACACAGGCCACTTAGAGGCTGTAAAGCACATTTTGTCCCATGTGGACGACCTCATAATTCTCGTGGGAAGCGCCCAACACAGCCACACGGTGGAGAACCCGTTTACGGCTGGCGAAAGACTCACTATGATAAAACTGGCCTTGAAGGAAGCAGGAATAGACCCAGCAAGGTACATGGTCACCCCTCTACCCGACGCAGAGTTCCATAAGGTGTGGGTTGCACACCTCCTGTCTCAAACTCCCGAGTTCCAACTGGCCTTCACCAACGAACCATTAACGGGAAGGCTGTTGAAAGAGGCAGGAATTCGCGTCGAGAGGATTCCGTTCTACCACCGAGAAATCTACAGTGCAAGAGAGGTGCGGCAACGAATGCTTAATGGTTCAGACTGGGAAACACTAGTCCCCAGGTCTATCGTCGCCTACTTGAAGAAAATTGACGGAGTGAACCGCATCAACGAGATATCCCTAAGCGATAACCCCTAGCTAGCTGGACTGATTATCAATTCGTCTCTTACCTTCAAGCCCACCAACTCGCTCGCACTATCCTCACGAGCAGCCAGCTCAATGTAACCCTGACTTCCCTGCAAAACCGTCAATTCCCCCAACCGCACATCACTATACGTCGTTGCGTAGCGGGCCACCCGCGCTACAATGCGCGACTCGATTCTTAAGCGCTGACCTAGCCTGAATCGTCCCTTGGCGAAGTGATTGGCCACATTTGTGACGACATTGCCAAAGGTGTCGACATGGAGTACGGCGCAAGTCAACTGCTTCTTTGAAATCCGGGGTTTAGGCCTTTCTATGCGAACTATTGTGGCGAGCTTAGTTCCCATCGACTCAGGTAAGCGACCACAGGCCAACGAAGCGGCCGCTTCAGCGAAGATGTCCCGACCGTGAAAAGTGGAGGAAGCGGTTGAGGAATTCAACAGAGTTTCACGTATTTTGTAGGCTGCAACGAATCCCAGCCTGCTAGCCGCAAACTCTAGGACACCGTTGTCCGGCCCGACAAGTGTCGCTGACCTGCACTTGACTATGATCGGGAGCCGCCTACCCCCAACACCAGGGTCCACTATCACTACATGGATTGTTCCCCGAGGGAAATAAGGGACAGTGGTTTCAAGGAGGAAGGAAGCCTCGGTGATGTCATAACGGCGCACCATGTGGGAAAGATCCACAATCTGGCAGCCTGGACAACCTTTGAGAACCACTCCCTTCATCTGAGCTACGTACTGGTCTCCGAGGCCAAAATCGGTGAGGAAAGTCACTAGAGCCATTTGACGTTCCCTCAAAAGGCCAAGACTTTAAAAGAACAAGACAAGTGGTCGCGAAAATAACTAGGCGGGTTCAGAGTTGAGCGAGGCCCAAAAACTTCTGATGCTTCCGGGTCCCACCAACGTACCCCCCAGAGTTATGAGGGCCATGCTAAAGCCCCTCATCGGGCACAGAGGCCCAGAATTCAAAAAGCTCCACCAAGATATCTTGGAGAAGACAAAGAAGGTCTTCGAGACAAAGAGAGACCTCTACATCCTGACAGCTTCGGGGACTGGCGCGACAGAGTGCGCACTTCAAAACATAATAGACGATGGAGACAAGATAATAGTCAACGTGAACGGCTTCTTCAGCGAAAGGCTCAGCGAGGCAATAACAGCCTACGGCGGGCGGCCGATAACTGTGGAATCTCCGTGGGGGAAAGCACCAAGGATCGAAGATTTCCGCAAGGCCCTAAAGGCTCACCCGGACGCGAAAGCCCTTGCTGTCGTCTACAACGAGACCTCCACTGGGGTCACGGTCCGCTGCATGGAGGAGCTGGGAAAAATGTGCATGGACAATAATCTCCTCTTGATGGTGGACGCCATTTCCATACTCGGAGGAGACAACTTACCCGTGGACAAATGGCAGGTCGACGTGTGTGTAACGGCGAGCCAGAAATGTCTCATGTGTCCCCCTGGTCTCTCGTTCATCTCTGTCAGCGACAAAGCATGGTCGAAGATTCAGTCAAAAAAGGCTCGTCGGTCCTACTACTTCGACTTGCCGATGTGGAAGAAGTATGGGGAGGATGGCTACACCCCCTTCACACCCTCGGTGTCCTTGTTCTATGCCCTCAACGAAGCCTGCGACATGATATTGGAAGAAGGGCTGACCAGACGCTACCAGAGACACCGAGTCTGTGCCCAGGCCATATATGGATCCATGGAGGCCATGGGGCTGGGACTATTCGCAGAGGAGGAATCGCGGTCTTACACGGTGGCAGCAATCCAGAGTCCACCGGGAATAGATGAGGCAAAGGTCAGAGAGCTGATAAGAACAAAATACGGAATCGGCCTAGGCGGGAGCCTCGGCCAGGTGAAGGGAAAGATTTTCCGAATCGGAATCATGGGTAACGTAGGACCATCGGACATAATGACAACCGTAAGTGCAATTGGATCAGCAACAGCCGAACTCGGTTTCAATGCGAAGATATCTGAAGGACTGAAATCAGCTCGGGAAACCCTATCCCGGATCCCGGGGCCGGTGAACTAGAAAATGACGACAAAACAAGGCGACTTCCTTCTCCTCAACTACACGTTAAAGGTTAAGGAAAGTGGGGAAACCGTCGACACAACCTTCGACGCCGTCGCCAAGACCTCGCACATTCACCGGCAGGACACAGTCTACGGCCCCAAGTTCATAATTCTAGGAGAAGGATGGATTCCAAAGGGTCTGGAAGCCTCCCTACTCGGGATGGATCCAGGAAGTGCGACGACCGTCGAACTTTCTCCGGATAAGGGCTATGGAGCAAGAGACCCCAGCAAAATGCGCCTAGTCCCCCTCCGACGTTTCAGAGAGAAGGGAATCGACCCCGTTCCAGGTTCCCAGATTGAATTCGACGGGAGGCCAGCTGTTGTACGGGCCGTAGGCGCAGGGCGCGTGCAGGTCGATTACAACCACCCGTTAGCCGGAAGAACCCTAGTCTATGATGTGTCTATTGAGAAGGTTCTTGACGACGACAATGAGAAAGTTAGCAACATAATTTCCCGACGAATCCCCGAAGTCCCAAATGACAAGTTCACTCTCAGCAGGGACGAGGACAACCTTACCATCGAGGTCCCAGAGGAGGCGTTCTACCTAAGCGGATTGCAAGTCGCAAAGAAAGCGATCACCGCAGACCTTCAAAAGTACTTCCCGTCAATTGACAGCATTTGCTTCCGAGAAACATTCAAGAAATCCATTCCGAAAATCCAGCCGGAACGGCCAGAACCAGTCAAGCCGGTTGATATTCAACAAGCCGAAGTTGCGGAAGAAGCCAGCGTAAAGAAACTCGAGAAGGACGAACTCGAAAAGCCAAAACGAAGGCCTCCGGCCAGAAAAACCTCCTCAGGAGCTCCCCACAAAAGAGCCAAGGCAGGGTCCGAGAACCAGAGATAAAAGAGGAGGCCTGGAAACGTTTTTAAGCTGTCAAAAGGGCGACGGTTGAAGAAAGGTTTCCTAATTAAGGAAAGAACGCGGAATACTCTCAAGTACTCTGGAGAAAAGCGGGATAGAAGAATAGTCAAAACAGGAATCTAAAAAATGACTACCACGATTGGAGTAGTTTGCCGAGACGGGGTACTGATGACCACGGACACTCGAGCGACAATGGGCTCCTTCGTGGCGCATAAACATGCCAAGAAAGTCTACATGATCGACCATCACTTGGGAATGACCATCGCCGGCGTGGTAGGGGACGCACAGGCCATCGTGGAAATGCTGAAGGCGAACGCTGCCCTCTACAAGCTCGATATGGCCCGACCTATCCCAGTCCAGTCAGCAGCAAGGATGGCCTCCAATATTCTCTTCCAAGCCCGATACTACCCCTTAGGGGTTCAAGCTTTGATAGGAGGAGTCGATGACACCGGGGGACACATCTTCGCTCTCGACCCGCTGGGCAGCATGATGGAAGAGAGATTCGTATCCACCGGGTCAGGGTCACCAGTAGCTTATGGTGTCCTCGAATCGGAGTGGCACGAAGACATGAGCGTCAAAGACTCCACACCCGTTCTAGTCAGGGCCATAGGCTCAGCGATGAAACGGGATTCTGCAAGCGGCGATAGCTTCGACGTGGTAACCATTACTCGGGATGGCTACCGCGAACTTACGGACGATGAGAAGAAACACATAGTTCACGCATAACAACGTTCTAGCTCCTTCACCGGTGCCTGGGTTTCCAGGCAACCAGAAAATCGAAGATAACTGGGATACTGATGCCTAAAACATACAATGACGTACACGCGAAAATTCGCGAAACAATCGTAGAACACATGCCGAAAGATGCCGAGATTACTAGAATAGAATTTGAGGGCCCCCGACTTGCCATTTACGTAAAGAACGCGGCCCTTCTGGCGGAGCAGAGTTATGTCGTAACAGAAATTGTGAATTTACTCCATAAGAGAATCGTCATCAGATCCGACCAGTCCATCCGCCTGCCTGAGAGAGAAGCAGAGGTCTACATTAGGAAGCTCATGCCTGCTGAGGCCGAAGTGACTTCCGTTAACTTCGACCCTAGCCTCGGCGAGGTTGTCGTGGAAGCAAAGAAACCAGGCGTGGCGATTGGAAAGGAGGCCGCTGTTCTGCAGCAGGTTGTCAAGGAAACTCGATGGAGGCCCAGAATTCTTAGAGCCCCTCCTCTACATTCAAAAGTAATAGCAAGCACAAGACATATTCTTCATACGGAGAGCGAGGAGAGAAGCCGCATCCTTCGTGACGTGGGAGAAAGAATATTCAGGCCCACTTTTAGCAAGGCTGGCTATGTCCGTCTCGTCACTCTGGGGTCTTTCCACGAGGTCGGCCGATCTGCCATGCTCATCCAGGCGGGAGCTAGCAGTGTCCTCCTTGATTGCGGCATCAACGCTGGAGCGCAGGACCCTTCGATGGCGTATCCGCGCTTCGACACCGATGAATTCGACCTTGAGCGGCTCGATGCAGTCGTCATTTCGCATGCACACTTGGACCACTGTGGAATCTTACCTTTCTTGTTCAAGTACGGCTATGACGGGCCTATCTACTGTTCAGAGCCCACCTCCGTCTTAATGACCCTTCACCAACTGGACTATCTGGACGTTCACAGTCGAGAGGGGGAGCATTCCCCCTATGACCAGAAGGATGTCAGGGAAGTTGTGACCCACACCATCCCCCTGCGGTACAACGTTGTTACTGACGTTGCTCCGGACATCAAGCTCACTCTTCACAACGCCGGCCACATTCTCGGAAGTTCAATCGTGCACCTCCATATCGGGGAGGGTCTTCATAACGTCGTGTACAGTGCAGATTTCAAGTTCGGGAGAACTATGATGCTGGACCCGGCTATGGCCATGTTCCCGCGAGCAGAGACTTTGATCATAGAAAGCACCTACGGAGGCGCTGACGACATTATGCCTGATCGCGAAGGAGTTGAGGGCAGGCTCGTGAGTATTGTGAATGAGACGGTGGAGAAGGGAGGCAAGGTCTTGATTCCGGTCCCTGCCGTGGGAAGAGCACAGGAAATAATGCTCGTACTAGATGCGTACATGCGAAACGGAGCGTTACGCGAGTTACCGGTGTACATTGAAGGAATGGTCAATGAAGCAACGGCCATTCACACCGCTTACCCAGAGTATCTCGTGCGCGACATCAAGGAGCAGATTCTACACAATGATATTAATCCTTTCCAATCAGAATACTTCCACCCCGTCACCCATTCCGGTGACAGGGAGGAGATAGTGGCAGGAGGCCCCTGTGTGATCATCGCAACTTCTGGAATGCTAGAAGGCGGCCCTGCCATAGACTACTTCCGTCACCTAGCCCCCGACCCTCGAAACACCCTTGCCTATGTGAGCTATCAAGTGGAAGGAACGCTCGGAAACAGAATCAAGAACGGCTTGAAGGAGGTCTCGCTCTTTGCCCACGACGGTAGGATGGAGATGGTCAAGGTCAACATGCGGGTCGAGTCGATTGAGGGGTTCTCCGGACATTCTGATAGGAACCAACTCCTAGGGTTCATCAAGCGCATGGTTCCTAAACCAACCAAGATAATCGTTAATCATGGAGAACGAAGAAAATCAGACATCTTCGCTCAGAACGTCAACAGAATATTTGGAATAAAGACCATAGTTCCCGACGTTCTAGAATCTATAAGACTCAGATAACTTGTCGACTAGCGGTTACTCCTCAAGCCCTCCTTGTGGGATGGCGGAGGTGCCTCGATCGGGGCCTCCGACGGGGCGACCTCTCTTCTCCAGATTCGCACGCCCGGAGGCGTGATTACGATTCTCTCTTCTCCCAACCTCGCAATATCACCCCCGATAGATTTGGCATGGTCAGTGAGTTCGGTTATCGCCAGCTTTGTTTCATCAACGCTCTTTCGAGCAAGGGGAGTGATTCGGATAATGAGAATGTTGCCCGTCCGGGTTTCGGCTTTTATGCTCTCTACATCGTCCAGTTCCTGCAATGGAAGCGCTTTCACGTAAACGGGGGAAGGCGAAATACCAGACATCGGATCAGGCTTCAGGAAACGCAGGCCCGGTTTACCCGCTCCGACTTTAAACATTTCCCTGACAGAATTCGAGGAGAACCGTCAAGTCTGTTGAGAGGCTGCTCTGGCGAACCCCTTCACAACTTCCCAGATTGGGTCGCCGACGTAATGCAAGTTTTCCACCGCCTTCCCCTTCTTCGTCTGCGCCAAGGCGACAGAGTCTAAGAGTCCCTTCCCGATTGCCAAATGCTTTCCGTGTTTCTCATCCACGACAACAATCAGTTGGCCCAACAGGAAGCTTCCCTGTATACTTCTAATTCCAGGAGCCATTACGTCAGCCCCACCCACCACGTGAGGCACAGCCCCCATGTCCACAACTATCTTCGGCAGCGAGTTCACGGCGGCATCGTTGACAAGAACAGGTACGAGTTCGCCCTTTCTCAGGAAGGCCAATGGTTCACCATCCACGAATATGACCTCTGTATCCTTCACTGTTTCAAGCTCTACCCTAGATTTGTGGGAAAGGTTCTGATGTCCCCCTAGTTTTTTCAGCGACTCCACTAGTGGCTTGGAGTCGCGATCCTTCAGAATAGTCCTTGTGGGCAAACTGCTCGCCAGTCGCTAAGACAATCTTTAAAAGAGTACCTGCGCACTGCGGCTTAACTTTCGCGGTTGATTGTATGTCAGAAATTGCTGCGAAGATTTTCGAGGGCAGCCTCAATAAAGTCGTTCTTGTTCAACTCAAGGGAGGACGCAGTGTTAGAGGAAGACTTTACAGTTTCGACCAGCACATGAACCTAGTATTGGAAGAAGCTGAAGATGTGACCAACTCTGATTCTACAAAGAAGCTTGGAACGATTATTGTTAGAGGAGACAATGTGGTGTTGGTCTCCCCGCCTCCGAGAAGGTAACTTACTTCCTGGCTGCCGACTCCACGCGTCCGTGGACCCGTAAAGAGCCAACCTGAAGCTTTGGAGTGTTAAGTTCCAAAGTAATGTCGAAATTGAATGCGTAGTTCTTGCCTGACATTTTCTCTAGGACCTCGGAGATGGATGAGGGGGCAACATCGGGCTTCTTCGGCATTGTTATCTCATCAAGCCATGGTCCGCTAACAGAGTATAAACCCTCTCACAGACTCGATTCAGAATCGGTCAAAGGTTAAATAGAATTCAGCCCGGAATCGCCGAAACGGTACCGTGAAGAAGCTTGATTCGAGCCTCAGTATGCCTCGTACTCATACTTGCATCTCTGCTAGTCGCGGTACCGAGTAACTCATACTATCACAATTCTTTCCCTGGCCTTCAAGCGTCGCCTCAAATGGCAAACACGTTCCCTCCTGACCCGAACGGAACCACTATCGCATTCAATTCAACCTTAGCCCATTTCGACCTTTACAGGGAATTCGGTGGTCCAAATGACGCGGCCCTGTTTCCGAATCCACCCAACGGCACACTGACATGGTCAAGCAAGTTCAACAGCACTCAGGACGGTGTGCCAATCCCCGGAACAGCCTTCAACTTTACCATACCCAAGAGCCCACTCGGCGCGACTGCTCAAAACGTGAGCTGGACCTTAAACATTCCGAGTGGAGGCGTCTTGCAATCTTCGGGTTTCACCTATGTAAAGTTCGACTGGAACGGCACTGTCGGAACGGGAACAGGGGCAAGGTATCTCGTTTTCAACGGTACGGGACCGGGGGCGCCGCTTGTTCGGCGAATCGTCGCGAGCGGTAATTTTACTGGATCTCCTACCAACTCTACTGGGATACCAACAGGGGCTCCAGTAGCTTGTGGTCCCACGGACGAATGTTTTGACGTTACCAAATTCATAGGGTACAACTTGACATTGACCTTCCTGTTCAATTCGACCACGGCGGGGAACGGGCTCAAAGTTCAGGTCTCGAACGTGGAAGTGGCATCGGTCAGGATTATTCAGGATCCAGCCTTCGCTCATTGGATGTA
>WNGH01007647.1_pt1 | contig 17623 bp, 18 predicted proteins | sample 5400631 | NCBI WGS metagenome assembly WNGH01 (sample SAMN13153373, study PRJNA577476) | soil metagenome | isolation source: 115 cm soil or saprolite under Garry oak tree replicate 1 | place: USA:California | collected 2016-06-15
CGCTGCTTCTCGCCACCGGACAGCGTGACCGCGTCCCGGCCGAGCAGATCCGGCCCGAGCCCGACCTCTGCCAGCATCGCGCAGAGCCGGTCCTCGGAGAAATCGCCAGGAACATCGGCCGGACGCACGCGGAGGTTCTCGCGCACCGTCCCCTCGAACAGCACCGGCGTCTGCATGACCAGCGCGATCCGGCGCCGGAGCGCCCGGGGGTCGTACGATCGAATGTCGTGGCCGTCGAATCGCACCGTCCCCGATGTCGGCTCGACGAGACGGTTGAGACATCTGAGGAGACTCGACTTCCCAGACCCCGACGGGCCCACGAGCGTCAGCGCGCGACCGCGCTCCACGGCGAAGGAGACGTCATCCAGGATCGACGGCGCCAGCGAGAGATGATCCACCTCGAAGATCGAATCACTCACAACGCGAGCTCAATTCGAATCAGACCGACCAGGGCGTTCGGCACCCGCGGGTTCGTGTTCGGATTGAAGACATACTGCAGGTCGGGCTGGATGCTGACCCAAGACGCAATCCGCGCGAGATACGTCAGCTCGAGCGTCGTCTCGGCCCGGTCGACCCGTTCTCCGGCCTTCCGCTGTTGGTCGATGAAGTGGCGTCCGTTGTGGGCGGCGGCAACGCCGAAGCCGACCTGGTCGTTATCACGGCCCGGGATCGCGCCCGCGAAGCTGACGCCTCCGCCCGTGTAGAGGCTGAACCGATTCACACGAGAATCACCGAGGCCGACCTGGCCGAAGACGCGCAGCCGGTGGCCGACGTCGTCCTTGTACGCCATCGCGTCACCGATCACATAGCCCCCTGAGCTGCCGTCGTGGGTCACGGGCGTCCCGTCGCCTCGCGTCTTGCTGAGGTCCTGGAAGCTCGCCGTGTAGTGCCACACGCCGACCGCCAGCTTCGCCTCATAAGGAGGCAATTGCGCTTCCCTGCCGAGCCGAAACCGGTGGGGCAGCCGCTGCGGCTGCTCTTCCATGGGCGAGCGGTAGAGAAAAGCCGCCTCGTTGACAATGAGCAGGCCATCGCCCTTCGCGACCGTCGAGCACAGCGCTGCGGAGCACAACACCCTCGAGTGGCTTGACCGCGAAGCGGGCGCCGACCGACGTATTCGGGAAGATGGACGGGCCACCCTTACCGCTCTGCGAGAACTCGGGGCCCATGCCGAAGGACGCGTTGAGGAAGAGATCCGCGGCGTGGAGTCGGTAGAACTCACTGTTCAGATCGTAGCGCCCGACCAGAGCCGAAAACCGATTCCCGAGGAGGTTCTGCTGGATCCACCCCTCCTCGAGCGTCCATTTCTGCGACGCGGCAATGCTGCTCACGCCCTGGGCATCCCCGGCAAAATCGCTGGGCTGGCCTCCATGGATGCCGAGGCCGTAGAGGAAGATCGTCGCACCGCGCCAGCCGACGAGGCGTTCCATGTCGAGGGTGAGCTGAAGGTTCAGGTTGTCGAGATACGTCGCGCCACGTCGCGCGCCACCAGACATGCCCGCGAAGCCTTCGGCGTCGTAGATGAGAGCGGGGCGGACGCCATGCTCCGCAAGGATCTGGTAGATCGCTTGGACCTCGCTCGCGGCGCCGCCCCCTCCCTGACCGCGGGCGCCCGACGCATCCGACAGCAACACAGCGACGGCCGCAGCAACGATGGAGAGCGCGCGGCACTTCATCTCAGTTGAGGCGCCACCGAGCCAGGGAGTGACTTACTTTTTCGTGCACTTCTTGTCATCTAGTGAGCCTAGCCATATCCTGTACCACGTGCAATGAGGAGCGCGCGGTAGACCCCGGCGAGGCTCTCCCTTGGCCGGCCGTGGCGCTTGGACTTGGCCGACGCCTATAATCGGCGTGGTGGTCGAGCTCCTCTCCCGTGATCGCGCCGGCGTCGGCCGCTTTCTGCGCGTCCCCCACCCGATCTACCGTGACGATCCCCTCTGGGTCGCGCCGCTCCGCGGCGAGCTGCGGAAGATCCTGTCTCCGGAGAATCCCTTCTTCGAGCATGCCGAGTCCCAGCTGTTCGTCGTCTCGCGGGCGGGCCGCGACGTCGGGCGCATCGCTGCGATCGTCGACCACCGTCACAACGAGCTTCGCGGCGAGCGCTCCGCGTCCTTCGGGTTCTTCGAGTGCGAGAACGACGGCGCCGCCGCGCGCGAGCTGTTCGCCGCCGTGGAGCGCTGGGCGGCTGGACGCGGACTCGGTATCCTGCGCGGGCCGCTGAACCCATCGATGAACGAAGAATGCGGCCTCCTCATCGAAGGGTTCGACTCGGCGCCGGTCTTCATGACGACGCACAACCCTCGCTACTACGTGGATCTGTTCGAGGCTCAGGGTCTGCGCAAGGCGAAGGACCTGTGGGCCTACCACCTCGAGCCCACCGAGAAGCACGTCGCGCGCATGGCCCCGTTGGCCGGTCGCGTGTTTCAGCGCATGCCGGACTTGGTGGTGCGGCCGGTCTGCAAGCGGAACTTCCAGGGCGAAGTGGCCGCGATGAAGGAGATCTACAACGCGTCCTGGGAGGACAACTGGGGCTTCGTGCCGCTCACCGACGCCGAGTTCACCTTCAAGGCCTCGCGGCTCGCTCCGCTCATCGTCGAGGATCTCGCTCTGATCGCGGAACGATCCGGAAGCCCGATCGGATTCATACTCAGCCTTCCCGACTACAACCAGGCCCTGAAGCCCCTGAAGGGCCATCTGTGGCCCTTCGGATGGCTGAGGTTCCGGCTGGGTGTGAGGAAGATCAGGACGGGACGTACGGTCCTCCTCGGCGTGAAGAAGGAGTACCGGGGACGAGGCATCGAGACCACCATGCTGGTGCCGTCGTTTCGCTGGGCCCTGGAACGCGGCTTCACCGGCCTGGAGCAATCTTGGGTCGTCGAGGACAATAGGCCGGTCCAGCGCGATCTCGAGCTGCTCGGCGCGAGGGTCCACAAGAGGTATCGACTGTACGAAAAGCCCCTGCGGGCGGAAGGCTAGCGAGGGAGGGCCGACTCCCCGGTCGTCCCGAAAACATGGTCCCACAATGGCGAGCTCACTCCCCAATGCGCGTTGGGTGTCGCGTAGTGATGGAGCATGTGGTTTCGCTTGAGCGCCCTGCCGAGCGGGGTCCAGAGGTCGAAGCGATGCGACGCGTAGTGAATGTAGTCGTAGAGCAGATAGCCCACGGCGAAGAACGCGAAGACCGGCTCGGCCCAGGCCGGTCCGAGCAGCACGCGAAAGGCGGTGAAGAACACGACGGCCCCCAGGCAGGTCGGAACCGGAGGCAACACCAGCCGGGTGGGATCCACCGGATCATCGTGATGGAGTCCGTGAATCATGAACTGGAGGCGCGCGCGGATCGGCCCCGCGGGCCGCATGTGGAAGAGATACCGGTGGAGGATGTACTCCGTCAGCGACCAGGTGAAGAGTCCCAGCATCGCGAATCCCACAACGGCGGCCACGCTCAGACGATGGACCGCGAACGAGCGCCAGATCAGCCATAGGACGACCGGCCCCCACAGCAGCAGCGGCGTGGCCGGGTGGACGTGGGTCAACGACTCGAGGATCGGATTGTCGAACACCCGCAAGCTTTTGTAGACCACAGGCTCAGGCCCCGGAGGATTCCCTGGCCTGGGACTGGACGAACGCGATCGTTCTCTCCTGCAACCGCTCGCTCAGGATTCCCGCAAGGTTCCGAAACACCTTGGCCCCCGTGAAGGGGAAGCGCTTGCGCAAGCGCTCCACCGCTTGGAAGTCCAGCCGGAACAGCTCGACCGGCTCCTCGGCGATGACGTGCGCCGTACGCACGCCACCCGTGAATAATGCCATCTCCCCGAACACGGCGCCAACGTCGAGGTTGGCGAGCGTCCGCTCGATCCCGTCGGTCCCGACGTCGAACACGCGCAAGCGTCCGGAGATCACCACGTACATCTGGGTTCCCGCCTGCCCCTTGCCGATGACCCGCTCGCCGGCCGGGAACGACTGCATCAGGCCCATCAGCACGACCTTGCGCGCCTCCCACCGGGACAGTCCGCGGAACAGGGGGACGGTCGTGCCCAGGTCACGCTTCAGCTTGAGCAGCAGCATATCCCACAGAGTCACCAGCCGGGTCGACTGCATCAGAATCGGCGCCAGCACGAGCTCCGCGACCATCGCCACCACCATGACGAAGGCGGACAGGGCCCCGAAGTACCGCGTCGGCACGAAGCTGGAGAAACCGAGAATCAGGAATCCGCCGGCCAGCGCCAGCGATACGTAGACGATCGGGCGCGCCTCGATTCGCAGGGTCTCGACCATCGCCACCCGCTGGTCGTGATGGATGTTGAGCTGGCGGGCGTAGGTGATCATGTGGTGGACTGTGTCGTCCACGGCGATGCCGATGGCCACCGTCGCGACCAGGGCGGTTCCCGTGTTGAGCGGGATTCCCAGCAGGCCCATCAGTCCGAAGTTCAGCAGGACCGGAATCAAGTTCGGGATCAGGGAGAGAACGCTCGCCCGCACGGACATGAAGAGCAGCGCGTGAACCACCCCGATGATCAGGAAGGTGGACGAGAAGCTCGTGATCTCGTTGATCGCCATGTAGTCGGCGGCGTTGGCGATGAGGATGCTCTCGCCGGTGTACCGGACCGTGACTCTCTCCGGGAAGTGGTCCGCCACGTAGGCGTCGAGGCGCTTCAGCAGCTGCGAGAGCCGCGAGGAGCTCGTGATGTTGTGCCGCACGACGATGTTCGCGGACGTCCTGCCGAAGTCGAGGTACTTCCCGGTCTCTTTCGCGTCCAGAAGCAACAGGTACTGGCTGATCTCGTCGGCGGTGCCCGGGATGACATCGTGAGCGCCGTCGCCCGAATTCATCTCACGGTGGATCTTGCGGACGTAGTCGGCGATCGAGAGCGTCTGGTCGACCTCGCCGGTGCCCTCCAGGAATCGCTGCAGGGCCACGATCCTCTCGAGGATCTCGGGCTCGACGATGCCGTTCGCGCGGTGCGTGTCGACCACCACGAAGAAATTGAAGGCGCCGGCCATCGACCGGTGCAGGTCCTCGGTGCGCCGCCGGATCACCGAGTTCTCGGGGAAGTAACTGACGAAGTCGGTGTTGACGCGCAAGGTGTACCAGCCGACGAGGGACGCCGCGGTGGCCAGCCCGGCTACCACGAGGATCGGCGTACGGTATCTCAGATCGAAGGCGGCCAGCCGCTCGATCCAGCCTGGAACGGGATCGTGGCCCGACGGCTCGGGGGCCGGGCTCCCCCGGCGACGCGGCGGGACGCGCCACGCGAGCAACATAATCGGGAGGGCCACGACGGTGACGACGTAGTTGGCGGTCAGCCCCAGCGAGGAGGCGTAGCCGAACTGGATCAGCATGGTGATGTCGGTGGTGATCAGGGACCCGAAGCCCAGCACGGTCGTGAAGGTCGTGACGAGCACGGGCAGGCTCGTCTGCTTGACCATCTCGCGGACCGCGGTGAGCTTGTCGCGGCCCTCGTCGAGGAGGTGGTGGTACTCGGTGAGCATGTGAACGTCTTCGGCGAAGCCGATGGTGATCAGCAGGGACGGAATGATGGCGGTGATGACGTTGATGGGAATGCCGAGGAGGGCCATCGACCCGAGCGTCCACACGACGCTGACGAGGCCGGTCACCATCGGGATCACCACACCCTGGAGAGTCCTGAAGGCCAGGAACAGGATGGCGAAGAGGACCACCATCGAGATCGGAATCAATCCGACGAGGTCCTGCCGTGTGTACTCGCCGAAGACGACCTTGGTGAGCGGTGTGCCGATCTGGTAGGCGGTGAGCCCCGGGGTGGACTCCCGGGTGAGAATCGCCTCGACGCTGTCCGAAAAGCGCTGATTGAACTGCTTGTCTGCGGGTCTCGCGTCCGTGTAGACGATGATCGCGGCCGCCGCGGCGTCGCGCGACACGATGTTACCCACGAACACCCGATTCGCCAGCGCGTCGCGCCGGATCCGCTCCAGATCGGACGGCGCGGTCGGGATCGTCGGGCCGACCAGCGGCTCGACGCTCAGCGAGGTCCCCTCCCCCTTGATGTTCTTGACAGTGGTGAGGCTCTCGACGCGCGTCACTCCCTCGACGCCGTCCAGTCCATCGGAGATCCGACGGATCGCGTGGAGCACCGGTGCGGTGAAGACGTTCTGGGCTTTCACGAGGACCACGGTCAGCGTGTCGCTTCCGAAGCGGCTCTTCGCCCGCTCGTAGTACTGACGGGCCGGATCCTTCTGGACCATGAGGCCTTCGGCCGAGGTGTCGAACTCGATCCGGGGAATCGCCAGCGCGAGGGCGAGCGTGAGGAGGACGAGGAGCCCGGCCGCCAGGACCGGATGATCGACGATCCAGAGGAGCGGACGATTCATGGCCCGATGGGCTGCAGCCTCTCATTCAGGAACGCGACGACCTGAGCGTCGCTTCGGGCCGGCGCACCCGGGAGCCGGACGAACGCCTTGGCCAGAGCGTCCCGGCGGCCGAGCATGAGGTAGAGCCAGACGGTAAAGAAATCGATCCCCTCGAACACGACCGCGTCCTGCTTGCCGTACACCTCCCGCCGGGTCTCGAACTCGGCCGGGAGCTCCGTCCAGTGCTGGCCGGGCCGAAGGTGGTGGACGATGTGATATCCGTCGTTGAAGCAGCGAGCGTTGTAACGGCAGTTGATGCACGTGATGCTGCTCCGATAGTCGTTCGCCGGGTCCCGGGGATCGATGAAGGCGTGCTGCCCCCAGTTGCCGGCCATCATCAGCGCGCGGACCACGAGCACCGGCACCAGGAACACGACGACCGTGGCCGCCGGATTCCAGCAGGCGAGGCCGGCCACGACAGACCAGAAACCCACCTCGCCCGAGAGGGCCGCCCATGCGAGCCCACGTCGGCCCTTCCGGTACAGGTAGATCGGCAGAAGCACGATCGTGAGGAAGAAGAAGCGGGCGAAGTAACGGAGCCAGTCCGAGAACCTGTCGCGTCGATAGCGCATCGTCGAGCTGAGGTCCTCCGAGAGGTTGTCCTCGACGTGATGCATGGCGATGTGATGCGCGAAGTAGGTGTTCGGCGTCTGACCGTAGAAAGGACCGAGGATCCACGGGACGTAGGCGTTCATCCAGTGCACCCGCCGGCTGAAGAGCGTCCGATGCGACGTGCAGTGGAGCATCAGTGTGACCCGGTCCAGAAAGACGAAGGCCCAGACCAGCCAGTAGCCGGGCGCGAGCCACCAGACGAAGCGTCCGGGCCAGTACAGGTACAGCGCGGCGGGAATGATCAGGCTCGCGCTCAGAATGACGCGGATGAGAGGCAGATCGCGCGAATCGTTGACGAGGCCGAGGCCGAGCCGCCTCACGCGCATCGCACGGCCTCCCATGGGCCCTCGTCGGCGGCCACGGCGCCGACGTACCCCGAGGGGACGGAGAGCTCGTGGATGTCGAAGCCGGCCGCCACCTGCCCCAGATCCGGAAGGGGCAGGCGCAGACCGTCACCCCGCGCCTTGAGCACCGCCTCGTATCTCGTCCAGTACCGGAAGAACGCCCGCTCACCTTCCCGTTCCACCGCGCGCTCGACAGCCTCCCGGTCGGCGGCGCCGACCACTGTGAGACGGCGATCAGGACGAGATCGCCGGCGTGCGAAACGTTGAACGACAGCGCCGGCTCCGCGAGGGCGGGTTTCCCGTCGGGACCGCAGACGATCTGCACGGAGAGCGGGTCACAGCCCAATAGTCGGCCGAGCCGACGCCGGAGGAGCGTCCGTCCCGCGACGTAGCGCGCGCGGGCCCGCGCGCCCTCGACGCCATCGGCGATTCGACGCTCCGCGTCCGTCAGCGACATCGGCTCGCGCGCGGCCTCTGGAAGAAAGACCTGGCAGACGCGAATCTCGTCTCGCGCCGGCATCGCGAACGGTTCCGTCCCGCCGCTACACATGGCCCACCGCGCGCAGCCAGTCGAGGGTCGGAGCGAGAGTCTCCCGTGCCGATCGAAAGCCGGCGCCCAGCTCTTCCCGCGCCTTGCGGCTGTCCATGAACCAGTAGAGCGTGGCGTAGGGGATGACCTCTGGGTTGAACGGCAGAGGCACCCCGAAGCGTCCCGCGGCGGCCAGCAGGCGGACGACCGGGTTCGGCACCGTCCAGATCGGCTTCCGCCGGCCGAGAATCGACAGGGTCAGCTCGGCCAGCTGACGGATCGTCAGGTTGTCGCCACCCAGGATGTAGCGTTCGCCCGGGCGCCCCTTCTCGAGCGCCGCGACGATGCCCGCCGCGACGTCCACCACGTGCGCGACGCTGGTGCCGCCGTCGCAGACCAGCACGATACGGCTCTTCGCGAAGTCCACGAGGTTGGCGGCCGTGACGAGCTCCGTGTCGTCGGGACCGTAGACTTCGCCGGGATTGACGATGACGACCGGCACGCCGTCGGCCGCCGCCCGCCGGCACCGCGCCTCGGCCTCACGCTTCGCCCTCGCGTAGACGTACCGACCGAAGTCCAGCGACGAGAGACTGGCCTCGGTGTGGACGATCGGCCGACGACTGCCGTTGACGGCGACCGCGCTCGAGACGAACACGGTACGCGGACCGCCCATCGCCTTGGCGGCCTCGAGCACGTTGGTGGTGCCGCCGACGACCACGCGCTCCATCCGCGGCGAGTGGATCTCCGTCCAGCGGGAGATCCCGGCGAGGTGCACGACGGACCCGCAGCCTTGCATCGCGGCGCGCACGGAGTTCGCGTCGCAGACGTCACCCACCACCCGCTCGACCGGCAGCCCGTCGATGCGCCCGGTCCGGCTCGTCGGCCGAAGCAGGCACCGCACGTGATACCCCTTGTGGAGGAGCGCCCGGACCACGACCGAGCCGATGAATCCGTTCCCGCCCGTCACCAAAACCCGGAAGGCGCCGTCCGCCGGCATCAGAGCTGCAGCGCCTCGCGCTCGTTGTAGAGGCGCATGAGGTTGTCGAAGAACGACGTCCCGCGATCCACGGTGAGCACCTGGCCCCGCACACCGTCCATGAGGCCGCTGCACAGCGCGACGGCGGCGTCGGCCACCTCGCCGGCGTCCACCCAGTGCGGCTTCCGCGTGAAGCGCCCGGCGAACGCCTCGAAGTCGCTCCCGAACGCCGTGCGGAACGACTCCGTCCGCACGCTCCGCGTCCGGATCACGTTGATCTTCGTATCCTCGTCGTAGAGGCGATAGTTGAGGTAACGGCACAGCGTCTCCATGACGGCCTTGGAGGCCGCCATGAGGTCGTAGCCCCACGAGAACTGGTCGACGCCCGTGGAAGAGATGCCGACCACGTAGCGCGGGTAGCGCCCGAAGACCTCGCGGATCTGGAACGTGTAGTCGACGAGCGGCCAGGCGCTGTGCTGGATGGACTGGAAGAGCGCGCGCGGCGCGTAGTCCGTGGGGGTCTCGACGAGCACGGCCTGCGACACGTTGCTGACGAACGCCTCGACGTGGGCGTGGCGGGCCCGCATCTCCGCCAGGACCCGGCCGGTGTCTTCGGCGCGCGCCGCGTCGGCCTGGACCAGGCACGGCTCGGGCGCCCCCGCCTCGGCGAAGGACCGACGCACCTCGTCCTCGTCGGCCGAGCCCCACTTGTAGGTGAGGGTGCACGCGGCGCCGCGCCGGCCGAAGGCGAGCGCGGTGGCGAGACCGATCCCCAGGGTCCCGCCCGTGACGAGAACGCCCTTGCCGCGGAAGTCGCCGATCACGACGCCCGCTGCACGGCGACGCGGTGGAGCAGGTCCACGAGCCCGTCGATGTTCGACAGCTTGGACAGCTCGGAACGGGGCACCTTGATCCGCAGCTCCCGCATCGTGCACGACACCACCTCGACGATGTCGAGGCTGTTCACCCCCAGCGCCTTCATGGACTTGCTGGGATCGATCCGGTCCTCGGTCAGGTCCTCGACGGTCTGCAGCAGATGCTTCTTCACCACCGCCAGAATCACCTCACGGGTCATTCGATCCTCCTCCGAGAGACAGAGGAGCGTCACGGCTTCGCCGAGACGCTCCGAACGCTGGGGGGTATGGGGGGCCATATCGGGGCCCCCCATGTCCGTTGTGGCCCCCCGTGTTCATCATAGAGGCGCATCAGGTTGTCGAAGAACGTCGTGCCGCGATCGACCATGATCACCTGGCCGTTGACGCCGTCGAGCAGCCCGCTGCAGAGGGCGAGCACGACGTTCGCCACCTCCTCGGCCGGGATGAACTGCCGCGCCATGTTGAACCGCTCGGCGAAGGGCTCGAACGCCGCGCCGAAGGTCGCCCGGAGCGACTCGGTCCGGACGAGCCGCGAGCGCACCACGTTGACGCGGACGTCCTCGTCGAAGAGCCGGTAGCTCATGTACCGGCAGAGCGTCTCCATCACGGCCTTGGAGGCCGCGACGAAGTCGTAGTTCTTGTAGAAGGCGTCGACGCCGCCGCTCGAGAGGCCGACGACGTATCGCGGGTAGGCGCCGAAGACCTCCTTGATGCGCTGCGGGTAGGCGAACAGCGGCCAGGCGCTGTACTCGATGGACTTGAGGAGCGAGCGCTTCTCGTAGTCGGGGAGCCCCGAGACCACGAGCGCCACCGAGACGTTCGACACGAAGGTCTCGACGCGACCGTGGACCCGGCGCATCCCCTCGAGCAGCGCCACCGTGTCCTCGTCGCGCGACACGTCCGCGCGGACGATCGACGGCGGCGGCGCGCCGACCTCGGCGAAGCGCCGGCGGACCTCGTCCTCGTCGGCCGTCCCCCACTTGTATGTCAGGGTGCAGTGAGCCCCGTGGCGGCCGAAGGCAAGCCCGGTGACGAGGCCGATCCCCATCGTGCCGCCGGTGATGAGGACGGCCTTGCCCTCAAGGTGGCCCGGCATAGTTCTCCTCGATGAGCCGCCGGACGTCCTGCCCGGCGAACGTGATCGCGTGCATCATCGCCTCCGTGGTCCGGGCCGTCTCGAACGCCTGTCGCTTGTCCACGGAGAGGGCGCGCTTCAGGGTCTCGACGGCCAGGCGCGGCTTCTCCGCGATGCGGGCGGCCAGGTCCATGGCCTTGGGACGGACCTGGGCGCGCGGCAATATATAGTTGAAGCCGCTGCGCCCCTCGAAGTGGGCGCCCCGGAAGAACTGCCCCGTGTACATCATCTCGTGGGCCATGGCCGGCGAGAGCACGTGCTCCAGGAGGCGCGTGGTCCCCATCCCCGGGGTGAATCCCAGGCTCATGAAGTTGCAGCCGTAGCTGCTCTCACGGGCGATGAGGATGATGTCCGCGCAGAGCCCGAGGGCGAGACCGCCGCCGACGGCGTGGCCTTCCATGGCCGCGATCACCGGCACCGGCACGTCGAGGACCGCCCTCGGAAGGACGATGTCCGCGGGCGCGAGCTTGCCGTCGAGGATCGCCTGCAGCGTCTCGCGGGACGCGCCGGACGAGAACACGTCGGGCAGACCGAGCAGCACCGCGACGCGCGCCTCCGCGCACGCCGCGAGCGCGGCGAGCGTGTCGGACAGCTCGCGGACGAACGGCTCGGACAGGGCGTTCCGACCGGACGGGTCGTCCATGGTGACGGTGGCGATGCCGCGGTCGTCGACGTCGAGCCGCACGCTCATCGCGCCTCCCAGGGCAACGGCCCGCCGGCCATGAACTCGCGGATCGCATGGCCGACGTGCTCGCTCTGCAAGAGCGTCCGGGTCATCTCTCCGCCGCGCTCCAGCACGGCCCGCCCCTCCGGAAGCCCCAGGCTCCCGCGGAGCCGCTTCAGCGCGCCGACGGCATCGGGAGACGTACGGGCGAGCGTGCGCGCATGGGCGCGGACCGTGGCCACGAGCGTGTCGGCGGACGTCACCACGTCCACCAGCCCCAGGGTCTGGGCTTCGGCGGCTCCGTACGAGCCGGCGCTCATCACGACGAGGCGGGCCTTCTGAGGTGTCATACGCTCGAGGAGCACCGGCAGCGTGATGGCCGGGACCAGGCCGAACAGGGCTTCCGGCAGGCCGAAGGTGGACCGCTCCGTGGCGACGACGAGATCGCAGGCCGCGGCCAGCCCCACGCCTCCGGCGAGCGTCTCGCCATCGACAGCGGCGATCACCGGCTTGTCGCACGAGCGGATGAGCCACACGCACTGCACGAAGGCGTCAACGCTCCGCGCACACTCGGCCGGGAGCGTCCCGGTATCCTCGGCGGCGAGCAGGGTCGTGAAGTCGATGCCCCGGCAGAAGGTCCCGTCGCCGCCGGCGAGGACGATGACGCCTCGCGGCTCCGCGATCGCCCGCTCGATCGTGTCGGCCAGCTCCCCCGTCGACCGGGCGTCGAGCGTGGGCGGGACCTGGACCCGGTGGATCTCAGCTCCACGCATACCGGCGATAGTGATCACGCATCCCGCGGAAGACCAGATAGCCCTTGCCCCGGTAGTGACGCTCGTACCAGCCCTCCAACCCGTCCAGCGCCGGCTCGTAGTCGCCGCAGTCGATGTAGCCGGTCCGCTCGCGCTCGACCTCCTCGTAGGCCTCCACGCTCACCGCGTGACGCGCGTCGAGCAGATCCGGCAGCCCGGCCTCGCGGACCGCCTGGCGGGCCGCCGGCCCGATGAGGCCGCTGTAGAATTCCGCGCAGCATCCGGACCCGTAGGAGTAGAGGCTCACACGGTCCCCCGCCCGGAGGTCCTCGGACCCGTCGACGAGTCCCATGAGGCCGATCAGCGGGCTCGACGCGTAGGTCCCGCCCATTCTCCGGATGTAGCGGAGCGAGGCGAGCGTCTTCCGCTCGAAGTGCGCCCACGCCTCCAGCTTCGAGAGCGGCTTCCACTTCCGGAGCAGCGCCTTGTGCGCGCGGAACGTCATGCCGCCGAACGGCGCGTGGTACACGTTCTTGCTGAAATAGGCGTCGAAGTCGATCGCCTCGCCCACGCGCTCGACGTAATGCGCGTAGGCGCCGTCCAGCGCGTCGAGATACGCGAGGAGACTCGTCTCGGCGTCCCCCTGCTCGACGCGCGAGGTCGGCCGGGTCAGGTCCGACACCTCTTCGGTCCAGTAGCCGCACTTGCCGGCCTCGACCTCGAGCAGACCGGGGTGGCGCGACAGCAGCACCGCCGCCGCGCAGCCACCCATCACGAACTCGTAGGGCCGCCCCAGGTGCATGCGACTCTGGTCCGTCGTGATGACCAGCGCCTTGGCGTCGCCGGCCACGCCCGAGGCGATCCAGGCGAGGGCCATCTGCAATCCGGCCGTCCCGCTATAGCAGGCGTGCTTGACCTCGAAGTTCCGGCACGAGGCCTTGAGCCCGAGGTACCGGTGCACCCAGGTGCTCGCCGCCTTCTCCTGGTCGGGAGCGCTCTCCGTGCCGACGATGAGCAGCTCGATCGCCTGGCGGTCCTCGTCGGTCAGCATGGGCCCGGCCGCGTTGACCGCCATCGTGACGGGATCCTCCCAGACCGGATTGATGGAGCGCTCGTCGATCATCATGGTGTCGTGGAGATCGATCGGATCGTGACCGCGGGCGGCGCCGAGCTTGCCGATGTCCAGCACGAGGCTGCCCGGGTAGGCTCGGATCTTCTCGATGCCGGCGGTCATGGCGCCCAGTCGAGCCCCCCGGTGACGCCGATCGCCTGCCCGTTGATGAAGCTCGCGGCCTCCGACGCAAGGAACAGCACGGCCCTGGAGACTTCGCCCAGCTCCCCTACGCGGCCGACCGGGCAGTACTGGAGCCAGAAGCTCCGGTTCGATTCGGACATCCCCTCGCGCGTCATGTCCGTGTCGAAGAACCCGGCGACGACGACGTTGCTCGTGATGCCCTTGCGCCCGTATTCCTTGGCGAGCGCGGCCGACAGGCCCAGCAGCCCCGCCTTGCTCGCCGCGTAGTTGGCCTGGCCCGAGACGCCGTGGGCGCCGATCGACGAGATCAGGATGATCCGGCCGAACCCGGTGCCGAGGAACGTCGACAGGAAGTATCGGCAGACGTAGAACGAGCCGGTCAGATTGGTGTCGATGACCGTCCGCCACTCCTCGTCGGACATCGACACCGCCAGGTTGTTGACGTTGACGCCGGCATTCGCCACCACCGCGTGGACGGTCTCGAACTCGTCCAGCACCTCGTCGCCCACCTTCTCCACGGCCGTCGAATCGCGGACGTCGAGCTGGTACGCCCGGCACTTGCCCTCGGGACGCAGCCGCCGGGCACGCTCGAGGACTTCCAGGGCCTGCTCCTCCCGGTGCAGGTACGTGAAGGCGACGTCGTGCCCCTCGCGGATCGCGTCCAGCACGATGGCCTCACCGATGCCCCGCGACCCGCCGGTGACGAAGAAGACCACGTCAGTCCTCGAACCGCTTGAGCACGCTCACGCAGTTGATCCCGCCGAACCCGAAGGAGTTCTTCATCACGTAGCGGATCTCGCAGTCCACCGGCCCCTTCCCGCAGACGTCGAGATCGACCTCGGGATCGAGCTCGTCGATGTTGATCGAGGGATGAAGCTTCGACGCGTTCATCTGGAGGACCGCGGCCACGGTCTCGACGATGGGCGCCGCCCAGCACGTGTGGCCCAGCATCGACTTGGTCGCGTTGATCTTGAGCCGGTGGGCGTGCGCTCCGAAGACGCTCTTGATCGAGCGCAGCTCCGTCAGGTCGCCGAGCGGCGTGGACGTGGCGTGGGCGTTGACGTAGTCGATCTGCTGCGGCTCCACCCCGCTGTACCGGAGCGCCCTCGCCATGGCGCGCGCCTGACCGTCTTCCGACGGCTGCGGCAGGTGGTTGCCGTCGGCGCTCGCCTCGACGCCCAGCACCTCCGCGTAGATCCGGGCGCCGCGGCGGCGCGCCGACTCGAGCGACTCCAGCACGAGGGCGCCGCCGCCGTGAGCCGGCACGAATCCCTCCCGGCGCGCGTCGTACGGCCGGCTGGCCTTCTCCGGCGTGTCGTTGAAGCTCGTGAAACTGATGGCGCCCATGAGCGCCATCGCGTGCAGCTCGATCGGCGAGAACTCGAGCACGGCCCCGGTGACGACGACCGCGTCGACATCGTGATGGCGGATCTCGTCGACGCCGCAGCGCAGGGCCGTGTTCGCGCTGGCGCAGGCGGCCCCCACCGTGTAGATGGGCCCCTTCACGGAGAGCAGCTCGGACACGCGGCCGACGTGATCGGTGTCGAGGCCGTGGAGCGCGAGCATCGAGTCGATGAAGTCCGGCTCCTGCTCGAACTCGAGCCGGTTCCCGTACTGATAGTTCAGGTTGATGTTGTGGCCGGCGACGATCGCCGCGGTGTTGACCAGGTCCACCCCACCGTCCAGGAGCCCGGCGTCCACCGCGGCGTCCAGCGCCATGAGCAGCGTCAGCCGCGTGGACCAGGGCGCCTTCGCCGTGAGCCGCCGCAGGCGCCGGGTCACGTCGGCCGGGACGCGGTCGTCGAAGGCGGCGACCTTGGCCGGAATGTCGTACGGCGAGAGATCGGCGCCCACCTTGCAATAAATCCGCGAGGTGTCCACGGCCTTCCACTGCGACAGGGCCGACCTGCCGTCGAGCAGCGAGTCGAGGAAGCCCGGGAGCGTGTCACCCAGCGGCGTGTTGATGGCCATCCCGGTGATCACCACTCGAGGAACCTCGCGCGGTGTCGAGGCGCGCCACGGCTTCGCCGGGGTGCGCTGAGCGTGGGGGGTATGGGGGGCCATTTCGGGGCCCCCCATGTCATTGGACAAGATAGACCTCCATGACGGCGATCGCGCAGATGGTCCCGTCGCGCACGATCTGTCCGGCGCACGTCACCGTGTACGCGTCGGAGTCGAGCAGCTTCGCCAGCACGGTGAGATCGTCTCCCGGCCCGATCTCCGACTGGAAGAGCGCGTGGTGCACCTTCAGGGCCCGGGCCGGGAGCGGTACCGCGTCGCTCGCGATGTCGTCCGACTTGGTCGCGCAGAAGTGGATGAGGCAGAGCCCCATCTGTCCCATGATCTCGAGCAACAGGACCGCCGGGTACACCGGCCGGCCGGGGAAATGCCCGGCGAAGACGGGATCGTGAGGGTCCACCCGGCGACGGCCCCGAAGACAGCGCGCGTCCAGATCTACGGCCGTGATCGCGTCGACCAGGAGAAAAGGATCGCGGTGCTCGAGGATTCGCTCGACGGCCGACCGGTCGTGCTCGACGGGCCGGGTCGTCGCCCCCGGCTCCCAGAGCGGCCGGCGCCGCCAGGACCTCACCAGCGTCCCGATATCCTCAGGCGGCACGGCTCAGCTCTTCGATCAGCCTGTCCAGTGACACGGGCTCCCCTTCGCCCGGGTCCACCGCGAACCGCGCGTTGCTCCGCCACTTCCGGCTCAGCATGTTGCAGAGCACGCGCCGCGGACCGACTTCGACGAAGACCGCGCGCTCGACGTGGCCGGCGATGAAGTCGACCGAGTGGCGCCAGAGGACCGGCCGGTAGACGTGCTCGGACAGCAGCGTGACGAAATCATCGGGCCCCGGGTCCTCGACGAAGCGCCCGACGACGTTGGGCAGGTAGGGCCTCGTGGGCGGCTTCCACGCGACCGGTTCGAGCACGGCTCGCAAGGCGCGCCCGACCGGCTCGAAGCGGGACGAGTGCATCGGGATGCGCGGCTCGATGACCACGCCCTCGACGAAGTGCTCGCGCTCGAGGAGGTCGAGCGCGAGCTCGAGGGCCGCCCGGTCACCGGAGAGCACGTGGTGCGCGGGCGCGTTGAAGACCGCGACCTCCAGGCGCCCGCGCGCCCGCGCCCGCTCGACGACCGCGGCCAGGTCGTCCCCGTCGAGGGGAAACGCCGACGCCATCGCGCCGTCGGGGCCCGCGTCGTACAGCGCTCCGCGCGCGTCGACGACGCGGAGGGCCTCCTCGAAGCCCACCGCGCCGATGTGAACCAGGTGGTTGTACTCGCCCAGGCTGAGCCCGAGCGAGAAGGCCGCCACCACGCCGCTCGCCAGCAGGCTCTCGCAGTACATGTGGTTGGCGAGAAAGACGCCGACCTGGACGTCGCGGTTCGTCGCGAAGACGTCCGCGTTGCCGGCCTCGTAGTGCCGGCGCACGTCTCGTCCGAGGACGTCGGACGCGTGCTCGAAGATCGTCGCGTTGAGCGGACGGAGCGCCAGGAGCCGATCGAACATCCCGGGGTCGCGCGAGCTCTGCCCCGGGAACATGAACACCGCGGTCACGCCGCCCGCCTCACCCGCGGCACGATCGTGTCCTCGATGATGCCGAGCGCCTCGTCCAGGTCGGCGCGCGTATGGGCCGCGGTCACGGCGGCCCGGAAGCGGACCTGATCTTGAGGAACCGATGGGTAGTCCACGGGCACCAGGAAGAGCCCGCGGGCCAGCATCTGGTGGCCCAGCTCGTAGAGCAGGCCGCGATCGTCCCCGATGATGATGGGAACGACCTGAGTGGTGGAGGCGCCCACGCTCAGTCCCAGACCGCGGATCTGCGCGCGGAAGTAGTCCGCGCTCTCCCACACTCGCCGGCGGAGCGTGTCGTCACGGGTCGCGATCTCGAGCGCGCGCAGCAGCGCCGCGACGACGCTCGGAGGCAGGGCGCACGAGTACCCGTACGGGTTCGCGTAGCATCGCAGGTAGTCGAGCGTGTCCCGGCCGCCGCCGAGGAACCCGCCGACGCCGGCGAAGGCCTTGGAGAAGGTCCCGTACACGAGGCGGATCCGCGCTTCGACACCGAAGTGCTCCGCGACGCCGCGGCCACCG
>WNGH01009152.1_pt1 | contig 17605 bp, 13 predicted proteins | sample 5400631 | NCBI WGS metagenome assembly WNGH01 (sample SAMN13153373, study PRJNA577476) | soil metagenome | isolation source: 115 cm soil or saprolite under Garry oak tree replicate 1 | place: USA:California | collected 2016-06-15
GCGAGAGCTGACGCTCACCGTGTCGGAGCGGCCTCGCCTGCCCACGGACCTCGTCGACTAGCGCTCACGCCAGGAGACGTCGCGCCGTCACGAAGATCCCCCTCAGCATCGGCCGGGTCAGCTTGCCCGTGAAGGTGTTCTGCTGGCTCGGATGATACGACGCGATCAGCGTCACCCCGTCGTCGAACCGCACCTGAGCGCCGTGCCCGAACCGCGGCGCCGGCCGCGGCGGGGATTCGCCGAGGGCGCGCCGCGCTCGCAGGTATGCCTGCCAGCCGATGCGACCGAGCCCGACGACGACGCGCACGCGGCTGAGGAGCCGGAGCTCCGCCAACAGGTAGGGCTCGCAGCGGGCGATCTCGGCGGGCGTCGGCTTGTTCAGGGGCGGCGCACAGCGGATCGCGGCCGTGATGTAGGCGTCGTGGAGCTCGAGGCCGTCGCCGCGACGCTCGGAACCAGGCTGGTTGGCGAAGCCGGCGTGGTGGAGCGCGTCGAAGAGCCAGTCGCCGCTGCGATCCCCCGTGAACATCCGTCCCGTCCGGTTCCCGCCGTGTGCCGCCGGCGCCAGCCCCACCAGCAGGAGCCGCGGATCCGGGTCGCCGAAGCCCGGCAGCGGTCGCGCCCAGTAGCGCTGGCCCTGATAGCGGGGCGGCGGCTTGGCCGCGACCCCCTCCCGATGGGCGACCAGACGCGGGCATCGGCGGCAATCGACGATCGTCGTGTTCAGCTGCGAGAGCGTCCGCGGGTTTTGCAATTCGCCGGGATTGTGACACGGTGAATAGCGTGCCGCCATCGTCCGACCGCTCCGCCACGACGCGCGTACCCACGATCATCCTCCACGGCGGCGCCGGCGCGGACCCGGGCGAGGGGCGCGACGAGCTTCGCCGGGGCATGCGTGCCGCCGCTCTCGCGGGTTGGCGAGTCCTCTCGGCGGGCGGCGCCGCCCTCGACGCTGTCGAGGCCGCGGTGCGCGTGCTCGAGGACGATCCGGGCTTCAACGCCGGGCGCGGCTCGGTCCTCAACCGCGACGGCATGGTCGAACTGGACGCGTCGATCATGGAGGGCGACCGGCTGCAGTGCGGCGCCGTCGCTGCGGTCCCGCGCGTCGCCAATCCGATCACGCTGGCGCGCCGCATCCTCGACGCCGGCCGCCACGTTCTGCTGGTGGGCGAAGGGGCGCTCGCATTCGCGCGCTCGGCGGGCATTGCCGAGTGCGATCCCGCAGCGCTCGTCACGGACCGCCAGCGGCGGCGCCACGCCGAGCGCGCCGCGCGGCGCAGCACGATCGGCGGCACGGTCGGCGCGGTCGCCCTGGACCGGCGCGGCACCATCGCCGCCGCGACGTCGACCGGGGGCACGGCCGGCAAGGCGCCCGGCCGTGTCGGGGACAGCGCCCTGATCGGCTGCGGCACCTACGCCGAGAGCTCGGTGGACGGCGTGTCGTGCACCGGCGACGGCGAGGCGATCATCCGCGTGGTTCTCGGGCACCGGACGCTCGCGTACCTCAAGGACGCGGGCGATCCCGAGTACGCGGCGAAGGTCGCCGTCGATCTCCTCGTCGAGGAAGGCCGGGGGCAAGGCGGGCTCATCCTGCTCGACTGGCGCGGCCGTACGGGCTACGCCTACTCGACGCCCCTCATGCCCATCGCGATCATGTCACCCGCGCGTCACGGAGATCGAGGCCGCGCGACAGCGGCTCAAGGGCGCGATCCTCGAGACGCCCTGCGCGTACGCGCAGACCCTGTCCGAGATGAGCGGAGTGCGCTGCTACCTCAAGCTCGAGAACGTCCAGATGACCGGCTCGTTCAAGGAGCGCGGGGCGGCGAATCTCTTGATGCAGCTCGATGCCGTCGAGCGAGCGACCGGCGTCGCCGCCGCCAGCGCCGGCAACCACGGTCTGGCCGTGGCGTTCCACGCGGCGCGGCTGGGTATCGCCGCGGTCATCGTCATGCCGGAGTGGGCGCCGCTCATCAAGGTGACCTCCGCGCGGCGCTACGGAGCGGAGGTCATCCTGGCCGGCGCCAACTACGACGAGGCGTACGGCCGGGCGCGGGAGATCGCGACCGAGCGCGGTCTCAACTTCGTGCACCCGTTCGACGACCCGCGCGTCGTCGCGGGCCAGGGCACCATCGGGCTCGAGCTCCTCGAGCAGCGGCCCGACCTGGACGCGGTCGTGGTTCCGATCGGCGGCGGCGGTCTCGTCGCCGGCGTCGGCCTGGCGATCAAGGCCGCCCGACCCGAGGTGCGCGTGATCGGCGTCCAGGCCGAGGCGCTGCCGGCGATGCAGCGCGCGCTCGAGGTGAGAAGCCGCGTCACGCTGCCGCCGGCGCCGACGATCGCCGACGGCATCGCGGTCCGTCAGGTCGGCGAGCTGACACTGGCGCTCGCCTCGCGCTGCGTCGACGAGGTCGTGACGGTGACGGAGGAGGAGATGGCCAACGCCATCCTCTTGCTGCTCGAGATCGAGAAGACCGTCGTCGAGGGCGCCGGCGCGACTCCGCTGGCGGCGCTCCTGAACCGCCGGCTCGGCCTCGCCGGGCGCACCGTCGTGCTCGTGCTCTCCGGCGGCAACATCGACGTCACGATGATCTCGCGGATCATCGTGCGCGGCCTCGTGAAGGACGGGCGCCTCGTGCGCTTCGGCGTGATCCTGCGCGACCAGCCGGGCGCGCTCGCGCGCCTGACCGCGCTCATCGCCGAGTGCCGCGCCAACATCGTGCACATCGAGCACGATCGCGCCTTCTCCCACGCGGCCATCGGCGAAAGCCGGGTCGAGCTGACGCTCGAGACCGCGGGGCGCGAGCAGATCGACGCGGTGAAACAGCGCCTCGTCGAAGCGGGCTACGGGCTGGAGGAACCCTTCTAGGGCTCGTTCAGCGCGGTGAGGATGGCGGCACGGGCGCGGTCGGCCAGGTCGGCGGCGGCGCGGCGCGGGGCGAGCGTAGGATCGGGCTTGAGGACCGGGTGGTAGCTGATCCTGATGCGCCCGCGACGCGGAAGCACCCGGCCGGGAGGCCAGGACGCGTGCCCTCCGGTGATCGTGACCGGCAGCACCGGCACCTGGAGCGATGCCGCGAGACGGAACGCGCCGGACTTGAAGCGCTCGACTGCCCCGGTGCGGGTCCGCTCCCCCTCGGGAAAGATCATGATGACGTGGCCAGCCTGGAGCAGCCGGACCGCCTCCCGCGCCGACGACGGGTCGGGCGAGTCGATACGCGTCGGAAAGGCGCGCAGGCTCCGGATGAACCAGTTGAACAGGGGGATCTCGAAGAGCCGGTTCCACGCCATGTAATAGACCCGGCGCCGGACCGGGATGCTCACGAGCGCTGGATCGGCGTAGGTCTGATGGTTCGGCGTGATGATGACGGGCCCGGTGGCGGGAATGTTCTCGGTGCCGGCCAGCTCGAGACCGAAGTAGGCGCGGCAGAGGCGGTGGAAGCCGGGCCGCGCGAGATCCAGAAGGGGCGTCCGCACGAGCCCTAGCCTACACAAAAAACGGGGCCGGAATCCTCTTCCGGCCCCGCTGGAAAGTCGCTCTTGGTCGGTTTAGTCGTCGTCGGCCGTCTCGAGATCTTCCTCTTCCCGCTCGAACTGGCGCCCCATACGCTCGATCCGGTCCTGGCAGCGAACGCAGGTCTGGACCTCCGGAAGGGCCCGGAGGCGAGCAGGAGAAATCGGCTCCTCGCACTCCACACAGGTGCCGTATTCACCATCCTTGAGACGGTCCAGCGCCGCGGACAGCCGGTTGACCCGGTCCACCAGCAGCTCGCGCGTCGCGAAGCCGATCTCACGGCGCTCGTTGGCCTGAATCTCGTCGACCTCGTCGGCGAATGGCGAGTTGTCGCCGATGGGGCCCGGCAATTCCTCGACAGCGACCGCCCCGCCCATCCGGCGGAGCCGGCTGACTGCCGTTCTGAGATCCTCTTCCAGTCGCTCGCGAATCGTTTCCATTGTCGGGGCCTCCTCGTTCTCCTTCCCGCGCTACTTGGGCCAGCGATGGCTGCAACCGCTGTGCCGAAGATAAGACGCTCGCGCCCGGCAATGGATTCACGAGGAATCCTTACGCTTTAGGCGCCTTCCGGATAGCTTCGGGAGGGCGAAATGCCCTTCTGGCCTGTCAGTTTTGGCGGCACTGGGGAACATTTTGCCCACCCGTGGCAGCAGGTTTACCGGAGAGGCCTGGCTGATCTGAGGGGATGCGGGGAACGGCGCGGGAGGGAGCGGTGAGCCCGGGCCCACCGCCCCTGCCCGCCTACTAGCGAACTACGCGCGGCTGCGCTGAGCCTCGATCGCGCCTTCCTCCCAGATGCTGTGCTTACGCGTCTCCGGCATCACGAAGATGGCGATGAGGAACATGATGGCCGGGAGTGCGATGGGATAGACCAGGGCCCACATGAGGGGATTGCTGGCGCCAACATCCACCGCCTTGGCGTACGCCGCCGTGGTGATGATGGGCACGAGACCACCGCCCCACCCGTTGCCGATGTGATAGGGCACCGACACCGAGGTATAGCGAATCCGGCTCGGGAAGAACTCGGCCAGGAACGCCCCGATCGGCCCGTAGGTCATGCCCACGTAGTTGACCAGGATCACGACGATGAGGATGGCCATCGTGTAGTTGATTCCGACCTTGGGATCGGCATAGTTGCCGAGGGCGGTGTAGAGCGGATAGTACGTGATCGACGCCAATAGCATGCCGCCCAGGATGATCGGCTTGCGGCCGATCTTGTCCGAGAGCCAGCCCCAGAAGATCAGCGTCGGCGTCGCGATCAGCAGCGCGACCGCGATGATGTAGCTCGACGCCAGCACGTCGACGTTCTTGACCTTCTGAAGATAGAACAGCGCCCAGAACTGGCCGCTGTACCAGACGCAGCCCTGTCCGAGCACCACCACGCTGGCGATGACCACGTACTTGAAGTTGTTGCTGAGGAACGCCTCGCGCCACGGGTTGGTGGTGGTACGGCCTCGGGCCTTGATGTCCTGGAAGATCGGCGTCTCGCCGAGCGAGAGCCGGATCCAGATCGCGATCGCGACCAGGAGGAGGGAGATGATGAAGGGCAGCCGCCAGCCCCAGTCGTTGAAGGCGGCTTCGCCCAGGTACGCCCGGATCCCGATGATGACACCCAGCGACACGACGATGCCGAGCGTGGGCGACGTCTGCAGCCAACCGGTGTAGTAGCCGCGATGCTCGTCCTCGATGTGCTCGGCGACGTACGTGATGGCGCCGCCGTACTCGCCGCCCAGGCAGAGACCCTGGATCAGACGCAGAAGAAAAAGAATGAAGGCCGCGGCAAGACCAATCGACTGGTAGCTCGGCACGAAGCCGATGAGCGCGGTCGCCAAACCCATGCCGGTCAGTGTGACGATGAACGTGTACTTACGGCCGACCTTGTCACCCAGCCAGCCGAAGACGAACGCCCCCAGCGGCCGGATCAGGAAGCCGACCGAGAAGATCGCGACCGTGCTGAGGAAGGCCGCTACCGCGTGGCCCTTCTCGAAGAACTTCACCGCCAGGATCGCGGCCAGGCTGCCGAAGATGTAGAAGTCGTACCATTCGATGATGTTGCCGACCGACGCGGCGATGACGACGCGGCGGAGTTCCTTGGGTGGAACTTTAGACGCCCGCATAGGTCTCCTTTGTGCGCTGTCGTTGCGACCGCGGGCCCTCGTCCACCGGAACGAACCCGTCGGTCGGTCAATTCTCCTGGTTCTGCCCGGCCCGCAGGCACTATGCCACAGAACCGGGACCTAAAAGGTTGATTTTGTGCGAGTTGACCCCCAGTAGCGGCTAGGACTCCTGCTCCTCGTACTTCGTCTTGAGCTGGGCGACGACCGTCGGATCGGCCAGCGTCGTCGTGTCGCCCAGGGCGCGGCCCTCGGCGATGTCGCGCAGAAGCCGGCGCATGATCTTGCCGCTTCGCGTCTTCGGCAGCTCGGCCGAGAAGATGACGTCGTCGGGCCGCGCCAGCGACCCGATCTTCTTCGCGACGTGGGCCTTCAGCTCGTCCATGAGCGCGGGCGAGCCGTCGACCCCGCTCTTGACCGTGACGAACGCGGCGATCGCCTGCCCCTTGATGTCGTGGTTCTTGCCGATGACGGCCGCCTCGGCCACCGACTTGTGATCGACCAGCGCCGATTCCACCTCCATCGTGGACACGCGGTGGCCCGAGACGTTCATGACGTCGTCGACACGCCCGAGAAGCCAGAAGTAGCCGTCCTCGTCGCGCTTGGCGCCGTCGCCGGTGAAATAGATGTTGTCGTACTTCGACCAGTACTGCTTCACGAACCGGTCGGGGTCGCCCCAGATTCCCCGCAGCATCCCCGGCCACGGCTTGCGGAGCACCAGGTAGCCCGACTTCGCCGGCTTGCCCTTCTCGTCGAGCACCTCGGCGTCAACCCCCGGGAACGGGAGCGTCGCCGAGCCGGGCTTGAGCGTGGTGAGACCCGGCAGGGGCGTGATGAGGATGTGACCCGTCTCGGTCTGCCACCACGTGTCGACCACGGGGCAGCGGCCGCCGCCGATGACCTTCCAGTACCAGACCCACGCTTCCGGATTGATCGGCTCGCCGACGGAGCCGAGCAGCCGGAGGCTCGAGAGGTCGCACCGCTTCGGGTACTCCTCGCCCCACTTCATGAACGTCCGGATCGCGGTGGGCGCCGTGTAGCAGATCGTGACGCCGTACTTCTCGACGATGCGCCAGAACCGGTCCTTGTCCGGGTAGTCGGGCGTGCCCTCGTACATGACAGTGGTGGCGCCGTTCGCGAGGGGCCCGTAGACGATGTAGGAGTGGCCGGTGACCCAGCCGATGTCGGCGGTGCACCAGTAGACGTCATCTTCGTGGAGATCGAAGATCCATTGGTGGGTCGTGCTGACGCCGGTCAGGTAGCCGCCGGTCGTGTGGATGATGCCCTTGGGCTTGCCGGTGGAGCCGGAGGTGTAGAGGAGGTAGAGGAGATCCTCGGAGTCCATCGGCTCGGCCGGGCAGCGCGCCGGAGCGTCCTTGACGAAGTCGTGCCACCAGACGTCGCGGCCGCTCTGCATCTCGACCGGCTGGCCGGTACGCTTGAGCACGATGACGGTCTTGACGCCGGGGGCGCCGCTGAGCGCGTCGTCGGTGTTCTTCTTGAGCGGCACCGTGCCGCCGCGGCGATAGCCGCCGTCGGCGGTAATGACCAGCGTCGACTCGGCGTCGTGGATCCGCTCGCGGACCGCCTCGGGCGAGAAGCCGCCGAAGATGACGCTGTGGGCGGCGCCGATCCGCGCGCAGGCCAGCATCGCGATCGGCAGCTCGGGCACCATCGGCATGTAGATCGTCACCCGGTCGCCCTTGCGGACACCGCGCTGCTTCAGCGCCGCCGCGAAGCGATTGACCTCGCGGTAGAGATCCCAGTAGGTCAGGACCCGCGAATCCCCCGGCTCGCCTTCCCAGATGATCGCGGCCTTCGTCTTGCGCGGGCCGGTCACGTGGCGATCGATGCAGTTGTAGGCCACGTTGAGCTTGCCGCCGACGAACCACTTCGCGTAGGGCGGCTTCCACTCGAGCGCTTTCTTCCAGGGCTTGAACCAGTGAAGCTCGCGGGCGCGCCCCTCCCAGAACTTCACGAAGTTCCGCTGCGCCTCGGCGTAGATCGCCTTCCGGTTCATCACGGCGTTCTTCACGAACGCCGCCGGAGGGGGAAACTTGCGCTTCTCCTTGAGAAGTGCCTCGATGGGCACGTCCGCCTTTACCTTCGCCTGAGCCATGGCTTTCCTCGTGTGCTGGGTTACCGCGTCGTCGCCGTCGCCACCTACCGCGACGCGGCCGTCGCGGCGGTGCCGCGGGTGCGGCGCCGGGCCACGCCCGAGCGCATGGCCGCCTCGGAGACGGCGGCCGCGACGGAGGGCACGACCCGGTTGTCGAACATCGACGGCGTGATGTACTCCTCGCCGAGCTCCTCGGAGGTCACGATCGCCGCCAGGGCCTGCGCGGCCGCGAGCTTCATCTCGTCGTTCACGCGCCGCGCGCGCACGTCGAGCATCCCGCGGAAGAACCCGGGGAAGCAGCACGAGTTGTTGATCTGGTTCGGATAGTCCGACCGCCCGGTGGCCATCACCTTCACGAATGGGCCGGCCTCCTCGGGCAGGATCTCCGGAACCGGGTTGGCCATGGCGAAGACGATCGGGTCGCGGTTCATGGCCTTGATGTCCTTGAGCGCGACGACCCCCGGCCCCGAGAGCCCCACGAACACGTCGGCGCCCTTGAGCGCGTCGGCGGCGGTGCCCTTGAGCCGCTTCTCGTTGGTGTGCTTGGCGAACCACTCCTTCATCGGGTTCATGTTGTCGGGCCGCCCGCGGTAGAGGGCCCCGGCCCGGTCGCAGGCGATGATGTGCTTGGCGCCCGCCCGCATCAGGAGCTTCGCGGTGGCGATGCCGGAGGCGCCGGCGCCGGTGAAGACGATCCTCACGTCGCCCATGCGCTTCTTCACGATCTTGAGCGCGTTGAGGAGAGCGGCCAGCACGACGACGGCGGTGCCGTGCTGGTCGTCGTGGAACACCGGGATCTCGAGGTCCTTCTGCAGCCGCGTCTCGATGTCGAAGCAGCGCGGCGCCGCGATGTCCTCCAGGTTGATGCCGCCGAAGATCGGCGAGATCGCCTTGACGATCGACACGATCTCGTCGACGTCCTTGGTGGCCAGGCAGATCGGGAACGCGTCGACGCCCGCGAACTCCTTGAAGATGAGGGCCTTGCCCTCCATCACCGGCGCCGCCGCGGCGGGCCCGATGTCGCCGAGCCCCAGGACCGCGGTGCCGTCGGTGACCACCGCCACGCAGTTCTGCTTGATGGTCAGCGCGTAGGCCTTCTGCGGGTCGTGGTGGATCGCCATGCAGACGCGCGCGACGCCGGGGGTGTAGGCCATCGAGAGGTCGTCGCGCGTCTTGACGGACATCTTGCCGCGCACCTCGATCTTGCCGCCCAGATGCATGAGGAAGGTGCGGTCGGAGACGTTCACGACCTTCACGCTGCGGACCGCGCGGATCCGCTCGACGATCTGCTGGCCGTGCGGCTCGTCGCGCGCCTTGAAGGTCAGGTCGCGGGTGATCGTCGACTTGCCGACCTGGACGAGGTCGATCGCGCCGATGTCGCCGCCGGCCTTGCCGATGGCCGACGTGACCTGTCCGAGCATGCCGGGCCGGTTGGTGATCTCGAGCCTGACCGTCAGGCTGTAGCTCGCGCTGGGAGACTGCATCGTGGACGCCTCCGTGAGTGAATTCTGCCCGTGGGCGGGCGTATTCTACCTCTGTTGTAGAGGCTTTCGCGAGGGAGTACGCTCGGGCGGGAGGCGGTGCTCATGATCGACGTCAAGACGGCTGATCGGGAACTCCAGTTCTACATCCGTCCGCAGACGTTCCCGGTAGCGATCCGGATGCTGCGGCCGGGCGAGGAAATTCCCGAGCGGGCTCGACGACCCGCGCGCGACTTCAAGAAGCTCAGCATGAACTGCCAGGTCATCGACATGGCCCGGCGCTACGGCTGGATGATCGCCCTCACGCGCGAGGACCACATCTGCTCGCTCGGCATCGCGGCCCTCGGCTTCGAGAAGCCGACGCACCTGCACACCTCGGGGACGCTCTGCGAGGGGATGTACACGGAGACGAAGGCGGCCGGGCAGCGGTCGGAGGCCGCGGTCGACAAGTTCGCGCCGGGCGAGTTCGCGACCCTGCTGGTGGCGCCGCTCGATCGCACCACCTTCGAGCCGCACCTGGTCTGCATCTACGCTAACCCCGCCCAGGTCATGCGCCTGACGCAGGCCGCGCTCTGGAAGCGCGGCGGCAAGCTCACCTCCGCCTTCGGCGGCCGCATCGACTGCTCCGAGATCATCGTCACGACCATGCGGACGGACCAGCCGCAGGTGATCCTGCCCTGCTCCGGCGACCGCATCTTCGGCCAGACGCAGGACCACGAGATGGCCTTCACGATTCCCTGGAATCAGATAGAGGAGGTCATCGAGGGGCTCAAGGGCACCCACAACGGCGGCATCCGCTACCCGATCACCCAGTTCATGGAGTACGAGGCCAAGCTGCCGCCGAAATACATGGAGGCCAACCGCATCTGGGACGTCGAGCGCGGCCGCGCGCAGTTCACGAATCGCGACCGCGTCGTCGCCGCGTACCGCCGCTCGTTCGCCGATCGGGTCCCGGTCTATCCGATCGTCGCCTCGTTCGCCGGCACGCTCGACGGCCTCTCGATCGAGGAGTACTGCACGAACGTGCCCAAGGCGATCACCGCGATGATGAACTACTACGAGCGCTACCAGCCCGACGTGGTGCTCGCCTACAACGATCTGGCGAAGGAGGCCGAGGCGTTCGGCTGCCGGGTGAAGTACTCCGACTACGTGGTGCCGTCGATCGACCAGCACGTCCTCCACGACGACAAGGCGAAGCTGGCGCGGTTGGTCATGCCCGACCCGGCGAAGACCGCGCGCCTGCCCGGCTTCCTCGAGCAGTGCGCGGCGCTCGTGCGGGCCAAGCCCCCGACCGCGATCGGCGCCGTCGCGGTGGGCCCCTGGACGATCGCCATGCTGCTCCGGAATCCCGAGACCATGCTGCTCGACACCTTCGAGGACCCGCAGTTCATCCACGACCTCATGCGGGTCACGACCGACTTCTGCAAGATCTGGGGCGACGCGATCGTGAAGACCGGGATCGGCCTCTCCTTCTCCGAGCCGACCGCGTCGATCAGCCTGATCTCGCCCGATAACTACCGCGACTTCGTCGCGCCGTACCACAAGGAGCTGGTCGACTACTTCAAGGCCAAGAAGGTCGGCGTGACGACGCACATCTGCGGCACGACCTATCCGATCTACGAGGACCTGATCCGCTGCGGCTTCTCGACGGTGTCGTTCGATCTCGATCAGCAGGGCGACCCGAAGCTCTACGTCGATCAGCTCACGCGCTTCATGGACGAGCGCACCAGCAAGGAGGCGATGGTGGCCGACGTCCGGCGCTGTATCGACGCCGCGGCTCGCCACTCGGCCTTCATCCTGTCGACGTCCTGCGAGATTCCGCCGCGCTCCGAACCGGAAATCGTCAAGTGGTTCATGGACGCGGCGTGGGAATACGGCCGCTACGACCGCGTCTTCGACGGCGCCGAGCCGACGCCCGCCGGCTGATCGCCCACCGCGGCCCCGCCAGAAACGCCGAAGGGGTCAGCCGGTCGCGGCTGACCCCTTCGTCTTCGTCAGTCGCGCGCCGCCCTGCGGCGCGCGCTTCGCACTACCACTTCACGGGCTTGGAGGGACGGTGCGCGTAGCCGCTGTCCCGCCCGCCGCCACCACCGGGACCGCGGCCGCCCCCGCCGGGACGCCCACCGCCACCGGGCCGGCCGCCGCCACCGGTGCGCGGCGCCTGGGGGTTCGAGATCTCAACCGTGATCCGCCGGCCGTCGAGCTCGCGCCCGTTCAGCTGGGAGATCGAGTTCTGGGCCTCCTCGGCGGTGCCCATCTCGACGAATCCGAATCCCCGCGACTGGCCGGAGAAACGGTCGGTGATCACCGTCGCTGACTGGACATTGCCGCACTGGGTAAAGAACTCCCTGAGCCCTTCGCTGGTCGTGGAGTATGCGAGACCGCCGATATACAGTTTGGATGCCATCTGAACCCCCTCGGACTGTCTTCCGCTCTCTTGCACGCCCCGCGAACGCGGAAGGCCTGCTTCATCGGAGGCGAGGTCCGCCTAAACGGCGAACGCTCTCCAGTGTACACAGGCCACGACCGCACGCAACTGGACAAGTGGGCCGGCGACGGGGTCGAGCGCCCCGGCGCGTCAACGGAACTCCTCGGCCGCAATGGCGTAGCCGATGATCTTCCGATAGAGCGTCTTGGGGTCGATGGAAAGGAGCGCGGCCGCCTTGCCGCGGTGGCCGCCGACCTGGCGCAGGGTCGCGAGGATGTGCTGGCGCTCCATCGCCTCGAGGCTTCCGGTCGACGACGCGGACGGTGGCGTGCTGGAGCCCAGCACTTCGGGGGGAAGATCCGCGGGCTCGATCTCGTCGCCCTTGCTCAGGATGACCGCACGCTCGATGGCGTGGAGGAGCTCGCGAACGTTGCCCGGCCAGGCATACGCCTCGAGCGCGGCGAGCGCCGCGGCGCCGAGCCGCTTGACGCCGTACACGGCGTTCGCCTCCACGAAATGATTGGCGAGGAGCCCCACGTCCTCTCGCCGCTCGCGCAGAGGCGGGATCTGGATGGCGATCGTGTTGATGCGGTAGTAGAGGTCCTGGCGGAACTGGCCGGCTTTCATGGCCTCGGCGAGATCGCGGTTCGTGGAGGCCACGAGCCGTACGTCGACGCGACGCGGCCGGGTTCCGCCGACGCGAAAGAACGTCCCCGTCTCGATGGCGCGCAGGAGCTTCACCTGGCTGTCCGGCTCCATCTCGCCGATCTCGTCGAGCAGCAGCGTCCCGCCGTCGGCGAGCTCGACGAGCCCGGGCTTCGTGCCGACCGCCCCGGTGAACGCGCCCTTCTCGTGGCCGAACAGCTCGGACTCGAAGACCTCGCGCGGCAGGGCGCCGCAGTGGATCGGCACGAACGCCCGCGCGGCGCGAGCCGACTGCTCGTGGATGGCCCGCGCCACCAGCTCCTTGCCGGTGCCGCTCTCGCCCAGGACCAGAACCGTCGAGTCGGTCGGCGCCACCCGCTCGATGAGGTGCAGCACTTCGGTCTGCATCCGGGTGTTCGCCGTCAGGATGCCGCCGAAGGGCGCGGCGCCGGGCGCATGGGCACGCAGAGCGACGTTGTCACGGAGGAGCTGCCCCTTCTCCGCCGCCTTGCGCACCACGATGTCCAGCTCTTCGATCTTGGTCGGCTTGGTCAGGTAGTCGTAGGCGCCGAGCTTCATCGCCTCGACCGCGGTGGCGACGTCCTGGAAGCCGGTCATGACGACCACCTGCGGCGCCTCCGGCATCGCCGCCAGCTCGCGCAGGACGTCGATGCCCTGCTTCTGCGGCATGCGCATGTCGAGGACGACGACGTCGAACGACCCCTCGCGAATGCGCTCGAGCGCGGTGGCGCCGTCGGCCGCCCCGTCCACCTCGTGCCCGCGCCGGGCCAGCTCGCGGATGATCAGCTCGCGCAGGTTCCGCTCGTCGTCGGCGACCAGCACGCGAACCGCGCGCGTCATAGCGGCAGCACCACGCGGAAGGTACTGCCCTGACCGCGCACCGAGGTGACCTCGATCCTTCCCCCGTGATCGGTCACGATGCCCTGCGCGATCGCGAGCCCGAGGCCGGTTCCCTGTCCGGGCGGCTTGGTCGTGAAGAAGGGATGGAAGATGCGGCCGAGGTTCTCCTCGGAAATCCCGGGGCCCTCGTCCTCGAGCTCGATCTCGATCGAGCCGTGAGCCCGGCGCGAGCGAATCGTGAGCGTTCCCCGGCCCTCCATCGCCTCGAGCGCGTTCGACGCGAGCCCGAGGCACACCTGGCGCAGCTGTCCCTCGTTGACTGCCAGGGGCGGCAGCGCGGGGTCGAGGTCGGTCGTCACCCGGCTGGCGGCGAAGCGGGACTGGTGCGCCAGGAGCTCGACCGCCTTGAGCACGACCGCGTTCAGGTCGGTGGGCTCCCGGCGGCTGCCCGGGTCACGCACGAACTGGAGCAGGCTTCCGGTGATCTCCTTGCAGCGGTAAGCCTCTTCCTCGATCAGACCGAGGTAATGGCGGAAGTCGGCGTGCTCCGCCAGCGCGCGCTGATCGACCGACCCCAGCTGTCCCTGGAGCGACTCGGCGCAGCCCGCGATCGTCGCGAGCGGATTGTTCAGCTCGTGTGCGACCCCCGCCGCGAGCCGGCCCGCCGTCGTGAGCCGCTCCGTGAGGAGCATCTGGCGCTCGAGCCCCTTCGCGCGCGTGATGTCCTCTACCAGGACGACCGCGTAGGCGCCGCGATCGCTCGACACCACGACGGGCGCCACGGTGAACCGGAAGATCTTGGCGTCGCCGGCGATGATCATTTCCTCCTCGACCGAGCCGCCGCGCCGGCTGTTGAAGGCCGCCCCGAGGAACTCCAGCACCGGCGCGCCCGTGTCGTGAGGCAGGAACTGGGCGAGCGGACCGTGAGCGTCGGAGGCACACGCCAGGGCGCGGGCACCGGCGCGGTTGATCCTGACCACGTTGAGGTGACCGTCGAGCACGAGGACTCCGATGGGCATCGTCTCCAGCACCACCTCGACGAACCGCTTCTGGGCGTCGAGCTCGCGGGTGCGATCGGCAACCATCCCCTCCAGCTCGGTGTAGAGACGGGCGTGCTCCAGCGCGATCGCCGCCTGGCTCGCCAGCGCCACCAGGAGCTCCTCCTCGTGCGCCGAGAACTCGTGAACGTCGTGCCGCAGGACGCTGATCGCGCCGATCGCGTGCTCGCCCCGGATCAACGGCGCCACGAGCATCGAGCGGAAGCCGCTGCCGCGCGCCAGGTGGGGATACATCGCGCGCGTGTCGGCCCACAGGTCGGGGCTCTGCATCGGACGCCGCTGCTGCACCGCGAGACCCGTGACCCCCTGCCCCGGGCGCAGCCGGATCGTCGACACCAGGGCGGCCGGCACGTCGAGGCTCGCGGCCATCACGAGCTCGTCTGTCCCGGGATCGATCGTCAGCAATCCGCACGAGTCGACCCCGAGGACGCCGCGCGCCTCACCTCGAGGTCGGCGTCGCGCAGAGCGCCGGGACGCGTGGTGGCAAGCGCGACGGCGCCGAACACGGTGCCGGACGACAGAGGCACCAGCGTCAGCGCCCGGTAGCCGCGGTCGGCGAACACGCGCCGGCTCGCCTCCGGCGTCTCGTCGTGCTCGAGATCGTCGATGCGTACGGGAGCGCCGGTGGCCACCACGCGCTCCAGCAGAGTTCCCTCGAGGGGTGTCCAGGTCCCGGGAGCCGGAGATCCCGGAAGCGGGCCGGCCGCCAGGTCGAAGCTCTCGAAGGCGCCGCGCTCGGCGTCGAGCAGCGCCACGCTGATCGCGTCGAACCGCACCAGCCGCGCGACGCCCTCGGCGAACGCGGCGAACACCTCCTCGAGCGTGTGCGGCGACGCCAGCAGGGTCATGAGCCCGTTGACGACCTCGGCGCGCCGTGCCATCCGCTCGAGATCGCACCGGCGCTCGATGGCCGCGCCCAGCTCGCGGGGAAAGCTCGCGGGTAAGGCCGCGGCCGTCAGCCTCCCCACGCGGCCGAGAAGGGCCAGCTCGCCAACGCGCCGGCCCCCCGCATCGAGCGGCGCCCTCAGGAGAGCCGCCGGCCGGCTCCGGGAGGAGCCCGGCGGCACGACACGGGTGAGTCGCGTGCCGCGCGCGGGCGCCGCCGTGACGTCCGTCAGCCATCGCCGGAGCGGAAGCGGCGCGCTGCTGCCGCGCGCGACGACGATGGGCGCATGGTCTTGCGGCAGGAGCGCGACGACGCCCGCGGTCGAGCCGGTCACGGCCACCAGCCGGCGCAGAGCCTCTCGGAGCCCCTCCGTCACCGACGGCGCGGCGGAGATCGGCGCCAGCAGCTCGCGCGACGCTTGCCCGCTCTTCATGCCGGTGTGAGGAGCCGTCCGGGAAGGCTCCCGGTGTGCTCGCCGTCCTTGATGACGAAGCGCCCGTTGACGAGCACGTGCTCGATCCCCGATGGGTACTGGTGGGGCTCCTGGTACGTGGCGCGGTCGCCGACCCGGCGCGCGTCGAAGACCACGAGGTCGGCCCGCTTCCCGACTGCGATGACACCACGGTCCTTGAGCCCGAGACGGCGCGCCGGCAGAGCCGTCATCTTGTGCACCGCCTGGGGCAGCGTCAACACGCGCTCCTCGCGCGCGTACTCGCCCAGGACACGCGGGAACGTGCCGTAGCTCCTCGGGTGCGGCTTGCTCCCGGCCGCGCCGCTGGGCGCGAGCGCCGAGCCGTCGGAGCCGATCATGACGGCCTCGTGCACGAGCGCGCGCCTGAGATCCTGCTCGTCGAGCTGAAAGAGGATCATGGAGCCCTTCCCGCCCTCGGCGACGAGCAGCTCCAGCGCGGCGTCCACCGCGTCCACGCCGCGGCCGGCCGCGATCTCGGAGAGGCGCTTTCCCTCGGCGTCCCGGCGCTTGACGCAAGACGCGATCATCACGTTCTCCCACCCGATGCGATCGACGAGGCTCTGGCCGGTCGCCGGCGACTCGATGTCGCGGCGGATACGCGCGCGGGAGTCGGGATCGGCGAGGCGCCCGAGCATGGCGTCGATCCCGTCCTCGAGCGCCCAGTCCGGCAGGAGCGCCCGCAGCATGGTACTGGACGCAGTGTACGGGTAGACGTCGGCCATGACGTCGAGTCCCTCGGCGCGCGCGGCATCGACGAGCGCGAGCACATCGGCCACCTTACCCCAGTTCGGCCGCCCGGCCGCTTTAACATGACTGATCTGCACCGGGAGGTCGCCCTCGCGCCCGACGTGGATCGCCTCCTGAACGGCCTCCAGCAGGGTCGCCCCCTCCCCCCGGATGTGGCTCGCGTAGAAGCCGCGATGGCGTCCGGCGACGGCGGCGAGCGTGACGATCTCGTCGGTGGTGGCGTAGGAGCCGGGCGGATAGATCAGCCCGGTGGAGAGCCCCCAGGCGCCGTCCTCGATGCCATCGGCGAGCAGCTTCTGCATGCGACGAAGCTCGGCCGGCCGTGGCCGATGAGCTGGATCACGTTGAGCGCGGTGCCGCTCGAATCGAACGCCCGGAGATAGTCGCCGACGGATCGCCAGCGGAAGTCCATGCCCGCCGGCACGTGGAGCGCGAACCCGCGCAGATCCTCCAGGAACTCGTCGGAGACCGGGGCCGGCGAGAATCCGCAGTTGCCGACCACCTCGGTGGTCACGCCCTGCCTCACCTTCGACTCGGCGCGGCGATTTTCCCAGAGCCGCCAGTCCGAGTGCGAGTGCATGTCGATGAAGCCGGGCGCCAGGACCTTGCCCGACGCGTGCAGGTTGCGGCCCGCAGCCTCGCGGTGAAGGTCGCCGATCGCCTCGATGCGGTCGTCCTTGATGCCGACGTCCGTCCGGGCCCCGGGCCGCCCGGTGCCGTCGATGACCTGCGCGCCCTCGATCTTGAGGTCGAACACGGGCGCTAGACGGACGGGGCCTGCGAGAACGCGAGCGCCCGCTCGCACCAGGCGGCAACACCGAGGAGGCGCGACGACGCCCCCGCGGCCTGGACGAGCTGGATCGCGTGGGGAAGCCCCGACGCGGCGATCCCGCTGGGCAGCGAGATCGCGGGAACGCCCGCGTTGCTCCAGGGCGCGCAGAGGGAGCCGTCGCCGGTCGAGCCGAGCCCGGCCGGCGCCGGCGCCGGCGCGGTGGGAGACAAGAGCGCGTCGTGCGCCTCCAGCAGCGGCATCACGTCCTCGCGGAACGCGAGGCGAGCGTGGTTCGCGTTGACGTACGCCGTCGCGGGGTGACGCAGTCCCGTCTCGATGAGACTCCGCATCTCCTTGCTGTAGTCGTCGGCGTGCCTGGCGAACGCGGGGGCGTGATAGGCCGCGGCCTCGACCTCGAGGACGGTCAGCCCCGCCGCGTGGATCCCGCGAAACGACGCGGGAAGCTCGACCTTCGACACCGTCGCGCCGGCGCGGACGAAGGCGTCGGCGA
>WNGH01004740.1_pt1 | contig 17602 bp, 13 predicted proteins | sample 5400631 | NCBI WGS metagenome assembly WNGH01 (sample SAMN13153373, study PRJNA577476) | soil metagenome | isolation source: 115 cm soil or saprolite under Garry oak tree replicate 1 | place: USA:California | collected 2016-06-15
AGGCGCGGCATCCACTCGGCCTGCAGGTTCCGGTTCTTCAGCATCAACCCGGGGATCACGATGCCGCGGAAGTAATGGCGGCCGATCTCGCGCGTCATGGCCCCGCGCTTCGATGTCGAGCTTCCCGTCGACTGCTCCATGTGGCAGGACTGGCATACGGTGCCTTCCAGAATCTCGCTGTCAATGGTCGGACTCCTGTTGTCGCGCAGCTTCTCGAAATGGCACGCGGTGCAGAAGTTCGCGCCCTTGTAAAGGGGAGACTGGAAGGAGGTATGGATCATGTTGTCTTCCGGATCCTTGAACGGGCCGTACATGGTCTTGCCGGCCGTCAGCTGGAAGGATGGGATCTTCTTGGGATCGTCGGCCAGTTTTTCGACCAGGTGGCAGGAGGCGCAGCCGATGCCTTCGACCGTGACCTTGCCGGACATGACCTGGTTAATGATCCGGTCCGTGTGCTGCGGGAAGACCGTCACGGCCGGGGCATGGCAGGAGAGACACTGTTGCTTCTTGGCCGCGCTGGGATTGGTCTGCAGCCAGATCCCCAGCACGGCGCGGAAGACCGTCGAGGGCAACGCCGTCCCGTGGAGCAGCGCCGCGTCCACCCGGCCCATCAGCTTGAGGTCCATGGTCATCTCGCGAAGCCCGGCCATCTCCTCATAGTGCCGATCATGGCATTGCCGGCAGACCTCCGAGCGAATGAAGATGCCCTCGATCTCCTCGATCCAGGGTTCCTTCGGGGTCTTCTTGTCCTGCCCAGCTCCCTCTTGGAACAGAGCGGTGCCGAACCCGACCAGCAGGAACGCCACCAGGCCCGCCGCGACTGCTCCTCGTCTCATGTTCCGCTCTCCGATTGCGCTCGCATTCAGACGAGGCCCGCGCTAATCCGTGCGCTTGGGCACGAAATGGAAGTTCATCTGTCCGCCCTGACCTTGATTTTCCGGATTGGTGGGCTCCCAGGTGCCGATCGTGAAATTGCCCTGGGGGAGCACCTCGGCCATCAGCCGCCCGAAGTCTTCGAGATCGCGGACCGGCTTTTTATTGATCTCGGCGATGACTGCGCCCACCTTGATGCCGGCCAACTCCGCCAGACTGTCGCCGATCACCTCGAAGACCGCGACGCCTTCGGCCGAGCGCAAGTTCAGCTCCTTGCGGATGTCCTCGGTGACCGGCCCGACGATCAGCCCGAACTCCTCGGCCATCGCAATGATGTCCTTCTGCTTCTTGTCCGCAGCCTTGTCCGGCGTCAGCGCCACGCTTTTCTTGTCGGTCGTCGTGTCCGACGCCGCCTGGGCCATGCCCACCAGGCCGAACAAGACCATGCCGCTCACGACGATTCTCAAATAACGCATCGGGGTCAGCTCTCCTTCTTCTCGACTCGTTCAGAGGGGACCGGATCAATGATCAACTGAAACCAGGGCGCGACGGCCTTTTGCCCGTTGCGCTCCTTGTTTTCTCCGTTCCAGACCGCAAAGGCGACGGTCTGCATGCGACCGGGCCCGAACGAGGCGTCGTTGTCGGGATCCCGTGTCTCCATGGCGCGTTTGAAGACGACCCGCCAGCGTCCCTGCTCCCAGACGGCATTCCCCTGCACGGTCCCCTGCCCGCGTTTGCTGGTGAGCGTGCTGAAGCCCCCACCCAACAGGTCCTCAACCGAGGAGGCCCGGCGCGGAATGACTTCGAAGCGCCGGATTTGTCCCTCATCACCGCCCGCCTTGCGTTCATCCTCCTTCGCCTTCCGGCGGTCGATATCGGTCTGCCAGTCGGCCTTCCAATGCCAGATGTTCAAATAGTGATCCAATTGCCCCATGCAGAAGAAGGCCGGGGCGTCCCCAAGCGGGAAGGAGATGGCCACCCCGTCGCGGAAGGTGCCGGGGGTGAGGCGATCGTTCTTCGTCGGATCCTGCCACTCCAGGAGGAACGCCAGCTCCTTGCCATTATGGAGCGCGCGGACGGTCAGCGATTTGATGGTCGGATCGGGCAGGCTCGGCCGCGTGATGACTTGGCCGCTGAGCGGAATGACCATCGGGGAAGCCTTGCTCCAGTCCGGCGACTTCGGATCAATGGGCAGGTCGCCAGGGATGTAAAAGGAGCGGATGAAGAGCCCCTGCGAGCTGACCACCTGGACGCCGAGCCCGTAGAACCCGATCATCAGAAGCAGCAGGGCCATGAGGAGAGCCTGGACCCGGCGACGCGCCTTGGCGGCAGGAGCACTCCAGCCCATCGTCACCCCCATTTACGATCATTACGGCCTCCCTTGCGCGTGGGAGGACCAGCACTAGTACAGCTTCAACCGGCGAATCTTGTTCTCGCCCCGCTCGCAGATGTAGAGGAACCCGTTCTGGTCCAGCGCGAGGCCGGCCGGCGAATTGACCACCGCCTCCACAGCCACGCGCCCATCGCCGTGCTTGATCATCTCCTTGTCCACGGCCTTGACAAACTTGGCCATGCCGCACCCGCCCATCGCGCCCGAGTCCTTGTAGCCGCTCTCACCGTTCCCGGCCACTGTGGTGATGATGCCGGTCCCCGCTTCCACGCGCCGCACCCGGTGGTTCATTGCGTCGGAGATGTACATGTGCCCGAACGAATCGAAGTGCACCGCCTCCGGAGCGTTGAGCATGGCTTGGGTGGCCGGCTTGCCGTCTCCGTCGTAGCCGTAGAAACAGACGCCCGCGACCGTGGTGACGATCCCCGTCTTCATCTCGATCTTCCGGATGCGGTTGCTGCCTTTGTCCGCCACGTAGACGTTGTCATGCGCATCCACGGTGAGGGCGACCGGGTCATGGAACCGGACCTCGGCCCCCGGCTTTCCGTCGTCCCGATACACGCTCATGTCCATGCCGTCCGGCGAACACTCCGGACGCAACCAGCCGTGGTCGTCGCTGAAATCGATCCCGATGGCGTCCCCGGAGAGAACCACCAGGTTCTTGGCGATCAAGGGACTGTCCCGGTCGTCGTCGTCTTTCGACCACGTGCCGGCGATGGTGGTGATCAGCTTGGTCTCCGGGTCGTACATGCGGATGCGATGGGCCTGCCCATCCACAATGAACAGTCGGTCCCGCGAATCGAACGCGAGGGCGCTGGGATACGTGAGATTCACCTCGAGGGCAGGACCGTCGCCGTTGAAGCCGAACTCGCCGGTCCCGGCGATGGTGTCAATGATCCCGGACTTCATATCGACGCGGCGGATGCGGTTGCTCCCGGAATCGCAGATGTACAGATCGCCCTTCGAATCGAATGCCACGTCCAGCGGCAGGTACAGCCCCGCCTCTGCAGCGGGCCCGCCATCGCCGCTGTAACAGGTTTCCCCGATGCCAGCCACGTGGCTGATGATGCCCGTTGCCAGCTCGATCCGGCGCACGCGATCGGACCCGGACTCCGCATAGTAGAGGGACTGGGTCTGCGGGTCGATCGCGACACTAACCGGCAACGGCATGCCTGCCTTCGCAGCCGGCTTGCCGTCCCCTGTGCTGCGGGATTTCCCGTTGCCTGCAAAGGTCTCGATGATGCCAACGGCTATGACGCTACTGTCCATAGACGACCCCTCACCTCAAACTGTGGCCCTCATGCCTTCGGTGGCTCCGATCTCACAGGCGGTGGCGCGGTGGGAGACGGAGATGACGGCGGAGCGCCGGCGGGCTGGGTCCCTGGCGCAGCCGCCGCGTCCGGAGCGGGCGGCGCGCCTGGCTGCTGGATCTGCCCTTGTTGCGCACTGGCCTCCGCTTCGATGGCGTCCGCTTCATGCACCGACTTCTTAAAGCCCTTGATGGCTTTGCCCAGCCCTTCACCAAGCTGCGGGAGCTTCCCGGCCCCGAAGATGATCAACACGATGAAGAGAATCAGTACCAGCTCGGTGATACCCATGCTTCCAAACATAGCGCGCTCCCTTGTCAGTGGCTCCGGTTACTTGTCCTTCGACTCCGGCGCGGCCCGCCGCGAGGCAAACCGCTGCTTGAGCCGCTCGCGCGTCTGGTCAGCTTCGGCAAACCGCTTGGCCTTCTCATAGGTGCTGATCAGGTTGTAGTACGCCAGTGGCTCCTCCGGATTGCTCTCAACCGCCGCCTCCAGCACCCCAATCGCCTCCTCCGGCTTGCGCAGGTTCAGGTAGATCTCCATCAGCGCGAAGGCCGCTTCCAGATTGTGCGGGTCGAGCTCGAGCACCCGGCGAAAGGCCATGATGGCGCTGTCGATCGTATGGAGGTCCGAAACATGCCTCAGATCGAGCTTTTCATAGACCTTCGCCAACTGGAACCAGGCGATCGGGTCGTCAGGGGTGACCTCCACGAGCTTTTCCAGCAACGGCATGGCCTCCATGTATACATCCCGGTCGTACAGCGCCCGTCCGAGATTGAAGAGCGCCAGGACGTCCCTTGGATTGATCTCCAGAGCTTTCCGGTACTGGTCCATGGCATCGTCGATGTTCCCCTTCGTCGCATGGATGGTGCCACGGTTCGCATAGTACATGGCGAGCGACTGGTCCATCTGCTTGCGGATGTCTTCAGCCATCTCAATGGCCTTCGACACGTTCGCCAGCGCCTCATCGAGCATGCCCTTGGCGAAGTAGATCTCGCCCAAGCGGCACTGGGCCTGGAAGTCCTCCGGATCTTCATCGAGCAGCTTCTTGATCTCCGCCATTTCTTCGTCGAGGCTCAGCGGTGCCTCAACGGCCGCGTCGGCCGGCTTGGCATCTGGCTGCGTGTCTCGGTCGGTGCCGGCATCCATCTTGGTCACATCCCCCTCGGTCATTCCCGTTCCGCTCAGGACACGCCCGGCGCTGCGGCCGCGGGACGATCGGGCATACCCGCCGGGAACATCTGGCCGACCGATTCGCGGGCGCCGATCCTCCCGTCGTTCACCAGCAGCAACAAACCCACGATCACGAACAGGGTCAGATGGGACAACTGCAAGGCGTACCCCGCAATGAACATCAGCACCAGCCCGTAGCCGGCGCGCCGCCCCATGCTGATCTGCTTGATGACCGTATAGGACCAGAACAGCAGGCCAGCCACATAGAGCGCGAACGGCAGGTAGAAGGTGTAGCCCATCCCCATCTGGAAAATCCAGCCGATGCCCTGGCTCGCCTGGCGGACGTTCCTCGCCAGGGCCGGATCGAAGACCTCGAGCACGCCATCCATCACCAGCAAGGCAAGGAACAGCGCAGCCCACGCGCCCGCGAACTGCAGGGACCGCCGCCGCTGTTGCCGGTTCTTCGTCCGGAACGTGAATCCGGAGTACACGGCGAAGACGAGCACGGTCGCCACCACCATCAGGGCTTCACCGAGGCGGCTGATTTCATGAACCAGCGGCGGGGTCGAGACGATCCCCAACCACCCGTACGTAGTGGTCGAAATCTGGTAGTAGAGCCAGCTCGACACGCCAGCCCCGTAACAGAGCGCCAGGGCCCGAGCCGTCGGGGCAGGATTGGCCCGGCAATACTGGATCACGAGGGTCCACAAAAGCACAAGCGCCAGTCCGTTGTAGGCGACCGCGCCCAGCATGCGTGGCGGAAACAGCAGGAACGTTGCCGTCAGCGCAAGGAGCAGCGACACCATGGGCACGACGATCCGGTCCAGGGGCCGGGCCAGCAGCCCGTTCATCTTGTAGAAGAGCAGCACCAGCAGGACGAGAAACACGAGGATCGCCGAAAAGTTCATCAAGGCGAAGCCGATCGCCGACGCCCCCCGCAGGAAATACTCGACGACCACGTACTCCTTCGCGACCTTCGACAGGTGCATCCCCAATCGGGACACCAGACGGTAGAGGATGAGCTCGCAGAGCCCCGCGACCAGTAGGGCCTTCAGGAAATATTCCAAGAGCACGCTGCCAGTCTCGGCGCCGACGCGAGCTTTCTGGGTCATCACGGACTCGGCCATCAGGGCTCCTTTATGGGAGCGATCACGCCCCTGCTACCCGGTCGCGACCGGGTGCGTCTTCGCGCGGGCGATGTACAGCAATCCGTCCGCCATCCCGTAATTGAAGGGGAGTTCACACACCACCTCGCTGATCTTCTCGTACACGTACTGGTAGACCCGTTCCGCTTCGTCGGGCTTCATCCCTTCCATCACCTCATAGAAAAAGCCCAGGCTGAGGTCTTCCGACGCCGGTCGCATGATCCGCCGGATGCCGTAGCTGGCCGGATCGCTCATGATCGGCGCCTCTTTCTCTAGATCGAAGAGGCAGGGCTGGCACGAGAAGCCGTAGGACGAGTGCAGCCGGGTGTGCCCAAGAATGAAATTCGCGGTTTCCATCGCTTCCGCCTCCGTCTCGGTGGGGAAGCCGATCAGGATATAACAGTGCACGGCGATATCGAGATCCAGGCTATCGTCGATGATCCGGTTGACGTGCTCGCGCTTGATCCCCTTCTTCATGAAATCCATCACGCGCTGGTTGTAGGACTCCAGTCCGCAAACGATCTTCAAGCACCCAGCATCCCGCATCAACTTGAGCAGGTCCCGCGTCAGGTTCTTTTCGAACCGCATCTCGCAGGTCCACTGGGCGTTGACCCCGGCCTCGACGAGCTGGCTGCAGAGACGCCTGGTCGGCGACAGGGCGAAGCACTCGTCGGTGAAGAAGAAGAACGGCGTCTGATACCTCGCCATGAGCCCTTTCAGGTCGTCCACGACCTTTTCCGGGGCCCGCTGCCGGAAATTCTGATGATCCAGCGTCAAGGCGCAGAAGGCACAGTCCTTGTAATAGCACCCGCGGGAAAATTGGATGGGTAGCACGGACTGGGGCGCGAGGTACTGGCGGAACGGAAAGCCGTCAAAGTTCGGCGCCGACAGCGCATTGATGTTTTCTGAAAAGAACGGCTGGTTGACGATGGTCTTCCCGTTCTGCCGGTAGATGAGATTCGGCACCTTGCTGAAATCGCGCTTCCCCTCCAGTTGATGGATGAGCTCCAGCAAGGCGGTCTCACCTTCAAAGACCACAAAGTCATCGGCAAACTGGAACATCGCCTCGACCCGCCGGAGGTTGTCCACCAGCCGAGTGAAGATGCTCCCGCCGATGGTCAGATGCAGATCCGGGTGCGCCTGCTTGAGCAAGCGGCAGAGGGTCAGGCCCGGCATGATTTGGGACGTCGCGGTGATCGAGACGCCGACCAGGTCGGGGGCCTGCGCCAGGATGTCCGGCACCAGTCGGGACCGGAAGACCTCCAAGTACGGATTCTCCTGCTCGTCCGCGACCGCCTTCAGGATGTCCTTGGACGAATAGATGGAATACCGCCACTGGTTGTCGACCACGGAGATACGTGTCGGGAAATAGAGCGTCGAAAGGAAGGCGAGCCAGCGATCGATGAGGAAGAGGCTCTCCCGGTATTTGTCCGGATCGTAAAACTGCTCGGAGCGCAGGGTCCATTTGGCTTCTTCGACGTGGTCGTAGAGCGGCGGAAACCAGTCGAGGGCTTCCTTCATCCGGGCGAGGTGCTCCTGGCTCGAGGGACCCGTTTCCCCTTGCGTCCCCAGCCGTTCCAGAGCTCTGACCTTCTCCTGCATCCGCTCGTAGGTCTCACGGCCGGTGGCTTGGCTGAGGAAGCTGTCGAGAACCTCAATTCCGAGATCCCGCTGGATGATGTCCGTGACGCCCTCTTGCTTGAGGAAGCCGGTGAGCGACGGGAGACTCAGGTATGGCTGGGAGGGATGCCAAGTAGGGGGAAACAAGAGCATAGTTTTCATCTTGGCACCTCGCTACCGAACAGCATAAGCGTATAAAGAAGCTAGCAGAAACACGCGTTTCCCTTGCGCCGCCCCTGCAGTTTTTATACACCCAGCGTAGAGGGAAATGCAACTGAATCTGCAGGGTTGGCGACCCTCCGAAAGGGAGCATGGGGCCGCTTCCGTTGCCCCTTTCAAGGGCATAAAAAACCCCGGGGGATCCTTGAACTGATCCCCCGGGGCCCAAATCTTCTACCGCGCCGGGGATTCGTTCCCTACGGCAGCGGTATGACCATGCGCCTTACTGCGGAAGATGCAGGGTGAACCACGTGGAGATCGCCTTCATCCCGTCACGCTCGACGTTCTGGCCATCCCACACGGCAAACGCAATCGGAACCGACATGCCGAGCTTGAACTGCACGTCATTGGGGTCCTGCGTCTGCAACCCTCGCTTGTACACCACACGCCACGTCGGACCCGTGCAGCAGCCTCCCTTGAGCGAACCCGAATGCTCCCACACGCCGTTCCCCAACACATCCTGGTGGATTTGGGTCGTCAGGGTGCTGAACCCGTTCGCATTGAGGTCTTCGACGGACCCAATCCGCAACTCAGGATCGGAGAGGATATTGCCCGACCAGATGCCGGTGTTGAACGGGCCCATGCTCCGCCCGACACGATCCAGGTAGGTCACGCCGCCAGCCGGCTCCTCGTAGTAGTAGTCCCAGAAAATAGCCGGGTATTCGTTGTCCACGTCCCAGATTCCAGCGACGTCCTTTCCGAGGTCCTTTTGCCACTCGGCATTCCACCGCCAAATGTTCACCGTGCCGCCCGACTGCCCCATGCACTGGAAGGGAGGGGCGCCGCTGGTGTTGACCGGGAACTGAATGGCCGCCTGGTCACGGAAATGCTGCGGGCCGATGGTCGTATCGTTCTTGGACTGATCACCCCAGTCCAGCCGGATGCCGATCTCCTTGCCGTTCGTGACCGCCTTCACGAAGACCGACTTGACGGCGATGTTGGGGTGCATTGGCGTGGTGATGGTTTGTCCGGTGAGCGGAACCACCACACCCGGAACATTCTCCCAGACGGGGTTGGCTCCGTCCATCGGAATGGGTCCCTTGATCATCTTCGCCTGGATGGTGACCGGCTGGCTGACGGCCAACGGGACCTGCCCCAGCGTCAGGACCACGCCTACGACGAGGGCGCTCAGCAACACCCCCCATGCGACGGCCCTGTTCCTCGTGTGAATGATTTCCATAGTGATAGCCCCTCCTCTCTAAGAAATAAAATAATTAACCGAAGAACGACTGTGTGACTCGCAGATTATTAAAAAGCCTCACGTGACTACGCTGCTGCCGCCGACCGATCCCTATGTTTGACCGGTCCGCCCAGAATCTTCGTTTCCTTCCTTCGTGTCGCCGTCGTCCATCTGGGAGCGGCCCCCGACTTCATCCAGCAGGACCGTCAACTCGTTCCCGAGATCCTGTGCCCCGCACTCGAACGTGGCCCCTTCCGGTGGATTGAAGGTGGCCGGTTTGTAGTCGGTTTCTTTATAGGGCTGGGGTTTGACACCGAGGTAGGCGCATTCGAACTTGAGATAGGCCTTGCACAGCTCGCACAGCAGGTGGAAGAACCCCCGCTGCGCCTTCTTCGACGCCATGTCAGCAAACAAGGGCGCCCATCGCCCGATGTGGTCCCGCACAAACTTCTTCTCGGCGTCCACGACGATCTGAAGCTTCTCCTCACCGTCGTGACAGAGCGCGTACGACTCCTTGTAGGCCAGGAAATGCAAGAACTCCAACTCGACGCTGATGTGGTCCAGCCGCTCATGGACGACTTCAGCCAGCTCCAGACCGAACGCCTTGTAGTACCCCGCAATGTCGCCCATGGTGTGGGACTGTTGAAAGACGTGTTCGTTCCCGAAAAGCGTTTCGTAGGGCGGGGCGTCTAGGCTGATCACGTTGGAGAAGACCCGCCGATGCTCGTCCTGCAGGTCGCTGAATTCCCACGTCTTGAAGTTTTCCTGTTCCCACTCGCCGATCTGTTCGATGAGCTTGCGAATCGGGAGGATGAGGTCCCGGGCTGCCGGGGCCGCCTTCACCGCGTCAAAGCTTTTCTCCAACGATTCGACCGCGGAGAGACCGTCCTCCACAAACTCGCCGTCTTGCAGGTAGTTGTAAAACTCTTCTTCCTCGGGGAAGAGGAAGCCCCAGGAGAGGAGGAGGTACACTTTGCTGCGGGATAGAGCCAACTCGACTGCCGGGGCATCGGCCAAGCCGACCTTGCCGGTTGGATTACCAGACATTGCATGAGGTCCCATCGCTCACAGCCTCCCTAAGCCTTGAGCTTCCCAAGAATAGGAGAACCCATCCAATGTTGTCAAGGCCTTTTTGAGGCCCTATGCATGTGCATTACAACCCTTTTTAGGCTCCCGCTGGCGGGGCCGTTTCGAGGCGCCTGCCCGAGACGACCTTGATGGCGATCCGATCATTCACGGTTGAGCAGACTTGCTCACAGATACCGCATCCCACGCATTTGGCCGCGTCCACGACCGGATAAGGGTCGATAAAATCAACCGAAAGTGCTTCGACCGGGCATTTCGCCAGACAGAACCGGCACCCCTGGTCGGCCGTGCAGTCCGCCCGGCTGACCACCGCCACCCCCATGCGCACTTCCGTGCGGTCTCCCACCGGAAGCAGGGCTTCAGTCTCGCAGGCCGCGATACAGGGAAAATCCTCACACAAATAACACGGGGACTCGTTGGCAAAAATGACCGGATAGCCGGTCGCGACATCCTTCTTGATGCTCCCGTACGGACACGCCGGCAGGCAGTCACCACAACGCGTACAGCGGTCCAGGAAGAGCTCTTCGGCGACCGCCCCCGGCGGCCGCAACCAATCCGTCCGGACCTTGACCGGAGATTCCTTGGGACCGGTCTCCGACGGGGTCTCTTTCTGTTGCTGGTAGTATTCGTAGACAGTTTTGCCGACCGACAGGACGGACTGCTTGAGGAACTCCCGCCGACCCTTGTCGAAGTCTTCGCCCATTCGCGCGCGCTAATCCCCCATGACGCCAGCGGCCCGGAGCTTGTACACCTCGATGCAGCGGTCGCAGCCCCCGTACTCGGGATCCCAGCCGGGATGGTTTTGACGGATATAGTCCAAGACTTCCGGCTCCACTTCCTTCTCGAGGTTCTCGACCCAGTTGTATGTGGGAAAGCCGCAAAGCGGACACGGGAACCCCGGCATCAGCATGATTTTCTTGCGTTCGGGGATCTCCGCTCCCTCCACTTCGATCGCCCGGTCAATGACCTTGAGGGTATCGGTCGCCATCTCGATCAATTCCGGGTGGGTGAAGTGCTCGGTCGCCCAGAGACCTTCGAACACGGCCACCAGTTGTTTGCCGGGAATTTTGCGGTACCAGGTGGAAAATTCCCGGAACCGCTGTTCCTTGGGGAACACCGCCTCCTTCCCCATCCGTGTCAAGCGACTATCGATCGAGAGACACCACAGGACTCGATACCGGGCCAGGATGAGACTCTCCTCGCCAGGGGTGTTCCCAACCTTGATGTCCGGGTCATAGAGAAAGGCCGAGTCGAGCATGTCCTTAATGTGCAAGAGCTCGTGGCGGCAGAAGCGGGGCAACGCTGGATCATAGAAGCGCCGGGGCAGAAGCTTGATCCCGACTCCCTTGAGGCCCTTGGATTCAAACTGTTTGGCCAAGTCCTCTTCGACGGTCCCCCACTTCCGCAAGATGTCCACGGATTCCTGGTCCTCCTTGAGCACTCCGCGAACCAGGGTGATGCCGATGCGCCCCTTGAGCTCGGAAAACTCGTTGAAGGCGTTGTCAATGATATCCGCGAAGCCCCAGTGCCCGAACAGGTACTGGTACAGCTTTTGGAACTCCGGTTCCCGGTCGTCCAACGGAAAGTTCTCATAGATGGGATCAGCCAGCTCATGGAACTCCTTGTAGAACGTCGGATCCCCTTCCCGCTCGGTCTTTTCGATGAAGGCATCGATGACTTCCTGGATCAGGGACGGCTGAAACCTCAGCTCCATGACAGGCCTCCTTGACTTCCTTTTTCAGGGTCCGTTATGATCGTAACCATCGTTCAAAAGGATTGCGTCAACAGCCCATTATAAGTAGCGCCTGCGCTCTTTTGCAAGCCAAGGAAACCTGGGTCTTTTCCAGAGGAAAGCACGATGGCCGATAGCCCTGCAACACCTGGTGTGGCTTCCCCTCCCCCCGCCACGTTTCCCCCAGGAATGCCGGGGATCCCACCGGTCCCTGTCGTGGATTGCGAGGCTTACTGGCGAGCCGGAGCCCGCGAGGTCCGAGTCTTTCGCGGGCACCATGACCCGATCTGGGTAGTGGCGTACCATCCCGACGGCACGGTCGCGGCCAGCGGCAGCGTGGACCACACGATTCGGATCTGGGAGGTCGACACCGGCCGGATGCTCAGGATTTTGCGGGGCCATTCGGATGCGGTCCGCTGCCTCGCTTTCTCGCCGGACGGACAAATGCTGGCCAGCGGGTCCACCGACCGGACAATCCGCCTGTGGAATCCCAAGACCGGCGAGTTCATCAGAATGCTGTTCGGCCGTTACGACCATGCCGTCCACTCACTCTCCTTCTCGCCGGACGGGCTCATGCTGGCCCGCGGGAACGAGAACCGGGATATCAAGATCTGGGAAGTGAGCACCGCGACAGAATTGCTGTCGCTCCTGCCCCGTGACGTCTATGACCGGCATTGGAACATCTGCACCGTGTTTTCCCCTGATGGCCGCCTGCTGGCCAGCGGCAATGACGTGGGTGGCATGACGCTGTTCGAAGTGCTGCCCAGCGGGCAGGAGCTCTGTGCCTTGGACGGGCACAAGTCCGACCCATTTGACGGCACGATCGAGCGGCGCGGCTTCTGGGTCGAGTCGCAAGAAGGGTGGGAGACCGCCTTCGAAAACTGGATCGGCGGCTTGGCCTTTTCTCCGGACGGAAGCGTTCTCGTCAGCGGGAGTCGGGACAAGACCATGAAATACTGGGAAGTGCCAAGCGGCAAGCTCATCCGCACCGTGAGGGCCCACGCCGGATGGGTGCGCGCCGTCACCTGCTCCCCGGACGGCAAGATCGTCGCGTCGTGCTCCGACGACACCACGATCAAGCTCTGGGACATCAAGACCGGGCGTCCGATCCGGACCTTGAAGGGCCACAAGGAGCCGGTGCGCTCGATCGCCTTCTCCCCCGATGGCCGCCGGATCATCAGTGGCGGCCTCGACCGCACCGTCAAGCTGTGGGAAGGGGGCGACCTTCGAAATGCCGTAGCGCTTGCATTTCTCCCAGAGAGCTTTGCGGGACAGGCCGAGCAGCTTTGCAGCTTCGGTCTTGTTGTCCCGCGTCCGCTCCAGTGCCTTGCGGATGTGTTGCTTCTCGAACTGCTCGCGGGCGGCGTCCAGCCGGTCCACCAGCACCGCCCTCTTGTCACCCATGGACGCCCCTTCGCTGCAAAACCCGCACGTCGGCTGCGGCGGGCCCCCGAGATACGGGCACGCCGGGAACCCGCACAGGTCCCAGGGCTCAGTCTCGCTGCCGTCATGGCTCAGCGTCACGGCCCGCTCCACCGTGTTTTCCAGTTCGCGGACGTTGCCGGGGAAGGAATAGCGCAGAAGCAGTTCCTGCGATCGCTGAGAGAAGGCCTTCACTCGCTTGCCCGTCCGCATCGCAAAGCCCTCTAGGAAATGCTTGGCTAGGACCATGATGTCCTCTTTGCGCTCCCGCAACGGCGGTAGATAGATTGGGACCACGCTCAGCCGATAGTAGAGGTCTTCTCGGAATCGTCCCGCCTGCACTTCTTTCTTAAGGTCCCGCTGGGTGGCGCAGACGAGGCGCACATTCACCTCGATCGTCTGGTTGCCACCGACCCGCTCAAACTGCCGCTCCTGCAGCACGCGCAGCAGCTTGACCTGCACCACCGGGGAGATCTCCCCGATCTCGTCCAGGAAGATGGTACCCTGGTGCGCCAGCTCGAACCGCCCCTTGCGCTGCCGCAGCGCGCCCGTAAAGGCCCCGCGCTCATGCCCGAACAGTTCGGTCTCAAGCAGCGTCTCCGGAAGGGCGGCACAGCTGACCTTGATGAAGGCGCCATCGCGTCGCGGGCTGTTGTGGTGGATCGCGTTGGCCACCAGTTCCTTCCCGGTCCCGCTTTCGCCGACGATCAGGACGGTCGAGTCGGTCGGGGCCACCAGCTTGATCTTCTCCAGCACCTCCCGCATCTTGTCGTTCTTGCCGAGCAGTCCCTTGAAGCTGAACCGCCCCTCCAGTTCTTCCCGTAAGGACCGGTTCTCATCCTCCAGTTCCAGGACTTTCACCAGGCGCTTGACGATCAGCAGCAGCTCGTCCATGGAGAAGGGCTTGGTGATGTAGTCGTAAGCGCCCATTTTGATGGCTTCCACCGCCGTCTCGACGGAGCCGTGCGCGGTGATGACGATCACGCCGGTCTTGGGCAAGACCTCCTTGCAGGCCTGGAGGATCTGGAGGCCGTCCATCCCAGGCAGGCGAAGGTCGGTGATGACGATCTCGAACGGCTCTTTCCGGATCAGATCCACGCCCTCCAGGCCCGTCGTCGCGACCTTGACCTGGCACCCTTCCGCCTTCAGCGCGTCGGCGATCGAGATCCGCATGAGGGGCTCGTCGTCGATGATCAGAACGTTCGGCTGTGGCATAGCGTCAGGCTTCCTTCCCGGCCATCGACCGGACCGATATGGTCGGCAGCCGCACGATGAACGTGGTCCCGCGGCTGACCTGGCTCTTGACCGCAATCTCCCCGCCATGCCGCTCGACGATCCCCAGGCTCACCGAAAGCCCCAGGCCTGTCCCCTCGCCCTGCCCTTTGGTCGTGAAGAACGGATCGAAGATCTTCGGCAGGACGTCGGGCGGGATGCCACAGCCAGTATCCTCCACCTCGATCGTGCACCACGGACCGTCGTGGCCCGAGCGGACTGTCACGACCCCTTCCCCGTGGATCGCCTGCACTGCGTTGAGGATCAGATTCATGAGCACCTGCTCGAGCATGTGCCGGTCGGCCAGGAGGGACGGCAGCTCGTGGCCTAGTTCCCGGTGAAGGCGCACCCGGGTCCCTTCGAAAGCGTAGCTGGTGAGCGTCAAGACCCGCTCGATGATCGCATTGACCTCGGTCGGGGCGAGCTCGGGATCGTGCTGCTGGGAGAAATCGAGCAGCTGCCGCACGATCTTCTGGACCCTCCGCAAGCCCTCTTCCATCGACGCCAGGTACTCCGTCGCCCGCTCCAACGAGACGCTCTTCTTGCGGAGGTTGTAGAGGCAGTTCAGAATGCCCCCCAGCGGATTGTTGATTTCGTGCGCGACCCCGGCAGCCAGTTTCCCGATGGAGGCGAGCTTCTCGGCATTGAGCACCTGCTGCTCCAGGCGTTTCTTCTCCGTGATGTCCCGCGCGATACCCAGCACCCCCACGATCTGCCCGCTGTTATCCCGAAGGGGGGACACGCTGACCAAGGCATTGCGCGGCTCTCCCGTCTTGTTCAGGATCTCCACCTCATAGGCCTGCTTGGTCCCGATATCGAGGGTGGTCCGGAGGCGCTTGCCGCGATGTCGCTTGGACATCAACGACAAGTACGGCCGGCCGATCAGGTCTTCCTTCCGGTAGCCCCAGCTCTCGACCTTGCTGTTCACGTAGGTGAACCGCTGGTCCAGGTCGAGCGTGTAGATGACGTCGTTGGCGTTCTCAAGCAGGTTCTCGAGATATGTCTTCGTCTCTTCGATTTCCCGGGTCCGCTCCTGGACCTTCACCTCCAGCGACTCGCTGTACTCCTGGAGCTGCCGCTCCAGGACCTTGCGTTCCGTGATGTCGCGCAGCTGCACCATGATGTAGGTCATGGGGCCGGCTCCGATGCCGGTGAGGTCCAGTTCCATGGAAACCGGACGCCCGGCCCGATCGAACACCTTGACTTCCACCGTCGGCGTCTTGTTCGCCCCCTTGAGGACCTCTTGCATCAACGCCGCGACCGACGGCTGGTACTTGGGTAAGATGAGGTCGATGAAGCGACGCCCCACAAGCTGCTCTTCCGGATACTTGAGGATGGCTTCCTGGCGCCGGTTGGCCGCGATGATGCCGCCGCCGGGATTCACCATGATCACCGAATCGGCGGCCTCGTCGAACAGGATCTTGTAGCGTTCCTGCGATTCGCGGAGGTCCCGTGTCCGGCGCGCCACTTCGTGTTCAAGCCCTTCCGTGTGCTGGCGGAGACTGGCCGCCATCCGGTTGAAGCTGTCGGCCAGCTTTTCGATCTCATCGCCCGTCGTGATATCGAGACGGTGGTTGAGCTCGCCCCGACCGATCAAGGCCGCTCCCTGTTGGAGCACTTGGATCGGACGCACGATCCGGCGAGCCAGGAAGCGGCCAGCCACGAGCATGAGGACGAACACCCCGATGGCTCCCGCGGAGACCTTCCAGACAAGCTGGTTCAGCGGCGCGAACGTCTCTTTCGGGTCCTGCCGGACGAAGGCGATCCACTGCACCCCGTTCCCGCCCAGGCTCTCGCGGGCGAGGGCAACCGGAAACCGGACCGGCGCGTACCCGACGATCGCGTTCTTTCCCCCATGCGAGTCATCTTCGGCAACCACCCAGCCGGCCGTCGGTTGGGTGATCTGCCGCATCAAGGAGGCGTTGATCGTATGCTTGTCGGGGGAGAGCACCGGGCAGATCAACGGCCGGCCGGCCGTGCTCAAGAGCATCGCGTGCCCCTGTTCGCCGATCCGGACCTCCTGGATCGCCTTGAAGAGTTCATCGCGACGCAGGCGGACGTTGACGGCGCCGACTGCCACCTTCTGCGAGTCGTCTAGCACGGGCACCGCCACATCGAGCACGTGGAACCCCAGCTTCTCATCGAAGACGAGGTTACTCACGTAGATCTGGCCCTTGCCTCCGTTGAAGGCTGCCTTCCACCACTGGGCCTGGCTCTGATCGTATTTGGCCTGAGGCGTGGAACTCACCACCAGGGCCCCCTGGCCGTCCGTCACGAAGATGGCGACGTATTCCGCTTTCCGGATCCGCAACCATTCGTTGAGATAGTCCGTCGCCATCTTGTTGATGAAATCCGGGTACTGGTCCTGGCGTGGTCGCTTGGCCCACCGACGCTCCCATTCACGGACAATCCGGCGAATGGCCGCGTGATCCCGGCCCGTATAGCTCCGGTTGGAATCGATGGCCGTCCCGCGCAGGATTGGAATCGTGGCCAGCTGACGGGCCTCGCTGACGCCCTGCATCACCTGTAATTCGACCTTCCCCGCCGCCTCGATGGCGATCTGACGAAAGTCCCGCCCGATCGCATCCCGTATCGCCTGGCGCTCCTCGAGATAGGTGATGACGAACGCGAAACTAAGAGGCAGGAGCCCGATCAGCACCATGGCGGTGATGATCCGGCGTTGAAGACTCTGGTGTCGGCTGGACTGTTTCAATTTGGTAACGCCACGATGGCTTGTAACTATTTATTTTTCCTCGGAGTATCCCTGATTGTCAAGTGGAGGTAACACCTTTAACGTCGGCGGAGCAGCTTTCCCGGGGTGCCTTTCCAGAGGATGAGCAGGGGGCTGGCGACGAACACCGATGAATAGGTCCCGACGATGACGCCCAGGAGCAAGGCGAGGGAAAAGTCGTGCAACACCTCCCCTCCGGCCAGGGTGAGCGGGATGAGGACCAGAATGACGGTCAGCGACACAACGACGGTCCGGCTCAGGACCTGGTTCACAGCATTGTTGATGACCGTCTCGAGGGGGTCTCGATGGCGTATCTTGAGGTTTTCCCGGATCCGGTCGAAGACCACGACGGTGTCTGTCAGGGAGTACCCCGCCAGCGTCAGGAGGGCGGTGACGATCAGGAGGGTGATCTCCTTCTCCAACACGTAGAAGACCCCCAGCACGGCCAGCAC
>WNGH01002442.1_pt1 | contig 17594 bp, 3 predicted proteins | sample 5400631 | NCBI WGS metagenome assembly WNGH01 (sample SAMN13153373, study PRJNA577476) | soil metagenome | isolation source: 115 cm soil or saprolite under Garry oak tree replicate 1 | place: USA:California | collected 2016-06-15
TCGACGATCGTCATGCCCGTCAGGGTGTTCTTGAACTGCTGGACGTTGGTCTGGCGGTTCTGCGGGAGGTCGCCGAGGATGGCGTTCCCGCCGATCGTGAACGTGTCCGCGCCCGTCCCCATCTTGACGTCGACCGTCTCGAACCCCTCGAACTCGACGCGGCCCGCCGTGATCAGATTGGAGCCGTCCGGCAGGATCTGCTCGACGTTGGTGTGGCTCGGGTCCAGGAACGTGACCGTGTAGGTCCGGTGAGTGCCGATCACGGACAGGGACACGCTGACGTTGTTGATGCCGGCCAGACCCTCGAGGGCCGTCTCGACCGCCGCCGCGGTCGCGTTGATGCCGAGCGGATCGGTGGCGTTGCCGTTGAAGCTCAGCGTGTAGGTACCGCTGACGGCGTCGTCGACGTGGATCTTCTGCACCTCGTTGTGAAGGAGGTCGCCCTCCTGGGTCGTCTCGGCCCCCACGCCGCCGTGCAAGACCATGTCGAGACCGCTGACCACGCCGACCTCGACCGGGTTGGCGAAGCCGAGCCGCGTCTCCGTGAAGACGGTCAGGTTACCGGTGTTGTCATTGCCGTCGGCACCGTCGTCCACGACCACTTGGTCCTGCCCTGCCCCGCCGAGGAGGACGAGCGGCCCCAGGCCGAACGGCGTGTTGAGGCCCGTGCGGGCGATACCCACGATGTCGTCGACCGTGCCGCTGCCACCGACCGTGAAGAGGTCGTTCCCGCCGCCACCGTCCACGCGAACCGGGACGCTCTCGGCGGTGCTCTCGATGTTGAGCGTGTCGTCACCGGCCTTGCCGAAGACCTTGATCTGGAGCACGTTGGCGTCGGTGGCGGGCGCCACGTACTGGACGGTCTCGCCGGCCGCCATGTCGATGTTGGAGCTGGTCACCGTGATCGTGTCCGCGCCACCGGTGCCGCGCACCTCGATCGTGTCGCCGGAGTCCCACGGGTTACCGTTGTCGTTCACCTTGGCGTCGATGTGCGCCGACCCCACGATGAAGACGTACCGGTCGCTGCCCTTGCCGCCGTCGAGTTCGATCTGGCCGGACGCCCGCGTCTGGTGCACGAGGAAGGTGTCCGAGAAGTCGCTGCCGATGATCTTCTTCACGCCGTCGACGTTCGTGACCGTGAGCTGACTGTCGAAGTCCGCGAGAACCGGATCGGCCGAGATTTGCGGACCGGTCGGGTCGAGCGGATCGGCGGCCGGGGCATGGGTGATGTTCTGGGTCATACCCACTTCGATCTTCAGCCCGCCGTCATTGACCAGGATGAACGTGAGGCCCTGGGGCTTGGTGGAGAAGTCGAGGGTGTCGCTCCCGCCCGAGGCGTCGATGGTCTCGATGCTGCCGAAGTCGGCCAGACTGTAGACGTTCGTGCCGCCGCCACCGATCATGTGGTCGTCGCCGGCGCCGCCCGTGAAGGTGTCGTTCCCGGCACCGCCCGTCAGCGTGTCGTTGCCCGCGTCGCCCTGCAGGACGTTGTTCCCGGCACCGCCCGTAATGCTGTCGTTGCCGTCGCCACCCGAGACCGTGTCGTCGCCGCCGCCGCCGGCGAGAACGTCGTTGCCGGCGTCGCCGAAGATCGAGTCCGCCCCGGCGCCGCCCGTAACGGTGTCGTTGCCGACGCCGCCGTGGGCCTCGATCGTGATCGAGCTCGACACGCCGCTGAGATCGATGTTGTCGTTGCCGGCGCCGCCGTCGACGATGATCTTGTGGACGCCGGAGAACCGGCTGAAGCCCTTGATGTCCGGGGTGGACTGCGAGTTGCCGTTGACGCTGAACGAATTGATGACCACGTCGCCGCCGTCCATGCCGACGACGATGTGCTCGTCACCGTCGGTGACGTCGTCGTTGAGCCGACCGGCCGCGTTGGGTCCGACGTTGAGGGTGAGGGTGTCGCCGCTCAGGGTCCCCATCAACGGGGGCCGCTCGAACGAGATGTCGAACTCGAACAGCTTGAGGCGCACGAACTCGAACTCGAGCTTGACGAAGAGGAATTCGATGAACGCCCGCAGGAAGAAGTCGACCTCACCGTGGACGTCGAAGATGGCGAGCGGGTTGCCGTCGTTGGCCAGGATGTTGGCGGCGAGCTCGTTGAGCCGGATCTTTCCGTCGTGGTCGAGGTCGGCGAGGTTGAAGTCGATGGTGGCCTGGATGCCGCCCTCCACGCCGGCGCTCGCGATGCCGAGCGAGATCCCGGCCCCGACCGCGATCTGCGCGGTGAGGAAGGCCTCGGGCTTGTCCGCCCCGGTCTTGGGATCGAGGTCGTTGATGAAGAAGGAGTCGATCAGGTCGGCCGGGTTATGGGTCGCGATGAACTCCGAGAATCCGCGCGTGTCGATGCCGAAGCCGATATCCAGCCCGCCGCCCACGCCGCCGGCGAACGTGCCGACGAGCGGCCCGACGATCGGGAACACCTGGCGGTAGAGGAAGTTGAAGCCCATCTTCGGGAGCTGCACGGTGACGAGCGTCACGTCAGGCTGTCCGAGGATGAGCTTGAAGATGTTCTCCGGCTTCAGGATGGCGAAGTCGATGGACGCCGACTCGGTGACCCCCGACGTGAACGACGACGTCTTCGAGCCCATCGCCGGTGTCGTCAGGGCGTTCTGCAGATCATTCGCGCTCGGCAGGGAGACGTTCTTGAAGCTCCCGAGACTCCGGAGATCGCCGCCGACGCCTCCGAGACTCAGGAGCTTGTCGTCGAAGATGCCGCCGAAGTTCCCGATGTCGGGGCTGTCGAACAGCATGAGGTCGCCGAAGTTGAGCCCGAGGTGTCCCGACGCCGCCTCCGCGCCGGCGTCGGCCACGAGACCGGACAGGAACGACAGCTGCTCCACGAAGTCGAGGAGCGCGACCACCGCCGGCCCGTCATCGGGGTCGAAGAACACGATGAGGTCCTTGCCCGTGATCGTGTGGCCGGCCAGGTCCGACAGGAGCGGGATCCGCTTGTTCAGGAAGCCGTCGGGCCCGATGAGCCAGTCGAACGGCGCCAGGATGTCGTGGATCTGCTTGAAGATCGGGCCCGCGAAGCTCGAGATGAACGATCCGAGGTCCAGGGTGACGTTGGCCAGGAGCACCTGCGGCGGCGCGATCTGGAATCCGTGAGTCGGGTCGGCGTGGAGCGCGAAGTCGACGAGGAGGTCGGCCGTGATCGCGGGCAGTAAGTTCCCCAGGCTCTCGCCGAGCGTGCTGAAGTCCGCCTTCACCTGGGCGTGGAGCGAGGCCTCGCCGTCGAGCGCCGGCTTGATGATGTCGCCGAACGAGCCGCTGACCATCTCGGGGACCGTCAGCTTGCCGTCGTTGTTCGGGTCGGCGAGGTCGATGCTGCCGGTCAGCTTGATGTGGGTGAACTCGTTACCCACGTCGGGAATGCCGTCGGCGTTGTTATCCGTCCCGCGCGAGATGGTGCCGTCGCCATTGAGGTCGACACCGTCCTGGATCTTCAGGGCCAGGAAGAGGAGCTGGGCGGTCAGGTTCGTCCGGTGGTAGTTCCCGTCTCCCAGCTGGGCGGACACGGGAGTGTCCTGGCTGCCGAGGTCGGCGTACGCCGTCACCGACAGCTCGGGGAGGTCCGTCGTGTGATGCGACACGAAGTAGAAGCCCTTCGTCTGATCGACGCCGAAGCCGAGCTGCAGATCGAAGCTGATCGCGACGTGCGGCTGGAGCTGGGCGTGGATCCCGAGGGCCGGGATCCCAAGGTCCAGGTTGATCGGGTCTGTCGTGAACGAGAAGGTCTTCCCGAGGTCCATCTCGACCTGGAGGGCCGTCGCGAAGATCTCGTTCGTCTCGTTGCCGCTGTCGTCGAGGAACGTGAACTTGATGTCGTTCTTGGTGATATCCGTCCCCGGGTCGGAGCTGTCTTTCAGGATGTTCAGCCCCGCCAGGCCGAAGACGCCGAAGAGCGTCTGCTGGATGAATCCGATCAGCCCGTCGAGGTTGAGGTTGTTCTCGCGGATCGTCTTGGCCAGCGGCTGGAGCACGTCCGCGCGGAGGTCTCCGATGAAGTTCGCGGCCGGGTTGTTCGCGAGCAGGTCGCCGACGAGCGGCAGCTTGACGCCAAAGACCTCGCCGTTCAGCGACTCCTGCAGGGTCTGCAGCAGCCGGTCCAAGCCGTCGACGATGACCGCCGGGTCGCTCAGCAGCGCGAAGATGCCGGGGATCTGGAAGCCGTTGAAGTCGAATTCCGGCAACGTGAAGCTGAAGGCGTTGGGCTGGCTCGTGAAGAGGTTGACGAGATTGACGTTCACGGCGAGCGCGTTGTGTTGCCCGTGCTCGAGTCCGCCGTGCTGAGTGCTGCCGAAGTCGAGCGGGATCGGGCTGTCCACGGTGCCGATGAACAGCGGCAGGTTCACGGTGGCGGAGTTCTTCCCACCGGCCGTCGGGAACATGTCGGCGGTGACGGTGTCCAGATCGCCGAGGGTCGGCAGGTGGACCGTCGGGTTGACGCCGGTGAGCGTGACGAGATCGAAGCGCCCGTCGCCGTCGTTGACCATGGTGATGTCGACGTGACCGTTCAGGCTCGCCGAGCCGCCGATCACGAAGAGGCCGAAGGGACCGAGCTGGGCGTTGAAGTTCAGCGCGTTGCCGCTGGCGGTCAGGTCGGCGTGCAGCCCCGTTCCCGTCGGGCCGGTCACGATGAAGAACGACTTGTCGGGTCCGGTGAGATCGAGGCCGAGCTTGAGGTCGAAGTTGACGCTCGCGCTGACGTCGAGGTTCCCGGAAGCGCTCAACGACACGAGGTTGGTGAAGAACGAGGGCAGACCCGCACTGGCGAGATCCAGGTCGAACGGGCGTCCCAGGTGCACGCTCTTGCCCAGGCTGAAGTCGATCCCCACCACACCCACACCCGGGTCGAACGAGAGGATGTCCGGGAGACCGATCAGCCCCTCGAGGAACGTGTTCAGCTGCTGGATCGCGCCCTGCGGGTTGTTGATGACCTCGTTCAGCTTGTCGGCGAAGGTGCCCGCGATGTCGACGAGGTCGGCCACGCTCTTGTCGATGAGCGGAATCTTGAAGTCGAGCGCGCCGGCCACCGCTGTTCCACCCGGCCCGGAGCCGTCGAGGCTGCGGAGGAAATTCACGATGAACTTGAGCCCGGCGATGATGTCGTCGAAGCTGAGGTCCCGGAACTTGTCGAGGATCGCGTTGACGTCGGGACCCGAGAAGGCGATCGGGCCGCGCGCGGTGAGGGTGGCGCCGGTGCCGGCGAGCGTGATTTTTCCACCGCTGAGGCCGACGTTCACCGTCCCGGCGACGCTTCCGGCCACCATGGCGGCGTTGACGGCCGTCTGGAGCGCGCTCTGCAGATCGGCCTGGCTGCTGAAGGTCGAGGTGTCCTTGGACGGTAGGAACACGACGGCCGTGTTCGTCCCGTCGGACAGGACGAAGGTCACGCTGTCGGTGAGCCGGCCGTTGCCCGGGACCGCGGTGCCCAGCGTGAACGGACTCGCCGAGAGGCCATGACTGTCCGTGCCGAACCCGAGCGGATCGGCGAGGGACGGAATGGCCGTGAGCCAGTTGGGGCTGAAAGCGGTCAGGTCGAGGCTCGCGTTCAAAGCCGAGATCCCGCCGACCGGCGTGATGGGCTCGACCGCAAGATGGAAACCGACCCCGCCGGACACCGAGGCGTCGACGACGCCGGTGGTTGGGCTGTCCTCCGTGCCGCCCTTGTCGGCGTCGTGGAAGAAGAAGTTGCCGTTCTTGAGCGCGCCGCCGATCTCACCGACGGTGACCCTGGTGGTGCCGTCCACCGGGTTCTTGAGGGCCAGGTTCACATCGACGTCGACGAACTTGTTGCTGCCGAGCGTGCCGGCCCCGGTCGCCTTGATACCGAGGAAGCCGAGGGTGGCGTCGGCCTCGACGCCGGAGGCGGCGAGCGCGAAGTCACCGATCAGGGAGACGTCCTGGAGGAAGAAGAGGTCGGCCTTCGCCTTGTGTGTCTCGCCGTTGCCCGCCTGGTATCCGAGGTCGGTGATCGCCCCGTTCGTCGCGCTATTGGGGACGTTCATGGCGAGCGAGCTCACGACCCCTGACTTGCCGCGGAACCCGATGTGGTTGCCCGTGGGATCGATGTCCGCGTCGACGCGGAAGACGATCACGTCGCCGGCGAACTTACCGGCACCGATCAACCCCGTATTCACGGCGGACTGGAGATCGCTGATGAGATCGTCGATGGTGGTGTTCGTGCTCGTCGGGCCCGTCCCCAGCGTCACGGGGACGGCCGTCCCGTTGACCACCAGCGTGAAGTCGATGGTGTTGGTGGTCGTGCCGTCGAAGTGCGTGGGCGCGCTGAGCAGGCCAAGCTCCTGATAGCCGCGGTTCGCGAAGGCCGCGGTGGCCTCGACGCGACCGTCGACGTTGACAGCCTTGGCGAGCGGATCGACGGAGACGGTGATGGGCGCCGCGGAGAGCGAGATCCTGCCGCCGCCCGCGTCCACGGTGATCGGCGAGCGCATCTGAACCACGAGGTCGCCGCCTGTGGCAGTCAGCGTGATGGCGCCGGCCGAGAGCCCGCCCACCACCGTGATGTCGTTGATGCTGGCCAGCGAGAGCGCCGCGTTAATCGCCGCAGCCAGCGCGGTCGGGAGCGAGTTGGCGTCGGGGACCGAGGTCTGTCTGAGGCTGCCGCTGACGCTCGCGGTGAGCTTCGAGTCGTCGGCGGTGAGCTGGGCGACGTTCGTGTTGGCCTTGGTGCCCTGGAAGGTGATCGTGTAGGTGGTGCCCGCCAGCGTGACGCCCACGTTGCCGGCGCCGATCGAGGCGAGCCCCTCGAGGGCAGTCTTCACGGCCCCGGCCGTCGCGTTGAACCCCAGGTCGGCCGTGGTGTTCGCGCCGAACGTCAGGGTGAAGGTTCCCCCGGTGGCATGGCGGACGTTGACCGTCTGAACTTCGTTGTGACTACCGTCGCCCTGGGTCGTGGTGGCGACCGTCACCTGGGCCGGGTTGAGGGTGAAGGCTAGGTCGTTCGCCAGCGGCGTCGTCATCGGCGTGTGACCGGCGGTGAAGATCACGCCGCCCGTGAGACTCGCCGTGAAGAAGCCGAGGCTCTGGCCCGCGTCGACGAGCTTCTGGTTGACGGCCGCCTGCACGTCCGCCTTGAGGTCGTCGAGCGACTTGTTGGTACCGTCCGCGGTGACCGTCACGTTGGTGAGACTGATGGCGGGTGTCAGGCTGTGGTTGACCAGTGCCAGGGCATCGGCCGTCAGCTGGACGACGTTGGTGAAGTGGAGCGGGCCCCCACCGAACGTGACCGTGTAGGTGTCTCCGACCTTGGTGACGGAGACGCTACCGCCGCCGGCGTTGATGCTCGACAGCGCGTTGAGCGCGGTCGCGACGGCGGTGTTCGAGGCGCCGAAGGTGATGGGGGCCGTCTTCACGCCGTTGAAGGTGAGGGTGAAGGTGCCGCCCGTCGCGTTGAGGAGCGTCACCGCCTGCTGCTCGTCGTGGCTCGCGTCCCCCTGCTGCTTCGTCACCACGGCGATCGCCGGGTCGTAGAAGACCTTGGCGTCGAAGTTCGCCGTCCCCGAGAGGATGCCGTTCTCGGCAGGCCCCTTCAGATTCGTGGCGATGGCCACGAGCTGCGCGACGTCCGTGTTCGCCTGCGGCCCCTTGAACTCGACGGTGTAGATACGATCGTTGCCGTCGACCGTCAGCGTCACGTCGACGTTCGTGAGACCCGTCCCCGGCCCCTGCAGCGCGGCCTTCACGGTGGCCGCCGACGCATCGCGGGCGATGTTGACCGTATTGCTGTTGCCGTCGAAGTTCAGCTGGTAGAAGCTGTCGGCCCCGCTGCCCGTCGCGTTGTTGACGTGGATCTTCTGCGTCTCGTTGTGGCTGGCGCTGCCCTGCGCCGTCGTCTCGATGACGACCTGGCCCGAGTTGTCCGGCTGGAAGACCGGCGGCGTGATCTCGATCGCCGTCCCGTTACCGGCTCCGAGGCCGAGATCGATGCCGAAGGTGAGCCCGGCCGTGAGCCCGGCCGTCATGACGAGCGTGCCCTTGGTCGTGACGCTCGCGATGTCGCCGAGGCTGGTCCCGAAGTTCAGCGGGAGGCCCAGCGCGAGCTGGGTCGCATCCGCGATCAGCATGGGGATGTTCTTGTGCTGCAACCCGTTCTGGAACGTGATGGTGTAGGTGTCCACCCCGTTGCTCGAGGACTTTATGACCGCCACGTCGTTCAGGCCTATATCCGCGAGGGCCTCGAGGGCGAGCTTGACGGTCGCCGCGGAGGCGTGAAGGGCGATCGCGTTCGTGAACTCGATGAGCCCGCTGCCGTCGGAGAAGCCCAGCTTGAACGTGTCGGCGAGGCTGCCGCCGCTCGCGACCGCGTTGACCGTGAGCGTCTGGATCTCGTTGGTCGTGCCGTTGCCCGGCGTCGTCTCCGCGACCTTCGCGTCGCCCACGGAGCGCTGGAAGTCGACCGAGAAGGTCAGCTCTTTCGTCGCCGAATCGAAGTGGATGTCCAGCAGGCTGCCGAGGCCGAGCTCCGCCGTGATCGCGTGGGCCAGGCTCTGGATGCTCGAGAAGTAGAGGTCGTTGAAGTCGGTGACGCCGTCGCCGTTGAAGTCCGGGTTCAGGATGTCTCCGGACTTGAAGAGCGGGTCGAGGAACTTGGCCTTGAAGCTCGTGGCGAGGTCCACGATGTCGCCGACGGTCTTGCCGGTGAACGGGATCGCGGTGGTGAGCACGGCGCTCTTGCCGAGCCCGCTCATCGCGTTCAGGACCTGCCCCAGCATGCCGAGCAGGTCGCTCGTCGAGACGTTGCCGAAGTCGTCGAGCGAGATGGGACTGCCGTTGAGCAGCGCGGTGAAGCTGAAGTGCGGCGCGGAGGGTCCGGACGCAGTGCCGAAGACACCACCGGGTAGCGTCACCACCACCGACACGCCGGCGCTGTGGAGATCGAACCCGCCGACGGACACACCGGCGTCCACGGTCAATGGGATGCTCGCGCTGAAGGTGGTGACCCCCGACGGCGTGACACTCAGGAGGTCGGAGAGCGATCCGGACGGGGGCAGCTCGTCCGTCGTGATGCGCTTGTCGGTATCGGCGCTGTCCTGCAGCGTGAGGTCGAAACTGTCGCTGTACAGGATGCTGGCGCCGCCGCCGACCGTGAGGGCGAGGATGCCCAGGTTCAGGGGCGAGCTGCCGGCGAACGAGGCGCTCGCGCTCACCCCGAGCGTCAGGGTCCGATCGGGGACGATGAACGTCACCGGAGGTCCGAAGGTGTCGATCCCGAGGCTCAAGAGCCCGCTCAGCGTGGCGGTGGCGGTCACGTCGGCTTTCAGGTCGATGCCGGCGCCCTTGGCGTCGGCGCCGGTTTCCAACGAGACTGTGTCGTGCGCCGAGCCGTGCATATCGACGTCGATCAGCGCCTCGAGCTGGCCCGCGTTGGGCGCCGTCGCCTTGCCCCGGTAGTCCGTCGAGAACGTGAGGTGGTTCCCGCCGACGGTGAAGAGCGTCGGCTTCGTGATTCCGCTCAGCGCGGTGACGACATCGGAGAGCTTGGGAGTCGCGCCCAGGCCATTGAGGGCGGTGTTGACCGCGTCCTTGAGGTCCTTGAACGCCTGGGTGAGGCCCAGGAGGTCGGCGATGTTCGGCACGGACCCACCGGTGAGCGAGCTGAGGAACGGCAAGGCGTTGATCAGTTCCGAGATGGCGTTCGCGTCGGTCTGCGCCTTGTCGATCAGGTCCGACAGATCGGTCAGAGCGTCGGTGACCTTCGCCTTCACGCCCGAGAGCAGGGTGACGTCGATCTCCTCGGCCAGTTCCGGGTCCGACTGGGTCAGCGAGCCGCCCGCCGTCGTGAACACGGTCTTGGCGGCGTTGACGAAGATCTCGGTCGTGACGCCGGTGAAGTCGAGAGTGTCCGTGCCACCGCTGGTGGCTTCGGTCACCGTGTCGGTGCCGAAGGCGTTGCCGAACACGTAGCGGTCGTTCCCCGACCCGCCGACGAGCGAGTCGTCCCCGCCGCCACCCAGGAGTGTGTCGTCGTTGGCGCCGCCGCTGAGGGTGTCGTTGCCGCCCCCGCCGACGAGACTGTCGTTCCCGGAGCCTCCCACGAGGCTGTCGTCGCCGCTGCCGCCTATGAGCGTGTCGCCCCCGCCACCGCCCGTCAGGGTGACGTCGCCCGAGAAGCCGGAGGCGTTGAGCGTGTGCCCGCCGGCGCCGCTGTCGGTGAGAACCCCCTTCTCGAACGTCGACGCCGTGAGCGAGACGGTCCCGCTCGGGATCGTCAGCGCCGCGTCAGTAAGCGTGATGTTTCCATTCTGGCTCGTCACGATCGTGTCGGTATCGTTCCCGCCGTTGATCGTGTAGGTGCCGGAGCCAGTGACCGCGTTCACGGTGATCGTGTCGTTGCCGTCGCCGGCGTTGACAATGAGGTTGCCGTTGAAATTCGCGTCGAGGGCATTGAGAACGATGGTGTCGTCGCTCCCGAGCGCGTCGATGGTCAGACTTGTGATCGCGCTGGCATTCGTGAACGTAAGGTCTTCGCCGACTCCGATGTCGACGATGAATTCGTTCGCACCGCCAGAGTCGGTCACCGTGATGGTGTCCGCACCGGCTGTGCCTGTGAACGTCTTCGCGCCGCCTGTCGCATCGGTCGTGGGCTCGAGACCCGCATACGTGATGACGTCGCCGTCACGGTCGATTGTTCCCGAGTCCGGTCCTGTGATCGTGTAGGCGACGTTGTCGAACTGCCCGCTCGCGAGCACGAGGGTGTCGAACCCTCCGGTGCCACCGTCGACTACCCCGCTGATGCGACCGGTCCCCTCGAAGACGAACGTGTCCTGGTTGTTCGGCGCCCCGGTGAGGTTCTCGACGCCGGTGAACGTGACGTTGCCGACCGTGCCCGCGTTGACGCCGGTGACGTGCCAGGTGCTGTCCGCCGCGGGGCCGACGAGCGTGTCGGCGCCCGCGCCGCCGGCGAAGTGGATCGCCAGTGTGAGGGGCACGCTCGAATCGATCGTCAGACGGTCGTTCCCGCTCGATCCCTGGATCTCGACGGCGCTCGTGTCGGCCAGCGCCTGGCTCGCGAGCACTTGCGGCTGCGTCCCGGAGTTGTCGACGATCTCGAGCCTGGGAGTGATGTCGTCCACGAGGCGAACCGCGAGATCGGCCGCGGCCGCAGCCGCGAACGACAGAGGCTGCGAGCTGAGCAGCAGGCGCGGTTCGAGCGCCTCGAAGAGCATGCGCCTTGGTCTGCGCCGGCTGGCGCGGCGACTGCGTCGGGGCGTCGCAGCACGACGAGGGTGCTTCGCGTAGAAGAGCTCCGCTAGGCTCATGAGATATCCACCTGGGGCGTAACGAGGGATCTCCAAGCGAGTGAGAAGCGAGCGGCAGACGCGCGAACGGACAGTTGGGCAGTGACCGGAAGTGCGCGGTCCTCCGATGATGGCGGGCCCCGACCGTCCGCGACGAGCAGCGATCGCTCCGCGACTTGCGGCTTCCATCCAGGTCCGCCGAGCTCGACGCAGGGCAAGGCGTGGACGGCGACACCGCAGTCGTCCGAGGAAAGACCGACGCTGTCTGTGACGAGGATCACGACATCGTCGTGGTCATCGTCGTCGTAGAAGCCCCCGATCCACGATTGATCGACGGGGCTTGCGTAACACAGCGGAACGAGGGCGATGATCGCGCCGACGAGCAGCAGGCGCACCGCGTGCGGCAACAACATCAAGTACGGCCGGCACTCGGGGTGAGCCATCGCCGGTCCTCGACTTTCTCGCACTGCGAAAAGAAACGGCCACTGCATCGACAAGCGAACCCGGACAGTGATGCGTCAGTATGAAGCGCTGACTTTATAAGGGCGCGGGCGGTTCGTGTCAAGCGACGATCTCGTGAATCTTCCATTTCGTTGGCATTTCCGGAAGGGTTGGAGGGTCCGCGCTTGGTCGGTCCATTCCCGTGTCGCAGCGACTGGGAGACAAATCGTGGCGCGGCTCTTTACAGATCAAACCGGGATACGAATACGCAACGCCGGTGCCAGCGGAAAGCCTCAATGCTCCCGCGAGCTTGGAGATGCGAAGCCCCGGCGATACTCGAATGTGTAAAGAAGCCCTAACAGGTTGCTGACAAAGGGTCTTGATAGCTGGTGATTAACATTAAGACGGCGAAGACGCTCGGACTCACGATCCCGCAGTCGCTACTGAACAGGGCGGATGAGCTGATTCAGTGACTGAGCCCGCCAGCGGGACGCGACCGTAGGCGAAGGCACAAGGAGAAAAGTCATGAAACAAAACGTAGGCACTGCGGAGCGGGTGATCCGGCCTTAGTGGTCAAGCAGTGTGGGCAAGTGGACCCGGATGAGGGCCTGGAAGAACCCCTGATTCCCGCTTATTGAGTTCCCCCGCCAGATGGCGGCTTCCCGCCGCGAGTAGGGATCCAGCACCGGCCCGTTTGACGATGACGAGGTGGGGAGTGTTACGAGACCCTGAGGACTTCGGTGCTCGAATGCTGACGTCCCGCGGTGGCCGGAAGCCAGTGGAGCGCCTCACACGACACTCCACATGCAGGAGGCTACTGCTTGTCCCTGACCTGCTGCACCAGCTGCTGGTAGGAGGCGCGCTTGATGACTGTGTCGAACTGGACGCGGAAGTTCCGCACCAGGCTCATGCCCGAGATCACAATGTCGCCGGCACGCCAGCGGTCGCCGCGCCGGACCATTAGAAAGTCGACGGGAATCGCCCCTTGCTTGGCAGCGACCAGCGTCTTCACCGTGGCCTCGTCGCCGTCGAGTGCATCGCTGACGAGGACGACCTTTTCACCGTGGTAGCGATCGAGCGAGCTGACGAGCAAGCGCGCGAGGAACTCACGGAAGAGCTGGACGAACTCTTCCCGCTCGGCGGGCGTGCGCGCCTCCCAGTGACGCCCGAGGCTGCGGTGCGCGAGCTCCTCGAAGTCGAGGATGTCGTCGGCGAAACGCCGGATCACCTCGCGCCGCTCCTGCGCCCGCGCCGGCTGCTTGAGGTCGGGGTCGCCCAGAAGCGTCAGCACTTGGTCGATGCGCACGAAGAGCTGCTCGGCAGGCTCACCGGCCCACGCCGGCGGCGTGAGCAACATCCCCAGCCACAGGGTAGCGGCGGCGACCGTCGAGACGCGGACCACGGTGCTTATCATCGTCCTGTAACCTGCCGAGCATCGGCCGTGCCAGAGTCGAAAACCTGGAAGATACCTCTGGATCAAGGACTTGCGCCATGTTCCTTTCGCAGGGGGCGTCCGATAATGACGCCGACGGACAGCCGGAGTGACAAGAAATGCCATTCCGGCCCGCCGTTCCTCGTGCTGAACCTGTGGCGTGAGGTGAATTGATATCGGCGACAGCGGGCCCGTGCAACCACCGAAAGGATGCCGACAGTGCGGGCCGCCGGGAATGTCGGTCCGATTCCGGATTTCCCAGCTTGAAGGCCTCGAAAGTGGGTCGCTGCGAGATGTAGGACGCCGGAACTGACTGATTCTTCGTGCTTTGACTCTCGCGCTGCATGAACGAGGAGCACCTCGAAATCACTTTGTCAGCAACCTGCTAACGCGGGCCGACCCCGGCGAGCAACTGTTCGATTTTCTCGCGCGATCGAGACCCTGCTGGTCGATCTCGAGGCCCCGTTCAGCTCGCGCGCCCCCCCGGGCCGCTGTTCGCCTGTTGATCGACGGAGCCTGGAACCACGACCTGGAGCTCGCCGTTCGGATCCGCGGAGCCGTCGGCCGCCGCGAGGGCGAGCAGGAACTGCTGGGTCTGGGGATTCGGCGAGCGCACGATCGTCGGTGCGCCGAAGCTCGGGCCGGGGACGACGAAGTCGTTGAAGTTGCCGAACCAGTCGATCAGCCGATCTTCCCGCGAGTCCGCGATCAGTCGGTCGTCGCCCGTTCCACCATAGATGATGTCGGCGCCGGCGCCCCCGTCCTGCGTGTCGTTGCCGGCCCCGCCGTAGAGGTGATCGTCGCCGGCGCCGCCGTTCATGAGGTCGTTGCCGGCGTCACCGAAGAGCGCGTCGTTGCCGTCACCACCTGTGAGCGTGTCGCTGCCCGCGCCCCCGTGAAGCTTGTCGTCCCCCGTGCCACCGTCGAGATTGTCGTTGCCGGCTCCCCCCAGCAGCGTGTCGTTGCCCGACCCGCCCAGCAGGGTGGCGGCGATCGTCAGCGCCGAGCCGTCGATCAGGTCGTTGCCGGCGCCCGCATCCACGCTGAACGCCTCGATGCCGGAGAAGGTGACCGTCCCCAGCCCCACGCCCGTGATCGTCGTATCCGTCAGCACGATCACGTCGTCGCCGGCGGTGCCGTTGACCAGCAGGGTGTCGATGCCCACCGTGCCCGTGTCGGCGATCGTCACCGGCCCCACCAGGCTGCCGAAGTTCACCGTGTAGCTGTCGGAGCCCTCCTGGCCGTCGAGCGTCAGCGGCGGCACGCCCGTGGCGTTGACCACGAAGGCGTCGTCCCCGTTCCCGCCCAGCAACGTCGTCGGCGCCCCGGTGCCGTTGATCGTGAGCGTGTCGTTGCCGTCGCCGCCGTTGACCGTGAGGGCCTCGATGCCCGAGTAGGTGACCGTCTCGGCTCCGCGCGTCACCGCCGTCGCCGTCACCACGAGCGCGTCGTCGCCGGCCGTGCCGTTGACGAGTAGGCTGTCGACGCCGCTGCCGCCGCTGTCGGCGACGTTGACCGTCCCCGCCAGGCTGCCGAAGTTCACCGTGTAGCCGTCCGAGTCGCCCTGGCCGTCGAGGGTCAGCCCCGCCGCGCCCGTCGCGTTGACCACGAAGGTATCGTCGCCGGTGCCCCCGGTCACGGTGGTCGGTGCGCTGGTGCCGTTGACGGTGATCGAATCTCCCGCGTCGCCGGCGTTGACCGTGAGGGTCTCGACGCCGGAGTAGTTGACCGTCTCGGCCCCCCGCGTCACCGCTGTTGCCGCCACGACCAGCGTGTCGCTCCCCGCCGTGCCGTTGACGAAGAGGCTGTCGGTGCCGCTGCCGCCGGTGTCGGCGATGCTCACCGTCCCCGCCAGGCTGCCGAAGTTCACCGTGAAGGTGTCCGAATCGGCCTGACCGTCGAGGATCAGGGCCGCCGCGGCCGTGGCATTGACTGTGAAGCTGTCGTTACCGGTCCCGCCGTTCACCGTGGTCGGCGCGGTGAGGGTGGAGTCGAGCGCCGCCAGGACGATCGTGTCGTCGCCGTCGCCGGTGTTCACCGTGAGCGACGTGGTGGGATTGGCGAAGGTGACGGTCTCGAAGCCACCGGTGCCGCCGCTATCGATCCGCGACACGCCGTTGGCCGCGATCCCGTCGTCCCCGACGTGGACCGTCTGCGCCCCGGGAATATTGATCGTGAAGATCCGGTTGCTCGCCGAGGTGTTGTCGGTGATGGGCTCGAGGCCCGTGTAGGTGATCAGCGAGCCGTCCAGCGACACGGTGCCGGAGCCGGACCCGGTCGCCGTGTAGGTCACTGTCCCGAAGGTCCCGCCCTGCAGACGCAGATCGTCGCCGGTCGCGCCGTTCGATCCGCCGTCGTAGGTGACACCTCCACCCGTAATGGGATTCCCGTTGGCGAAGCTCAGGGTCAACCGATCGTCGCCGCCGTCGCCGTTGACGACGATCGAGCTGAGCGCGGCGCGCGACGCCGTGTAGGTCGGCACGCCGGTCAGCGTCGGGTTGTTCTCGTAGAACTGCACGAAGCTCCCGCTCGGGTCGGTCCGGATGAAGTACGTGTCGTTGCCGCCGCCGCCGGTCGCCGTCACGGTCTGGCCACCCGTGAACTCGACGATCACCCGGTCGACGTAGATGTCCATGTTGCTCAAGGCGCCGTTCGGGTTGTTGCCGGTGCTGTTGGAGTTGTCGGCCCACGACGGGTAGAGGCTGCCGCCGAAGAACGTCAGGCCCGAATAGTCGCCATAGCCGAGGTTCCGGAAGCCACCCGCGGCCGGCTCGGCCGCCGCCGAGCGTGAGGTGCCGTCGCTCACCTGGATGTTGGGCCGGAACGTCACGCCGCCGTCCACGCTGACCGAGGCGAAGAGCTGGGCGTCGGTGTTGGCGACATTGTCGGTATCGCCCGCGCCGCCGGCGCCGGCGTCGTTACGCGAATCGTGCCAGGACACGCCCACGAACCCCGTCGTCGGGTCGACCGCGATGCGGGGCAGGAACTGGCTCCGCGTGGTGGCGTCGTCGTTGACGCGAACGGGCGCGCTCCAGTTGGTCCCGTTGTTGTTCGAGAACCGCACGAAGATGTTGGTGTCGTTGCTCTCGTCGGGCGCCTCGTCGGTATACACGAGGTACGCGCGACCGAAGAAGGGGCTGGAGGGATCCGTGTCGTAACCGAGCCCGGCCTCGGCGTCGATGCCGGCGCTGTTGCTCTGCGGCGGAATGAGATCCGTGCCGCCCACGTTGGTGGTCGTCGCGTTGATCGCGGCTCCGAATGGGTTCGGCCCCAAGCCGTCAGGATCGAGGTTCACGAAGATGTTCGAAGCGCCCTGTCCGCCCGTGTTGTCCTGATAGGTGACCAGCACCTGGCCGTTCGGGCCGATGGCGATATCGCCGAAGCTGCCCGCGCCCGAGCCTGGAACCGCCACCGGCGCGCTGAAGGCCCCGACAGTGCCCAATCCGGTGACCTGGGCACCTGACGCCTGGATCGCGCCGTTCTCACGCCACGTCACCCAGACTGAGCCCGCGCCCGTGACGATCGTCTCCTGGTCCCGGTTGTCCGAGCCGCCGGCAGTCAGCGCCGCCAGCGGATTGAAGGTTTGTCCGCCGTCGGTGCTGAGGGCCACCTGGATCCCGTTCGGCGTCGGAAGCAGATAGGCGATGAACAGATTTCCGAACTGATCCCAGGCGGTCGATGGGTCGCCCCGCGTGACGGGTAGCGTGTCAGCGCCGTCGGCGATGATCTTGTCCGCACCGTTGGCACCGACCCAGGTGACTCCGGCGGTCGTGCTGCGCGCGGCCATGTCGCCGGCAGCCTCGCGGTTCGAGTAGACGAACGCCTGGCTCGGGTTGACGGGGTTGATCGCGATCGCTTCCTCGCGCTGGTTGCCCAGCTGCTGGTTCACGTCGACGTCCGTGCCTGCGACGAGGAACGCTGTGCCGGCGAACGTCGGCGTGATCGAGAAAAGGAGCCGCGTCTCGAGAGGCTCGACAAGGAACCGTCGCGGGCGCGGTCGGAGATAGCGGGCACGACGGAAGGATCTGCCGAAGGACAGTCGACGCAGCAGACTCATCGTGCGCCTCCGTAGGTGATAGGCACGTCGCGGCCGCCAGGCCGCCGGATGATGGCACCGGGGTGCCGTCAACGCAAGCGGAAAGAGCCGCGCCGCGACGTGGTTCAGCGCGTCGTGACGCGCGCGATCAGACGCTCGAGCCTGGGCACTGTCCTGTCGAGACCGTAACGCTCCTCGACGAGCTGTCGTCCGGCGACACCCAGGCGACGGTAGGCCGCTGGATCTCTCAGCACGGTGATCGCCCGAGCCGCCAGCGCCTCCACGTCGGAGAAGCCCGCGAGTAAGCCGGTCTGGTCGTGCTGGATCACCTCCCGCACCGGCGGCGTGTCCGACGCTAGGACGACGCACTCGCAGGCCAGCGCATTCAGCGGCGACCAGGACAGGACGAACGGCA
>WNGH01013207.1_pt2 | contig 17593 bp, 15 predicted proteins | sample 5400631 | NCBI WGS metagenome assembly WNGH01 (sample SAMN13153373, study PRJNA577476) | soil metagenome | isolation source: 115 cm soil or saprolite under Garry oak tree replicate 1 | place: USA:California | collected 2016-06-15
ACTCAAGCAAGCGGCGATGTCGACCGGGCTCGCCGTCGCGCTCGAAATTCTCCTGATGGCGCTGCTCGTGCCGTGGGTTGACGTGTTCGGGATCGCCATCGCGATGACCGTGTCGAGGCTGGCGATCTTCGCCCTGGTGGTGCGGCTGGCGGAGGCTCAAACGACCCCGTTTGCCCTCTGGCAGGCCGCCCCTTGGACGGGGCGTCTCGCCGTCGTGGCGGTCGCCTCCGGGATCGCGATCCGGGGACTGGCGGCGCTGTTCGACGTTTCACCGTGGGGCTCGCCGCTTCTGTTCCTGACCATCGAGACGGGCGTGTTCACCGGCCTCTATCCGCTCGGCCTCTATCTCGTCGGCGTTCCGGAGGTGCGCGAGGCGGTGGCCGTGGTGGTCGCGAAGGGCCGCGCCTTTGCGCGCTCTGCATGAGCAGTCGCTCGCTGTCCGTCATCGTGCCGCTCTATCGGCAGCTACGCTGGCTCCGTGAGGCGTTGTCGAGCGTCCAGCGGGACGGGTTCGAGGACTGGGAAGCGCTCCTCGTCGATGACGGGTCGCCGGTCGACCCCCATCCGGCGATCGCGCCGTTCTTGAACGATGGCCGATTCCGCTACGTCGCGACCCCGCACGGAGGAATCGCGGCCGCCCGTAACATGGGACTCCAGCAGGCGCGCGGGCGGTGGACGGCCTTTCTCGATCAGGACGATCGATCGCTCCCAAACCGCTTCCAGCGGCAGATCGCCGTCGGCGAGGCGGAGGGCGACCGGGTCGCGATAGTGTACTCGGATTACGAGCGCATCGACGAGCACGGGCGCGTCATCGATCGCTACATCAGTCGGGCGGTGCCTCACGACCGCCTCGTACGAGCGTGCCTGAGCGACCGCGGTCCCGTGGCCCTCGGCACGGCCCTCTGCCGCACTGAGTGGCTGCGGCGGGTCGGCGGCTTCGACCCTGAGCTCTCCGGGTTCGACGAGTGTGACCTCTTCGTCCGCCTCGCGCTGGCCGGCGCAGTGTTCGGCTATTTGCCGGGCGTCGTCCATCAGTGGCGCCGTCACGGAGACAACACCATGCGGTCGCCCGAATTCCAGGCCGCCCGCCTGCGCTTCGTCGCGAAGCTGACGCGCCTCGCCGAGGCCGATCCTCGGTTACGGGCGGTGCTGCGGGCCTTCGAGGCACGAAGCTGGTATGCCGTCGGCCTCGATCATGCGGAACGCGGTTCGTGGCGAGACGCCAGGCGGTGGTGCTGGAAGGCCTGGCGCAGGCGCCCGGCCCTGGGGTCGGCGCTCTATCTCGCCCTCAAGGCTTGGCTGGCGGACAGGCGTTGAGGCTCTTCTACTGTGGCTACCACAATCCACGCTATCCGACGGTCACGGAGTACACCGAGCGCGCCCTGTTACGCGCTGGCGTGGAGCTTCGGGTCGCTGACTTCAAGGCGTTCCGTCTCCCCGGACGCGTTCATCAGTGGGTCCCGGCTCTGGCGGCGTGGGACCGCGCGCGGCTGAACCGAGCGCTCCTCGCCCAGGTTGCTCGCGACCGGCCCGAGGTATTCGTCAGCCACTGGACCCTGAACATCGCTCCCGAGACTTGGGCGGCGATCCGCCGTCGCGGCATCCCGACGGTGTGCCAGTTCTTCGACTACCCGGGGGATCCCGGCTACATCGAGGCGGCGGAGCGATGCGGGGGCCACTTCGATCACTTTTTCTGTCAGTCGACCGACGTGTTGGGGCGGATGCGTGACGCGGGTCACACGCACGGCTCCCTCCTCCCCGTCGCCGCCGATCCCGAGGTTCACTTTCCGGTTCCGATCGACGCCGGCGCGACGGAGCGATGGGGAGCCGAGGTGGCCTTCGTCGGCTCCTTCTATCCAGAACGCGCCGAGCTTCTCGAAGCCTTCACGGGCTTTCGCCTGGGGATCTGGGGGCCGGGGTGGGCCGAGCGTCTTCCACGGGGGGACCCTCTGCGAGCGTGCCTGAGAGGCGGCAGCCTGCGGCCGGAGGAGTGGCGCCAGGTGTACTCGGCCGCCGATATCGTGATCAGCCTCACCGGCTCTGGTGGGAAGCGGTTCCCTGCCGAGAAGGTCTATCAGGTGAGCCCACGGACCTTCGAGGTGCTGGCCTGTGGTGGATTCTATCTGGTCGAGCGCAAGCGTGACCTGGAGGCCCTGTTCGGTGACCGGACCCACTTGGTGATGTTCGGCTCGACGACGCAGGCAGTGGAGCTCGCGCGCCGGTACCTGCACGAGCCGGAGGAGCGCCGACGGATCGCACGCCAGGGACGCGAGCACGTGCTGGCGCGCCACACCTACGACCATCGCGCGCGCGAGATGCTCGCCGTCGTCCGCCGACTCTTGGACGCGAGTGCCCGTCCGGCAGGGGCCGCATCGTGAAAGTTGTCCATCTCGCGCAAGACTGGAGGGTCGGCGGTCTCGAGCGAGTGGCGGCCACGCTCGTGCTGGGCCTGCGCGCCAGACAGGTCGAGGTGGAGGCGTGGGGACTGTCCGGCGGCGGCCCAGTGCTGGAATCCTTGGCGCAGGCAGGGGTCGCGACGCGTGTCTTCTGCACGGACAAGATCGTCTGCTGCGCCGACGCGGTCCGCCGCGCCCTCGTCGGAGGAGGCTGGGCCAAGGCGGACCGGTGTTCGGTCGTGTACAACGGCGTCCCCGCTGCCGAGTTCGATGTTTCGCTCCGGCAGCGCACCTCAGTGCGCACACGGTGGGGCCTGGCCGACAGCCGGCTGGCGATCGGAACGATCGCCTCGCTCGAACCGCCAAAAGGCCATCGCGTCCTGCTCGACGGGATTCCAGGGGTTCTCGCGCGGTGTCCGTCGGCGATCTTCGTCTGGGCGGGGGAGGGAAGCCAGGCCGCAGAGCTCAGGACCGAGGTGGCGGCGCGGGGCCTGGAAGGCGCGGTGCGATTCCTGGGGCTCGTCGACGACGTCCCCGCCGTTCTGTCGGCGCTCGATCTCGTGGTCCTGCCTTCGACGCAACGCGAGGGGTTCCCGCTGTCGCTGACCGAGGCTGCGATGGCCGGCTGCCCCGCCATTGCGAGTCGCCTGGGAGGCATCCCGGAGGTCATCGAGGACCGGCAGACGGGCCTGCTGGTTCCGCCCGGAGATGTCGCGGCGCTCACCGACGCCATCGTCGAACTCCTCTCGAGCGCGGAGTTGAGGAGACGGTTCGGCGAGGCCGCCCGCATTCGCGCGCGCGCGCGGTTCACGAGCGAGGCGATGGTCGACCAGGTCGGCGCGATCTACAGGGCCGTGCTCGGGCCGAGCCGGGGCCGCGGGCCGGCATGATTCGAGTGCTCTATATCTCCGACCGGGCATCGCTCGGCGGCGGCCAGCAGAGCATGCTGGCCGTGATGCGGGCGCTTCACACGCAAGGGGCGCAGTATACGGTGATCGTTCCGTCGCCCGGCGATCTCGAAGGGGAATGTCGCGCACTGGGCGTCCCGGTCTTCGTCAAGGCGTGCGCTCCCTTTCGGGGAGGTCGGTGGCGGGACATCAAGGACACCAGGCGATTCATCTCCACGGTGATCGAGCGGCAGGGGATCGCGGTGCTCCATACCGAGATCCCCCGCAGCGCCCTCTATGCGATGACGATGCGGCGGCCGCTCGTGTTCCACGCGAGGGTGGGCACCCGGGCGTGGTTCTTCGACCGCCTGCTCGAGCGATGGGCGAACCGGATCGTGTGCGTCTCGGCAGACGTGGCGCGGCGGTTTTTCATGGCCCCCGAGGGCCGCCGACCCGTCATTCCGAACGGCGTCGATCTGGCGCTCTTCTGCCCGTCTGCGGAAAAACGGGCCGTGGTGCGGCAACGCTGGGGCGTTGGGGACCGGCCGCTCATCGGAATGGCGGCCGAGATCATCCCCGGCAAGGGAATCTTCGACCTGCTCGACATCGCCGCCATCGTGCTGCGGGCGTGCCCGGAGGCGCGGTTCGTCTTTGCGGGGAGTGGCTCGGCAGCCCTGACGAACCGGTTTCGCCAGGCGATCGTCGCCGCGGGGCTCCACGAGCGGGTGGCGGTCCTTGGCCAGGTCAAGCAGATGGACGAGTTCCACGCCGCGTTGGACGCCTTCGTGCTACCGAGCCGTCTGCGCGAAGGACTACCGAGAACTCTCATCGAGGCAGCTGCGTGCGGTGTGCCGGCGGTCGCCTACGACCGGGGAGGTTGCCGCGAGGTCATTCAGGCCGGCGAGACCGGCCTGCTCGTCCCCGTCGGCGACGTCGAGCAGTTCGCGCAGCGCGTCCGAGTGCTCATCGAGGACCGGTCGCTTCGTCGACGCATGGGCGCGCGCGCGCGCGAACGAGCCGAGACGGCCTTCGATATCTCCCGCTGCGCGGGGACGATCCTCCGAGTGTACGAAGAGCTGGTCGTCGAGCGATGAGCACAAGAACGCCAGCGAGCGCCGTGCGGCTCGGCGTCGACGGCCGCGAGCTCCGGCCCGGCGTCCGCACCGGGATCGGTCGCTACCTCGTCGAGGTGCTGCGCGCGGCGTCCCGGGCGGGGTGGGAGTGCATCGTGTACGTGGACGCCGGTGCGCGATCCGATCTCGGGCTGCCGGGGGTGCGCCATCGCGTGCTGAGCGGCCCTCCGAGGCCGTGGTGGGACCAGGTGGCCTTGCCCCGTGCACTCGCCCAGGACCGCGTCAGGGTGTTCCTGTCGCCGGACTACAAGGGCCCGCTCGCCGCGCCGTGCCCGGTCGTCATCACCGTCCACGACCTCTTCTTCATCGGCTATCCGGGTCGACGCCGGCCCGTCTACGACGTCACGGTGAGCGGGCTCGCGCGCCTCTACGCCTGGCGCGCGTCGGCGATCGTGTCGGTCTCCGAGCACTCGAGGCGCGCGATCGTCGCGCGGCTCGGCGTCAGCCCGGCGAAGGTGATGGTGATCCCGGACGCCCTGGGCCAGGAGTTCAAGCCCGCGCCGGGAGCCGATACGGTAAAGCTACGCTACGGGATCGCCTCGGCCTACATTCTTTATGTGGGGAATTTCATGCCGCACAAGAACCTCCCACGACTCCTGGGCGCGTACGCCGCCCTCCCGGGATCCCTTCGGTCGCGGCACGCCCTCGTGCTCGCCGGCGGCGATCGGGCCGGCCGGCCGCCCCTAGCCGCGCTGGCCACGCGGCTCGGGTTGGAGGACCGCGTGGTGTTCCCGGGGCTCATCGACGACGACGATCTTCCCGCGCTCTACACCGGCGCCTCGGTCTTCGTGCTGCCCTCGCTCGAAGAGGGGTTCGGGTTGCCCGCGCTCGAGGCCATGGCGTGTGGGACGCCCGTCGTCGCGTCGGACCGTGGCGCGCTGCCCGAGGTCGTGGCGGACGCAGGACTTCTGGTGGACGCCGCGAACGAAGCCGCGATCACGGACGGCATCGCCCGCGTGCTGTGCGACACGGGCCTCGCTCGCGACCTTCGCAGTCGTGGGCTCGCCCGCGCGCCGCTCTTCTCGACCGAGCGCACCGCCGGGCGCGTCCTCGCCCTGCTCGAGGCCGTGAGCGGGGGGCGCTGATGTGCGGCATCGTGGGCTGGGTCGGCGCCCCACCGTCCGACCTCATCTCGGCGATGGTGGCCCTGCTCGCGCATCGGGGGCCCGACGACACTGGCACCTGGAACGATGGCGAGACCGCCCTGGGGATGACGCGCCTCGCGATCATCGACCTCCGCACCGGACGGCAGCCGATGACCGATGCGTCGGGATCCCTGGTGATCGTCTTCAACGGCGAGATCTACAACTTCCGCCGCCTCCGCACCGAGCTGGAGGCCCGGGGCCACCGGTTCCGGACACAGAGCGACACCGAGGTGATTCTGGGCGCGTACGCCGAGTACGGCGAGGCGTGCGTCACCCATCTCCACGGCATGTTCGCCTTCGCGATCTGGGACCGCGCGCGCGGCACGCTCTTCCTCGCCCGTGACCGCCTGGGCAAGAAGCCGCTCTACTACTGGCACCGGGGTGGCCTCTTTCTCTTCGCCTCGGAGCCGAAGGCCCTGCTCCGGCACCCGGCCGTGTCGCGGTCGCTCGACTGGAAGGCGCTCCATCACTATCTGGCGTTCGGGTACACGCCGGCGGCGCGCTCGATCTTCGCCGGGATCGCGAAGCTCCCGCCGGCCCACACCGGGACCCTCCGCGGCGGCCGCCTGAGCCTCCGGCGCTACTGGCGCCTGCCCGCCGGTACGCCGGCGGCGGTCGCGCCGCCGGCGGTCGAGGACACCGCCACCCTCGTGCGGAGCCACCTCCGCGAAGCGGTGCGGCTGCGCCTCGAGAGCGACGTGCCGCTCGGCGTCTTCCTCTCGGGCGGCGTGGACTCGAGCGCGGTGGTCGCCAGCATGCGGGAGGTCACGGGCGGGCGCATCACCACATTCTCGGTGGGCTTCGGCCGCGCCTTCGCCTCGTACGACGAGCTCCCGTATGCGCGGCTCGTCGCGGAGCGCTTCGCGACCGAGCATCACGAGGAAATCCTGGAGCCGAAGGTCGCCGACCTGCTTCCGTCGATCGTGCGACACTTCGACGAGCCCTTTGCGGATTCCTCGGCCGTGCCGACGTTCGTCGTGGCGCAGGCGACGGCCCGCCACGTGAAGGTCGCGCTCTCCGGGATCGGCGGCGACGAAGCCTTCGGCGGCTACCCGCGGTATCTCGGCGTCCGCGTGTCGGAGCTCTACGCGCGGCTCCCGCGGGCACTCCGCCGCGGCCTCGCGGCGGTCGCCCCGCACCTCGTGCCCGAGTCGCCCTCGAGCCGGAATCTCGGCGACTGGGTCCGGCGCTTCGTCGCCGGTGCGGACGCGCCCATGCCCGACCGTTACATCGGCTGGACCCGGTTCTTCGACGACGACCGCCTGGGACGTCTGGCAACGCCCGCCCTCCGCGCCGAGCTCGCCGGGCCCGTCGACGAAGCCCAGCGGAGCGCCTTCGCCACGCGCGACCACGGCGATCCCTTGGACGGCGCGTTCCGGATCGATCTCGAGACCTACCTACCCGACGACCTGCTGACGATGGCCGATCGGATGAGCATGGCCAACTCGCTCGAGCTCCGCGCCCCGTTCTGCGATCACCAGCTGATCGAGGCGAGTCTCGCGATGCCTCCGACGACCAAGATGCCCGGGCTGCGGCTGAAGGGACTCCTCAAGACGGCGTTCGCCCAGATCCTGCCCGCGCCGGTGCTCTCCCACCGGAAGCAGGGGTTCATGATCCCGCTGGGGGATTGGCTCAAGACCGACTTGCGCGGCACGCTGGAAGAGCTTCTTGCGCCCGACCAGATCCGAGCGCGCGGGCTCTTCGAGCCTGCGGCGGTCGAGCGCCTTAAGGCCGAGCACCTCGCGGGGGCGCGAACACACGCCGATCGCCTCTGGACGCTGATGATGGCGGAGCTCTGGATCCGAGAGTACCTGGAGCCGCGGGGCGTATGGACGCTCAGGTGAGCGGCGCGTGAGGGCGAAGCTCCGTGTCCTCATGGTCTCCGACGTCTCGCCCACGCCGGCCGAAGGCGGGGGGACGCGGATGCTCTGGGAGCAGTCGTCGCGGCTGGTCGCGCGGGGGCATGACGTGCGCGTCGTCTGCCGCGCCACGACCGACGGCGAAGCGGCCACCGCGGAGCGGCAGGGTGTCCGCATCCGTCGCTTCGCAGTCGACCGGCGAACGGTCCGACGATTCGTCGTCAGCTCGGTTCTGGGCGCGCGGCGAGTCGTGACGCTCGAGCTTCGGGACGCCCCCGCCGACGTGCTCCACGTGCATCAACCGCTCGCAGGGGTCGGGGTGCTCATGTCGCCGGCAGTACGGGGACTGCCGCGCCTCTACAGCTTTCACTCGCCGGCGCCGCTCAAGTTCCGCTCCCGCCGAGGGATGACGGCGCACCACCGCAGTGGCTGGGCAGGACGGATCGGACTCACCGCGCTGTGGGGAACGGAACGGGCGTGCTTGAGACGGGCGACCGCGATCCACGTGCTGAGCGACTACTCGGCCGAGCAGCTCTGGAAGCTCTATGGCGTTCCGAGGGATCGGGTCGTCAAAATCCCCGGCGCGGCGGACACGACGTGGTTCCGCCCCGCGGCGGACCGCGCCGCCGTGCGAACGAGGCTCGGTCTTCCGGCTGAGCGGCCCCTGCTCCTGACCGTGAGGAACCTCGAACGCCGGATGGGTCTCGATCTCCTGATCCGGGCGATGGCGATCCTGAAGCGCGACAGGCCGGAGGCCCTGCTGCTGATCGGCGGGGTCGGTTCGGTCAGGCAGGAGCTCGAGTCGTTCAGCGAAGCGCTCGGGCTTCGCGAGCAGGTGCGATTCCTCGGGTTTATTCCGGACGAGGCCCTGCCACTCTACTACCAGGCCGCGGATGTCTTCATCCTCCCCACGCGCGAGCTCGAGGGCTTCGGGCTCGTGACGGTCGAGGCACTCGCGTGTGGCACGCCCGTGCTCGGGACGCCTGTCGGGGCGACACCGGAGATCCTCCTCCCGCTCTCGCCCTCTCTGATCCTCCGCGGTTTGGCCCCCGAGACGATGGCCGAGGACATTCGGCGGTACCTCGAGGCGGAGCAGCAGGATCCCGAGGCCCACGCGCGCCTCCGCGAGGCGTGCCGCCGCCACGTCGAGGCCCACTACACGTGGGACCGCACGATGGACGCGCTCGAGGACGAGCTGACTCGACTTGCCGCGCGGCCCGCTGCGCCAGCAGGCCGGCCGGTCATGTGTTCGGCGTGCGGGGGCGAGACCCGGCCGAGCTCGCTCCTGTATCGAGGGTCGCGCTATCGCCGATGCTTGCGCTGCTGGAGCTCGGTCATCGCCGTGCCGCCGACCGCCCTCGAGCTTCGGCGCCATTACGAGAGCGAGTACCTGCACCGCTTCAGTCACGCAGGCGTGAGCGCGGAACGGGCCGGGCTGTTCGTCTCCCTGCTCGACCGGCTCGACGCGTTTGGGGCCCGCCCGGGATTCAACGCGTTGCTCCTGGACGTAGGATGCGGCGGAGGACATCTCCTGCGTGCCGCCCGTCGACGTGGATGGGGCGCGGTCGGCACGGACCTCTCGTGGGAGGCGTGCACGGTTGCTCGCGAGAGCGAGGGACTCGTCGCAGTCCAGGCCGACGCCGGCCAGCTTCCGTTCCGGGACGGGTCGATCGGCGCAGTCACGCTCGTCAACGCAAGCTTCCATCGACCGTGGGTGAGGACGCTGAGCGCCCTCGGACCGTTCGCGCGCTGGTGGGAGTGGGATGCGTACCCGATCGTCCACCAATTCGCCTTGACCGCGCTGGGACTCCGCCGTCTCGTCGAGCGCGCGGGATTCACGACTCTGGAGCTGAGAAACTCGGCCCTCGCAGCGACCGACGCGCGTGGGTGGCAGCGCGCGCTCGTCGCTGTGGCCGCCGCCTCCGTCGCGCGCGTGTCGCGCGCGCGCTGGCTGGTGGGTCCGTCGATCGAGCTCTACGCGCGGAAGGACTCGCGGTGATCCGCGTCCTCCACGTGATCACGCGCCTCACCGTCGGGGGCTCCCCGGAGAACACCGTCGCAACCGTCGTCGCGCTCGCGCGCGCGGGCTACGCGTGCACGCTGGCCGTCTCCTTCCGCGAGTCCGTCGATGCGGTCCTCGAGGACGCTCGACGGCGCGGGTGCCGGCTCGTCGATGTGCCGTCGCTCGGCCGCGAGGTGGCGCTGGCCTCCGATGTCGCGGCGGTCTACAGGCTCCTCCGCCTCATCGGCGCGGACCGGCCCCACATCGTCCACACCCACACCTCGAAAGCCGGCTTCGTCGGGCGCCTCGCGGCGCGGATCGCGCGCGTGCCCGCCGTCATCCACCAGCCGCACGGCCACGTCTTCTACGGGTACTTTGGTCCGCGGCGCACCGCCGTCTATACGGCGCTCGAGCGGCGGGCAGCCGCGTGGTGCGACCGGATCATCACGCTCACCGAGCGTGGGACGGACGAGCACCTGGCGCGTGGGATCGGAAGCCCGGCGCAGTATGTGACGGTGCCGAGCGGCGTGCCGACGGCGCGGCTCCGCGCGACGGCGCCGTCGCGGCCGGTGGCGCGCGCGCGTCTTGGGGTGGAGGCCGAGGCGTATCTCGTCGTCGGGTTCGGACGCCTGGTGCCGATCAAGGGGTTCGACCTCCTCGTCGAGGCGCTGCCGCGCCTCCGCGCCGGCGTGCCGACCGCGCGCGTGCTGCTTGTCGGTGATGGGCCCGAGCGCGCGGCGCTCGAACGGCGCGCCGAAGTCCTCGGCGTCGCCGACCGCCTGCACGTGACCGGCATCGTCACGGACGTCGTGACGCCCCTGGCGGCGGCGGATGTCGTCGCCGCCCCGTCGCGCAACGAAGGGATGGGACGGGCCCTCGTCGAGGCGATGGCGCTCGGGATTCCCGTTGTCGGCGCCTCGGTGGGCGGGATCCCAGCCGTCGTGGTGGACGGCGAGTGCGGGCGGCTCGTGCCGCCGGAGGACCCCGAGGCGCTCGCCCGGGCGCTCGTGGAGCTCGGGCGCGACGAGCCGTTCCGGGAGAAGCTCGGGGAGGCGGCGATCGGCCGCGCCGAGGCGTTCTCGACGGCGGTGGCCGAGGCCAAGATGCGCGCCGTGTACGAGGCGCTCGTGCGGGAGAAGCGGATATTGTAGCGAGGCCGGCTCCCGCCGTGGGTGGCCTGCCGCCGGAGCGGCGCGGCGCTGTTGGAGCGGGGACCGTGAGCCCGGCGCCTGCGAAGGTGGACCTACGACAGGCGCGTGTGGTCGCGATCCTGGTGTCACTCCTCTGCGGTGTTTCAACGGCGGGCGCCGCGGACCCCGAGCGGCTGCCGGCGGTGCTCCACGTGCACTCCACACTCTCGACGGGCGACTTCTCCCTCGACGAGCTGGCCGCCCTGGCGGAGAAGAGCGGCGTCGGTGCGCTGCTGCTCAGTGAAAACTATCTCCTCCGCGTCGAGTACGGGCCGCCGCCGTTCCGCGCCCTCACGCGCGTGGCGCGCGAGGAACGCTCCATCCTCGACGGCGGGGTCGGGCGCTTCCTCGACACGGTCGCCGAGGCGCGGCGGCGCAACCCGCGCGTGCTCCTCATCGCCGGGGTGGAGGTGGTGCCACACTACTACTGGACGGGCTCGCCGCTCGCGCTCGAGATGACGGCCCACAACACCCAGAAGAACCTGCTCGTCTTCGGCCTCGCCAGGGAGGCGCTCGAGGCGCTTCCGGTGACCGGGAATATGGCCGCCGGGGGGTTCGCCTGGACCGTCGCGCTCGACCTCGTCCCTGGCCTCCTCCTCATCCCGGGCGCCCTCCTGCTCGTCGCCAAGCGGCGGGCGGTTCAGCGGGTCGGCCACGCCGTCGTCCTCGTCCGCCGCCGGCGCTGGCTTCCGGGCGGGTTCCTCTGCGCGGTGGGCGCACTCGCGCTCGCGCGCGCGTGGCCCTTCGCGGTCGATCCCTATCCGCCTTACAGCGACCTCGGCCTCGCGCCGCACCAGGCGCTCATCGACTATATCGACCGGCTCGGCGGTGTGACCGTGTGGTCGCTGCCGGAGGCGCGCGACAGCGGCGAGCAGTGGCTCGGCCCCATCCGCGTCGCGTGGCAGACGGACCCATATCCCGACGACCTGCTGCGCACCTTTCGCTACACGGCGTTCGGGGCCGTGTACGAGGACACGACGCGCTTCGACCTCGGGGGCGGGGGCTGGGACCAACTCCTCCGCCAGTACGCGGCCGGCGAGCGAAGCCGCCCAGCGTGGGCGATGGGTGAGTCGGGGTTCCACGGCGTCACGGAGGGCAAGAGGATCGGGCCCGTGCAGACCGTCTTCCTCGTGTCCGAGCGAACGGAGCGCGCCGCGCTCGACGCCCTGAAGCACGGGCGCATGTACGCGCTCTCCCGCGGCGCGGATCCGGGGCTCGCCCTCGCGGAGTTCAGCGTGACCGACGGCGTGCGCAACGCGATCTCGGGCGAGACGCTCAGCACGCGCGAGGGCTCACTGCTCGAGGTCCGCCTGGGCATCGACGCCGTGGACGGCGCGGCGCGCCCGGTGCGCGTCGCGCTCATCAGGAACGGGGCGCTCGCCGGCGCCTGGACCGCCACGACACCCTTCCGCGTCGTCCATCGCGAGGTCTACGACGGCGGGCCAGCGTTCTACCGGCTCGACGCCCGCGGTCCAGGGCGCCTGCTGTCCAACCCGATCTTTCTCAAGCGGCCATGAAGGTCGCGATCCACCAGCCGCACTACCTGCCGTGGCTCGGGTACTTCGCCAAGTGGGCCGCCGCCAACCGCTTCATCTTCCTCGACACGGTCCAGTACGAGAAGAACGGCTGGCAGAACCGGAACCGCATCAAGACGGCGGGCGGCCCGCGCTGGCTGACCGTGCCGGTACACGCGCACCTCGGCACACCGATCCGCGACGTCACGATCGACACGACGCAGCAGTGGCGCGAGCGCCACCGCCGTGTGATCGAGCAGGCGTACGCGAAGGCGCCGCACCTCGAGCGGTACCACGACGCGCTCGTCGCCTTCTACCGTCAGGACTGGGACCGGCTGGCTCCGCTGGCGGTGGCGAGCAGCCGATGGCTGGCGGAGGCGCTCGGTGTGGTGACGCCGGTGGTCCTCGCCTCCGAGCTCGGGGTCGAGGAGGGGGGCCCGGCGGATGACGCGACGGCGCGGCTGGTCGCCTTCTGCCGGGCGGTGGGCGCGGACACGTATCTCGCAGGGCAGTACGGCGCGCGGTACCTAGACACGGGCCGGTTCGCGGCGGCCGGGATCGCCGTGCAGGCACAGCGTTACGAGCACCCGGTCTACGCCCAGCTCAATGGGGAATTCGCTCCGTTTCTCTCGGCGCTTGACTTACTATTGATGCACGGAGATGAGGCCCTCCCGATCCTCTGTGGAGGAAGCACGTGGTCGTGCCTCTCGCCTTGAGAATCGCTGAGTGAACATCCTCGCCATCGGCGCCCATCCCGACGACATCGAGTACGGCTGCGGGGGCATGCTCGCCAAGTACGTGCGCCGAGGGCACGTGGTCTTCATGTTCGTCGCCTCGGACGGCGCGCTCGGAGGCGACGGGGAGGTCCGGCGGCAGGAGCAGAAGGACTCGGCGCGCATTCTGGGCGTGCGCGAGGTGTTCTGGGGCGGCTACCCCGACACGGAGGTGCCGCTCTCGCGCGACCTCATCGTCCGCCTCGAGGCCGTGATCCGGGAGGTGCAGCCGCGGATGATCTTCGTCAACTCGCCGGAGGACACCCACCAGGACCATCGCCACCTGGCCCAGGGCGCGATGTCGGCGACGCGGTATGTGCCGAACTTCCTCTTCTTCGAGGTGCCGACGACGGTCAACTTCGCGCCGAACTGCTACACCGACGTCGCGGATGTGCTCGACCTGAAGCTCGCGAGCCTCGAGGCGCACCGATCGCAGGTATCGAAGACCAACATCGAGGACCTGACAATCCTCGAGCTGGCGCGGTCGTGCGCCAACTTCCGCGGCATTCAGGCGCGGGTCAAGTACGCCGAGGCGTTCCAGTCGGTCCGACTGCTCCTGAATCTTTGAAGGGTTCTCACGCTGGAACGAGAAGCGGCTTGCGGGATGCAGCCGGGTCGCACCTTGTCTCAGGCCACCCACGGAATATTCCGGCCCCGCGGCCCCCGCTACAATGATCCCGCACTCGAGGCCCACGGTGAGCGCGGAGGACGCCGAGTCCGTGGCGCGTGTCGTGCGCTCCGGCCATCTGGCCCAGGGTGCCGAGGTCGAGGGATTCGAGCGTGAGCTCGCGGCGCGGCTCGATGTCGCGGCCGTCGCCGTCGTGAGCTCGGGCAGCGCGGCGCTGGAGCTGGCGCTGCGCGCGCTCGACGTCGGACCCGACGCCGAGGTCGTCGTTCCCACCTACGCCTGCGACGCGCTCCATCACGCTGTCACCCGCTGCGGTGCCACGCCAGTCCTCGCCGACGCCGACCCCGAGACGCTCGGACCGTCCCCCAAGGACGTGACGCGCCGGCTCACGCGCCGTGCGCGCGCCATCGTCATCGTCCATCCCTTCGGCCTCGCCCTGGACCTCGACCCGTTCCTCGCGCTCGGCGTGCCCGTCTTGGAGGACTGTGCCCAGGCGATCGGCGCCCGAGTCGCCGGGCGCCCGGTCGGATCACGCGGTGCCCTGGCCGCCTGCTCCTTCTACGCGACCAAGCTCCTGACGACGGGGGAGGGCGGTGCCGTCGCCGGCACGGCTCCGCGTGTCGCCCGCGTCCGGGACGCACGAGACTATGACGAGCGTGAGGACCTGGTGCCGCGGTTCAACTCCAAGCTGACGGACGTCCAGGCCGCGCTCGGCCGGAGCCAGCTCGGCCGCCTGGACACCTTCATCGCCCGCCGGCGGGCGATCGCCGCCCGCTACCGCGCGCGCCTGGCGTCCCTTGCCGGCTGTCGCCCTCCGGACGACGCGGGCGAGCGTCACGTGTTCCACCGTTTCGTCGTGACGCTCGAGCGGCCGGTCGGCCCGCTTCTCGAGCGCCTCGCGCGAGGGGGCATCGCGGTGCGACGTCCCGTCTTCCGGCCGATCCACCGCGCCCTCGGTCTGGGCGGCTATCCCGAGGCCGATCGGCTGTGGACGCACTGTCTCTCGCTCCCGTGCTACCCGTCGCTCACCGACGCCGAGGTGGACGCGGTCGGTGCAGCGCTCGCCGAGGCGCTCCGCACGTGATGGCTGTGCGAGCCGCAGAACGTCGCGGGGCTGGGGCCCCGCCGTTCGAGGCGAGTCTGTGACCGAGCCCCCGCCGTTCGAGGCGAGCCTATGATCGACCGCTGGACGCCGCTGCGGTTCGTGTTCGTGGGCGTGCTGCTCTTCACCCCGTTCTGGCGCTGGTTCTACACCGCGCGGCTGCCCTGGCTCTACCTGGTCGTGCTCGCCTGCGCCCTCGCGTTCTTCGCCACGCCGCTGGTCCGGGAGGGCGCGCGCTGGTGGGGCGTCCTCGACGTGCCGAGCGCGCGCAAGGTCCACATGACGGCAACGCCGCTCCTCGGCGGCACCGCCGTCTACGGCGCGTTCGCCGCGACCGTGCTCGCCGGCATTGGCAGCGATCGGCTACGGCGTGATCCTCAACACCGTGCCGAACTGGATCCCCGGGTTCCTCTGGCTCAACGTGCTCCTCACCGTGCTCTGGTTCCTGACGGTCACGAACGCGATCCAGTTCCTCGACGGTATGGACGGCCTTGCGGCGGGCCTCGGCGTCATCGCCGGGATCTTCTTCAGCATCGTGTCGCTCCAGACCGGCCAGCGGTACCTCATGTTCCTGTCGGCGGCGCTCCTCGGGGCGTGTCTCGGGTTCCTGCCGTACAATTTCCGCCCGGGGGGCGCCACGATCTTCCTCGGCGACAGCGGGGCCAGCTTCATCGGCTTCACCCTCGCCGGCCTCGCGGCGATGGGCGTCTGGGCCGACGGCAACCCGGTCGTGTCGCTGTTGACCCCGACGCTGATCCTGGGCGTGCCGTTGTTCGACATCGCGTTCGTGGGCATCGTGCGCGTCGTCACGGGCAAGGTGCACTCGCTCCACGAGTGGCTCGCGTACACGGGGAAGGACCACATGCATCACCGCTTCGCGGAGCTCGGTCTGACGAAGACGCAGAGCGTGCTGCTCATTTTCTTTGTCGCCTCGACGCTGGGTCTCTCCGCGATCCTGCTCAAGGACGCGGTGCCCCACGAGGTGGCGCTCATCCTCATCCAGGCCGGGTGCATCCTCGCCCTGGTGGCCGTGCTCGAGGGCGTGGGGCGGGGGCGCGCGCGCCCGTGACCTCGCGTGGCACCCTCCGCGAGCGGGCGCGAGCTATTCTGAAATTGGACGATCCGCCGTGGCGCATCGCGGCGGCGCTCGCCGTCGGCGTGTTCGTCAGCTGCACGCCCTTCTATGGATTTCAGACGCTCCTGTCGCTGGTCGTCGCCACCGTGTTCCGGCTCAGCAAGGCAACGGTCCTCGTGGGGACGTGGCTGAACCTGCCCTGGTTCGCGCCGCTGGTCTACGGCGCCGCGCTCTGGGTCGGCGGGCGCCTGGTGCCGGACGCGCCCGGCGTGGCGTCCGAGGTCGGGGCGCTGCTTGCCGCGTCCGGGTCGTTCTCATGGCCGCGGGTCGTCGCGGTGCTCCAGAACCTCTCCGTGCCGCTGCTCGTCGGCACCACCGTCGTCGGCGCCGTCGCCGGTCTCGCCACGTACGTCGTCGCCCTCGGTGTGCTCCGCCGTCGGCAAGCCCGGGGTATGATGGGGCCGTGAGCGTTCGCAAAGCCGTGTTCCCCGCCGCCGGGCTCGGCACCCGGTTCCTGCCGGCGACGAAGGCCCAGCCGAAAGAGATGCTCCCGCTGGTCGACAAGCCGATGATCCAGTACGTCGTCGAGGAGGCGGTGGCGTCGGGCCTCTCGGAGATCATCATCGTGACCGGTCGCGGCAAGCGTGCGATCGAGGACCACTTCGACGCCGCCTTCGAGCTGGAGTACTACCTGAACGACCGCGGCAAGGTGGAGGAGCTCGCGCAGATCAAGACGATCTCCGAGCTGGCCTCGGTGTCCTACGTGCGCCAGAAGGAGCCGCTCGGCTTGGGCCACGCCATCCTCTGTGCGCGCGCGCTCGTGGGCGACGAGCCGTTCGCCGTGTTCCTGGGCGACGACATCATCGCGGCGCGGGTACCGTGCATGCGGCAGCTCCTCGACGTGTTCGAGCGCTACGACGAGCCCGTGCTCGCCGTCGAGCGCGTCCCGCGGGAGCGCTTGTCGCAGTACGGCGTGATCGCCGCGCGCCAGGTCGCCGCCACCGTGTACGAGATCCTCGACCTCGTCGAGAAGCCGCGGCCGAGCGAGGCGCCGTCCGACCTCGCGATCATCGGACGCTACGTGCTGACGTCGGACCTCTTTGGTATCCTCGCCGACACGCAGCCGGACGCGCGGGGCGAAATCCAGCTCACCGACGCGCTCCGGAGACTGCGCGCCCGCCGCCCGATGTACGCGGTCGCGTTCGACGGCAAGCGCTTCGACACGGGCGACAAGCTCGGCTTCCTCAAGGCGACCGTCGAGTTCGCGCTCGCCCGGCCCGACCTGGCCGACGCCTTTCGCGCCTACCTCAAATCCCTCGGGCTCTAGCCGGCGCCGCCCGTTACGTTGACTTGACGCGGCGCTTCTGACACACTTTTTCAACTCTTCGGCGCCGATCCCGAAGAGCACAGACGCCATGGCGAACGCCCCGAAGCGTCCATTCCACACCGCTCCTGACGCCGACATCAAGCGCGGCGAGGTGTCCGACGTCTATTTCGCGCGCACGGTCCAGATCCTCACCCACCGCGGGGACAAGAAGCGCGTGAAGGCGGAGATCTATCTGAAGAGCCTGCCCGAGGACTGGCGCTGGGGCATCCTCGCCGGCGTCGAGGAGGCCGCGGCGCTCCTCGAGGGCGTGGCGGTGGATGTCTGGGCGATGGACGAAGGGACCGTGTTCGAGCCCTACCAGCCGGTGCTCCGCATCGAGGGCACCTACGTCGAGTGGGCCCAGTACGAAACGGCCCTCCTCGGCTTGCTCTGCCAGGCCTCGGGGATCGCGACCAAGGCGGCGCGCTGCAAGAAGGCCGCGGCCGACCGCCAGGTGATCTCGTTCGGCGCCCGCCGGATGCACCCGGCGCTCGCGCCGATGATCGAGCGAAACGCGTTCGTC
>WNGH01016562.1_pt1 | contig 17590 bp, 15 predicted proteins | sample 5400631 | NCBI WGS metagenome assembly WNGH01 (sample SAMN13153373, study PRJNA577476) | soil metagenome | isolation source: 115 cm soil or saprolite under Garry oak tree replicate 1 | place: USA:California | collected 2016-06-15
GGACGCGCGGCCAGCGTGTTGCCTGGCGCCAACAAACTCATCGAGAATTACCGTCAGCTTCGGCGGATTGAGGGCATCCTCCGCCGCTGGAGTTGCCAAGGCGAAACGGTGTTGCCCGACGAATCCGCAGCCTATTACCGGGTGGCCGCCAGATGCGGTTTCGCCGGGCCGGAACCCTTTCGCAGGACAGTGGCGAAGTGCCGGCGGGCGATTCGGGAAGTTTATTTGAAGGTGTTCGAGGGCTGAGGCTGCGCGGGCGGGAGCTCAAAATCCTCCGAAGAGGGGAATTGAGAATCGTAAATTGAACAAAGACCCCAAAGACCCAAAGAAGCAAAGACCGCTTTGATTTGACGTCCGCGCCGGCGGCTGTTACATACCCGCCGCGGCAATGTTCGGGCCCGAATCAGATGGACACCATGAGAAAATCCAAGCACCCCAAGTACAGCCGGGTCCTTTTGAAATTGAGCGGCGAAGCCCTCAGCGGCGAAGGCGGCATGGGCATTCACCCCAAGGCCGTGCAAGACACCGCCGAGCAAATCCGGGAGGTGCGCGAGTTGGGTGTGCAGGTGGTTGTGGTCGTCGGCGGCGGCAATATCTATCGCGGCCTCAGCGGCAGCGAGCGCGGCATCGAACGCGCCACCGGCGACTATATGGGCATGCTCGCTACGGTCATCAATGCCTTGGCCTTGCAGGATGCGCTGGAGAAACTCGGCGTGGCGACGCGGGTGCAGACTGCCATCACCATGGCCCAGGTGGCCGAGGCCTTCATCCGCCGCCGCGCCGTCCGGCATCTGGAGAAAGGACGCGTCGTCATCTTCGGCGGCGGGACGGGCAACCCCTATTTTTCCACCGACACCGCCGCCGCGTTGCGCGCGAACGAAATCGGCGCCGAAGTGATCCTCAAGGCGACCAAAGTGGACGGCATTTACGACAGCGATCCAAAGAAGAATTCCAAAGCCAGGCGTTTTTCGCAGATCAGCTATCTCGAAGCACTCAAGCAGCAACTCAAGGTGATGGATTCGACCGCGTTCTCGCTTTGTATGGACAACAAAATGCCAATCATCGTCTTCGACTTGTTCCGGCCGCACAATCTCAGGCGCGTGGTGATGGGGGAGAAGGTAGGGACGCTCGTTACAGGATGAAAGTGGTCGAAGGGTAAGATCGTAACATGGTTCTCTGTTGCATGGTGACCCGTGTCCCTATGGAACAAAGTAACCTTGTAACCCGGTAACGCTGCAACGGCTCCGTCCGGTTTGCTTTTTTAGGTCATTGGGGCGAATCAGTAATTATGATGTTCGCATCACGGGAAGAGGCGGGGCAACGGCTGGGCCAGTACCTGAAAGAGGAGGGCGTTCGAGCTGGGCTGGTCCTGGGATTGCCGCGCGGCGGGGTCGTGGTTGCTGCGGCAGTCGCCCGAATTCTGCTCTTGCCGCTGGAGGTGGTCATCGTGCGCAAGATAGGCCATCCCTGGCACCGGGAATTCGCTGTCGGCGCGTTGGCCGAGAATGGAATCGTGGTCCTCGACCAGGCTGCCGTAGGGACCAATCCGCTTATCCGCGGGGAGTTGAATGAAATCATCAGTGAGGAAGAGCAGCGGTTGCGTAGTTATCAAGCCAAGTTCCACCGCGATGGTTTCCCCGATTTGGCCGGCAAGGCGGTGCTGGTGGTTGACGATGGTTTGGCGACCGGCGCAACGACCGAAGCAGCGGTGTTGTCGATCAAGAAACGGCAGGCGGGCAGAATCATCGTAGCAGCGCCGTCTTTTCTCAAACGACTGACGAAGAAGTGCTGGGGTTATTGAAGGCGGCGGTGGGGGAGAATCGTGATCCGTAAATCGTGATGCGTGATGAAATCCGAAGCCAGACCCCGCATCATACTTCACGTTTCACGCCGCGCGCTGCCCGCACCACGCTTCAGTCCTGATGTGCGTTTCCAAGCATTTTCGTTTGGCTAATTTCTCATCATGCCCGAATTGCCTGAAGTCGAAGTGCTGGTCCGGCATCTGGCGCCTCTGCTGCAAAACAAGATTGTCCGTAAGGTGCGCGTGCGGCGGCCCAGAGTGCTGGCGCCAACCTCGCCGCGGCGGTTACGGAAGACCTTGCAAGGAGCAAGGTTTATGGGCTTGACCCGGCGCGGGAAGTACCTCCTGTTCACACTCCGGCCAGCGGACTCGGTCCAACCGCTGCTGCTGGTGGGTCATTTGGGCATGACCGGGCGCATGTATCTGGCTTCAGCAGAAGCGCCGTTGGCCAAACATGCCGCTGTGGTCTTGAATCTCGGCCGCGAGAATTTCGTTTTCGAAGACACACGCTACTTTGGAAGGCTCACTCTCGATGACAAAGCGATTGGGAAGCTGGGCCCCGAGCCGCTGGGGGCGGCGTTTACTCCGGCGTATTTGGTCCGGGCGCTGAAACATTCCGCGCAGGCCATTAAAATCAAATTGCTTGACCAATCTCTGGTCGCCGGCATCGGCAACATTTATGCCAACGAGGCGCTGTTTCGCGCGGGCATCTCGCCGACGCTCCAAGCTCGGACCTTGGCACCCGAGCAGGCCAAAGGCCTTTGGGCGGCGATTCGCGAAGTCTTGTCTGAGGCGATTGAGTGCGGCAGCACGGCCCCGCTGGATTACTCCGGCAGACGAGCGGGCGACCGTTTCTTTTACTTTGGCCGCGCTCCGGAAGCGCCGGGTTTCTACCTGGAACGCCTCCAGGTTTATGATCGCGCCGGGCAGCCGTGCGTCAACTGTGGCCACCTGATAGAGCGCCTGGTGCAGGCCTCGCGAAGCACGTATTTTTGTCCCCGTTGCCAGGCGGCCGACCGGGAGCACGATAAGGAGGAGGCGTCTCATCGTGCTTGTTTTGTTGTTTGCCGGGACGTGTCGTCCTGCCAGCCTCCGCCGAGGGCTTTGTAAAGAGCTACCACTGCCAGGAGTTGATCGCGTTGGGTGCGGGCCAGATTTAGCTCCGCGGGAAAAAGCTGTTGCTGGGCTTCGAGCACCTCGTAATAACTTGCTTTCCCGGCGGTGTACCGTTCCGAGGAGAGTTTGACGGCTGTTTCCAAGGCGGTTACTTGCCGCGCCCGCTGCTCGCGAACTTCCTCAAGTCTCTCGCGCGAGATCAGGGCGTCGGAAACGTCGCTCAAGGCGGTGAGCGCAGTTTGCCGGTAGCGGAGCAGGGCTTCGTCCCGGGCGGCCTTTGCCTGGCGGTACTGTCCCACCAACCGGCCTCCTTCAAACAGCGGCCCGGTTCCATCGGTGGCAACGCCCCAGGCGTTGGCGCTGCCCAGCGTAAAGCCTGACAGCTCCGGGCTGACCTTTCCCAGGAACGCTGTCAGGCCAATTCTGGGAAAGAACTCGGCGACGGACTCGCCAATTTGGGAGTAGGCGGAACGCAACAGTTGCTCGGCCTCTCGCACATCCGGTCGGCGTACCAAAAGGGATGAAGGCAGACCCGGCGGAATGCGCGGCGGCATCACGGTGTCGGAGAGCGGGCCCCTGCGCTCAATCGGACTGGGAGTGCGCCCCAACAGCAGGCAAAGCTGGTTTTCTGTGCTGGAAATTTCGTCCAGGATCGCCGGCATGGCGGCGGCAGCGTCAGCCAGGGCGGCTTCGGCGCGCGAGGCCTCCAATGCGGATGCCGTGCCGCCTGCGACGCGTTGGCTAAAAATTCTCAGGCTGTCGGTGAAGGAATTGGTCGTGCGGCCAGCTATTTCCAACTCCTGATCCAATTCGAGCAACCGGAAGTAATCAGCCGCGACTTCGCTCAGCAGGCTCAGCCGAACGCCACGCCGGGCTTCCTCGGAGGCCAGCAATTTGGCGCGAGCCGATTCATTGAGGCGCCGGACGCGGCCCCAGAGGTCCACCTCCCAAAAGGCATTCAGTGTTGCTGATACTGAACTGACGGTGGCGCCGTTGTTTGGGAAGGCTGACCCGAATGCGTCATTGCGCCCGCGGCTGACAGCGCCGTTGTAGTTAACGTTCGGAACGAACTGTGATCGCGCTTGCATGGCGATCGCGCGGGCCTGCTCCACACGAGTGACAGCAATGCGCAGATCATAATTGTTGGTCAGGGCTTCGCGGACTAACCCTTGCAAATATGTGTCCTGATAAACGTGCCACCAATCCAGATCGGCGAAAGAACTGTTCGTGGGAGAGATGTCACCACGGAAGACAGCGGGCGATTCAATAACTGGACGCCTGTAATTGGGGCCGACGGAGCAACCGGACAACAGCACCATTGAGCAAGCACCTAGCACCAAGCACCAATCTCCAAAACCCAACCAGGCCGGCGCTGTTGTCGCGTGCTTTGGGGCTTGGGAGTTAGAGCTTCTCTGGAGCTTGGAGCTTGGCGCCTGGGGTTTGCTCATACCATCAATCGGGGCTACGCGTGCCAAGAGCAGCGGCGCCAGGCGAACCGATTTCTGGAGTCGGTTTGGTCTTTCTTGCCCGGGTGGCCAGCTTCTCGATAACATAAAAAGTAACCGGGATGAAGCAAACAGCGATAAGGGTTGCCGCCAGCATCCCGCCGATGACCACCGTGCCAATAACGCGCCGGGACACCGCTCCTGCCCCGGTCGCGAGCCCCAAAGGCAGGGTTCCCAGGATAAAGGCAAAGGACGTCATGAGGATTGGCCGCAAGCGCGTGCGGGCGCCGGTCAGGGCTGCTTCGATTATTGGTTTGCCTTTCTCGTACTCCAGCCGGGCAAACTCGACGATAAGAATCGCGTTCTTGGCCGCCAGTCCAATCAACATGACCAAACCGATCTGCGCGTAAACGTTGTTCACCATCTGACGTGACCACAGCGCCGCGAAAGCGCCGAGCACGGCGACGGGCGTGCCCAGCAGCACGCTGAAGGGCAGGCTCCAACTTTCGTACAACGCCGCCAGAATCAAGAACACGAAGATTAACGAGAGACCGAAAATCGCCGCGGGCGGAACGCCTTGCCGCGCTTTCTGTTCTTGAAAGGAGATCCCGAGGTAATCGAAACCCATCTCCGGCGGCATGGTCTGAGCGAAGACTTCCTCCAACGCCTTGGTCGCTTGCGCGGAACTGTAGCCGGGAGCGGCGGCGCCATTGAGTTGTGCGCTGCGATAAAGGTTATACCGCAGGGTGAACTCCGGGCCTGAGATGGGCTTGGTAGAGGTGAGCGCCCCCAGCGGCACCGCCTCCCCGTCATGATTGCGCACATAAAACAAGCCGAGGTTCTCGGCGCGAGTCCGGTAGTCGCCTTCGGCCTGCACATAGACCTGCCACTGCCTGCCAAAGCGGTTGAAGTAGTCAATGAAATATCCCCCCATAAAGGTTTGCAACGTCTTGTAAACCTCCGACAGCTCCACACCCTGCTTGAGGGTTTTGTCGCGGTCCACATTCGCGTAAAGCTGGGGCACACTTGGCAGGAAAGTCGTGTTCACGCTAGCGATCTCCGGGCGCTTGCGCGCCGCATCTATGAACTTGCTGACGTTGGCCGCCAGGAACGGAATGTCCTTGCCGGCTCGGTCCTCCAAAATGAGGGTGAACCCGCCGGCGGTGCCGACGCCTTGAATGGCGGGGGGCGGGAATGCGAACGCGATCGCGCCCGGAATATGGGAAAGCTCTTGGTTCAGGTGCGCCTTGATCGCCTCGTAGCTCTCCTCGGGCTTGGTGCGCTCGCGCCAATCCTTCAGGCTCAACCAGAGAAATGCGCTGTAGGTATTGCGTGAAAAGCTCAGCAGGCTGAAGCCAGCAACCGTGGTGCAATCCCGGACTCCTGGAGTCGCCAGCGCCATGTCTTCCACTTGCTGGCAAACGCCCACCGTGCGCTCCAGCGACGCTGCAAATGGGAGCTGAACGTTGGCGTAGAGATATCCCTGGTCTTCTTCCGGCAAAAAGCCGGAGGGCAGCGTCTTGCCCAGGAGGCCGGCCCCCACCGCCAACAAGCCGAGCAGCAACAGGCTGAACCCGGATTTGCGAATCAACGCGCCGCAAACGCCGACGTATCCATCAGCGGTCTGGCCATAAATCCGATTGAACCGTGCGAAGAACCAACCGAGCGGGCCTTTGGCCTTTTGCGCCGGCCGCAGGAGCAAAGCCGAGAGCGCCGGGCTCAGGGTGAGCGCGTTGAAGGCGGAAATGAGAACCGAAACCGCGATGGTGACTGCGAATTGTTGATAGAGCCGGCCCGTGATTCCAGGGATGAAAACCGTGGGAAGGAAGACGGCAGATAGAATGATGGCGATGGCAATCACCGGGCCCGAAACCTCCTCCATCGCCTTTAACGTGGCTTCTTTGGGCGGCATCCCCTCCTCAATGTGATGTTCCACCGCCTCTACGACCACAATGGCGTCGTCCACCACAAGGCCGATGGCGAGCACGAGCCCAAAGAGAGACAACGTGTTGATGGAAAAGCCCAACAAAGGGAAAACGGCAAACGTTCCAACGAGAGACACTGGCACCGCCAATAGGGGAATCAGCGCCGCCCGCCAACCCTGCAGGAACACAAATACCACCAGCATCACCAGAGCCAGCGCCTCCCAGAACGTTTTGCCAATTTCGCGGATTCCTTCCGTGACCGCTTTGGTCGTGTCAATGGTGATCCGGTAATCGAGATCAGTTGGGAACCGTCGCTTCAACTCCGCGATGCGCTTTTCGACCCCCTTGGCTGCTTCGATCGCATTGGACCCGGGTAGTTGATACAACGCAAGAATGGCGCTTGGTTTCGAGTCGAAACGACCCATCACGTTGTAATCCGCCGCGCCCAATTCGATCCGGGCCACATCCTTCAGCCGCACGATGGAGCCATCCGGTGTGGCGCGCAGAACGATGTTCGCGAATTCGTCCTCCGAGGCGAGCCGGCCTTGCGCGCGGACCGTGTAGGTGAATTGCTGTCCCGGCGGGCTGGGCCGACCGCCGAGCTTGCCGGCCGGGTTTACGTTGTTCTGACTGCCGACCGCGTTGATGACCTCAGGGACAGTGATATTGAGCTTGGCCAGTTGGTCCGGTTTTACCCAAATCCGAATCGCATACTGCCCGGCGCCGAAGATCTGCACCTGCGAAATGCCCGGCACCCGGCTGAGCTCGTCGCTGAGGTTGATGTAGGCGTAATTGGCCAAAAACCCTGCGTCGCGCGTCCCCCCGGGCGAGTTGAGCGCAATAATGATGAAAGGAGCGGTGAGGGATTTCTGGACGGTGACTCCGTAGTTGCGCACGTCGGCCGGCAGTTGCGATTCGGCCTGGGCATAGCGCAACTGGGTCAGCACGTGGTCAATGTTGGGGTCGGTGGCGAGATCGAAGTTGACGAACATGCGCATCGTGCCGTCGTTGGCGTTGATCGAATACATGTAGTTCATGTTGTCCACGCCGCTCATCTGCTGCTCAATGGGCGTGGCCACGGATTGCTCGATGGTCTGCGCGTCGGCCCCAACGTAATTCGCCAGGATGTAAATCTCGGGTGGAACGACCTTGGGAAACTGTGCTACCGGCAGCCCCAGCAGCGTCACCAGGCCGACAATGACCATGATGATGGAAATCACCATCGCGACGATTGGACTATTGATGAAGAATTTAGACATCCAGGCTATTTGGTTGGGAACATTGAGACGAAGTAGCGCAGATTTTCAATCTGCGCTACGATTCCGAAATATCGGCGCCGGCTTCATTTCGCAGGGGGAGTGACGTTAGCTACAGGCTCCGGCGGCGCGTTCGTCACGTTCACAACGGAGCCTTCGCGCACTTTCTGGATTCCTTCGACTACAACGCGCTGGCCGGGTTCGAGGCCCTCCTGAATGATCCATAATGCTCCGCTACGTTCTCCGACTCGCACAGGGTGGATGTGGACCTTATTGTCCGCTTCCACGACCGCGACCTGATAGCTGCCTTGCAATTCCATAACCGCCTTTTGGGGGACGAGCAGCGCGCCACTTGCCAGGTCGAATTTGACGCGGATGCGCCCGAACTCGCCTGGACGCAGCGCATTATTTGGATTCGGAAACAGCCCTTCGACTCTGAGCGCGCCGGTGGTGAGGCTGATTTGCCGATCGGCGGCGTATATTTTCCCTTTGAGGGGATAAACTACGCCATCGGCGAGGATCAACTCAATTTCCAACTTTCTGAGGCGTTCATATCGGTCGCTCTCGGTGGAGAACAGTTTTGTGAAATTGATATAAGCCTGCTCGGTGACGTTGTAGTAGGCTTTGATGGGGTCAACGGTGGAAACAGTGGTTAATTCGCCCGTAGTGGGTCCGACCAGATCGCCAATCTGTCCGTTGGCGATGCTGGCGACGCCGTCAATTGGGGAGACGATGCGGGTAAATCCAAGATTCAATTGGGCCTGCTCGACTTGTGCTTTAGCGGACAAAACAGCGGCCGTGGCTTCGAGATTCGCCTGGACGGCATCATCATATTCTTCCTGGCTGATCGCCTTGTCTTTGACCAGTGGAGCATAACGTTTGACATCCAGTTCTGTTTTCCCAAACTTGGCTTCGGCTTGGGCGAGTTGGCCTTTGGCCTGGTCCAGCGCCGCTTGGAACGGTCTCGGGTCAATTTCAAACAGCAGGTCGCCCTTTTTGATATTGACCAATCCGTCCAGCACGCCAATCCATTCATGATAAATCGGCACATCGGCTTGTGTAACCGTGGCGACTTCGACGGTCGGCGGTGCCGGTGGAGCAGGGTCAACCTTGCCTTTGCACCCGGCCAGGCAGAACAGTGCCATGGCGACCATGACAATTTGTGTCTCAAGCTTGATTGGCAATTTCATTGGGTCCCCTTCGTTGCGCGCCCACTTTCGTCGGGAACTGAAAGTGGGCTCGGCGCCGCTTGCAGCGGTGCTGCCTCGACGCTCGGTGAACCAGGGGCCAGAGCGCTCACGACGATGGAGACGGGCCTTTCCATGGGATAATTCTGTTCTCGCCACGCATCTATCCCTCCCAGCAAAGGCCGGACGCGTGTGAATCCATGCCGCTGAAGCAACAGCGCGACTCGAGCAGCGGTGGCCTCGTTCGGGCAGGAACAATAGACGACGATGTCCCGGTCGTGTGGGAATTCGTGGCGGCGCTTCTCGACTTCATCCAGGATGAGATGGATCGCTCCTCGAATGACCGACGGGTCCCGTTCCAATTCCGCCTTGGACCGCATATCGAGAATGACCGGATTCTCACCGGCCTCCAACTTCTGACGCAATTCAGCCACACTGATCCGCGCGGTGCGCAATTCTCGCAACAAGCTCCGCCGCTGCCAGAATTTGTAGGCAATATATGTCCCCGCCAGAACGACGATCAGACCCAGCGCGCTGCCGCCGATGTCGCTAATGGCTGCGCCGATTTGTTCTATTTGGCTGCTGAAAACATAGCCGAGGCCAAGAAAAGTACTTCCGTAGAGCAGCGAACCGAACCCGTCAGCGAGGAGAAATCGTCCGACATGAATCCCGGACATTCCAGCCAGCGGTGGCGCCACCGTGCTCATACCGGGCACAAATTTTGCCACGACTATGCCGCGCAATCCGAATCGCGTGAACACGTTCTGGGTTCGGCGAACGCACGAGTCCGGCTCCAGTGACATTCGACAAAGAAAGCCCAAAACCCTATTGCCCCGATACCGGCCCAGGTAAAACCAAAAAGCGTCAGCGATGAGGCAGGCGATCATCGTGACCACGATCCCCATAGCCAGACTGAATTTCCCCAGGGCGGATAGCGCTCCGACAGCCAAGAGCAAGGGAACGGCTGGAATCGGCACCCCCAGTTGCTCGATCAGGACGGCCGCAAATACCAGCGGCTGCCCATGTCGTATGAGAAATTGACTCGTTTCGTTCATTGCTTGCGGTTCACGGGAAGCCGGACCTTAAAACGGGTTTCGCCTGGCCGGGTTTCAAATTCAATTTCACCTCCATGACGGTCGCCGATGATGCGATTGCTGATGATCAGGCCAAGACCGGTGCCTGTGCCGACTGATTTTGTCGTGAAAAAGGGCTCGAACATATGTGCCTGGACCTCCGAAGGAATGCCGGCACCGTCGTCCACGATTTCAACGACCAGTTGGTCATCTTCCAGGCTGGTGCCCACGCAGATCTTGCCGGCGCCATTGACGGCATCAATCGCGTTATCTATCAGATTGGTCCACACCTGATTGAGTTCGCTGCCGTAAGCCATAATGCGCGGCACGGAACGATCGAATGCCCGAACGAGCGTCACGTTTTTCAATTTGTGACCCAGCATTGTCAAAGTGCTCTCAATCCCTTCGTGGATGTCCACCTCCTGCATCGGAGACTGATCCATGTACGAGTAGGATTTGACGGCCTTGACCAGTTCCGCAATCCGCGCGGTGCTTTGCTCCACCTGGTTGACCAGTGATTTCAGATTCAAGCGAGCTTCCAGCCAACAGAGAGCATCCGCATGGCTTGCTGGCGGCAGCTTGTCCGTCAATTCGGCCAGCCACGCTGAATCCAATCCGGCATTCACCAAGGTAGGGGCGAGATCCCAGGCACCAGCCACACCGTGGGAGTCAAGCCAGCCGGCTACGGCTTCCGCATGGTCACTTCGTGCGAGGTGGTCGAGTTCGGGAGCCTTCCGTTCCGAAGCCTCCTGCGCGGCATTGAGCAGATACTGCCAATGTTCAGATTCGAGAGCTTTGCTGAGTTGGCAGAGAAAGGATTGTACCTTGTCGGTGGTCTGTTGCAAGTGCGCGGCCGCCCGGCGCGCGGCTGCCGCTGGATTATTCAGTTCGTGCGCCAAACCCGCAGCCATGGTGCCGAGGGAAACGAGCTTTTCCCGTTGCTGGGAGTAACCCTCAAAGTTCCGCATGCGGCTCGAAGCAGAGCGAAAAATCTCCCGTGTGACTGTTTGGCAACTCGTCAGCATCCGCCAGAAGCTCTCTTCATTAAGCCGGAACAATCGCGCCGGTTTGGACACACGGCAGGTCGCAACCCAAGGTATGTCCAGCAGCAGCATGGTTTCGCCCAGATAGTTTCCGGGTTTGTTGACGCCCAAAAGGATTGACTGGCGATCATACGTGCGCGTGGCACGAACTTCGCCTTGGAGGATGACATGGAACAACCCAGTCCGTTCTCCTTCGGTCGCCAGCACGGTGCCGACAGGCGCCTCGATTACTTGTCCTCCGTCCAGGCAACCCAGTTGTGCGTCGTTCAGCACGGCAAACAGCGGGGTGGAACGGACTTCCTGGAGCTCGCTCGCGTTCATAACTAAACGAGACCGAGGTACTGATGAACCAGTTTCACGGCCATCGCCCCTTCGCCCACTCCGGAAGTGACGCCTTTGGCCGACCGATGACGCACATCGCCGGCTACGAAGATGCCCGGAACGCTGGTCTCCAGGTAGAACGGATCGCGGTCCACAGTCCATCCGGTCGGGCGTTTGCCCTCAAGCATCAGGTGCTGGCCTGAAATCAGGTAACCTTGCGCATCGCGCTCGACCATCCCCGCCAGCCAATCGGTCCGGGGCACAGCACCCGCGTAAATCAGCAGCGCACTGGCAGGCACGGTTTCCGTTGAGAGCGTTTTGTTGTTCTCAATGGTGATCTTCTCGCAGCGGTCAACGCCCTCCACCGCGATGACACTGGAGTTCAGTTTCACCTCGATATTCTTGGTGGCAGCGATCTGGTTCTCAAGGTATTGCGACATCGTGTCGGACAAAGAATTGCCGCGCACCAGCATCGTCACCTGACGGGCAAATTTGGAAAAATACATGGCAGCCTGGCCCGCGGAGTTCGCCCCGCCGACGATGTAGATATTGCCGTCCCGGTAGGAAAAGGCTTCGGACATCGGTGCATAATAGTACACCCCGGCGCCCGTCAATCGGTCCAACCCGGGCGCGTCCAGTTTTCGGAAAGCGATGCCGGTGGCAATCAGCAGCGCGCGACACCCGATCTCGACTCCATCGGACAGCGCCAGCACGCGGCTTGGGCCTTCGATACGAACGCCCCTGACCTCCTGCGGCGTCAGAATCTCCACCCCAAAGCGCCGGGCCTGTGCGACAGCACGCCGCGCAAGATCGTTGCCGCTGAGTCCCATTGGAAAGCCGAGGTAGTTTTCAATGCGAGAACTCCGGCCCGCCTGTCCACCGGGAGCTTCTCGTTCAACCAGCAGCGTGTGCAGACCATCGGCCGCCCCATAAACCGCCGCGGCCAGCCCGGCTGGGCCCGCCCCGACGACGACCAAATCGTAAAACGGAAATTCAGCCTTTGTTTTCAGTCCCAACTTGCGGGCGAGTTCCGCGTTAGGCGGGTTGCCAAGAAAGGAGCCGTCAGGAAATACGACGAGAGGCAGCGACGAAGCATCGGCGCCCGTTGTGTTGAGGAGTTGCTTGGCCTCTTCATCCGTTTCGACATTGAGCCATTGGTGGGGCACAAAATTGCGCCCCAGAAAATCGCGCACCTCGCTGGAATGAGGCGACCACTGGTTCCCAATGACGCGCACGCCTTGAAACACAGGATGGTAGGAAGCCTGCCAATCATCGAGCATGTCATCGACTACACCGTAAAGACGCTCCTCCGGAGGGTCCCACGGTTTCATCAGGTAGTGGTCTATGTGCACGCTGTTGATGGCGCGAATGGCCGAATCCGTGTCCGCATACGCGGTCAATAAAGCCCGCTTCGCTTCCGGGTAAAGTTCGATCGCTTTCTCCAGGAATTCCACGCCGGACATGCGCGGCATCCGTTGATCCACAAGAAAGAGCGCGACCGGTTCGTTGCGGAGCTTCAACTGCTTTACCGCTTCGAGGGCGGAAATGCCCGAATCGGCGGAGATGACCTTGTAACGATCGCCATAATGCCGGCGGAGATCGCGCTCGACAGCCCGCAGCACGTCCGGGTCGTCATCCACCGTCCAGATCACAGGCTTGGCCATAATTTTATTTATGCTTGTGATCGAGCTTCGACCATCCACAGCAGCTTGTCCACACCGCGGGACACTTCCGGAGTTGGAATGAGTTTGGTTTTCATATTGAAAGAGCGGCCTTTCAGTGGGCTGTGCTCCGAATGGGTTCGGCAAGCCAGGCATCGGCAGGGATTTGTGCCACGCCCGGATAGACCGCGTAGGCGGCCAGGTTTGCCAGGTTCAGCACTCCGACCCCGCCACCGCGCAGCCGCATGTGGACCGCAGCTTTGGACAGCATGAATTGCATAAAGGACTGGCTTTCGGCAGGCAGCTTTACTGGGATCTCAACCATCACAAACAGCGGACGGCCTCCTCTCATCTGCAGTTTGACAAACGAAACGAGCAAATCACCAGCCGGGGTCGGTTGCTCCCGTTTGACCATCAGCGCGGGCTGATCGAGGTGCGCGTGTTTCCGGAATTCCTCCTCAGATAGCTCAACGATGTCGGAGTATCCTCCCGGAAATTTCCAGCACTGGAAAGAGTCCTGAAGGAAATCAACCCGGATGGTTTCTGCGGAGACGAAAACTGCTTTGGAATGTTCGCTGCCGATGACGATGCGCGGACGCGCAAAGAGCCTTGCCGGGTCAACTCCCTCCCAGAGCTTTCGGGCCGTCGCCTCGTCGGCTTGAACGAATGATTGAACCGATCCATCCGTGAGATGAAATCGGATGGTCAGGACGGGTTTCGCTATTGTGCTCATAAAATCTGCTTGATCGGTAGTTGTTCAACTTCAGCCAACAGCGAATCGTAATCCGGCGCGCCGTCGTACCTGGTCCCGTTGATAAAAAAGCTGGGCGTGCCGTTGACCCCACTGCGAATGCCGCTCATGCGGTCTTCTTTGATCCGTTTGGTGACGACTCCTTGCTGGATGGCGGTTCCGAATTCGTCCAGGTCCAGTCCCACCTTTTCGGCCCAGGCGGGCAGGATGTCAGGCTCCAGATCAGCTTGATTTTCGTAAATGAGGTCGTGCATCTCCCAGAATTTCCCGTGGAGCGCGGCCGCTTCCGCCGCCTCGGCTGCGATCAGGGCATACGGGTGCGCCTGGGTCAGAGGAAAGTTTCGAAAGACGAAGCGCAATCTCTTGCCAAGCGCTTTCTGCAAGCGTTTGACCTCCGGGTACACGGCTCCACAATATGGACATTGAAAATCGCCGTATTCGACCAACGTCACGGGAGCATCGGCACGCCCTTGGGCATGGTCGCGTTCTGAAACGGGCGGGGTGAGCGTACTTGATTCGTTCATGACTCCTCCGCGCTTTGGGCAGCCTTGGACTCCGAGATGCTGGTCTGCTGATTGCGTTCAGCCACCGAAGCGAGGGCCTTTAGAATGCCGTCGGCGCCCGGGTTGATACCCACCGGTGAGACATAGCTCCAGCGGATCAGGCCCTCGGAATCAATCACAAACAAAGCCCGCTCGGCCTCGCCGTTTTTTTCATCATAAACGCCATACAACCGGGCGACGGCGCCCTTCGGTTCGAAGTCGGCCAAAAGGGGGGTGTGAAATTTGCGGTCCTTGCTGAAGGCCAAATGGCACCAGATGCCGTCAACGGAGATGCCAATGACCTGGGCCTTGAATTCGGAAAACTCGGGCAACAGTTCGTTATACAGCGCCAACTGATCGCCGCACACGGGGCTCCAATCGGCGGGATAGAAGACGAGCACCACCGGCTTACCGCGGAAGTCGGTCAAAGTAACCGTCTGGTCAGGAGTGCTCTTGAGAGTGAAATCGGGAGCCGCAACACCGGCTGGCAGCGCGGTTGATTGATGCTTTCCCGAGTGGGATTGATCGGTTCTCGTCTGGTTGTTCATGCTCATCTTCAGATACGAGGTTTATTTCGTGGCCTGGGAATGGGCTTCGACGAACCACAACCATTTATCTATTCCGCGCGAGATCTCCGTGAAAATGTCAGCCGTGTCGGCGTCCTCCAACTCGTCCGCCTGGGCGATTGTCTTGCGGGCTTCGTGTCCGAAGGTGGACAATGCTTTGGAAACAGCTTCGACGTGCGCCTGGCCATCGGCAATGAAGAGGGGGTACTCTTCAAGGCGAGACCGTTGCGCCGCCACGCGCACAGGGCAATCAAATCCACATAGGATTCCACCGCTTCATCAATCTGATCGAAGAGTTCGTGGAGTCCGATGAAGTGGGGGCCTTTGACATTCCAATGAGCTTGCTTCATCTGCATCTGAAGATCCACGGCGTCGGCGAGCCGTTGATTCATCAGCGCGTTGAGTTCTGAACGGCGCTCTGGAGAGATGTCGTTCTCGGTCTCGTACATTTTGGATGCATCCATAGTGTTCCTGGTCGAAGTTTTCATATCATTTTCTTTATATTGCTATTCTTGGGACATGGTCTAGTGGAGGTTCTGCTACTTAACTGTGAGAGATGAGATTTTATCGTTCTCGATGATAAAGTGATAATCAAGGGTGACAGGGCTACCATCAAAAGTTCCCGATACTTCCACGGCGACGACGATTTCCACATCGTGGACTTTGACGCTGAGGGGCTTGAACTGGAATTTGTATTTCTCGATTGTTTTCACAATCCAGCCTTCGATGCTCTTTTTTCCATGAAGCTCCTCTCCCTCGTCATGGACGAGCGCATCGTCTGAAAAGCAGGAAAGAATGGATTTCACATCGTGCTCATTGCTTGCATTAATATATTTTTTAATGCTTTCAGGCAGTTTGATCATCATAATATTTGGTCCTTTGCGCCATTAAATCGTTGGGATCGTGCCGCCGTCGATCACATATTCGCTTCCGGTGATAGCTGAGGCCCTGTCCGATGCAAGAAAGACCACTAGCTCCGCAACCTCGTCCGGCGTGTTCGGACGGCCCAAGGGAATACCGCCAAGCATATCCATCAGCTTTTGCCGAGCTGTTGCGTAGTTGGTTTTGTCTTTATCCGCCATTCTTTGGATCATTCTGGTAGCGGCATCGGTTTCAATGAAACCAGGAGAAACCGTGTTGACCCGAATCCCCTTGGGACTGACTTCGTTGGATAGGGCCTTGCTGTAATTGGTGAGGGCGGCTTTCGCAGCGGCATAGGCAAGTGTTGAATCATATAGGGGCAGCGTTCTTTGGATGGAGGAAATGTGAATGATCACGCCCGAACCCCGCTCGATCATAGATGGCAGGAGGCCGCGATCGAGTCGAACGGCAGGAAACAGATTCTCATTGATGTTTTGCTGCCAGATTTCATCAGTAACCGTAATAAATCCGCCGCTTGGCGCCGATGATCCTCCGACATTATGGATGAGGATGTCAATGCCATGAAAACGATCCAGAATCTCGTTGATCACTTTCGACGTGCCTTCGGGGGTCGAGACGTCTGCCTGAATGAAATGACTGTCCGTTTTTTCTTCTGGCGCAGACCGCGCGGTTATAATGACGGTAGCTCCTCCCCGCTGGAAGCGTTCGGCAATTGCCTTGCCCGCACCCTTTGTGCCGCCCGTTACTAAAACGCGCTTCCCCTTAAATTCATTTGCGGCGTTCATTGTTTGTTTCAGAACGCAAAGCAGTCGCAGCCCATGCCAAAAAATCCGGCGTAACGATTGCGGGCGGTTTCGATGCCGGCAAGTAATTGATGCGCGGCGTGGGCACATCCCTGCTGATAGCACTTGGCACTGTGATGATGGTCCACAGGAACGCCGGCTCGTGCAGCTTTGACCACGTCTAATGGCGCACCGTAGCCGCCGAAAACTTTCACCGGCGACCATTCCGGCAGCACTGGAATCGTCGGGGGCGCGTGTGGACTGAATTCCTCGGTCGCATGAACAATCTTTCCGTCCACGACCGTGAGAACAGATTCGATGGCTTTGATATCTTCCTCCGGCACGGAGAAATAATCGTCGGTAAGCGCGACGAAGTCCGCCAACTGGCCGACTGCAATTGCTCCCTTCCTTCTGCTCTCGCTTGAGAACCAACTGCTGCCCTGCGTGTAGAGCCGCAGCGCCTCCTCCCGGCTGAGTCGGTTTTTGTCCGGATACATGGGCATGCCACCAACCGTTTTGCCCGTCACCAACCAGTAGAGCGAAACCCACGGATTGTAGCTCGCGACGCGGGTTGCGTCGGTGCCTGCGCCGACTGGAATGCCAAGTTCCAACATTCTGCGAATTGGCGGAGTCCGCTCGGCAGCTTTCTTGCCGTAGCGCTCAATGAAGTATTCACCTTGATAAGCCATCCGATGTTGAATGGCGATGCCGCCGCCCAGCGCCCTCACGCGTTCCAGGTTGCGTTCGGAAATCGTCTCGCAGTGGTCGAAGAACCAATTCAGTCCTCTAAAGGGTACGTCCCGGTTCACTTCCTCGAAAACATTCAAAAAGCGCGTGATGCTTTCGTCGTAGGTGGCGTGCAGGCGGAACGGCCATTTGTTGGCCGCCAGAAGCGCGACGACTTCCTTGAGTTCGCCTTCGAGTGAGGCAGGCAGATCGGGACGTGGTTCGAGGAAGTCTTCAAAGTCCGCGGCAGAAAAAACCAGCATCTCGCCGGCCCCGTTGCATCGGAAAAAGTCATCGCCTTTGCCCGGTCCCGTCATCTTGATCCAGCGAGCAAAATCGTCCTTCTCCTGCTTGGGTTTCTGTGTGAAAAGATTGTAAGCGATGCGCAGCGTCATCTCGCCGCGTTTGTGCAATTCTTCAATCACTGCGTAATCTTCCGGGTAGTTCTGAAACCCGCCGCCGGCGTCAATGATGCTGGTCAGCCCGAGCCGATTGAGTTCGCGCATGAAGTGG
>WNGH01005669.1_pt1 | contig 17584 bp, 14 predicted proteins | sample 5400631 | NCBI WGS metagenome assembly WNGH01 (sample SAMN13153373, study PRJNA577476) | soil metagenome | isolation source: 115 cm soil or saprolite under Garry oak tree replicate 1 | place: USA:California | collected 2016-06-15
TCCCGCCGTTGCCACCCGACCCGCCGCTTCCACCGGAGCCGCCGCTCCCACCCGAGCCGCCGCTCCCGCCGTTGCCACCCGACCCGCCAGAACCCTGACCGCCATGATCTGTGCCACCGCCGGCACCGGGGGTCCCGCTCGCGCCACCGCCACCCGCATTGCCCGAACTCCCCCCGCCGGAGCCTCCCAAGCCAATGCCGGTTCCACGCTCTCCCGTCGCGCCGCCACCGCCCGCGCCCCCACCGCCGCCCGAGCCGCCAGTTCCACCGCCCGAACCGCCGCTCCCACCCGTGGTCCCCGTGCCACCGATGGGCCCGACATGCGACCCATCCCCTCCGTTCTTCGTCCCTGACCCGGCGGAGGTGCTCGAAGCGGCCAGTGCAATTGCGTCAGCCGATGCCGAGGTTGTCGGTGCGGACTTGGGCGACTTGTTGTGGTGAGGCCTGCCAGGCGCTTGCCAGAGATCGAGCGAGACCGGATGAGACGTTGAATCTTGGAAGGCGACTCCGTACCCGGCGTGGTCGGCCTGGAGGCCGGACGGCTCGGCGAGCCGGTCCGCGCGGCCCGCGAATGGGAGCGCGAGAAGCGGCACGGCGAACACTGCGACAACCGTGCGAAGCGTTCGGCGCCGCGCTCGATGCGGGGGGGGTGAGGAGGAATGTCGCCGACACAGCCCACTGTTGCCCCGACCGAGGGCGGGTGAGGGCGGCTGCGCCTGCACGGGTTGTCTCAAGCTGGGGTCGACGTCGAGTCGATCGGGGGCGGGGACCACCAGGTGGACGCTTCGATACAACGCTGCAGCCGGCGACTCCGGCCCCATTCCCCCGTCGCACCCGCCATCGATCGTGCGGAGCGTCCAGCCGCTCCGGGGGAGGAACGTCGTGCGTCGATACGCCCCCCAGGGAGCATCCGCGGCAGGTATGGGAAACGGTCCCATACCTCGGGCCCGGATCACGAAGTACTGCCGTGGCTCGGAGCCAACCGGACCGCCGGATTGGCACTCTGGTCCAGCGACTGCGTCCACCCGAGTGTCGGTGAACGGCACCGCGAGTTCGGCGAGGGGCCAGCTGCGCGGGACCGAACCGCGGATGAAGCACACGACGTCCCCGGAGGCGCGGGCCGCGCCGACGCGCAGGGCGTCCGCCATCCCCGAGCTCACGCCCAGGTCGACCGCGTGCAGTTCGGGGTGGCGAGCTTTCACGTCGAGGATCCGCCTCCATGTGGAGTCGGTGGACGCGTCGTTCACGACTACCGTCTCCAGGCGTCCGGGTGCGTACTCGACCGAAAGGCACTCCTCCAGCCGGTCCTCGATCCCGTGCTCGTCGTCTCGTGCGTACACGATCAGCGACACCGTCGGCATCGAACGCGGCGTAGGCGGATGGCGATCGCTCGATACCACCGCGGTATGCGGGCGAGCCGACGCCAGACTGCGCCGGCGATGGCCGGGCTTGAAGACTCCCTCACCCACTCTCTGTGACCGGGCCCAGGCGATGGTCGGCACCAGACCCTCTTGCAGAGTGATGGTCGGCTCCCAGCCCGCCAACCGCTCGGCCCCCTCGTCGCGTCGACTCCCCGAGGGGCCGAGCGGCGCACCGAGGACGATCGGCACCTCGCTTTCGGCCGCTCGGAGCACGGTGTGCGCGAGCTCCAGGAACGTCACGTCCTGTTCGCCCGCGAGGAGCACGGTCCGCTGCCCCGAGGCGGAAGCGAGGGTCACCAGTCCCTTGGCCACGTCAGTGACGTGGCATGGCCGAAGGGGAGAGGATCCGTCGCCGGGGACGTCGATGGGTTCGCCCGCGACCACCCGTGCCACGAGCCGGGCCACGGTGCGTTCTGGAGCCGCTACCTGCCGCGGGCCGTAGACTTCGGCGACCCGGGCGATCCGGATGGGCGTGTCGTGGTCGAGGCCAAAGGAGATGGCGTCGGCTTCTGCGGTTTCGTTCTCCCCCGGTTCGTCGGAGGCCACGAGTACGAAGACTGCGCCCGCCTGACGCGCGATCTCGAGCGCGTTTCGAGTGCCCAGACGGTCCATCTCTCCGTGAGCGTGTCGACGCCCCCGCGAGAGATGGAAGACAACCTCGAGGGGCCCGTACTGAAGCTGGGCTCGTCCGATGTCCCAGTCCACAAGGGTGAAGCGGTGGCGTCGCTCGAGGGATGCGACGTTTCGAGGCGATCCACGGGAGAAGTCGTCCAGGCATACGACGTCGTCGCCGTGAGTGTGGAGATACTCGCAGAGATGGGAGCCCACGAACCCCGCTCCACCGGTGACGAGCACTCTCCTCGGCACGGCTCCTCCAGATCTCCAGCGACTGCGGGCAAGATGGTTTCGGTCCTGTATGACGGTGAGGAACATCTATGCACACGCGACGGAATCAACCAATCGGGCGATCAGGGGTCGGGCACGCGGCGGGCGCAGCGACACTCGGGGGGTGGAACCGGACGTACCGACCGATTCGAACGCCCCGCTTCGGAGGACCCCTCGCCGGGGCCCGCCTCCAGTTGGAGCACCAAGAGGCAGCGCTGTGCCATGGTGGGGATGGGCGCAACGGCGGCACCGACTGGAAACTCTGGGTCGTGGTCACTGGGCCGCCCAGACGTCCGTCATGATAGGGACGTGGCCTCGGTTGACGTACTCTTCGAGGGGTACCTGGGACGCAGCGATCATCGCGTGGCGTCCACCGTGGGACTGATCCGGGACGGGAACGCCGTCATCGTGGTCGATCCCGGCCTGGTGCCGGGGCCTCGGTCGATTCTCGACCCGCTGGAGGGATTCGGGATCGGCGCGGGCGACGTCACCGACGTGGTGTTCTCCCATCACCATCCCGATCACACGCTCAACGCCGCCCTGTTTCCCGAGGCCCGATTCCATGACCACTGGGCCATGTACCAAGGCGACCTGTGGACCGATCGCGACGCAGACGGGTTCCAGCTCTCACCCGACGTCTCGCTGCTCCACACCCGAGGCCACACAGACGAGGATGTGGCCACGATCGCTCGGACTGCCGAAGGCCTCGTCGTGTTCACCCATGCATGGTGGACGGCGCAGGGGCCTGCCGAGGACCCCTACGCCCCGGACACCGCGAGTCTCCACCAGGCCCGCGCCGGCATCCTGGAGCTGCAGCCCGCGCTGATCGTTCCCGGACACGGGCCCGCCTTCCCGCCGACGGCATCCACGCCCCGATAGCTGTGGTCGAGTCGACACCGCGGCTCCCGAGCGGCCGAGAGTTCCGCCGCCGGTGGCGGGCTCTGGATTGGCGAACCCGTGAGCGCCTGGGCCGGCTTTCCGGGACAGGCCAGTGGCCGTCGACGCTGGAGGAAGCCAGCATCATCGCGGCCCGGACTCGCCGGTTCCGCCGCTACCTCGTCCCGTCGCTGGTCGGGCACGCTGTGGCCATGCTCGCGGGCGCCGTGTTCGCTATCGTGTCGGGCCAGGTCCTCTGGTGGATCTTGCCGGCCCTGCTGATTCCCAACGTGATCGTCTCCTCCTTGGGCCTCCCTCGAGTCCTCAGGGAGGAACGCATCAACCGCCGTGTAATAGAGGAGATGGGAGCGGCGGGCGAGGACCGCTGACCCGGCGGAGGTCAACCCATGTGCCACGTGGTCTGGCGGGGGTGCGTCCCATCGAACGGATCCGCCAGATCGCTCGGTGGCACCTCGAGGTCTGCCCCGCTACGGCTCGCGATTCCTCAGGAACTGTGTGAACCAGCCCGAGGCGAGCCGTGCGACCTCCTCGAGCGCGCCGGGTTCCTCGAAGAGGTGGGTCGCTCGGGGGACGATATCGAGCTTGACCTCGCCACGCATCTGGTCCACGGCTCGGCGGTTCAGGTCGAAGACCACCGGATCCGCCCCTCCCACGATGAGCAGCGTGGGGGCCGCGACCCGGGCCAGCGCCTCGCCGGCCAGGTCGGGGCGGCCTCCTCGGGACACCACGGCGGCGACGGCGTCCGGCCGCTCGGCCGCGGCGATCAGGGCCGCTGCGGCGCCCGTGCTCGCGCCGAACGTCCCCACTGGCAGCGACGACGTGCGCGGGTCGCCCCGGAGCCAGTCGACCGCTCCCACCAGGCGTCGGGCCAGCAGCCCGATGTCGAAGCGGAGGGCGGCCGTGCGCAGGTCCTCCTGCTCTTCCTCGGGCGTCAGCAGGTCCATGAGCAACGTCCCCAGGCCCGCCTGCCGGAGCACGTCCGCGACGAACTGATTCCTGGGGCTGAACCGGCTGCTGCCGCTGCCGTGCGCGAACACCACGATCCCGCGAGGCTGGGGAGGCACGTGGAGGTCGCCGGCCAGCGCCTCGCCATCCACGGGGATGGCGACCTCGTCGACCTCGTCGACCCCTTCGCGCCCGTTCATCGCGATCCTCGAATGTACGCCGGGAACACAACAGGGCGGGGCCGGTCGGCCCCGCCCTGTCTGCCTACGTGACTTCGTCTAGCGGTTTGCGAACGGCGTCTCTGGCCAGATGAACGTGGTCCAGTTCGCGAAGTACGACCGCGAGTTGTCGCTGATCATCTCGACCGCTGAGTACACCGTGCCATCCTGCGTTGCCACCGAGGCCGTGTAGTCGCCCCAACGGCACGTGGGGCCGGCACCTTCCTCGGGGAAGCACGAGAACCCGTCCTCCGGACGGAACCCGTCCCGAACGATCCGGATGATCCCCGTGGTCCCCGAGGGGTTGATGGAGATGTGCGCCGCCGACGGGAAGTAGTTGGTCCCCATCAGCGAGAACGCGATGACCCCCAGCCCGTCGTCGGTCACGCCGACCGAAGGGAAGGACACGAAGGCGCTCTTGGCGGACACGTATCCCTGCTTGTGGATGGATCCTGCCACCAGGCCGCCGCTTGTCGACGGGGACACGATGAAGTACTCGATCCCGTCCCGCGGCCCGGGGTTGACCTCCGTGTTGATCCCGCTCCACAGGTACCCGTCGGCCAGGACGACCTGGTTCATCCGGCTGTCGTTGGCCGTCGGGTGCCCGATCGGCACACCGAGCTCCGCCGCCAGCGGTGCCGGGCCGCTCTTCTGGTTCTGCGGAACCGGCGTCGCGTAGGGCGAGGAGTTCATGTCCTTGAGCGACAGGGTGAGCGCCGGCGCTCCCGGCAGGCTGCTGGTGTTGGTGATCGCCCAGATGGTGATGCCGCTGAACGCACCGCTTGCCACCGGGCAGCCGGGGGCCGGCACGCAGTCGTACCCCGACAGGAAGTACTCGGTGCCACCGGACGAGGTGTCGTACACGCCGGACGGCGTGGTGGCCGGCTGGACCGTCCCGGTGGTCCGTCCATTCCGGTCGTGCTCGATCCCACCGAAGTGCACCGCGTTCGGGGTCGGCGACCCCGCCTCCAGCGCGGCCTTGTCGATCGCGTAGATCTGGGGCCCGTTGAACTCGCAGGGGCCGACGGTGAAGCAGTCCAGCGAGTACTCCGAGGTGTTGATGTAGAAGCCGTACTGGTCCGCCCCGATCAGCGGCTGGTCACTGAACCAGCGGCTGGTCTCGACGTCGAAGTAGCACTTCGGGTCGGACAGGAACGGCCCGAACTCACCCGTCGTCCGGTTGATCGTCGGCGGGAGCCCGAGCAGGTCGGACAGGGAGATCGGAGCGCCGAACTGGTGCGTCGTCGAGTCGTAGAACGCCGCCGCGTCGTTGACGAGCTCCATGACCTCGACGCCGTCCGCCGGCCCGTTCGGGCTGGTGGTGGTGCCGACGCACAGGCCCTGGTCCGGGGGCTCCAGGCTGAGGGGCTCCAGGCTGAACTGGTTGCCGCCGCCGGCCACGAACCGCTGGTCGACGTGGTCGATGCCCTCCCACCCGTTGTACTGCGGCCGGCTGCCCACGGTGAGCTGGTTCGGGGACGGAACCGAAAGGCCATCCTCCGGCGCGGGAACCGTCGAGCGGTTGAGCTCGTGGTTCGGCCCGAGTTCGGCGTCCGCGTTGTTGGACCCGAAGTTGGCTCCCCCGCCGGCCTGGCCCAGCTGGTGCACGTTGGTCGTGCCGACGAACGTGATCTTGGCGTTGCTCTGGGCTCCGGACGCCTTGACGGCCGGATGGGTCTTCGCGTGCGGCGCGGCTCCCGCCGCCCCCGTTACGAGCGATGCCGCGATGAGCCCCGCGGACACCACCCCAATGAATGCAAACAACGATCTACGACGAGATCGTGCCACCCTCTACCTCCTTGGAAGAACTGGAGCGGACACAGACACATGCCCCGATCCCCGGTGCTTGCTGAACGTCACCCCCTTCACTGCCAGCCGTTGGGCTGTGGCGAAACCGATGCGTGGAGGAACCTAGCGATGGGGAGCCTCGGGGTCAAACGGATAGGCGGGCCTGTCAGTTGCGCCGAAAGGCACCCAGCGGCGTGACCTCCGTGGAGACCAACTCCTCGCCGCTGTCGAACTCGAACCTCCCCCGGACGGACTCCCCCACCAGCACGCGGGGGAGCCAGAAGTGGTCGTCCGCCCACATCCGGTCGTACGGCACCTGGTCCAGCCGGAACCACATGGGGGCGAACTCGGGGGTCTCCACCGGCTCCCCCTCCCAGTGGGTGGAGGTGAACACGTGCGCTCGAATGCGCCAGGGCTCCCGGTCGACGTCCATCAGGAACTCATGCTCCGCCACGGGGACGAGCGCCAGCGGGACAACGCCGATCTCCTCGCGACACTCCCGTGCCGCGGCTTCCTCGGGGCGCTCACCGGGCTCGATCTTTCCACCCACGCCGTTGATCCGGCCGGCGCCGAGACCGCGCTTCTTCATCCCCAGCAGGACCTCGCCCTCCCGCACCAGGAACAGGAGCGTGCAGGCCATGGTGTCCACGCCACGACGCTACCAGTCGCCCTCGCCGGCGGCCCGCCGAGGGGCCCGCGGGACCTGGGTCCCTGGTCCCCCTTGGCGCCCGCCCACCGCGCCTAGCCTCGATGAGCCAGGGCCGGCGCGTGCCGGCTCCTGGGACACGAGGAGGGAGCAATGCGAAGGGGAGGACTCATCCTGATCCTGGTTCTGGGAGTGGCCCTGGTGGTCATGCCCATCGCCACGAGCATGTTCACGCGAGCCTCCGCGGGCGAGGCCATGATGAAGGACTTCCAGCCGGTCATGGCCCCCGCGGCGGTGACGACCACGTCCGGCTACTACCAGCTGTTCAAGGGCGTGGGGACGGACTTCGGCCCGATGATGACCCAGTCCAACGTGGCCGCCTTCCAGGGCTACCTGAAGGGACTGGAGGGCATGTCGGCCGACATGCAGAAGTTCATGGCGAGCTTCGCCACCCAGATGCACATGACCCCGGCCCAGCTCCAGGCCTACCTGGGCGCGCGCTACCCGGCCATGGCCCAGATGCTGGGCGGGCTGCCCGAGATGCAGTCCCGGATGGGCGGCATGGTCGGCACCATGTCGCGCGACGTCGCGGGGTTCTCGCAGGTCGGCCCGGCCCTGAAGCACTTCCAGGGGCTGGTCGGCGTCATGCAGCGCAACGTGGGCAACTTCGCCCAGGCCAACAAGCTCCAGCCCATGGGCCTCCTGCCCTGGTACTTCGTGGGGATCGGGAGCCTGCTGATCCTGGTGTCGGGCGCGCTGCTGTTCGCGGAGCGCAGCCCGGTCGCGCGGCTGGAGACGGTCGAGGTGTCCGAGGCTCGCGCTGCCTGAGGCGCGGCCCTGAGCGAGCCCCAACGACCCTGAAGCGTCTGGGGGCCTACCGGCTCAGGCCGGAGCGTGCCGCTGTCGTCGAACGGGGACCGGTGAATGGGGGTGAGTCGGTCTCTCGCGACCCCGCTCCTCGAGCCACCGCCGGTAGGCCTCCTGACGCGTCCGATCGCCTGCCGCGGCGCCGCGGCCGAGGGCCGCGACGAATACCACGGCGAGGACGAACAGGGCGACGGCCGGGACGGCGAAAGCCATCATCAGGCTTCCCCGCTTCCAGGTTGCAGTCCCGGGCTCGGCTCCATCACCCCTCCGCTCGGACCCCCCCTTTGTGCCGGTTCCGGGCTCCACGGACCATCGCCCGATGCGGGGATTTCCCGGCGGCTGCGGGGTGATTCCCGGATGGGCCGTCCGAGGGACGGCCGCCCGGATCTGGACCCGATCCTACGTTTGGAACGCCCCGCCCCGGGCAAGACAAGGCCGCTTCTACCGGCTGATGTGCAGGACCCGGCCGATTCCCCGGACCGTGCCGCCCAGGGCCCGGCGCGTGGCGAACCCGAGGAGCACCAGCGGACCAAGCGGCCGTGGCCTGGCGTGCTCGACCTGCGACTTCGGCTTCCGCTGCTTGGCCGAGCCGGCGGCCACCCGCGCGGTGGCCTCCTCATCTTCGCGCTCGAACACCACCGCTCCCACGGCCGCGATGAGGATCAGGGCCATTGGAACCAGGGCCCACACATAGGGCGGGATGGTCTGGGACCCGCTGGAGGTGGGAGCCGCCTGCAGCGCGCTGGTGGTCCCGGGCTTCGTGGGCCCGGGAGCCGGCTGCGTGTTGGTGCCGCCGTGGCCGCCGTTCTTCCCCGGCTTCCCGCCGAAGATCGAGCCCTGCACCGAGCTGCCGCCCGTGTGGTAGGGGGGCTTGTAGTACAGGGGCCCGTTGTAGCTGAAGGTCGTCGGCGTAGTTCCCGGTCCGAACGAGGCGCTCGGCCCGGTGACGTCCGAGGCGCTGCCGCCCGCCGCCGACGAGCCGGGCACGCTGCCGGAGCCGCCGGATCCGCCGGAGCCGCCCGAGCCGCCGCCGGAGCCGCCGCCGGAGCCGCCCGAGCCGCCACCGGTCCCGCCACCCGTACCGCCGGTCCCACCGGTCCCTCCGGACCCGCCCGTGCCGCCGCTGCCTCCGGACCCGCCGGAGCCACCCGAGCCCCCGGTGCCGGACGGCGATGGCGACGGGGCGGGAGACCCGGTCGACTGCGAGCTGAAGCTGGCGCTGCCGTCATACCCCGAGTTCGTGACCTGCACCGGAACGACCGTCACGTCGTAGGTCCCGGACGGGTTGTTCACCGTGACGCTCTCGCCGGTGCCCGACGCCGAGGTGGAGCTTCCGGCCGAGCCGACGAACGGGTCGAAGTTGTTGGCGGAGTCGGACCAGCTGATCGCGACGGTCATGCTGCCGGTGTGGTCCTTCCAGTAGTCGGAGGCCACGTTCACGGTCAAGCTGAAGTGGTCGCACAGGGGCTGGACGGCGCAGGCTGCCTCGCTGGGGACGGCGGCGATGCTGTAGCTGGCGCCGCTCCACGATGTGGAGGTGCTCGAGGGCCCCACCGAGCCGGACGCAGGCGATGCCGCGTACCCGGGAGCCACCATGAACGCGACCAGCGCGGTGGCGGCCGCCAGTACCAAGAATCCGCGAACGATCCCCCGCCTGTTGGTCATGGCCCCTCCAGCGATTCGATTCACCCAGCTCATGGTCGATTACAAACGGCCCACTCTGTCACGTGGGGTGTTCGGCATGTACCCGCCGGGTGTGGCGGCCAAACCCGCGGTCCCGGCGGCCGGGTGCCCCGACCCAGCGGCCGGGCACCAGGGGTTCGCCGGCACCCCCGCGCAGGGGTTTGGCATGGTGGTCTGGGGCGGCAGGGGCAGCAGCTTGATCTTGGTGGTCTGGGGGTAGTTCGTGGGCGGATCGGACGGGCACGGGGGGAACCCGGAGGCCTGCAGGAGCCCGGACGCGCACACGATCTGGGCCGCCAGCGCCGGGTCGCCCGGAGCCGGCCCACCACAGGTCCCGTCCACCGTCTGGATGTCCGGCGGGTCGCTCGTCACGGTCCCCGACGTGTCGGTGTTGTCGTGGAAGCAGTTCCCCGGGATCACCGACTCCGTGGCGTTGCCCAGGTCGCCGTTCCCCGGGTTCCCGAAGAACCCGTTGCCGGTGAAGGTGTTGCCGGCGATCTCGTTGCCGAAGGCCTGGAAGTAGCAGATCGGGCCGGTCTGGATGCCGCCCTCGCAGTTCGACACCGGTGGCGGGGTCTCGGTGTCGGGGGGTAGCCGTCCGGCCGCTGCAGGAGCAGAAGCAGGGCGAGACGGCCGATCGGAGCCGCCCCCAGCCCGAGGCCGCCGAGGTCGAGAGCGCCCGGCTGCTGGCCAACCGGGCCCGCGACGAGCTCGAGGGCCTGGGCGACGGTCCGGTCCGGCCGGACGTAGCTACAATCGGCCCGGAGACGTGGCTGAGTGGCCGAAAGCAGCCGCCTGCTAAGCGGTTAGAGGCCGAGAGGTCTCTCGGAGGTTCGAATCCTCCCGTCTCCGCAGGTCAGACGCATCAAGCGGAGCCACCAGCCTGCCGATAGATCAGAAGTGACAACGAAGTGGCAACGGACCGCTTCGGAGGTGGGAAAGAGTGCAGGTGGCGACGCTCTTCTGGGCGAAGACGACGGTGCCGGGCATCTACCGGCATAAGGGACCACGCGGTACCAGGTACAAGGCCACGTTCCGGGACCTCCGGGGCAACTCGCGCAGCAAGACGTTCCGCACACTGGCCGAGGCACGGTCCCATCGAAACAACACGGCACACCGGAAGATCTCCGGGACCTTCACGGACCCGTCACTCGGGCGGGTGCGCCTGGAGGACTTTTGGAGGCACGCCGAGGCCGTCTTGGAGCCGAGCCTGAAGCCGAAGACTTGGAGCCACTACTCGATGCAGTACAGGGTTCATATCCGACGCGTGTTCGGCGACTACCAGCTTTCGTCCATCACGCGGGCTGATGTGAACGAGTTCTTCGCGGGCATGGCGAAGGCTGGTAAGGGCGGGCCGACAATCAGCGGTGTGCAGCGATTGTTCCACCGGCTGCTCGCGCTGGCGGTCGAGGAGAATCGCATCGCGGTGAACCCGGTGCCGTCGGCGAAGGTCACGCGCACGGAGCGACGGAAGCCGGTGTTCCTGAGCGCCGAGCAAGTCCGTGCCATCTCCGAGAAGGTTCCCGCGAGGTATCGGGCCCTCGTTAGGTTCCTGGCGTTCACGGGGCTGCGCATCGGCGAGGCTACGGCGCTGAAAGTGAAGAACCTCGACCTGAAGGAAGGGCTCGTGCAGGTCGTGGAGTCCGCGCCAGAACTGAACGGCAAGGCGCTACACGGCTCCGCCACGAAGACGGACAAGACCCGCGTGGCTCACATCGGGCCGAACCTGGCCCAGGAGATGACCGAGCACCTGAACACCTACGGGAACCGGTTCGACCCATCGTCGTTCGTTTTCACGGCAGACAACGGGCAGCCAGTCCTACCGTCGGCGTTCCGAAGGCACATCCTCCAGCCCGCCGCGAAGGCCGCGAAGATTGACCCGGTACCCCGTGTTCACGACCTTCGGCACACTGCCGCGAGCCTCATGGCACAGACCGGATACTCGATGCGGCAGGCGCAGGAGGAGCTGGGACACAGCCACGCGACGATGACCGATGCGTATACGCATCTTTGGCCTGCCGACCAGGCGGCGGCTGCCGGGCGGCTGGACGCACTGCTCGGGTAGATAGGGACAGCGGAATCCGGCTGGTATCATCTGTTCGGTGGTGAACTCCACCGCTCCGGTGTACGAGGGCCAGCCGGACCAGAACTGACCCGAACGCCGCAAGGAGTCGCGGCCACTGAATGGCTCCGTCCGTACGGATCACGCAGGACTTGAGCCTGCTGTGTAGTGGACGGAGGGACCAGTGGCGGAGCAATACTTCACCATCGAGCATGTCGCCCAGCGTCTGCACGTCTCGAAGGCGACAGTATGGAGGCTGATTCGCCTCGGCGGTCTGCCCGTCGTCGAACTCAACGCAGGAGGCCTCAAGCCTGTCCGCCGGGTCCGGGAGACGGACTTGGAGGCGTGGGCGGCTGAAGGGCGGCGGGCGTCATGACGGGCCCGAGAACGACCAGAACAATCCCGGAGTGAACGGGGCCGAAGACCGTCGATGACGTCGCGGACCCGGCACGTGGCGACGAAGGGCTCTCGTTCTCGCTCACATTGCCAACGGGACCAAGGACACCGCGTGGCTCAAGCCCGACCCAGTGATGAGCCGAGAGGAACTGGAGTTCCTTCTGCATAGAGGTCGCAGCACACCGAGGGAGCCCTGAGCCCTGTTCCTTCGGCGCGACAGCAGCACTCTTCACTGAGGTGCTGTAGACGCCGGGTAAAAACTGAGGACTTCCCACCGATTCCTGCTCAGCTTTCGGCCGGCGTTGACAAGGTGCGGCCGAGAGGACCCCGGTTTACTGCCTCCTCCGGCTCTTCCATGGCTCATGTTTGCCTGAAGCTCAGCCGGAGCTTGTGATACCAACTCACGTCCCGGAACCCGTCCAGATGCAGCCTCCAGTATGGCGAGCGGAAGTGGGCAATCCGGATCGGCCGCCACGCCTGGCGAGTGTCTGGCAAGAACACTCGATCAATGGAGGTCCTTCAGCTTCGGAAATGGTCCCGATTATGATCAGGCAGGCCGGAAGCCCGCCGCCGGGGATCTTCGAACGCAGATTCTTCGAACTCATTCCTCAGCTGTTGAGCGCTGGTCCGAGTGGACGAAGCCGAGGACGCGGCGCAGAAGGAGATAGAGGAGGGAGCGGATCACGGCGCGGCATTGTCCCAGACTGTAGTCGCTGTCCGCGGCGATCGAGTTTTTGGACCCCACGGGGTCGCATCGCCGGCCGGATCACTGCCAGCTCCGAGGCATCGGTCGGGACTGGAGTGTGCTCGATCTCAAGCCTGGGCTCCGCGTGCATGATCCGGCCTTCGATGAGTTCAAGGTGCCCACCACAGTCGCCGCAAGTGACCGGCGCACCCGCCGGCGTGTAGATCCTCATGCCCCAAGGATCGCAGCTCGGTCCCGGGGCCGGATCAGCCGCCTGAGTGGTCTTGCCTCGGGCTATTGGCGGTAAGCGAGCTCGCGGCACGATCGGCCCGGCCATGGGCGCCCTTCCTCCTGGCACTCATGAGGATCCTCGCGCCGGCGTGAATCGTCGGAGGTCGTCCTCAACCGCCTACCCCATCGCCCACGTCCCCATGTTCGGCTCTCTCGGCGGCGAGTTGGTCCTCAGTCTGGCCGTCCGGACCCGCCGAGTCAGCAAGTCGCGCCAATACGCTCTCGATGCGGTCCAGCCGCGCAGGGAGGTCTCACGTAACGGGAGGCGGCCTGCGCCGGGAGCGCCCCGAGCGCTGTGAGGGCGAACAGGCTGCCAGGCTGGTCGCGATCGAGGCCTACGAGTCGATGTGAACGAGGTCGCCGCCATCGTGGGCTCGACCCTCTCGGCCGTCAAGGTGCCGGGGAGACCGTCGCCATGTAGGTGTTGTCCTTGTCCGTCGCTGTCGTCTCGGAGAAGAACGACGTGAAGGTCGTCCCGATCGAGTCCAGGCCCTCGTAATCACCCAGGAAGTAGCCGCCGGCGATCGGGGCGTTCTCGATGTCGAACGATCCGTCCACGTGGTTCTCAGCCCAGTTCCCCGGGTCCGTGCAGTCGCCGTGGCAGTGGACGAACCACTGGTCGGTGGGGACCCCCGGGTCCGGGGTGTTGTTGCGGAAGTCGTAGTAGGTGACCCCCACCGTGCCGTCGCTCGCCACCTGCACCGACGGGGTGAAGGCCTGCGCAGCCCCCGACTTGTCGATCCGAGAGAGCGGTGACCAGGTCAGGCCGCCGTCCGTGGACTGCGTGAACACGATCGTGCTGTGGCGGCCCTTCTTCCCCTTCCCGCTGCCGAAGCTGTCCCCCCACACTGCGTAGAGGTTGCCGTACCCGGGGCTCGACGGGTTGAGGTCGACCGCGACGTCCGGGAGGCCTCCCCCGGCGCGCACGGAGCTGCCGGTGTCAGGGTCCACCACCCGAACGGCCCGCTCCGGGGCCACCTGGATGGGCGCGGACCAGATGGTGCCGTTGTCCAAGGAGCGCTGGACCTTGATGTCGAATCCGGGGGCGTTGTTCCCCGAGCCCTGGGCGAAGTCGAAGATATCGACCAGGGTGCCGTCGGGAAGCACCGCGATCTGGTTCCCGATGGTGCCGGTGAGCTTGGTCCGGGTGTAGATGACCTGCGGCGTCTCCCAGGTCTGGCCGCCGTCGGTGGTCCGGGAGAACAATGTGTCGCCCCGGAACGCGAAGGAGTGCTCGGCGTTCACGCTCTCGGCCTCACCGGGCTTGCGGAGCCGGTCCCACACAGCGTAGACGTTGTTCGAGTCCAGCGGGTCGGCTGTGATGGACTCCTTGTCGTTGAAGAAGAACGGTGCCACGTCCGCATCCCCGATGTCCCGCACCAGCGTCACCGGATCGCTCCAGGTGTCCCCCCCGTCGGTGGACCGGCTCACCAGGACGGCGGTTCCGGTCTCTGACGGGCTGCCCACGAAGGTCAGCGAGAGGCTGATGAAGTACGCCACGCCATCGGGGGAGAACGTGACCCAGGGGTCAGAGGCTCGCTGGTAGTTGCCGCCGTTGGCGTCGGTCCCGCCCGCACAGACGCTGAACGGAGGATGCGTCGCCGTCCAGGTCTGGCCGCCGTCGTGGGACACCGCCGCACCCAGCCCCCGGGCTCCACCGAAGGAGTACCGGTCCTGCTGGTACACGCCGATGATGTTGGAAGGATCCGTCGGGTTCACGGCCACCCACGGCTCCAGCTCGGTGTTCACGTAGTTGGTCTCCCCAGGAATCAGGTAGGACGAGATGTCGCACGAGGCGAATGGGCTGTTTCCGTTGGCCGGCGGGCTGGGGGTGCCCGAGGCCTGGTACACCGCCGTTGTCGTGTACGGCCCAGCCGAGGCCGGGAGGGCCAGGGGGAGGACGACGAGCACGACGACTGCCACGAGCGCGCTCCGAGGAATGTTCCTGCTCACGGCTCACCTCCGTCTACCCCATGCTTCTTTCCCCGCTCCTCCGGAGGCGAAAGTGGGCGCGTTTCCCCAGCATATGGGGGGTCAAGCGGTGGAAGGTGTCGCTTTCAGCGGCACCCTCTAGCGGAGGTTCTGAGGGGGCTCGAAGAACCCGACACCGCACAGTGCGGTGTCTCAATTACCCACGACGCCGTCGCCGGCCGAATGCTGAGGCGGATCACCTCGTCTTTGTTCCGGACTGCAAGGGACACCAGCTAGCATGGGGTCCCGATGAGCCCCCAGGAAGGGTCCTCGGTCCCCCCTGCACCCTCCGGGTTCCGGTTCTCCTCGGGCCGGCTGTGCCTCGATCTCGCCGCCACACTCACCGACCGGGGAGGCCAGGCGGTGGAGCTCCTGGCCCGACCCTCCGATCTTGGGGCGTGGCTGCACCAGGCCGGCCTCCTCGATCGTCCTCCCTCCGTCGACACCGCCCAGCTCCAGGAGGCCCGCCGGCTCCGGGAGGCCGTCGCCGGCTCCGCCCTGGCCACCGCGCGGGGGGAGCGGCTTCCCCCGACCGACGTGGACCGGATCAACCGGGGGGCCCGCTACCCGGTGGTGCCCCTCCTCGATCCGGAGACCGGGACGGTCGTGTTCGATGCCCCCCGGAAGGTGGAGGGGGCCTTCGGGCGGATCGCCCGGGACGCCGTGGACCTCTTGGGAGGGGAGGAACGCTCGAGGGTCAAGGTGTGCGCCCGCCCGGGGTGCGGGGCCCTGTTCGTGGACCGGACCCGGACCGGCTCCCGGAGGTGGTGTTCCATGGCGACCTGCGGCAACCGGGTCAAGGTGGCCACCTACCGGGGGAAGGCCGCCGCCGGTCCCGGGTCCAGGTGAGCTCGGTCAGTCGCCTCCCGCGTGGTCTCCGGCCGGGCCGGGTCCCGGGGGACCGAAGAGCACGACGGTGGCCAGGCTCGCCCCGTCGATCCACGATGGGACGGGCTCGAAGAACAAGGGATGGAAATGCATGTCAAGGATGGCCCCCACGGCCCGGATCCGGTGAGAGTTCGAGTCGGCGTCGAGGTTGCGGTGAAGGATCGAGAGGGCTCTCCGGAGGTCACCGATCGTCCGGTCGTCCAGGGGAGGGAGCTGACGGCGGGGCCGCCACGAGGGCCCGAACACCTTCTGCACCACCCCCAGGGCCCACCGGAGCTCGGCCCGCTCCTGCCGGCGGACGTCCTCCGGTCGGCGGAACCGGGCCAGGAACCGCCGGTCCCGCTCGGCCGCCCCCCGCCGGCCGTAGTAGGCCGCGTTCTGGGGAGTGAACCGGCCCCGGACCCGGGGAGGCGGGGTGCTGGTATCCGTGGACCGAGGGAGGACCGAGGCCCCACCTGACGGTTCCTCGAGCTCCTTCGATTGGACGGGCATGACGGGCATCTTCCTCGGGCGACGGGGCCGCCGGCTCTCGGCGGACCCACTTCCCAAGGTACGCTCTTCGGGCCCGCGGCGCTCCGGTGCCTGCCCTGGCCCCTCGCGAGCCTCCACGCTCATCTGTGGACCGTTGACACCGGGCTGTGCGGTGTCAGGCTCTGGAGGTTGGTGCCGAATCTCGGTGTGAACGCCCCTCTGAGTGCAACACGTTTCACCGCTTCACCCTCCATGTGCTGGGGAAACGCGCCACTTTCGCCTCCGGAGGAGCGGGGAAGGAAAGAAGGCCAACCCAGAGCCTCGAACGTGGATCGAGCCGCCCGCCGGCTCGAACGAAGTGGCATCCTGGGAGGGTGAGCCGCCTCGAGATCGATACCGGCCGCACCGCACTCCTTCTCCTCGATCTCCAGAACTACAGCGTCCATCCGGACGGGTACTGGGCCTCGGTCACCCCGGGGTTGGTTGAGCGAGTCGCCCCCTCCTTGGAAAGGACGGTCGAGGTGCTCGCCGCGGCAAGAGCCGCCGGGATCGCGGTCGTGCACGTGCAGAACGCCTGGCGCGAGGGGCACCCCGACATCAATCCCCACACACCTTGGCAGGTCGAGGCAAGGAGCGTGGGCCGTTCGACCGAAGGCACCTGGGGAGTGGATTTCTTCGCCCCGGTCGCGCCGGTCGATGGGGAGTTCGTGGTCCGCAAGCGCGCCGTCAGCGCGTTCGTCGGCACCGAGCTCGAACGCCTTCTTCACGTTCGTGACCTCTCGACACTGGCCCTGGCTGGAGGCATCACGAACTTCGCCGTCGAAGGAACCGCGCGCGACGCCTCCGATCGGGGGTACCGCGTGATCGTTCTGGAAGACTGCTGCGAGTCGGTTTCGGACGAGTGGCAAGCCTTCTCGATGACGCAGATCCTGCCCCTAATCGGCTCGGTGGTCACCGCCGACGAGTTCATGGAGGCTCTGCGCCTGTAGCACGCCGACCATCACCGCGATTCGCGGCCCATCCGGGCGCGGCGCCGCCGGCTTCCACGGGCGAGCCACTTTCGCGCGCTCGGGTGACAATCTCGGGGATGGAGGACCTGCGCCTCGCCGAGATCCTTGCCGGCCTTTCTCTCGTTACGGACCTTGGCATGGGCTTCCCGCCAGATGAAGCCATGCGTTCGTGTCTGGTGGCGACGCACCTGGCCCGGCGAATGGACCTTCCCGACGAAACCACAGCGTGCGCGTACTACACGGCGGTCCTCCAGCACGCTGGATGCACCGCGTACTCCCACGAGACCGCCGTCCTGTGGGGCGGGAACGACATCGCGGTGAATTCTGGGACTCCTCAGGTTCCCGTGGGTGATGTAACCCCCGCGTGAGCCCAGTGGGGTGGTCCTGACCAGTGCGTTCGGGCCCAGCAGGCCCCCAGAGAGCGGCAACGGAAGACGCGCACGTGTCGCTCCCGCGGTAGG
>WNGH01002414.1_pt2 | contig 17579 bp, 17 predicted proteins | sample 5400631 | NCBI WGS metagenome assembly WNGH01 (sample SAMN13153373, study PRJNA577476) | soil metagenome | isolation source: 115 cm soil or saprolite under Garry oak tree replicate 1 | place: USA:California | collected 2016-06-15
CCTCACCCATGCCCAGGCTCTCCACGATCTCCGCGGGCGCGCTGCCGCGCAGGCCCGCCTCGGCGCGGAACACCAGCCGGTCGCCTTCCACGAGGGCAAGGCGGGCGGCCCCGTCGGAGACGAGCCGGCGCGCGGCGCTCACGACGGCGTTCAGCACATCTCCCAGGGAGCGGGCCGCCGTGAGGGCGTGGCCGCTCTCCGCGAGGGTCTCGAGGCGGCGGCTCTGCTCTTCCATCTCGGCGAGGAGCATGGACCGCTCGACCACCTGGCCGATCTGGTGAGCCACGGACTCGAGGACCTTGACTTCCTCCTGCGGGAAGTCGCGGCGCTCCTGCGAGATGAGCGACATGACCCCCCACGTCCTGCCCTTGACGGGAATGGGGAGAGCGAGCTGGCTGCGATGGGCCCGCGTCGCCTGGAGCCGGGTCAGCTTGGGATCGGTGATCGAGGCGGGATCGATGTGGGTCACGATGAGGCGCCCCGTCCGCGCCGCCTCGCCGACATAGGAACCGTCCAGCGGCCTCACGCGGATCTGCTCGGCGAACTCGGGCGAGAGTCCGCGCTGGGCGATGAGGGTCAGGGTGCCCGCGGAGGGATCGACGCGGTGCACGCCTCCGACGTCCATCTGGGCCAGCGCGCGCACGACGTCCAGCATCTCTCCCGCCGTGGCCAGCACGTCGGCGGAGCGGCCCATGCTGAGGGCAACGGCGTTGAGGGCCTCGAGCTCGCGGTTACGACGCTGCAGCTCGGCGTCGGGGTCTTGCGTCTCGAAGGGTATGAACGGGGTGGTCTTGCTCGCCCGGCCTCCCCGCGAGGGACGGGCGAGAACTAGCGCAGCCACCGCGCTCGCCAGGGCAATCACCCCGAGGCCGCCGAGCCAGGCCAGGAGCTTCGACCGCTGGGAGGCGCCGACATCGCCCGACAGCACCCAGAGCCGGCCCTGCCCTGTTGACGAGACCATGGCCTGGCTGGCCGGTCGCACGAGGTAGGCGCGGCCATCGGGCAGGATCAGGCGTCCCGAGGCCGTGGCCCGGGACCAGTCGATCTGCGCGGGAGCCCCCAGACCGATGGCAACGCTGCGGTCACCTTCGATGAAGACGAGAGCGGGCCGGTCGGGACTGCCGAGAGCCGGCGCGATATTTTCGAGCCGCCGCGCCACGAGGACGAAGCCGTTGGGGCTCTCCCCCGGTAGCCGCACCTGAGCGGACGCGATGATGTATGGGCGATCACCCACGGAGATCAGCGAGGGCGGCGCCGTGGCCAGCGCCATCGGATTCGCGAGCGCGGATTGCGTCTGGGGCGGGGCCTGGAGAATGACGCTGCCCGTCTCGTCGAGAATGACGACGAGATCGGCGATGCCTTCGAGGGTCAGATCGGTCAGCCGGGGTGATACACCTCGGACGAGGGTGGCCCAGTCGCGCTTCGCCACGCCCTCCACGAGGGCCGCGTCCCGAGCCAGGAGGCCGGCCTCGCGGCGCAAGGCCGCCTGCGCGTCGGCGATGAGGAGTCCCGCGGTCTCCTGACCTCGCGCCGCCGCCTCCTGGCGGGCGAAGGAGAGATGCCGCAGGGTGACCGCGACCCCACCCATGCCCAGGCCGCTGAGAACCAGCGTGGCCAGGGCCACCAGGAAGAGAAGATGCCGTGTCGAGAAGCGCATGGACGGCTTCCGGGAACGAGCAACTCCCGGCGTGACCAGCATATGCGTAAGTGCCCGAAACGGCAACTTTCCTGGAGCCTGCGTGCCACCTTTCGTGGCTAGGGACCGGGTGCGACGGCTGAGGACACGCCTACAACCCCTGCTACGACTCCTGCTACAAACCCAGGTAGGCCTGCTTGATATGTGGGCTCTGGAGCAGGCTCTCGCGAGAGCCTTCCAGGATGATCCGCCCGTTTTCCAGGACATAGCCCCGGTGGCAGAGCTGCAGCGAGCGCAGCACGTTCTGCTCGACGAGGAGGATGGTCAGCCCTTCCGCATTGATGCGCTCGAGATCGTCGAAGATGAGCTTGACCATCACGGGGGCGAGACCCAGGCTCGGCTCGTCGAGCATGAGAAGTCGTGGCTTGGCCATGAGGCCACGGCCGATGGCGCACATCTGCTGCTCTCCTCCCGACAGTGTGCCCGCCAGCTGCCCCTGGCGCTCGGAGAGCCGGGGGAACAGCTCGAACACACAATGTAGCGTCTCGATACGCTGCCGCCGAGCCTCGCTCGATCGGGCCCCGAGCTCGAGGTTCTCCCTGACGGTCATGGTCGGGAAGAGCTGGCGCCCCTCGGGCACGTGCGCGACGCCGAGCCCGACGATGTCGGCCGTGCCGAGGCCGTCGAGGCGCCGCCCGTCGAGCTCGATGTGCCCGCGGCGGAGAGGCAGGAGCCCCGACACGGCGCGCAGGGTCGTGGTCTTGCCCGCCCCGTTGCCGCCGATGAGAGCCACCGTCTCGCCCTGGCGGACCTCGAGCGAGGCTTCGTGGACAGCCGTCATGTCTCCGTAGCCGACCTGGATGCCGTCAATGCGCAGCAGGATGGACATACTCGTCTCCGAGATAGGCCTCGATGACCCGGCGGTCGGCGGCCACGGCGCGCGGGGCGCCCTCGGCGATCTTCTCCCCGAAGGACAGCACGATGATCCGGTGCGAGAGGGACATGACGGCCCGCATGTTGTGCTCGATGAGGAGGACGGAGATCCCCCCCGCGTTGATGGCGCCGATGAGCCGGACCATGGCCTCGATCTCGGTGGCGTTGAGCCCGGCCATCACCTCGTCGAGCAAGAGGAGCGTGGGCTCCGTGGCGAGCGCTCGGGCCAGCTCGAGCCGCTTGCGGTCGGCCAGGGTGAGGCGCGAGGCGAGCTCGGAGGCGCGGTCGACGAGCGCCACCCGCTCCAGGACCGCCCGCGCCGCGGCGAGCGCATCCGCCATGGCGGGATGGCGGGCCAGCGCGGCGACCTTGACGTTGTCGAGCACGGAGAGCCGCGCGAAGGGTCGCACGATCTGGAAGGTGCGCGCGAGGCCGAGCCGGCAGATGTCGTGCGGCTTGAGCCCCCCGAGGCGCCGCTCGCGGAACCGGATCTCGCCCGCGTCGGGAGCGAGAAACCCCGAGAGCAGGTTGAAGACGGTGGTCTTCCCGGCCCCGTTGGGTCCGATGAGGCCGACCATCTCGCCGTCGGCCACGGTCAGGTCGAGCCCCTCCACGGCGAGGAGGCCTCCGAAGCGCTTGGAGAGCCCGCGCACCTCGAGCAGGCTCAGCGCGCCATCCTCCACGATCGCGCGAGGCGCGCCACGAAGGGAGCGGCGCCCTGGGGCAGGAAGAGCACCACGGCGATGAGGAGCGAGCCGTACACGATCAGATGGCCGCCCGACCAGCCGGTGGCCGCGAAGTAGCTCCGGGAGAGCTCGGCGAGCGGGGAGAGGATGAAGGAGCCGAGGACCGGCCCCAGCGGCGTGCCCGCGCCGCCCACGATCGGACGGATGATGATCTCCACGGAAAGCGGGATGCCGAAGAGCGTGCTGGGCTGGAGCGAGAATTGATAGAAGGCGTAGAAGGCCCCGCCGATCCCCGTGAGGAAGGCGGAGAGCACGCTCGCGAGCAGCTTGCACCGGAAGGCGTCGATGCCGAGGGCCTCGGCCGCCTGCTCGTCCTCCCGGATGGCGACCAGGTAGGCGCCGAGGCGCGACTGCTCCAGCCGCCACACGGCGACGGTGGCGCCGGTCATCAGGACGAGCGCGATGTAGTAGTAGGCCCGGGGGTTCTGAAACTGGAACTGGGCGGGATTGCCCGTGAACGTGATGTAGAGCCCGACCGCGCCGCCCACTGCCTCGGTGTTCAGCGCGATGATCCGGCAGACTTCGGCGAAGGCCACGGTGAGAAGCACGAAGTAGAAGCCGCGCAGCCCGAAGCGGAAGCCCAGGTAGCCGATGATGGCGCCCAGCAGCGCTGCCGCGGCTGCGCCCACGAACATGCCGATCCAGGGGGTAAGGCCCACCCGGAGCGACAGGACGGCAGTGACGTAGGCGCCGATGCCCACGAAGGCCGCGTGGCCGGCGGAGAGCTGTCCCGCGTATCCCCCGAGGATGTTCCAGGCCTGGCCCAGGTAGGCGTAGAAGAAGATCAGGGTGAAGAGGGTGACCGCGTACGAGCCGATGAAGGGAGGCAGAGCGGCGAGGGCGGCCAGGGCGAGAGCGAGAGGCCAGAGCCTCACGCGACCTTGCCCCCGAAGAGGCCGGCCGGCCTGAAGAGGAGGATCAAGATGAGCAGGGAGAAGGAGACGAGCTCCTTCAACGACGGCGAGAGGAACACGGCGCCGAGAGATTCGGCCACCGCCACGAGAAGGCCGCCGAGGAAGGCCCCGGGCAGGCTGCCCATCCCGCCGATGATGACGATGTTGAACGACGTCACGCTCGCTCCGAGCCCCACGGAAGGCTGAAAGGGATAGAAGGGCGCCACGAGGGCGCCCGCTGCCCCTACGCAGGCCGCGCCCATGCCGAAGGCCACCGCGTACACGCGCCGGACATCTGTGCCGATGACGGCGGCCCCGTATGGATTGTCGGCGGCCGCCCGCATGCTGCGCCCGAGATCCGTCCTGAACAGGAAGAGATACAGGAGTCCCGTGAGCGCGCCGGCGAGCAGGAACGTCACGAGCCGCGCCACGTCCACGAAGAGCGGACCCAGCCAGACGGTGGAGAGAGCGAGGAAGGACTTCACGCGCCGGGGATCGGGGCCGAAGACCACGAGGGCTCCATTTTCCAGCACGAGGGCGATGCCGAGCATGAGGAGGATCTGCATCTCGTGCGGGGCGTCGATGATGCGGTTGACCAGTCGGCGCTGCACGACGAAGCCCAGGGCGAAGAGGGCGGCCGCGCACAGGGGAAAACCCGCGTAGGGATCGAGCCCGAGGCGCGTGGCGAGCAGGAAGGCCAGGTACATGCCCCAGACCATCATGTCGCCGTGGGCGAAGTTGACCACGCGCATGACGCCGAAGATCAGGGTCAGGCCCACCGCCATGAGGCTGTAGACGCCTCCGAACAGGAGGCCGTTGAGAAGGCCCTGGGCGATCAGCACGAGGTCCATGGACTGTCCGGTACTTTATACTCGAAGGGGGGCTTCGCCCCCCTTCCGAAGCCTCCCCCAAGGACAGTCGTTGCGCCGGCAAAGCCGGCGCTCGAAGCGGCGAAATCTACTTCTTCACCGGAAAGACGTATCGGGTCTGCGCGGCGTCCCGGGGCCACACGACTTGAGGCTTCTGCTCGCGGATCTGGATCATGGCCGTCGAGGCATTGAGGTTGTCGCCGAGGTCGTTGAAGACCACCGGCCCGCTCGAGACCATGATGGGATCCTTGAAGCTCGTCTTCTTGATCGCCTCCACCACTGCGTCGGCCTCCGTCGTCTTGGCACGCTCGAAGACGTCGGCCATGACCTCCATGGCCTCGTAGGAGTAGCCGGAGTTGGTGTCGAAGGTCTTGCCTCCGGAGCGCTTGCCGTACTCCTCGCCGATCTTGACGGCGCGCGGGTTCTTGAAGTTCACCCAGGGAACATTGTCCATCACGTTCTCGATCAGCTCCTTGAGCTGGTCGATCTGCCCCTTCTCGTAGAAGCCCGGGGTGCCGGGGCTGATGACCCCCATCGCCTCCACGCGCTGCTTGGCCAGCTCCTGCAGGAGAAGGATGCCGCTCGTGGCCCGCACCACGGGAGCGATCACGTCCGGCTTGGCGGCCTTGACCCTGGACACCTCGGTGGAAAGATCCTGCGTGTTCTCCGGGAAGGCGATCGTCTCCACGATGGCGAAGGGCGGCCTGAGCGCGTCCACCGCGGCCTGAAACTGGCGCGTCTGGGTCTGGCCGAAGAGGTCATTGCTGTAGATGACGACGACGCGCTTGGGGGTGACCTTGGCGTCCGCGAAGATCTCGGTCATGAACTGCACGGCCTTGCGTCCGAAGGCGGCCGTGGTGATGAAGAGCCGGTACACGTACTGGACCTTCTGCTGTCCCTCCTTGACGGACTTGGCCACGTTGGCCGTGATGGCATCCGCCGCGGAGATGTCGATGAGGAAGGGCACCCGCTTCTGCTGGGCCACGGGCACGATGGCCGCAGTGTGCTGCGAGTGGAAGGCACCCGTCAGGATCACCGCCCCCGCGTTGATGAGGCGCTCCGCCTCGGTGCGCGCCACATCGGGATTGGTCTGCGAGTCGCCGAGCAAGAGCTCGAGCCTGGCCCCGCCCATGGACTTGACGCCGCCCGCGGCATTGACCGCGTCCACCCCCATCTGAGCGCCCAGTCGGCAAGCCTGACCGATCTCCGCGAGGCCGCCCGTCACCGGATGGACGGCGCCGATCTTGATCGTCTTGGGCTGGGACCGCAGGACGGCGGGAAATCCCAGCATCACCGCGCCGGCCGCCGCTCCGCCTGCAGTGAGAAAGCTGCGGCGGGGCAGACGAATCGTCGAGCCGTGCTCGCTCATGTGGATCCCTCCTCGAGATTCTTTCCGTGAACTCTTGCCGAGGCTGCGCGCGTCAGAGCTTGCCCAGGAGATGCTGGGCGATGACCAGGCGCTGGATCTGGTTGGTGCCTTCGTAGATCTGGGTGATCTTGGCGTCCCGCATGAACCGCTCGACGGGGAACTCCCGCGTATACCCGTAGCCACCCAGCACCTGCACGGCGTCCGTGGCCACCTTCATGGCACTGTCCGAGGCCAGGCACTTGGCGAAGGAGGACTCCATCGCCGTCTGCGTCTCCCCTCGATCGATGAGCCCGGCCGCGTAATGCACGGTCAAGCGTGAGGCGTGCACGGCAATGGCCATGTCCGCGAGCATGAACTGGATGCCCTGGAAGGCGCCGATGGGCTGGTCGAAGGCGCGCCGCTCGCGGGCGTAGGACACCGCGGCATCGAGCGCGGCCTGGCCGATGCCCACAGCCTGGGCGCCGATGGTGGGCCGCGACTGCTGCAGCGTCCGCATGGCGACCGGGAACCCCTGCCCCTCGTCGCCGAGGCGATTGGCTACGGGCACCTCGCAGTCGGTGAAGTGCAGCGCCACCGTCGGGCTCCCGTGAATTCCGAGCTTCCTCTCCGGCTTGCCCACGCTGAATCCCTTCAGGCCGGGCTCGACGAGAAGGGCGGTGACGCCCTTGGCGCGCTTGGCCCGGTCCGTGGTCACGAAGACCGTGATGACGCCGGCGTGAGAGCCGTTGGTCACCCACATCTTGGATCCGTTGACGATGTATCGATCACCCTTCCGCACGGCGGTGCAGCTGACCGCGGCCGCATCGGAGCCCGAGCCGGACTCCGAGAGCGAGAACGCGGCGGTGATCTCGCCCGCGGCGATGCGCGGGAGGTAGTGGCGCTTCTGCTCCTCGGTGCCGGCGAAGAGGATGGGATAGCCGCCCAGGTTCTGCACGAGGAAGATGGTCGACGTCGAGGCGCAGGCCCAGGCGACTTCCTCGGCCGCGAGACAGAAGGCCAGCGCGCCCGCCGCGCTGCCCCCGTACTCCTCGGGGATGTGCAGCCCCATGAGGCCCTGCTTGGCGAGGGCCGCCAGCTGCTCCTGAGGGTATTCGCTCGTCTCGTCGACGTGCGCGGCCCGGGGAGCGATCCGCTCGCGCGCGACGTCGCGGGCCAGATCGCGGATCGCCCGCTGCTCGTCGGTGAGGTAGAAGAGATTCTGCATGGAGGGCGTCCTGGCCCCGAGGCGTCGGCTATCTATCTCTGCGGGTAATCGTAGAAGCCCCGGCCGGACTTCCGTCCCAGGCGCCCGGCCATGACCATGCGCTTGAGGAGCGGGGGCGGGGCATAGCGGGCCTCGCGGAACTCCTCGAACATGACTTCCGCCACGAACATGGTCGTGTCGAGTCCGACGAGGTCGAGCAGGGTGAAGGGGCCCATGGGGTAACCGCAGCCCAGCTTCATGGCCTGGTCGATGTCCTCGAGGGTGGCGAGCCCGCCCTCGTAGACGCGGATGGCGTCGAGAAGATACGGCACGAGCAGGCGGTTCACGATGAAGGCCGTGGAGTCCTTGGTCTTCACGGGCACCTTGCCCACTGCCTGCACCCACTCGTAGGCCGCGCTCACGCTGGCGTCGTCGGTCAGGATCGACTGCACGACCTCCACCAGCTTCATCAAGGGAACCGGGTTGAAGAAGTGCAGCCCCAGCACCTGCCCGGGCCGCCCCGTCGCGGCGGCCATAGCCGTGATCGTGCACGACGAGGTGTTCGAGGCGAGCAGGGCGTGCGGCCGGCAGATGGTGTCCAGCCTGGCGAAGGTCTCGTTCTTGAGGGTCTGGTTCTCCGTGATCGCCTCGATGACGAGATCGCAGTCCTTGAGGTCCTCGAACTGGATCGAGCCCTTGATCCGCCCGAGCGTCTCGTCCTTGGCGCGAGCCTCCATCTTCGCCTTGGCCACCTGCGCCTCCAGGCTCTTGCGGATACCCGCGAGACCCTTGTCGAGGAAACCCTGATTGGCTTCGATCACGATGGTGGGGAACCCAGCCTGTGCCGAGACCTGCGCGATGCCGGAGCCCATGAGCCCGCAGCCGATGACGCCGACCTGCTTGATGGCCATGCTCGAACGACCTCCCTGGTGCGCGGAGCGAACAGCGCGGAGCGGCGGTACGGCTACCTGCGGCCGCGGCCGGGCAGCGGGACAGCCATCTCGTGGGCGATATCGCCCGGCGGGCACGGGTTCTTGATCGTCACCGTGACGGAGGCCCCGTCCATGCTGCCGTAGCGGACCGAGCCGTCCGGCATCACCTGTCCCTCCGAGGGGCGCGTCACCTTGGAGAGCTCGGCGTCGCGACGGAGGCCCTCCTTCATGATCGTCTCGGGCTTGTCGGCGGGCCGTGACAGCATCTGGAGAATCAGCGGAGCGTTGAGGCCCTGACGAAGCTCTTCCGCGGCGGCCGGCTCGGCCGCGCCGACGAGCAGGATCGGGAGTGCCCACGCGATCGTCCGGATCGATCTAGTCATCGAGTGCCTCCACCCCCAGCTCCCGCTCCACCACCAGGTATTGCGCGGCGAAGGCTTCATTGATCTCGACGAGGTCGAGCTCCTGCACCCCGAGGCCGGCCCGATGCAGCGCCTGCCGCGAGGCCGGCACCGGCCCCTATGCCCATGATATCCGGATCGACCCCCGCCACGCCCCACGAAACGATGCGGCCCAGGGTCGCCCCCCCCAAAGGCCCGGGCGCGCCATGGTGCTCTCGCTCAACGGACCATCCATGCGGATTCCTTAGTCGTACTGGATGAGCGACTCGACGCGGTAGCCTTTCAGCCGATCACGTCCCTTGAGGAACCTGAGCTCGATGAGGAACTCCGCGGCTACCACGACGCCGCCCAGGCGCTCGATGAGGCGAAGCGTGGCGGCCATGGTGCCGCCCGTGGCGAGCAGGTCGTCCACGACCAGGACTTTCTGGCCCTGACGGATAGCGTCCTCGTGAATGGCGAGGACGTCCCGGCCATACTCGAGCTCGTACTCTTCCTCGATCACCCGCGAAGGCAGCTTGCCCCTCTTGCGCACGGGGACGAACCCTGCCCCCAGCTGCTGCGCGAGCGCGCCGCCGAAGATGAAGCCTCGCGACTCCACACCCACCACCACGTCCACGCTGCCTCGGCCATGCCGGGCGGCCAGATGCTCGATCACCGACGTCCAGGCCGGACCATCCTTGAGCAGCGTGGTGATGTCCTTGAAGAGAATGCCTTCGGTGGGGAAATCCTTGATATCGCGAATTTTTGCCCTGAGGGCGGCCACATCCATGACGGGCGTCGATCTTACGCGTGACACTTCTGTGACGCAACACGAAACGGGGGACGCTCGACTCGAACGGCCACGTTCTCGGTCGCCGGCGATGCTAAGGTATCGAGGAGGCGATCGACGAGCTGGCGAAGATCGGTGACCACGAGATCGGCATGCGCGGCGCCGGATGTGCCCGCGGCCGCGAAGTGAATCCCACGCATCCCGATGCCCTGGGCGCCCTGGACGTCGGCGATGGGGTTGTCGCCGACATGCGCGGCGTGGCGCGGCTCGGTGGCGAGGCTGGCGAGGGTGCGGCGGAATATCTCGGCGTCGGGCTTGCGGTAGCCGACTTCGTCGGAATACGAGATGACGGAGAAGTGGCGCAGGAGGTCGTAGCGTTCGAGGATCTTCCTCAGGATGATGCCGGGCGTGCGGCGCGCCTCCTCGAAGTGCGCGGAGGGCATCGTCTCGCAGACGCTCGGGGAGACGATCTCGAGCACGAGCCGCACCTGCTCCTCGATGCGCGGATCGCGATCCTGGCTCCAGAAGCTCTCGGTGAGCACGCGCTCCGAGCGATCGTAGGCCTCCACGACCAGCGACTCCTCGAGCTCGCAGCCGGCTCGACGGACGGCCCGGTGGAGGGCCTCGATGCGGAGCCTCCGCTGGCGGCGCAGGTTCTCCGCCGAATCCTGCACGAGCGTTTCCCAGAAATCGAAGGTCACCGCCTTGAGCATGGCCCTACTCGAACTTCGGCCGGCGCTTCTCGAGGAAGGCGAGGGTCGCCTCGCGGGGCTCGCCCGTGGCGTAGCTCTGGGCGAAGGCGTTGATGCCGAAGCGGATGGCCGAGGAGAGATCCGCGTTTCGCCACCGCACGATCAGCTCCTTCTGGAGGCGGATGGCGCCCGGCGCGCACGCGAGGATCAGCTGCGCCATCTCCGCCGTCACGGCCTCGAGCTTGTCCGGCGCGGCGACACGGTTGACGAGACCCCAGTCGAGCGCCTGGGCGGCGTCCACGGGCTCGCCCGTCAGGAGGATCTCCGCCGCGCGCCCGGGACCGACGAGGGCGGGCAGGAGGGCCGCTTCGATCACCGAGGGCACGCCCACCTTGACCTCCGGCAATCCCAGCCGCGCGCCGGCGGCGGCGGTGCGGATGTCGCAGGCCATGGCAAGCTCGAAGCCGGCGCCGAGACAGGCGCCGTTGACCATGGCGATCGTGGGAAAGGGCGCCTCGTGGACGGCGTGGATGGCCTCGTGCAGGGAGGTAATGAGGGCCTTGGCGGAGGCGGGCGTGAGGTCATGCAGCACCTGCACCTGCATGCCCGCCGTGAAGGCGCGGCCCGCTCCCGTCAGCACCGCCGCGCCCACGCCGGCATCGCGCGCGAGGGTGTCGAACGTCTCACGCACGGCCGCGATGAGCTCGAGCGTGAAGAGGTTGAGCGGAGGGCGGTCGAGGGTCACCCACGCGCAGCGACCTTTTCGCTCGACCCGAACCAGAGGCATCTAGTACCGGCGCATCGAGGGATCGATGCTTCGCGCCCAGGCGTCGAGACCGCCCGCCAGGTTCTTCACGTTGCCGAAGCCCAGGCTCCGCAGGTACTCGGCCACGGCGGCGCTGCGCACTCCCTGATGACAGTACACGACGATCTCGTCGGCGGAGTTGAGCTCATCGGTCCTGTGCTCGATCTCCTCGATGGGGATGTGGACAGCGTTCGCCAGCCGGCAGAGCTTGGTCTCCCAGTCCTGGCGCACGTCGAGGAGCACGACCGGGGCGCGCTCGTCCAGGCGCGCCTTGAGTTCGGCCGGCGTCAGCTCGTTGGTCATGAAAGAGATCCTCCGGCCCAGAAGATATCACGGGGCGGGCCGCTCGTCGGGGAGGAGGACGGAAGTCTCGGGGGACACCTCGATCTTGACCTCATCGCCCAGGCGAAAGCTCCGGCCCACGAGGGCGGAGGTGATCATCTCGACCCTGACCGTCGCCCCGGGAATGTCGACGTCGTAGAGCTGGCGCGAGCCTTCGAACACGTGGCCGGCCACCGTGCCCGGAATGCCTCCGGGGGCGAGAGCCGCCTCCTCCACCCGCAGCGCCTCGGGCCGGAGACAGAGAAGGGCGCGCGCGCCCGCCGTCCACGTGTGCGCGCCGGAGGAGACGGGCAGGCGCGCGCCACCCGCCGTCTCCACCACCACGCCCATCTCACGCAGCTCGGTCACGCGAACGGGCACGAGATTGGCCGCGCCCACGAACTCGGCGACGAACGCGTTGCGCGGCTTCCAGTAGATCTCTTCGGGCTTCCCCTCCTGGATGAGGGAGCCGCCCGACACCACCCCGATGCGGGTGGACAGGGAGAGCGCCTCGGCCTGGTCATGGGTGACGTACAGCGTGGTGATGCCGACCTCGCGATGCAGGCGCGCGAGCTCGAGGCGCATGCGGGCGCGGGGCTGCGCGTCCAGCTCGGAGAGCGGCTCGTCGAGAAGCAGGAGCCGGGGCTGGACGACGAGGGTACGCGCCATCGCCACGCGCTGCCGCTCGTCTCCCGAGAGCGCCGAGGGCCGGCGCGCCTCGATGCCGGGGAGGCCCACCTGCCGCAGGGCGGTCTTGACCTTGCCCTCGAGCTCAGCCCCCCGCGCGCCACGCTCGCGGAGCCCGAAGGCCACGTTCTCGAACACGCTCAGGTGGGGCCAGAGGGCGTAGTCGCGGAAGACCATGCCCAGGTTGCGCTTCCAGGGCGGCACATCGTCGATGGGCTCGTCGTCCACCACGATGCGCCCCTCGTCGGGCGTGATGAACCCCGCGAGCATCCGGAGCAGCGTGGTCTTGCCGCTGCCCGAAGGACCCAGGAGCGTGTAGAACTCGCCGGGACGGATGGAGAGCGAGATGTCGCGAACGGCCCACGTGCCCCCGTAGCGCTTGCCCACGCCTTCCATGCGCGCTTCCGATACCCGGACCACCGTCCCGTCCTTGGTCATCACATCGCCTCCTTCCCGCCGCGGCCCCGCAGGCCGAGACTGGCCACGAGGGGCGCCACCAGCAGCCCGAACGCGGCCACGGTCAGATAGACCGCGGCCGGCGACAGCCACGCGAGCAGCGTGGTGGCGAGCACGGGCCCGATGAACCCACCCGCAATCCGTGACGAGTTCACGATGCCGATCGACATTCCGGATGCCCGCTGCGCGATGCCGGCCACAGAGAGAGGAAAGATCGGCGCGATGCACAGCACTTGAAAGAACCGCACGATGGCGAAGCTCCACACACCCGGGGCCAGGGCGAGTGCCCCCAGCAAGAGCGAGGAGGCGGCGAGAAACCAGACGATGGTGGTCCGATCGCCCACGATCTCGCCGATGCGCGGCGCGGCCATGGCGCCGATGGCCGCGGCCAGACCCGTGGCCATGATCAGGAACCCGCCCACCTCGAGGGTCATGGCGGTTGGGACGCCGAGGGGCGGAAGGATCGTCGGCAAGATGGAGGTGAGGAAAAATATCTGGGTCGAGCCCGCCAGCACGAGCAGACATACCGTGGCGATCTCACGGACGGATGTGGTCTGGGCGCGGTCGCGCGCGTGCTCCTGCGGCTGCCGCGTGGGGACGCCCCAGCCCACCAGAGCCGAGCATCCCCAGAGCATGAAGCCCGCGATCACGAAGGAGAGCCGAAAGCCCAGGCGCGCCGCCACGAGGGCGCCCACGGCCGGTCCCAGCACCTGACCCAGAGTCATACCCGACTGGATGGCGGAGATACCGCGCCGGATGTCTCCGCCGCTCCGTCCCACCATGATGAAGGCGAAGGTGGAGACCGCACCCATGAAGCCCAGGAGCATCCGCGAGAAGAAGAGCTGGAGAAGCGTCCGGGAGATGGCCATGAGAAAGAAGCCGCCGCCCTGGAGCATCTGGGTGGCGACGTACGAGCGCTTGGGATTCTTCTCTCCGAAGATGCGCGCGGAGAACGGCGCCATGACCATGGTGACGAGCGAGCTGACACCGAGGATCCATCCGGTCCACCGCAGGGTCGCCGTCGCGTCCAGCGTGGAGATCTTGCCGATATAGAAAGGCAGGCTGACCTGGATGAACGACCAGGCGAAGGTGCCGATGAACATGGACAGGGGCAGGGCCCAGAGTCCCCGCCCCCGCGCGGACGCCATCGCCTCAGCTCCTCGTCGTGGCGGCGGCGCGAAGCGCGAGCCGCGCGGCGACCCCGGCGCCCGCGGCCACAATCGCGATGACCAGCACCCCAAGAGCGGCGCCGGGGCCACGACCACCGGCTTCGTTCATGGAGACGAAGACGCCGTAGGAGAGCGTCCCCAGCTCGGGGCGTGACACCAGGAGCAAGGTGGACGAGAGGTCGGAGGCGGCGCTCACGAAGGCCAAGAGGCCGCCCACGAGAAGACCACGCGTCACGAGCGGGACGGTCACCCTGCCGAACGCGCGCGCCCGGCTGGCCCCGAGACCCTGGGCCGCCTCTTCGAACGCGGGCGGCAGCGCCTGGAGCGCCGCATAGCTGCCGCGCACCGTGTACGGCAGACGTCCCACGGCGTAGACCACCACGAGTACGAGCCAGGTCGAGGTCAGGGGCGCGCCGAGACCGGGCAGGCTCCAGCCGTGGAACATGCGCAGATATCCCAAAGCCAGGACGACGCCAGGCACGGCGAGCGGCACGATGGCGAGAGCATGAAGCCACCCGGCTCCCCGCGTGCGGCCTCTCAGCAAGAGCCAGGCGATCACGGTGCCCAGCACCATGTCGACGCAAGCCGCCAAGACGGCGTAGCGGAGCGTGTTCCAGAGATAGTGCGGGGTTCGCCAGAGAACCTCGCGGTAGTGGTCCGCGGTGTACGCGCTCGGGAGTATCGTCGGGCCCCATTCCCTTGAGACGGAGAGGAGGAGGACGCCCACCTGAGGAAGGAGAGCGGGAGCCAGGAGGAGTGCGGCGAGAGCACACGCCCCCGCCGTGCCGCCGACACCCAGGCTGACGCCAGACCTCTTCCCGCTCTGGCCCAGCGACGTCAGCTCCTTCCGGCCCAGCGCGCGCGTGAAGAGCCATAGCGCAACGAGCGAGAGGGCGATGAGGACGACACAGATGACCGACGCCTCTCCGTCCGCCAATCCGACGGTGGTCACGCGGACATAGGCCTGGGGGGCGAGCAGCGTCGGGTAGTCGAGCATGAGAGGCGTGCCGAGGTCATCGACGACTCGGATGAAGGTCAGGAGCGCGCCGGCGGCATACCCGCGCCGGGCCAGGGGGAGCAGGATGCGACGGTGGAGGCGCAGACCCGAGGCGCCGAGCATCTGCGCGGCCTCCTCGAGCGCGCGATCGATTCCGGACAGGGCCGCGGCCGTGGCGACCATGATGACGGGAAAGTAAAGGAGGGTCTGCACGAGGACGACACCGCGGAGCCCCTCCATGAAGGGAAAACTCAGGCCGAAGCGCTGCAGGAGGAAGAGGTTGACCATGCCCTCCCGGCCCAGGATCTGCTGGAACGCGATGGCGCCCACGAAAGGCGGCACGACGAGGGGCAGGAGCCCGAGCGTGGTCAGCACTCGGCGGCCGGGAAACTCATAGCGGGCGGTGAGCCAGGCGAGCGGGACGGCGATCAGGCTGCCGAGTCCCACCACGAGCACCCCGGAAAGGAGGGTGTTGGCGAGCGCCCGCACGAAGAGAGGCCTCGCGAAGACCGCGGTGAGGTTCTCCATCGTGGGCCGGTGGTCGACGACCACCGCGCCCACCAGGACGTCGAGGAGAGGCAGAACAATGGCCGCTCCCAGCAGGAGGAGCAGCAGGGCGACCACCACGCGCTCCGCCCGCATGCCTTCGGGAGCGGACCGCCGCGTCACGAGGCGGCGGCCGGCTGGTCTTCGGGGACCATGGGCTGAGAGGCGAAGGTGAGGTACTCGAGGTCGCGCAGGGTCTGCTCGAGACGGTGATAGGCCCAGGCCGCGGTGAGGAGCGCCGCCATCGGATATCCCTGTCCATAGAAGCGCGGTCCAGCCCAGAGCGTAGCGGCGGTCAGGACCAGGTTGGCCACGAGGAAGATGGCGGACACCTCGGCGGCGTCGCGGCGCCGATCGAAGTACAGCAGGATGATGGTGCCGAAGAGCGCCAGGATATGCAGGGCCGCGCCCACGAGGAGCGGCCGCAGCATGGCCGCCTGCAGTCGATCGAGGCCCAGGCCCGCGGCGATCCAGGGGGCGAACGCGATGAGAGCGAGGGAGAGCGGCCCCTGCGCGAGGAAGACCCGCCGCAGGCTCTCGCGCAGGCACTCGGCCATTCGCTCCTTGGCATGCAGCACCTGGGCCAGCGTCCCGTGCTTGCTCACGGCGCCGTAGTACTCACGGAAGCGGTCGTAGAAGTCCGTCTCCACTCGGACGAGAAAGATGGTGAGCGACGGCACCACGGAGAGATAGGCCAGGAACACCGCGGTGTCGTACGGCGAGGTCCAGAACCAGCTCGACACCCGACGGCCCTCGGCGGAGCACCAGAAGACCACGCGGTCGGCGACGATGGCCGCGTTGTAGCAGGTGCCCGCCACCGCGAGGGCCCTGTACTTCCGCAGGGCACGCCCGAAGCGCAGGCGCTCGGCGTCGCCGCGGGCGGGAAACTCGCGCTCGATCCGCGCCGCGAGCACGAAGACGATGGCGGTCTGGCCGAGCAGAAAGCCCGCCAGATATCCCTCCACGCCCCAGAGATAGCCGCCTCCGAGCGCCGCCGCCGCCGACACGGCGTTGCCCATGAAGAAGGCCGCGACCACGCTCGCGTAGTCCTGGGCGGCGCCCACGAAGATCATGGCCATCCAGGTCGAGGACACCACCACGAGCAGCATGACGCCAAAGAGGCGGGCCCCGGGCGGGAGGCCGGGGGCCAGACCGTAGAAGATCGCGCCCAGCCCCAGATGGGCGAGGGCCGTCCAGCCCATCGTCCAGCGAAAGGCCGTCACCACCACCCCGAGCCGTCCCAGATACAGGGCGTCCGCGAGCTGGCGCGTGACCACCATCTGCAGCGCGCCCGTGGTCACAAGGGAAAACGAGTAGGTCCACGCCACGATGGTGCGAAAGAGATCGCGCGCGGGATCGTCGACGATGCCGCGGGAGAGCAGGCTCAGGGAGGCGAGCGTGAAGATGCTGAGGAGCCACGGGCCCGAGGACAGCACGGCGCCGTAGAGGTGCGCGCGCAGCCAGCCGCCATAGCTCTCCTCGGCGATGAGCCGCTTCAGCCTGAATCCGATGCCCGCCACGGTTCAGCGCCCTTTCATGCCTGCGCCATCAGGCGCCGATAGATGTCGCGATAGCTCGCCACGAGGTCACGCTCCTGATAATGAGCGCGAATCCGCTCGCGCGCGACGCGGCCCATCTCGTGGCGGAGGCCGGGATCGCGCGCGAGCGTGAGCAAGGCCTCGGACGTCGCGCCCGGGTCGGCCACGCCCGTGACGAGGCCGCTCGGCCCCCGCGCCCGGTCGGCGCGGTCGCGTCCCTGCAGCAGCTCCCGGCACGCGCCCACGTCCGTGGCGACCATGGGAAGGCCGGCCGCGCCCGCCTCCAGTCCACCGCGCCCGTGATCTCGAGGCGATCCTGGATCCCGAGCGTGGCGGCGAGGGTGCGGCACTCGGCGACATAGTCCGGATCCTCGTCGGTGGGCCCGGCCAGCACGGCGCGCGCTCCCGGCAGATGCTCGACCAGGATCTTGAAGGCCCGGAGGAAGGTCTTGACGTCCTTGATCGGGACGATGCGCCCCACGAAGCCCACGCGGAACTCGCTCCCCGCGGCGGGCACGGGCACGAGCGCGGCGAGGGGCTCGATGTCCACGCCGTTGGGAATGACGAGGGTCTTGGCGGGATCGGCGCCGTCGCGGATCTGCGCCTGTCGGTTGCCCTCGAATATGGTGACGATGAG
>WNGH01020460.1_pt1 | contig 17577 bp, 15 predicted proteins | sample 5400631 | NCBI WGS metagenome assembly WNGH01 (sample SAMN13153373, study PRJNA577476) | soil metagenome | isolation source: 115 cm soil or saprolite under Garry oak tree replicate 1 | place: USA:California | collected 2016-06-15
ACATGCCGGAAGGATAGCACGCGGGTTGCCCACGAAGGGGCCGAGGTATTTCCCATCCGCTGGGAGAATACTCGGACGTCGTGACCCGGCGCCGGGAGCGGAGAGATCCCGAGATGAGGCGGGGCGGCGCCTGCGCGCCGCGGGCGCATCGAGCCGCGCCATGCGGATGGGAACGTCGATCCAGATCCCGCGCGAGCGAGCCTAAGCCCGAGGCGCGCAGGCGCCGCCCCGCCTCAGCGGTCCGCCGCGGACCGCACGAAGATCGCCCCGACTCCATCCTCGTAGATCGTCCGCAGGGGGACGCCGGCCGCGGCGCGCAGGGCGTCGTACGAACGCACCGGGGCGACGATGAAGGTGGTGCCGTCCTGAAGGAGAGCCTCGGTCAACCTGTCCTTGGGGATCATCCGGAAGGTCGGATCGTTGCGGTACTCCTCGATGTGCATCTTGATGTAGTTGCTCGTGAAGGTCCGGCCCGGGCCGCTCACGAGGTAGATCGGCCGTTTCAGATAGAAATTGAGCCCCGGCCGGTACTCCTCGAAGCAGATCACGCGGTCGTCGGGGCCGAGGCGGGCAGCCAGGAACCGGCTCACCGTCCTCGAGGATCGGGCGGCGCCGACGTACCCCATCACCGCCCGCGCCATCGGCACCATGACGGCGATCGTCAGGGCGGCCGAGACGAGGATGAGCCCGGGGCGGCGCGTCCGCCTGGCGATGAGAGCGAGGGAGGCGACGGCCACGAGGCCCGCGGCGGTCAGGCCGAAGAGGAGGTCCCGCGTCAGCAGGGGATCGTACTTCCCCTCTTCGATGCCGCGCGCCAGGCCGGCGGGCCCGGCGAGCGCCAGAGCCGCCGCGAGGAGGAGGCATGAGACGGCGACGGCGACCGATCCGAGCGCCAGGTCGCGCCGCGCCTCGGGTCTCTCGACGTCGTCGGTCGAACGGTCCCCCGGGGCGCCCCCGACCCAAGCACCGCCGCGACCGAAGAGCCGGCCCCACAGGCCGCCCGCGAGGAGAGCGACCGGCACGGCGAGGGGCAGCATGTACGACGGCCTCTTGGAGATGACCAGAGAGAAGAAGAGGTAGACGACGCCGATCCAGACGACCGCGAACCGCTCCGCGCGCGCGCGCGGATCGCGCGGAGCGGCGCCCGGGACGGGCCGCCCGGCCCGGAGGCCGCGCAGACCCCTCCTGGCGGCGAAGGCGCCGGCATAGAGGATCCAGGGGAAGAGCCCCGGAAGGACGACCGTCGGATAGAAATAGAACGGACGCGACGTCTCGAACGTGTCGGTGGCGATCCGCTTCAGGTTTTCGCCGACGATGGCGTACTCGAGGAAGCCGGGGTTGCGCGCCGACACCAGGACGAGCCACGGCAGCACGATGGCGGCGTAGATCGCCATGCCGGCCCCGGGGCGCAGCCGCCGCAGGAGGCCGGGACGTCTCTCGAGAACGGCCCATGTCGCGGCCACGAGAAGAGGGACGACCAGGGCGACGGGCCCCTTGGTGATCGTGCCGAGCCCCGCCGCCGCGAAGGCGATCGGACCGGCCACCCGCGAGCCCTCCATCGCCTCGAACGCCGCCATGACGCTCACGGTCATGCAGACGGTCAGCATCATGTCGAAGATCACCGTGCGGGCGAAGACGATGTACAGCGGCATGAGCGCGAGGATCGCCCCCGCCGGCCAGCCGGTCCGCGGGCCCCAGTGGCGCCGGGCGAACCAGACGGTCAGGACGATCCCGACGAGGGCGAACAGCGCCGAAGGGAGCCGGGCGCCCAGCTCGTTCACCCCGATCGTCCTCAGGGAGGCGGCGACCACCCAGAAGTAGGCGGGCGGCTTGTCGAGATAACGGGCGTCGTTGATCCGGGGGGTGATGAAGTCGCCCGTGACCAGCATCTCGCGCGCGACCTCGGCGTTCCTCCCCTCGTCCGGGTCGCCGAGCGCCGGGCCCCCAAGCCTGTAGAGGAAGATCGGCGCGCACAGGAGCACCAGGAGGATCCAGCCCGGGAGCGCCCGCGGCGGGCCCTCCACGCCGGGCCCGCCGGCGCGGGGAGGGCCCGGCGCCTCCGGCGACGCCGTCATCGCGGTCCTCCCGCCGGCGCGTCGAGCCCGGCGCGGTTGCGCCGCTCCTCGACGCCCAGGGCGGAGGCGACGATCCCGAGGACCTCCTCGTCCCCGGCGCCCGGGACGAAGCCGCTCTCGAACACCAGGCAGAGGGCCCCCGCGACGCCGTCGGCGCCGCGCACCGCCCGGGCGACGTAGGTCCGCGCGCCGCCGGCGGCGGCCCCGGACGCGGCCGCCGCGTCGCGCATCCCGGGATCGCCGCGCGAGACCACGAGCTCGTCCCCGGATCGGGCCAGGGCGTCCTGGCAGACGCGCTCCTCGGGCCGATCGACGGTCTCCGGATCGCGCGGCGCCCCCCAGCCGCCCACGAACGTGAGCCCGCCCGGCTCGCTGCGCGCGTAGACCGCGCGGGACGCCCCGAGGAGCTCCCCCAGGAGGGCGGTCAGGCGTCCGATGTTCTCGTTGGCGTCGGCGCCGAAGCTCAGGAAGCGCTCGTTGATCGTCTTGAGCCGCGCCTCCGCCTTCCGGCGCTCGGTGACGTCGACCGCCAGCGCCAGCCGGGCCGGACGTCCCTGGAAGGTGAGCGTGTGGTAGGTGATCTCGACGTTGAAGACCGTGCCGTCCTTCTTGCGGTGCCGCCAGACGCCGGGACCATGGAACTCCGGAGCGGTGTCGCGCGAGGTCTTCAGGTAGGCGGCCCGATCCTCCGCGGGCCGGATGTCGAGGAGGGTCATCGACAGGAACTCCTCCCGCGTGTAGCCGTAGGCGCGCACGGCGGCGTCGTTGACCGCCACGAAGCCGTGGGTCGCGATGTCGTACACGTACATCGGCTGCGGGTTCCCCTCGAAGAGCAGCCGGTAGCGCCCCTCCGAATCGCGCAGCGCCTCCTCCATCCGTTTGGCTCGGGTGACATCGATCATCACTCCCCGGAGCTGGAGCGCCCGTTCCGCGTCGTCGCGCACCACCCGGACGATGTCCCGCACCCAGAGGATCTCGCCGTCGGCCCGCACGGCACGGTACTCGCTCTCGTGGTGCCGTCCCTCGGCCGCCGCGGTGCGCGTCAACGTCGTGACCCGCTCGCGATCCTCCGGGTGGATCAGCTGGATCCAGAAGTCGGGAACCTCGAGCCACCGGGCGATCGGGTAGCCGAGGATCTCCTCGGCCCGCCGGCTCACCAAAGTGAAGGTCCTGCTGACCCCGTCGGCCTCCCAGACGATGGCGTCCAGGTCCTCGACCAGATCGCGGAAGCGCTCGAGCGCCCTGGTCTCGGTCTGCGCCTGCACGACCATCTCCGTCCGGCGCTTCAGGATGCCGACCATCGCGGCGATCGTCGGCGCGACGAGCGCGAGGACCACCAGGCGACGCGCGTTCTCCTGCGTGTAATGAGGCGGCCATCCGGGATCAGCCAGGAAATGCAGGGCGTACAGGAAGGCGAGGAGCGCCGCCAGGAGGCCGGAGGCGAGGCCCCCCGAGAAGGCGGCGTAGGCGACCGCCACGATATACACGGCGACCGGGCTCGGAATGGCCAGCGGAGTGCGGGAGAGCAGGTCGACCGTCACGAGCGTCCCGAGGGTCACCAGGAGCCCGCGGCCCTCGCGCAGGAACCAGGCGGCCCGGGAGGCGAGGTCGTCAGACCTCACGAGGTACGCCCCCGTCCTCCTCGACCCTTCGGTCCCCCTCGGTCCTCGCGCGCGCATCAGTTCTCCACGGCGGCGGGGGCCGGCGCGGCCGCCTCCAGGAACGACAGGGCGCGGTCGGCCAGCGCCTCGTAGTCGCCCGCGAAGTGGTGCCCGCCGTGCATCTGCACGCGGGTGAGACCCCGGACGGCGCCGTCCGGGCAGCCGGAGGCGGCGCCGTCGCCGGGCTCGAGGCAGAGGACCGGGAGCCCCTCCAGGGAGAGGAGGGACTTCCGCACCGAGTGCTCCGTCTCCGGCTCGCTCGTGCGCAGCCAGTCGAGAGGGCTGACCTCGAAGGCGGCGTACGGTCCGGGGGCGATCAGGACCAGACCCTTGACGCGCGACAGGGGCTGCGGGGCGACGGCGGCGCGCGCGGACGCCACCGTCGCCGGCACGACCTCCGCCCCGAAGGAGTAGCCGCCGGCGAAGAGCGGCACCTCCTCCGGCAGCGCCTCGACGACGCGATCGAGGTCGGCGCGGAAGCGGTCCGGCGTCTTGGCCTGCCAGAAGTAGCGCAGGCTGTTCCAGCCGACCACCCCCACGCCGCGCCCCGCGAGGCTGGTGGCGACCCTGCGGTCGAGCTCCGCCCAGCCGCCGTCGCCGGAGACGAAGATCAGCGCGGCCCGCGCCTGCGCCGGCCACTCCACTTCGAGCGGCAGGTCGAGTCCCTCGAGACGCCGCCTGATCTCTTCCGGCGCGCGGGTCAGGACGATGCGCCGCTTCTCTTCGGGGAGCGGGTCCCAGGCGGTCTCCGGCTCGATGAGGGCGGCGATCGCCTGATCGTACGCCTCGGCCCAGTTGCGCGTGACGCCGAAGCCGTGGCCGACCCGGGGCAAGGCGACGAGGCGCGCGGCCGGGATCTTCGACGCGAAGGCCGCGGCCCCCTCGGGGTCGCACACCCGGTCGGCCGTCCCCTGCAGGATCGTCCAGCGAGGTGTGCCGTCGGGGCGCGGCGCGAGGTCCCGGCGCGCCAAAAGCCAGGCGATCTTCTTCTTCGGGTCGTAGTCCGGCCTCCAGTCGTCGTGGGCGCACCAGGGGCGCGCCACCCCGAGATCGGGGCAGAAGCCCAGGCTCACCGCGCCGGCGAAGGTGTCGGCCGGCGCCTGCGCCAGCGCGCCGTACACCGCGGTCGCCCCCGACGAGAAGCCGACCAGGATCGGCTTCAGGTAGCGCGGCAGATGGTAGATCTTCTCGACCGTCTGGGCGGTCGACTCCAGATCGCCGGCCGGGTACCAGCACCCGTCCCGGGTCATCTCGGCCACCTTCCTCCAGGCCGGGAGCGGCAGCCCGACGACGATCGCGCGCGGGGCGATCCGGCGGGCCATCTCGACGACGCCGAGCTTCCAGCCGCCGTCGCCGGAGACGAAGAGCACCACGCCCTGCGTCCGCTGCACCGGCTCCGGGCGGTACACCTTGACCCGGCCGAAGATCGGGATCCTGATCTTCTCCTCGACGAACCCGGCCTCGGGCGCTCCGGCCGTCGGGGCTGCGGGGGACGGGGGGGCGATCTGCGCGCGCGCCGCGGCGATGCCGGCGACCGATCCCGCCGCCAGGGCGAGCAGGAGCGGAGCGCGTCTCACTCGTTCTCCCCCTTCGGGAACAGGAGCGCCCGCCAGCCGCCGGCGATCAGGACCGCCGTGGTGGTGCTCGCCGCCGGCCAGTCCCAGGGGCGCGGGTAGGCCATGTAGCGCGGCTCCCAGACCGGATTGAACTTCTCCTTGTAGCGCCGGAGGCCCTGGTAGTTGTACCAGTGCTCCGCGTGCCGGAAGAAGAGGTGCGCCAGCCTCTCGATCGGACGCGCCCAGCGCTCCTCCCCCACGGAGGCCAGCGGCGCCATCCCGAGGTTGAAGCGGGCGAAGCCGCGTTCTTTGCCGTGGAGCATCAGGCGCAGGAACAGGTAGTCCATCACATCGTGCAGGCCGGCCGCCTCTTCGCGCCGGGCGCTGTAGCGCATCAGGTCGACCGACAGCTCCTCGCCGCGCGGCCCCTCCAGGACGTTCGCGAACCCGACGGCGCTCCCCGCCTCGCCCCGCACGACGGCGCAGGGAAACCGGAGCAGGTAGGCCTCGTCGAACCGGCCGATCGAGAAGCGCTTCTCCACGACGTGCTTGTCGGCGAGCCAGTCGTCCGAGACGCGGCGCAGCTCCGGCAGCAACGGCCGCAGCGCCTCCCCCGCGAGGATCTCGAACCGTCCGCCCGCCTTCTCGATGCTGTTGAGGGCGTGCCGCCAGGTCTTGGCCTTGTTCCCCTTGAGGTCGAAGTGCAAAAGGTCGACGGTTCCCTCCTCCCCCAGCTTGAAGAAGCTGAAGCCGAAGTCGTGCGCCACCGGCAGGAACGCCGGCGAGATCTGGTACAGGTTGACGTCCTGATCGATGGCGGCGGCATGGTCGGTACGCCAGGAACCCCGGCGGCCGGCCGTCGCCCGGGGGGCGGAAGATCGCCTTGTCGCCGCAGGCGACCAGCATCGCGCTGGTGTTGCGGGCGTAGGCCCGCACCTCCTCGAGGGCTCTCTCGATCTCGTCGGGGCCCGGGAGCGGGTCGTGCACCCGCGGCCGGAAGGCGAAGTGGAGCGCCGCCACGGCGACCATCGAGGCGAGCAGGACCAGGCCGCGCAGGAAGCGGGCGGCGTAGGCATGGTAGCCGAAGTGGCCGAGCACCGTCGGGATCTCGGGGCGCGCCGGGAGGGATCCGAAGCCGACGGCGGCGAAGAACACGACCGCGAAGAGACCGACCGAGAGGATGAACTCGACCGGGGGTTGGAGGCGCCCGGCGCGCTCGAACGGCTGGTGCGCCACCAGGAGGATCGCCACCGCCACGAGCGACAGGATCGCCTCCTCGAAATCGAGCCCCTTCAGGAAGGTGGTGAGCGCGGCCGCCAGGAACAGCGCCAGGGCGAGCCGGTGGCTGGAGCGGTAGCCACGCGCCAGGCCGCGCGAGATGACGAGCAGCAGGAAGCCGAGCACGACCGAGGTGCCGTGCGAGATCTCGACCAGAGGCAGGGGGATCGTCTTCCTGAGGAAGGCGGTCCGCTCGGCCAGGGACGGCGTCGCGGCGCTCGCCAGGAGGACCGCCCCGCACATCACGGTGTACGAGGCGATGGCGGTGCGCACGAAGGCGGCGGTACGGGGACCGGTGCGCACCAGGCGGCCGGCCAGGACCAGGGTCGCCGCGGCCCACGGCAGCACGTAATAGACGAGCCGGTAGAGGAGGAGCGCCGCCAGCACGCGGTCGTGCCCCCCCGCCGCGTCGCTCAGGGCCAGGAGCCAGTAGGCGTCGGCCGATCCCAGCCCTCCCGGGATGAAGCTCACGAGCCCGATCAGCTGTCCGATGAAGAAGGCCGCGAGGGACGCGCGCGCCTGGATTCCCGCCCCCATGCCGTGAAGCGCCAGGTGGAAGATCCCCCAGGCCACCAGCCAGTCGACGACCGCCACCGCCACGAGCCGGGTCGGCGAACCCTCCCAGCGGCGGACCGCCGCCGGGACCAGGCGCTGGCGAGGTAGTCTGCGCAGTGCCAGAACGGCGAGGGCGGCGAGCGGCACCGCCAGGCCGAGGCGCGTCCAGAGGGTGTCGAGCCCCGCCGGCAGCGGGAGGGAGACGGCGGCGCACCACGTCAGGAGCGCCAACGACAGCGCCGCCAGGATCGACGTCAGGGCGGCGCGGGCCCTCTCCGCTGGCACCTCGAGGGAGCGATAGAGCCAGAGCCGCAGCGCCGGTCCGGCCAGCGGGCCGAGGGTCAGGAAGTTGCTCCAGGCGAAGCTGACGACGCCGACCCCCCAGCGCGCCGAGCCGGCGGGCGGCCGCGACAGGGGCCCGAGCGCCACCACGTCGTACAGGCCGAAGATCATCAGATTGACGGCGGTGACGCCCAGGAGGGTCAGGACCAGGTTGACGTCGGTCCCGCGCAGGAGGGCGCGCACCGCCGAGACGTCGATCTGGCGCAGCTCGTGCCAGCCGAGCCACCCGATGGCCAGGAGGACGACCCAGGGCCAGACCGACCGCAACCAGCCGAGGAGCCTGGAGAAGAAGAGGCGGAACCCCTGGGCGGTCGGGATCTCGGGCGCCGCAACTTCGTCCAGGTCGAGAGGCTCCGCCCGGAGAGCGACCTCGCCCGGCGCGGCGCCGCTCCCGCCGGTCACCTCCCCGCCGTACGGTCCGGTCACGGCGAGCTCCGTGACGGAAGGGCGGCGGCGCGACCCTCGAGCAGCCAGCGCATCCCCTCGCGCAGCGCCGCGCGCAGGTCCTCCTCGTGCCCCGAGAAGTGATGGGTGGCGCGCGGGACGACGATCAGCTTCTTCGGCTCGGCCGCGGCGCCCGCCAGCTTCGGGGCGGCCGACCAGCCGTCCTTCTCGCCGTGGATGAACAGGGTCGGGATGCCGGCCGCGCTCCGGAGCGCCTCGGCGACGGGGAAGGAATGCTCCTTGTAGCTGAAGCCGAGCATCTCCGTGACGCGGTACTCGAGGCTTCCGTTCTCGTCGGGACCGATCATCACCAGCCCGCGGATCCGGCCGCCCCAGCCGCCGGCGCCGCCGATCCAGGGGGCGAGGTCGGCTCCGAAGGAGTAACCGACCAGGATCAGCGGCGCGTCCGCCGGCCGACCGGCCGCCCTCTGGAGCGAGACGCCGAAGGATCGCATGTCGGCCGCCAGCAGCCCCCGATCGTCCTGTGGCTCGCCGAAGTAGGCCTTGGCGTCGACGCCTCCTACCCAGAACCCGTCGGCGGACAGGAAGCCGGACAGGAGGAGGTCGAAGCTCTTCCACCCCCCCTCGCCCGACACCAGGAGCACCACGGGCTTCGGGTCGGGGCGCCTCGGATCGGACGGCCCGGGTTCGCCCGCCGCGGATCCCGCGGCCGCTTCGGATGGGGTGGCGCCGTAGACGACCAGGTCGAACTCCCCCCGGCTGGTCGTCACCTTCACCTTCGCGGGCCCGGAAGGTGCGCCCGCGGCCTGGGGGGCGGACAGGGAGGGGGCCGCCGCCAGGACCATAGCCAGCATCAGACGACCCGGCAAACTCGAACATACCGCGCGAAGCATCGTCGGGTGCGTCATTCTACCCCACGCCACCCTTTCGTCCGCGCCGCCCTGGACCGCCGCCAGCGGGAGACGAGATGGGCGAGGGCGAGAAGCGCGGCGGAGACGACGAGCGCTCCCAACAGCCATCGCTCCACGTGCCGCACGCGGCCGATCAGGGCGGCGGCGCTGTCGCTCGCGGCGAAGCCGAGCGCTCCGAGGAGCGTCGCCCAGAGGACGCAACCGGGAAGATCGACGCTGACGAAACGCCAGAAGGGGAGACCCCGGACCCCCCAGAACAACATGGTCGCGATGCGCGTGCCGTAGACGAACCGGGCCACCGCGATCTGCCAGACGCCGAGACGGTCGACGAAGCGCTCGATCGCCGGGCCGGCCTGCCGGTAGAGCCGGCTGGATCGGATCGAGCGCGCCCGGGCCCGGCCGACCGCGTAGCAGGCGACGTCGCCCGCGAATCCTCCCAGCGCTCCCAGGCCGACCGCCGCGAGGAAGTCGAGGAGCCCGAGGTGCGCCGTCACTCCGGCCAGGATCATGGTCACGTCCCCTTCGGTCGCGGCGCCGAAGAAGACCGCCAGGAGGCCGTAGCGGAGCAGGAGTTCCTTCATCGTCACGACAGGGCGAGGACGCCCCAGGCCAGAGCGAGCGTGCCCAGGGTCAACGGGATCCCGGCGCGCAGGTACTCGGAGAAGCCGACTTCGATGCCGTCGCGCCGCGCCGTCTCGAAGACGATCACGTTGGCCACCGAGCCGATGATCGTCAGGTTCCCCGCCAGGGTCGAGAACCCCGCGAGGCCGCACCAGAGGCGTCCCGAAACGCCGGCCGGCAGCCCCTTCATGACCGGGATGAAGAGCATCACGGCCGGCACGTTGCTGACCGTCTGGGAGAGCAGGGTCACCGCAGCCCCCAGCCGCGCCAGGGCCGGCCCGTCTCCCGCGGCGAGGTGGCCGGACACCCTGGAGACCAGGAGGTCGGCCAGGCCGGCCCCCTCGACGCCTCGCATGACGACGAACAGGCCGCCGAAGAGCAGGAGCAGGCTCCAGTCAACCCGCTGCAGCGCCCGCCGCGGCCGGGTGGCGCCGGCGAGGATGACTGCCGCGCCGGCGGTCATCGCCGCGGCCGCCGGCCGCGCCCCGAGCGCCAGCCCGACGACCATGCCGCACCCCGCCAGGAGGCTCGCCGCCAGCATGAAGCCCTGCACCGCCCGTGGCTCACGGGGAGGGGGAACGCGGAGCGGGGCCGCGGTGATCCGCCGGCGATAGAGGAAGGCGAGGAGGATCGCGTCCCACAGCAGTCCAAAGAGCGCCACAGGCCACAGCCTCCGCGCGAACGGCACGAGCCCGAGGCCGGAGCGCACGGCGATCAGCGCGTTCTGCGGATTGCCGAGGATGGTGGCGGCGCTGCCGATGTTGGCGGCGGTGGCCAGGGCGATCAGGTACGGCACGGGCTCGAGATGGAGACGCCGCGTCACCCGGACGATGACCGGCGTCAGCATCAGGCAGACGGTGTCGTTCATGAACAGCGCCGAGAGCAGTCCGGAGGAGGCCACGACCAGGAGGAGGAGCCCGCGGGCGCTGCCGGCGTAGCCGACGATGCGTCGCTCGATCACCTCGAAGAAACCGGAGAGCTCCAGGTAGGCCAGCACGATCATCATGCCGAGCAGGAACAGGATCGTGTCAAGGTCGATCGCCTGGCGGGCCGCCTCGAAGTCGATGACCCCGAAGCCGACCATGGCGACGGCCCCGAGCAGGGCGCCGGCGGGGCGGCCGAGGTGGAGCCTCGGGACCCGCTGCAGGCCGAGGACGAGGTAGGTCAGGGCGAAGATGACGGCCGCCAGCGCCAACGCGCGCCCTCCCGAGGCGCGGCGAAGTATACCGCACCCCGCGGAGGCTCACGGGAAGAGGCGGATCTGCTCGCCCTTGCCGGGAGGCACCCGGAACAGCGTGACGTCGAGCGGATCGGGGTCGCGGCTCAGGCCGAGGCGATCGCAGGCGATCTCGAACCGCCGCTTCAGAAGATCGGCCTGCGGCCCTGTCCCCCGCATCCGGGCGCCGAACCGGGCGTCGTACAGCCTCCCGCCGCGCGTGTCGCGCACCAGGCCTAGGACGCGCGCCGCCTTCAGGGGGTAATGCGCCTGGAGCCACTCGCCGAAGAGATCCTTGATCTCGAGGGGGAGACGCAGGAGGACGTAGCCGGCGGAGCGGGCGCCGGCGGCGGCACAGGCGGCGAGGATCCTCTCCAGCTCGTGATCGTTGAGCCCGAGGATCATCGGGGAGCTCAGGACGCCGACCGGCACGCCCGCCTCGCCCAGGGCCCGCATCGCCGCGATCCTCCGCTCGGGCGCGGGCGCCCGCGGCTCCATGCGCCGGGCCAGCGTCCGGTCGAGGGTCGTCACCGAGATCAGGACGGCCGCCAGCCGGCGCTGCGCCAGGGGCCCGAGGAGGTCGAGGTCGCGCAGCACGAGATCGGACTTGGTGACGATCGTCACCGGGTGGAGGTGCTCCGCCAGCACCTCGAGCAGGCCGCGCGTGATCCGCAGGCGGCGCTCGACCGGCTGGTAGGGATCGGTGTTCGCCCCGAGCGCGATCGTCTCGCAGCGGTAGCCCGGGTGGCGCAGCGCCTCCTTCAAGAGACGCGGCCCCTCGGGCTTGGAGACGATCCGGGTCTCGAAGTCGAGGCCGGGAGACAGGCCTAGGTAGGCGTGCGTCGGGCGGGCGAAGCAGTAGACGCAGCCGTGCTCGCACCCCTTGTAGGGGTTGATCGAGACGTCGAACGGCACGTCCGGGGAGTCGTTCCGGGTGAGGATCGAGCGGCTCGCCTCGGGCGTCACCGTGGTCCGCAGCGGCGCCGGCTCCTCCGCATCGAGCGCGGCGTCCTCGCCCGCCGGCAGAGGGTCGACGCGGCGCGGCTCGTAGCGGCCGGCGGGATTGCTCGCGGCCCCGCGCCCCTTCCGGAAGGGTTTGTCCTGGTCCATGAACGGATCCTTCGGGGGGATGCGACATTGTAGATCATTCCGGCCTTCTAGGTGTCGCGGTAGGGACGCCAGTGGCCCGGCGCCTCCCGCACAGATCCGGACGTGCGGGATGACCGCATCGGGCTCCCACCTTGGGTGACAACGCCCAAACGCACGAGCTCATGCTCGACGGTGTCTACGAGCGCTACGGCGAGCCGGGCATGCGCTTCCGAGCGTGGCCCCTTCCGGACGATGACGAGGTGCGGCGCGTCGTCGAGCGCCTCGCCCGGCGCGGCGACCGCATCGACCCCGAGGATCTGTCGGCCCCCGCGACACCCCGCTGCGCCGCCGCCGTGGGGTTCACGCTGCACGCCGACGTCGCCGTCTCCGCCCGCGATCGCCGCCGCCTCGAGCGCCTCTGCCGCTATGTCGCGCGACCGCCCGTGGCGCCCGATCGCCTGGAGCGCCTGCCCGATGGCCGGCTTCTCTACCACCTGCGCCATCGCCGCGGTGGACGTGCTGGAATGTCCCGACTGCGGCGGGCGGATGCGACTCCTCGCCGCGATCCATCCGCCATAGGCTGCCGCGCCGGGTGATCGTCGCAGTCGCCCGCCGCCTTGCGCCCTCTCGCCACCCGCCACTCGCACGCCAGCACAGCTTGAATCCACCCCCAACCCCGTCCCCCGCCCGCTTCCCCCACCCAATCTCGAACCCGAGGTTGACGGAATAGCCCTTACCGGATCTAAAATCTCAGCTTCAACTTCCTATGCGCTGCGCCCGGCACCATCGGGCTCGGCACACGTAGAGCGGGTTCAGGCAGGCAACTCGTCCAGGAAAATCTCGAGCGGAAGAGCCTCGATCTCACCCAACTTCTGGCGGCGGGAGCCCAAGAAGACGACGATGCGACGTTTCAGGCGCCGCACGCGGTCGGCGAGAGCATGGAATCCTCGCAGATCGCGCGAGTCAACGGTCCGTGATGCCTTGACCTCGATCCCCCAGGCCTCCCGGCCTGCCTCCAGGACGTAGTCCACTTCGGCTCCATGCCGCGTCCGGAAGTGGTAAAGGCGGGCCCCCGGCCAGAGTCCGGAGGTCCGGCGCGCCAGCTCGAGGCCCACGAGGTGGTCGAGAAGGAGTCCCCGCTCGTCGTCGAGAGGGCGATCAAGGGGGCGCCTCAGAATCGCGTTGCGGACGCCGATGTCGAACAGCAGCAACTTCGGGTGGACCACCAGGCTGGCGCGGTCGGAGCCTGACCAGGCCGGAATCCGGAACAGGACGAGGGTGTCCTCCAGGACTTCGAGATAGCGGCGCGCGGTCTCGTAGCCGATGGCGGCCTCGCGCGAGAGCGCATGCAGGTTGAGGATGCGGCCGGAGGACGCGGCCACCAGATCGAGCAACCGCGCGTAGCCGCCGATGTCGCGCACCAGAGCCTCGGCCTGCACCTCCTCGCGCAGGTAGGCGTCGACGTAGGATCGTAACACCTGCTCCCGGAGGTGCGGGTCCTGTTCCGCGTAAATCCCGGGCAGGGTTCCATGGGCCAGCGCCCGTTCGAGACGGAAGTCGCCGCCCAGCTCCCTGGCAAGCAGGGGATGAAGGTGCTCGATGACGACCCGACCGGGCAGGAGGTTGGCCTGCCCGCGGCGCAGCTTGCGAGCGCTCGATCCGGAGAGCAGGAACCGGTAGCGGCGTGGGTGCGCGTCGAGAACCGACTGCACCGCATCGAGCAAAGGAGGTACGCGCTGGACCTCATCGATCATCACACAGCGGATCCGGGGAGAGGCCGCCTCCAACTCGCGCTCGAATCGCTCCGGCTGCCCGACGTACTCGCGGAAGGTTGACGGGCTGGCGAGGTTGATCGTCAGGTCAGGTTCCAGAGCGTGGAGCAGGGTGGACTTGCCGACCTGCCGCGGCCCCAGCAGGAGGACGCTGCGCGTGTGGGCCCGAATCCGGGCCGAGAGGACCCTTTCGTACATGCGGGTATTATAGCCGCATATTTACCCGCGAACAAGAAATCCCTGTCGGCGGCGGATCCTGTCACTACCGAAGATTCCGCCCGGCGTGAAGATCGCGAACCAGGCCGACTGCGACGTGTTCATGGGGGCCCAGATCTCCATCGAGAGGAGCCTGCGTGCTGACTACAGCGGGCAGGCGAGGCGGGCTGGCGACGGACTTGCTCCTCGCGACGAAGACCGGAACCTTGTGAGGCGCAGGAGGTCAGGCGGCGCGCGTGCAGCGGTGATGCAGGCCGCCGACTTTGGGAAACGCCACGATGGGACCCTGTGAGGGCGGCTCCATGTCCCGCGGGATCGGCGCATTTCTTTCCAGGGAGAGGTGGGGCCGCCACTGGTTGTAGTAGCCGACGTACTCGAGAATCCGCCGGAGATGGTTCTCGCCCGCTACCTGAACACCTCGATCAACGCGCACATGGGGTTGCCCAACTCGAGCGTCTACGGGGCCTCCAAGGCCGCGGTCGTCAACCTCGCGAAGACGCTGTCCGCCGACTTGCTCCAGCGGGGCGTGCGCGTGAACGTTGTCAGTCCGGGGCCGGTCGCGACCCCCATCCTCGACCGGATGGACCTGCCGGAAGAGCAGACGCGGCAGATGAAGTAGTGGATCACCCAGCAGGTCCCGCTCAAGCGGTTCGGCCGGCCGGACGAGATCGCCGCCGCCGTCCTGTACCTGTCTTCCGGCGAGTCCGACTTCGTGCTGGGGACCGAGCTGGTGGTCGACGGCGGCATGATCCAGCTTTGATCAGCTTCCCGCCGGCGGGCGTTCCTGGCGACGGGAGACGTGGATCGTCTTCTCCACCGAGGCGTGGACGGTCCCGTCGGCGCTCGTCAAGTCCACCTGGAAGACCGTGTCGACCTTGGTCGCCGCTCCGGCGAGCTCGGCCCGGATCGCCTCGAGCTGGGTGCGCGTCAGAGTGAACCGGGCGTAGAGAGTCGACCGTCCAGGACGCCGAAAGCGAATCGTCGCCGCCTTGTCCCAGACGACGTAGTCCGGCCCCAGAAGCTTGATCAGCATGATCATGTAGATCGGGTCGACCGCGCCGTAAAGACTGCCGCCGAAAATCGTCCCGACGTAATTCCGGGTCCGCCACGACAGCGGCAGGCGGACCCGGACATCGAGCCAGTCCGGCGAGATGTACGTGATCCGCGCCCCGGTGCCCCGGTAGGCCGGGAACAGGTTGAAGTGCCAGCGCATCAGGCGGGATTGCCAGCTTTCGGGCAGGCTGCCGGCCGGCCGTTTCATGCCCGCGGCCCTAGACGCGCTCGAGGCAGGCGGCGGTCGACATGCCGCCCGCCGCGCAGACGCCGACGATCGCGCGACCTGCCTGGGACGGGCGGAGGAGTCCGGCGGCCTGCAGTCCCCAGATCCCCGCGGTCAGGAACACGCGCCGCGCGTACTTCATCGGGCTCACTTCTTCGTGTAGGTGATCTCCATCATCTTCATTTCCTTGCCGTCCTTGCCCGGGGCGTACATCTCGAAGACCTCGGTCGTCGGGCTCGTCCAGCGCGTCGTCATCCTGGCCTTGACCGGGGCCTTCTTGACCGGGTCGTTCCAATGACCGGTGAAGGCGCAGGTCTTCCCCTGCGCGTCGCAGGTCCCTTCGCTCACCATCAGGCCGGTCGACATGCTGTCGTTCCAGGTGGACCAGTACTTGCCCGTCACGTTGTCGTAGCCCATCATGCCGTGGCCGGTGAAGGGGCTGCCCATCATCGACGAGCTGAGCTCCTCGACCAGCACGCGCCCGTCGAGCGCCATGGAGCGCGTCGCCGTCCCGGTGTCCTCCATCGGCGGGGAGCCCGCTTCGTGCCAGCTCTTGATCTTGAGATCGTAGGTCCCCGCGGTGGACGCCAGCGCCTGGTGCGGTGCGCCCGGCGTGCCGGCCTTCATGTACGCCTCCATCTCGGCCTTCTGCTCGGGAGTCATCTGCGGCGGCTGCTTCTCCGTCTGCGCCACTGTTGGCGTGACGAGAAGGGCGATTGCGATCGCGGCGGACATCCATCCTGCGACCTTGCGCATGTCGGCTCCTCCATAAGGGGAGCGCAAGTATACCGCGGGCGACGCCCTTCCATTTCTTGTTGCGGCCTCGTCCGCCTCGCGATAGGTTCCATCCACCGGCCAACTGATCGTGCGGAGGAGGACGTGTATCCGCCCTGTCCTCCTCCTCCACAGTGACGGCCGGTCGTCCCGGGCCGGACCGGATCGAGACCCCGCGGCGGCTCAAGGTGGCGTCAATGTCCGGCGTGAAGCTCGCCTGCGTGAACGCGGGCGCCGCCACGGTCTGCCCGCCCGCGGCAAACGCCGGGTCACGAACACCGCTCGCAGAATTGTGCGGACGCCTCTCGGGTTCGTCGCGGAAAAAAACCTGCGAAAAAAAACGTTGACGACTCGACGAGGTCGCAGTATCAATGCCACGAACTCACCCGGCAGCCGTTCGTCAGTCCTCAGGAGGTCGCGAGCATGAGGATGCCGTCTCGGCGTGCAGCAGCACTTTCGGGGGCCGCGTTACTCCTTCTCGGGGCGGGCAGCGCGGGCATGGCGCGCACGTTCAACGCGCGCGAGTCCGGCCGAGCGTCTCTCCCGTTCCTTCGTGCCGTCGTTCACGCACGTACCGTCCTCATGGACGCGTTCACTCCCGCGGCCTCCGTCTGCGGCGACGGCGTCTGCGACGCGGGCGAGGACGCCGCGTCTTGTCCCGAGGACTGCCTTCCGGTCTGCGGGAACGGAGTGCTCGAGCCGGGAGAGCAGTGCGACGACGGCAACACGACCGGCGGCGACGGTTGCTCCGCCACTTGCAAGATCGAAAGCTTCTGCGGCGACGGGCTGTGCCAGCGGGGCGAGGATGCTCTCAGTTGCCCGGAGGACTGCCTTCCGGTGTGCGGCAACGGAGTGCTCGAGCCGGGAGAGCAGTGCGACGACGGCAACACGACGAAGGGGGACGGCTGCTCGGCCACCTGCCAGGTCGAGTCATTTTGCGGCAACGGCCTGTGCGAGACCGGCGAGGACCCCCTGACCTGCCCGCAGGATTGTCCCGGTGTGTGCGGCAACGGGGTGCTGGAGCCGGGCGAGCAGTGCGACGACGCCAACACCAAGAACGGCGACGGCTGCTCGGCCACCTGCCAGGTCGAATCGTTCTGCGGCAACGGCCTGTGCGAATCCGGCGAGAACGCCCTCAACTGTCCCCAGGACTGTCCCGCGGTGTGCGGTGACGGCGTGCTCGAGGCGGGCGAACAGTGTGACGACGGCAACACCGCGAACGGCGACGGCTGCTCCGCCGGCTGCGCGCTCGAGGTCCTGTGCGGCAACGGAGTCTGCGACGCGAGTGAAGATCCCCTGTCCTGTCCGCAGGATTGCGCGGCGGTGTGCGGCAACGGGACGCTGGAGCCGGGCGAGCAGTGCGACGACGGCAACACGACGAGCGGCGGCAACGGCCTGTGCGAGCACGGCGAGGATCCGCTGATTTGTCCGGAGGACTGTCGCGCGGTGTGCGGCAACGGCGCGGTCGAACCGGGCGAGCAGTGCGACGACGGCAACACGACGAGCGGCGACGGCTGCTCGGCGACCTGCCAGGTCGAGCAGTCCTGCGGCAACGGTGTGTGCGGGCCCGGCGAGAATCCGCTGACCTGCCCGGAGGATTGCCGCGCGGTGTGCGGCAACGGGGCGCTGGAGCCGGGGGAGCAGTGCGACGACGGCAACACGGCCAACGGGGACGGCTGCTCGGCCACCTGCCAGGTCGAGCAGTTCTGCGGCGACGGTGTGTGCGAGCCCGGTGAGAATCCGCTGATCTGCCCGGAGGATTGCCGCGCGGTGTGCGGCAACGGGGCGCTGGAGCCGGGGGAGCAGTGCGACGACGGCAACACGGCC
>WNGH01005236.1_pt1 | contig 17576 bp, 17 predicted proteins | sample 5400631 | NCBI WGS metagenome assembly WNGH01 (sample SAMN13153373, study PRJNA577476) | soil metagenome | isolation source: 115 cm soil or saprolite under Garry oak tree replicate 1 | place: USA:California | collected 2016-06-15
TCTCAGAACGTGTACCGGGCGCCGAGCTGCAGCCGCCAGCGACTGGCCTCGATCACGATCTGCTTGCGATTCACCGGAAGAACGTTGTAGATGCCGCGGCCGCGCGGGGAATCGTAGCCGACCAGCTCGAGCAGCCTCACGACGTGGTAGTTATCGAAGTAATCGGTCGACTGCCGGACCAGTCCCCAGTCTCCGTTCAGAAAGTTCAACACGTTGAAGAGATCGGCCGTGACCTCGAGCGACTGGCCGTGGGCGATCGACAGGGCCTTCGAGACTCGGGCAGTGGTGGTGTTGATCCACGGGTTGCGGCAGCTGTTTCGCCTCGTGAGGCGGCCGCGCTGCTCGCGCAGGCAGGGCTCGCCCTGAATGAACCGATCGAGCGCGGCGTAGTCGCCCGGCGTTGCGAGCGTGATGTCGCTGGCATTCCGGGGCACGTAGACGACGTCGTTGGGCAGCCTGTCAAAAAAGAGCTCGTACCCAGCGACACGATTGTCCAGGCCGTCGGCGTTCGCGTCCCCCGCCACGACGTAGGTGAATGGGGCGCCAGAGCGACCGCTGTAGATGAGGGAGAACCGGAACTTGAGCGGCAGATCCACTGCGCCCAAAATCGTCACCTTGTGGGGCACACTCCACAGGGAGGTGGTGAGCCGCCGGTCCTCGAGTGTCCCGTCGATCGGGTTGAAGCCCAGGTCCCAGACCTGGTACTCCTCCGTCGCCGATAGCCGGTCGCGGGCATCCGTATACGTGTAAGCAGCGTTGAGCTCGATTCCCCCCCGGAACCGCCGCTGCAGCTGTGTAGTGAGCGACAGCGCCCGGTCGCCGCCGGCGTTCGTGATCTCGACCACCGAGCCGAAGTTCTGGCTCCGGCGCGCCGGCGCCGGCTCGCCCGTCGACGGATCGATCGTTCCGTACAGCGCTCGGCCGCCTTCCCCGCTCGCCACGCCCGCCGGGGGCGGCAGATTCAGGTCCCGCAGATAGAACTGGTCCACCCCGTGCGTGTACAGGACGTCCACCGTGCCGACCACCCCGGCCGGCAGCCTCCGGTCCACGCCGAGCGCGATCTTCAAGTTGCGGGGGAAGCGGAAGGCGGGGTCGAAGGCCATGATCTTGGTTGGCGGCACGGCTCCGGCGCCGCACGTGGTGGGCTGGTTGTCGTTGTCGATGGTGAACGCCGGGACCGCCGCTCCGCTGCAGTCGAGCGTCACCTCCTCGAGCCCCGTATGGACGTACACGCCATTGAACCATTTGTACGCCGGACGACCCGCGAACAGGCCGATACCGCCCCGGAGCGAGCCGTCGCCCCGCCCGGTAAAGTCGTAATTGAAGCCCACCCGGGGCGACCACAGCAAGTTCCCGCTCGGCGTCGTGGACGTGTTGATCCCCAGGTCGGCGAGCAGGGTCGGGTTCAGCCGCGGTGGCGTGGGCAGGAAAGGCGCGTCGAACCGCAGGCCAGCGGTCACCGTCAGCCGCGGCATGGGGGTCCATTGGTCTTGTACGTAGAAGCCCACCTGGTTCACCCGCAGGTCTGACACTGGTCCGCTGCCGACGGTCGGGCCGCGCTGAATCGCCCTGAAGCGGGCCGGCACGCCTTGTTCGAGGGAGTCGAGGCTGTTGAAGGTCCACAGCGTCATGAACTGATTGTCGGACCCCCGGGCGCCGGGCAGGGATATGATTTCATCATGAGTGCCGACAGTCACGCGGTGCGCACCCAGGTTTCGCGTGAGGTTCTCGGTCACCTCGAAGAGGTCCTGGTTCTGGAACGAGCCGCCGCAGCCCGCTTGGGTACCGGCTCGGAGAACTGTTGTGTTCAGACGCACCTGCACCCGCGCAAACCGGCTGGCTGGCTCGCAGGTGTCGTGCTGGCGCAGGTAGGCTAGGGTCACGTCGTTCGTGAAGGCGCCGCCGAGCAGCGCCGTCCAGCTCAGGCGCGTGGCGTTGGTCGTGCTCGGTTCTCGGAATCCTAGAGAAGAAAGGAGCACTCGAAAGTATGGGTCGATTTCCAAGCCGACCTCATCCGACGCGAAGACGTAATTGTGCGACAACTCCAGGCGGCTGTTGATGCCGAGCTGCGCGGTCAGCTTGGCGAACGCGTTCCGGGCCGGATTGTGAAGCGGGTGGCGCACGAACGTCCCCGCGTCCACGCCGTAGGTGTTCCGCAGGATGTCCTGAAACCGCTTGACGCTGGCGTACCGGAAGCCCGTGCCCACTGAGTCCGCGCCCCCCACGGTGTCGGTGCCGATCACCGGGCCCACGTTGGGAAGCAGACTGCGCCGCAGGTCGGCATTCACGAACCAGGCCAGCCGGTTCTGCACCAGCGGCCCGCCGACGGCGACGCCGATCTCTTCATTGGTGAACCCCTCACCGCGGCTCCCCGTCGTGTCCTTGCCGCTCAATGCTTCGCTCTGCAAGTAGCTGACGACGGACCCCTCGAGCCGGTTGGAGCCCGACTTGGTGACCGCGTTGATGAGGCCGGCCGCGAAGTTCCCGTAGCGCACGTCGAACGGCGCTGTGACGACCTGCAACTCCCGCACGGCCTCCACCGACAGGCTGTGCGCCCCCCCGATCGACCCCACGGTGCCGATCACTGGGGAGAAGCCACTGCCGCCACTGCCGAAGAGTTCGTTGTTGGTGGCGCCGTCCACCTGGAAACTGTTCAGACGATCCGGCTGTCCCGCGATCGACAGCCCGCCGCCCGGGCTCTCCACCACCTGGGGGGAGAGCAAGGCCAGCTGGGAGAAGTCCCGCCCCTTGACCGGCAGGCGAGCGATGGTCGACTCGGCAAGGATCTGGGCGGGGCCCGTCCGGCCGGCGTTAATGAGCGGATCGACTCCCGCCGTGACGGTGATGGCCTCGAGCTCGATGGCGGTGGCCTGGAGCGTGAAGTCGGCAGTGAACCGCTGACCGAGGGATAGGACCACGCTATCCCGGCGGGCGGGCATGTAACCGATGGCACGGACGTCGATGCGATACGGACCGCCGACCGAAAGGTTGTCCAAGTAGTAGCGGCCCGAAGCGAAGCTGACCGCTTGCCACCGCTCGCCGTTCGACGTGTTGGTGATGAGGACGACGGCGGCAGCGATCGGCGCGCTGTCCGGTCCGGTGACGCTGCCCCAGATGGCGGCGCCCGTCACCGCTTGACCATGAAGCGGAACAGCGGCAAGGCCGAGGCCGATGGCTGTGAGTCCGACGTGCCTCATGGGGTCACCTCTGAGGATTCGCGCCCAGCCGGCGCAAAGCCGTGCGCGCTTCGGTGACGTAGACCTGCAGCGGCGGGTCGCCGTGAGCCCAGGACGCCGCGACGAGCCGGTAGGCGGCCTCGGCCTTCTCCTGCTTACCGAGACGCTCGGCGACCCGCCCGCGGTAGAGCGCCAGCGCCACATCGAAGACGGGGTGCGGGACCGTGATAGCGTCGTAGTCGAGCAGCCGCTCTGCCTCCTGGTCCCGGCCCCGCGCCGAGAGGAGGGGAGCGTAGGCGTAGATGTCGGCAAAAAGGTCGGAGTAGGAGCAGCCGACGCAAACCGAGTCGATCGCCCGGGCAAATCGCCGCATCGCCTCGCCGGTGTCCGCTTTAGCCAGGGCGAGATAGGCGCGGGCTCGCGCGGCCGCATAGGCGAGCGTACGGAGGCGGGGGGGTGGAGGACCAGAGCGTGCGATCGAATCAATCCGATGTAGCGCGGCGCTAAGCGCGGCCGTGTCGCGACGCACTCCCCACCAGACCAGACCAGCGGCGGTCGGGGAGCCCGGCCGGGCGAACCGCACGGCGGCCGATTCCGGCGGCATGCCACCGAAGAGGGCGAGCTGAGCCGCGAAAACGTCCCACATGCTCCAAGTCCTGAAGGCTTCCTCTAGATGGCCACGGCGCGCGAGCGCGAAAGCAACCTCAACAGTCCGGTCGTGCAGCTCCTCCGAGTCGGCGGGAGCGACACGGCGAGCGAGGAGCGCCCGCGCGATCCGCACCGCGGTCTCGGCCGAATCGGGCCAGTCCGCCAATGCCGCCCCGGCCGTGCCGAGGGCTTCGGCCGACGCCGTGTCCACCCAGCGGTCGAGCAGGCGGAGGCCAGCATGGGGATTCGCGAGCATCTGTTCGGCGAAGCGCAGCCCGTCTCCGGCGAAGCCCAGCCCGTTCCCCCCACTAAACCCAGCAGCCCCGGCCGCCGCGAGGTGCCGCCGGGCGGCTCCGACATTCTCGAGCCGGAGCGCAATCTTCACGGCTGCTCCCCAGTCGTGGGCCGGGCCAAAAGACGAATCAAGCTGGATCGAGCGGTCGATCGCCTCCAAGGTCTGGTCGATCGTCATGCCAAGCGGCGGCCAGTAGATCCGCGCCCGGCCAAGCAGGTACCAGGCCTCCGGATCCGTGGGGTACCGCCGGGTCGCCTCCTCGAGGGTCGCGTAGAGTCGGGCTTGGCGCACCGCAAAGTCGGGATCGCCTTGGTCTAGCGACCAGAACAGGGAATCGGCCGTGACGAGAAGGGTGTCCCGGGGGGCCAATCCGTGGTTGAGGGCCCCGGCGCGCAAGGCGTAGAGCACGACCAGCGAGTCGCCCGTGCCGGGGGTCATGAACAAGCGGGTGCCAGCCATACGCCGCCAGGCTAGGGCAAACGAGCTGTCCAGCGACACCGCCCGCTCGTAGTAGACCATCGCCGAATCGATCTTCCAGCGCCGGTAGTACTGCTCCCCGGTGAGGTAGGCCTTGAGTGCGGGTACCGAGGAGGAGCCGAGCCCCGCCAAGCGCACCGCGGCAATCGCCCGGGTTCGCCCCAGCTCGCGGATGATTCGCATCGCGAGCGAGTCCGCCGCCCGGTCCAAGCGTGAGCCGAGATCGCGCACTTCGATGTCGGTGGCCGCGCTGGTCGTGACGTCGAGTAGCGTGGCCGTGAGTCGCACCGAGTCGCCCCCGGCGCCCACGACGCGGCCGTACACCGCGAGCCGGGCCCCCGTGCTCCGGCCCAGCGCCGCCGCTGAAACCGGATCGGCCCGCCCAGACCAAGCGCGCACCACCGTACTGGGCGGCACCGTCCGCAACGGCCCGGCGCCATCGAGGCTAGCCGAGAGCAGGTCCACTATCGCCTCACGCCACAGCTGTTGCGCCTGGTCGAGCACGTCGAATGGCGCCACTGCCACGAGGTTCGGATCGAGTGCGGGACGCGCCTTGGACCGTGACAACAGCGCGGCTCCCAGGACCGCCGCGGTCCCGAGCGCGCCCGCCCCGGCGACCAGCGCTACGGCGCGACGCCGCGCGCGCCGGCGCGGCCGCTGCGTGGTGGCCCCGCGGGCCAGTGCCTCGGCGAACTGCGCCGCCGTGGGGAACCGGTCGGCGGGCACCTTTTCGAGCGCTCGCTCGATCTCCGCCTCGAGCCATTCGGGGATCGTTCGCCGTACGGTCCGGAGGGGTGGCACGGGATCGCGGGAATGCCGTGCCAGGATCGCCTGAGCGCTGGGCCCGGTGAATGGCGGCTCCCCGGCGAGCATCTCGTACAGCACACACCCCAGCGCGTAGATGTCGGCTCGGCCGTCGAGCCGGGCTTCGGCGCTTCCCTGCTCGGGGCTCATGTAGGCCGGCGTCCCGATCGCAATTCCCGTCTCGGTGAGTTTCTCCCCGCTCGCCGAGGTGATTGCTCGTGCGATCCCGAAGTCGGCGACGAGCGCGTGCCCGCCCGTGAGCAGAATGTTCTCGGGCTTGATGTCGCGGTGCACCACGTCATGGCTGTGCGCATAGCTCAGCGCGTCGGCGACTTCGCGGGCGATCCGCAGCGCCTCGTCCACCGGAAGCTGGCCCTCCCGCTCCAGACGGTCGCGTAACGACTCCCCCTCAACGTAGGGCATGACGTAGTAGAGGAGGTTGTTGACGGCTCCCGAGTCGTAGAGCGGAAGGATGTTCTGGTGCTGCAGGGTGGCGGCGACGCGGATCTCGCGGAGGAAGCGCTGGTCGCCCACGGCGGCCGCGAGTTCGGGACGCAGAATCTTCAGGGCGACTAGGCGATCGTACCTTACGTCCCGGGCGAGCAAGACGAAGGCCATCCCGCCGCGTCCGATTTCCCGCTCGATCGTGTAACGTTCCGCCAGGGCGTGTCGGAGGTCCTCTAGGAAGTCGCTCACAGGTTCGCCTTAACGACCTGAAAGCTCCATAATACGACGGCGTTCCAAGAGGGGCTATGTGTCCGGCATGACCTCCTTGCGCCTCGATACGTGGCTGTGGGCCGCGCGCTTCTTCAAGACGCGGGCCCTGGCGGCGCAAGCCGTCGACGGCGGCAAGGTCGAGCTGAACGGCGCCCGCGCCAAGCGGGCGAAACCGGTGCAACCGGGTGACCGGCTGCGCGTGCGCCGGGGGCCGTTCGAGTACCACGTTACGGTACGCGGGCTCTCGGCGCGCCGCGGCCCGGCGGCCGTCGCGGCCGTGCTGTACGAAGAGGATGCCGAGCGTAAGCAGGCGCGCCAGCGCCTCGCCGACCAGCTGCGTATCGCCCCGTCGCTCCGCTACGAGGGGAAGGGCCGGCCCACGAAGCGGGAGCGGCGCGACATCGAGCGACTGAAGGACAAAGGCTAGCCGTCAGCCATCAGCCTTCGGCTAGGCGATAAGACCTGCCTGACGGCCGATGGCTGACAGCGCCTTACCGCCTCCGCAGCTTCGACAAGAGCCTCAGGATCTCGAGATACAGCCACACGAGCGTCACCATCAGCGTGAACGCGGCGTACCACTCGGCCACCTTGGGGGCGCCTGCCTCGACGCCGCCCTCGATGAAGTCGAAATCGATGATGAGGTTGAGCGCCGCCACGGTCACCACGAAGAGGCTGAACAGGATGCCGATGGTGGAGGCCTCGTGGATCAGCGGCAGCCGGCCGGCCGGGCTCAGTTGAGCCCGAGGCCGATGGCGACGGCGATCGCGACCATGCCGAGCGCGGCGAGCCTGAGGTACACAGGTGCCGCGAACCGGATCCATTCCTCGTAGCGCACCCCGGCCGTGGCCAGGATCGCCATCAGGGCGCCGTTCGTCGGCGTGAGGAGCTCGCACAGCCCCGCCCCGTACTGGTAGGCCAGCACCGTGACCTGCCGCGACAGGCCGAGCAGGTCCGAGAGCGGGACCAGGATCGGGAGGGTGAGCACGGCGTGACCGCTCGGGCTCGGCACGGGCACGTGGACGGCCGTGTGCACGACCATCATGGCGAGCGCCGAGAGCGCGAGCGGCAGCCCGGCGATGGGCGTGAACAGCCCGTGCACGACCGTGTCCACGATCCGCCCGTCGTCGAGCACGACGTAGATCGCGCGCGCGAAGCCGATCAACAGTCCCGCATACGCCATCGCACGAACGCCGTCCACGAACGCCTGGGCCGTCCCCGCGACGCCGAGGCCGCCCACGAACCCGGCGACGACGCCCATCGCGAAGAACAGGGCGGACATCTCGTCGAACCCCCAGTGGTGGCGCAACACGCCCCACACCAGCACGACGAAGCTGGCGAGCACGAGCAGCAGCACCGTGATCTGGCGAGGACCGAGCGGGTCCGGGCGCTCGTCGGCCCCGGTCCCCGGCTCGGCCCGCGCGCGGCGCGCGTGTCGCATCGTGCCCCAGATCCACGCAGCGACCGCGAGTGCCAGGAACGCCATGCGGAACAGCGACCCCGAGAGCAGCGGGATCTGCGCCAGCTGTTGCGCGATCCCCACCTGGAAGGGATTGATCGGGCTGAAGGCGGCCCCGACCGCCGCGGCCCCGAGACTCATCGCCACGGCGGTCACGGCCGGGTAGCCGAGGCGACGCGTGAGGAGGAGTGCCACCGGCACGAGCGCGATGATCTCCTCCTTCATGTTGTCGAGCGCGCCGCCCAGCGCGAACGCGAGGCACGCCGCCGGGACGACGAGTGTCTCATGTCGCGCGAACCGCCGCACCAGTGCGTCCACCGCCTGGCGCAGGGCGCCGGTGCGGTCCACCACCGTAAACGCGGCCCCGATCAGGAAGACGAAGAAGATCACCGCGCCCGCGTCGGCCATTCCCCGGGGGATGGCGACGAGCGCCTGGAAGGCGCCCACGGGTCGCGGCTCCACGGCGTGGTAGGTGCCGGCGACCACGACCCGGCGTCCGGCCGCGGGGTCGTCGCGCCGCTGGTACTCTCCGGCGGGCAACACCCAGCTCGCGGCGGCGGCGAGTGCGATGCACCCCGTGAGGAGGACGAGGGGGTGGGGGAAGCGCAGCGCCACTTAGGGAACGCGCCCCGCGCGCATGTGCACGGGCCAGCGGGCGAGCCGCCGGGCGGCGGGATCCGCCCAGTGCTCCCGCAGCTTGATGACGAGGTCGTCCACGGGATCGCAGCCGTTCCGCTCGACGTAGCGCCGCGTCCCCGACCAGGTACGGACGTAGCCGGCCAGCTCGTCCAGCGTCAGAGCCTGCTCCATCGTGAATTCGGGGGTCGCGACCTCGGCGAACGGGAATGCGATCGTGCGGTAGCGCTCGTCCGTGATGCGGCGCTCGGGCGGCCAGTAGGGCCCGATGGTGTCCCGGTAGAAGGCTTCCATGACGCGGTCCACGGCGGGATCGATGCGCACGAGCACGTAGCACCACGCGGCCACCATGCCGCCCGGCGCGAGCACGCGGCGCGCTTCCGCGTAGAACGCCGTGCGGTCGAGCCAGTGCAGCGCCTGGGCGACGGTCACGAGATCGACGGATCCCGCCGCGAGGCCGCTCTGCTCGGCGCGGGCCACGCGGTATTCCACGGCCGGATGGGGGATCGCATGGGCGATCTGCGCTTCGCTCGCGTCGCTCGCGATCACGCGGGAGAAATGGCGCGCGAGCCCGATAGCGGCCTGGCCGCTCCCGGTGGCACAGTCCCACGCCACGCCCTGCCGCCGCACCGCGCCCGCGAGGAACGCGAACAGGGCGTCGGGATAGTGCGGCCGGAACGTGGCGTAGGCCCCGGCGGCGTCTGAGAAGTGGTCCTGGAACGTCAGCGCGGCGCGCTCCCCGCCTTGATGGGAATCGAGAGCACCGTCGTGCCCCAGTGGAGGCTCAGCACCGCGCTGTCCCCGTCCACGACGGGGAAGTAAAAGGCGAGCGTCTCCAGGTGGGGGCCGCGCTGCGGCGTCACCGGGATCCGGAGCGCGTCCTTTCCCCGGGGATAGGGCGTGTGGAACACCTCGGCGGCGGTGCTGAGGATGAACGTCCAGGGCCCGCGCTCCATCGGCACGACCCAGACGCTGTACTTCCCGGCGGGCAGGCGCACGCCGCCGAACGACACGTCGGTGCTGAAGGCGATCGTCGTGGCGTCGTCCGCGCCGGGGTCCCATTCCTTGCCGTACGGGACCGTGGGACCGAACAGCTCGCGGCCCCGCGCCACCGGGCGATTGTAGACGATCGTCACGTCGGTGTCCGCGATCCGCTGCGCGACGCTGCCGTGCTGGCTCTTGCGGACGGCCTGGGCCGATGCCCATCCCGTCGCACCGATGGCGAGGCAGCCGATGAGGAATGCGGTCTTCACCGCCACAGCGTGAGCACCAGGCTCATAATCAGCAGCTGGGCGAGCTGGTAGCCCGCGTCAATGACCCACACCGCGATCGGTTTGTCCGAGAACATGTTCCCGGTGAGGCCGAGAGTGGCGGCGAAACCCAGCCACACCATGAAGCCGAGCCAGATTCCCTGGACGACGCCCGTGGCTGTCGTGTACGACACCAGCAGGCCGAGTACATACGCCATTACCAGATAGCACAGGAACGACACCGCGTACGCGCGCACGACCCCGCGCTTCTTCATCTCCTCCACCTTCTCGGGGGTGTAGCCGTGGGCGTGCATCCACTGCTTGGCGAACAACACGGGAGAGTACCACACCGCGCCGAGCGCCATGGTCAGGACGGCGGCAACCAGAACGGCGAGCACGTTGATGTTGGCCGTGGGCATGAGGGCTCCGGGTTCAGGGCGTCTTGTTCGAGCGATCGCTGGAAGGTACGAAGGCCGCCGCGTACGTCCAGCCGCGCAGGCAGCTCCACGCGAACAGCAGCAGGCCGGCGACGTACACCGCGCCGCCGACCAGCTGGTCCTGATCGAGCAGGCCGAGTCGGCCGAGCAGATACGTCCAATCGTGCTCGCCGCCGCCCACGAGCGGCAGCTCCTCGGCGCGCGCGTCCTTGAGGTAGACGGAGATGTTCCAGAGGTTCTGCGCGACCCACCACAGCGCGACGGTCGCCGCGTGGCGGTCGCCGCGGCGCCGGAAATCCCACACGAAGAGCGCCGGGATCAGGAGCTGCATCAGCGTGCCGCCGAGCATCCCGATGAACTCGCCGAACACGCCGAACAGCGGGTGCCCGACCTCGTGGATCGCGACGTCGAGGCTGTCGAGCCAACCGTAGCGTTCGGGGTGCAACGCCAGCACGATCCCGTAGAGTGCAAGGAACGCCGTCAGGGCGAGCCGCAGGCGGCGCTCCACCTGGCTGCCTACTCGAACACCTCCAGCGCCACCTCAACCCGCCCGAACGGCGCGCTCACCTGAACTCCCTGCACGGCGCCCTTCACTTGCCGGAACATCTCGCGCGCGATTGCGACGCCCTCGGCGAGCGCCGCCTCCTTCCCGCGGTCGCTCACCTTCCGCATGCGCGCGAGCACCTCCTCCGGCACGGACACCCCGGGGACCTCGTTCGCGAGGAACTCGGCGTTGCGGAGCGACAGGAGCGGCCAGATCCCCGCCACCACCGGAATCTTGAATTGCTCCACCCGCTCGAGGAACAGCTCCAGCTGCCGCACGTCGAACACCGGCTGGGTGACCGCGAACTCCGCGCCCGCGTCCACCTTCCAGGCGAAGCGCGACAGCTCGCGGTCGAGGTCGAGCGCGCCGGGATTCACGCCCACACCGATCACCCAGCGGGTGGGCGCTCCGATCGAGTTGCTCCCGGGATCGAGCCCGTGGTTGAGGCGGTACACGAGATTCGTCAACCCGATCGAGTCGATGTCGAACACCGCCGTCGCCTCCGGGTAGGGGCCCATCTTCGGCGGGTCGCCCGTGATGATGAGGATGTTCCGGAGCCCCGCGGCGTGCGCGCCGAGAATGTCGGACAGCATGCCGAGCAGGTTGCGGTCGCGGCAGCAGTAATGGATCACCGTCTCGATCCCGACGTCCCGCTGGATCAGGATCGCCGACGGCAGGACGCCCATGCGGCTCTGCGCGCGCGGCCCGTCCGGGACGTTGACCGCGGCCACGCCGGCCGCGCGCAGCGCGCGGCACTGCTCGAGCATGGGCGTCGGGTCCACGCCCTTCGGGGGCACGATCTCGACGCTCGTGACGAATTCCCCGCAGGCGAGCTTCGCGCCCCAGCCCGAGCGCTCGGCGAGCGGCACCGCCTCCACGCCCGCCGGCGTGGTGACGGCGGAGCGCGAGATCACGACTGTCGGATGGCGGGGCACGACGCTCGCGATGTAGTCCCGCATCTTCTTGATGTGCTCGGGCGTCGTGCCGCAGCACCCGCCCACGAAACGCGCCCCCGCCTCGATCATGCGCCGGGCATAGCTCGCCATGTACTCGGGGGAGGCGAGGTAGATCTGGCGGTCGCCCACGTCCTTGGGGAGGCCGGCGTTCGGGACGGCCGAGATGGGCCGGTCGGTCGCCTTGACGATCTTTTCGACCGCTTCGAGCACCCCCGCGGGGCCGACCGAGCAGTTCACGCCGATCACGTCCGCGCCCCACTCGGCAAGCTGCTTGGCGAACGTCTGGGGGTCCGTGCCGTAATGCGTGAGTCCATCCGTGCCGATCGTCATCTGGGTGATGGCCGGGAGATCGCACGCGCTGCGCACGGCGCGCAGCGCCGCGTGGATCTCGTCCAGATCCGAGAACGTCTCGAGGATGAACCCGTCCACGCCGCCCGCGAGTAGCCCGTCCACCTGGCGGCGGAAGAACGTGAACGCCTCCTCGCGCGAGGTGGGGCCGAAGGGCTCGATGCGGACGCCCAGGGGCCCGACCGCTCCCAGGACGCTGACGCGGTCGCCGGCCGCCGCCCGGGCGAGCCGTGCCGCGGCCGTGTTGATCTTCTCCGTGTCGTCCGCGAGCCCGTAGCTCGCGAGCTTCTTGGGGTTCGCGCCGAAAGTGTTCGTCTCGATGAGCTCGGCGCCGGCGCGCACGTAGGCTTCGTGGACTTCCTGGACGAGCTTCGGCTGCTTCAGGTTCAGCTCGTCGTAGCAGACGTTCAGGAAGAAGCCCTTCCCGTACAGCATGGTGCCCATGGCGCCGTCGAGCACATGGACACGCCCGTCGTCGAGCAGCCTCCGCAACGTTACTGCACTCATGCCGCGCGCTTCCCCCTTCCCAAAACGGAACGCCCGTCGCAGCGCACAAAGCCGCAACGGGCCGGCTTTTTAGCGGGATGTTTTACGTGGCCGCAATACGCCGCAAATCACCACGAACACCGCCGCGCGCGATCGAAAGGCGTGGGCTGCGGCGTCGATGGCACGGTTCTGGTGCGCTCGCAGGTCGGCTCGCGCACGCGCTTGATGCATTCGCTGGGGCTGCGCCGAGCGGGGTCGTGGCCCGAAATCTGCGCCATTGACCCGTCGACACCGCTGTGGCGGTGTCGCAACGTCGGGCTACTCTCGGGAGGGGGCGCATGCACATTCGATTCAGGATGAACCGCAGCCGGCTCTGCGCGCTCGCGGCGGTGGCCGCACCATGGGCGCTCGGCTGCAGCAATCCTCCGACCGCGCTCGACGCACGGTCCAACGGCCGGCCGTCGCTCGCGACCGCGACGTCCGTCATCACCGAGATGCGAGGCACGGGCACGCTCGGCGACGGCACGCGCTTCCCCGGCGGGTACGTCAATACCCAGACCTTCAGCTTCGATGCGGGCATCGGCGTCACCGGCGTCTACGGGACCCTGGACTACACCGACTCCAGTTTCCACAAGGCGGATGGCAACGCGCCGCACTTCGTCGTGGGCCCGCAATATCCCGGATCCGCGATCGCCAGCTTCGTGCAGACCTCGAATAATTGCGTCGAGTTCGCCGGCGACGGCTATCTCATCAACACCGGTGAGTTCCTCGCATTCCGGATTGACGCCTGCGACTACGGGTCGCCCGGGACGGGGCTCGACACGTTCTACATCTCCGTCCCCGAGCGGCCGTACAACGTTGGGCCGGCTGCGCTCACGAGCGGCGAGATCACCCTCGTCGCTTCATCGATCGGCTCGTTCCCCTAACGGGCGTCGCCGAGCCAAGAGGCAGCAGCGTCCCTCCGCCCCGGGATCGTAGCGAGCGGCTGACCTGAAGGGCGTGGGGAGTGGGGAGTGGTACTCGACGGTGCGCTGCGGAGATTCGGACCGCACCGTCAGGCACCACTCCCCACTCCCCCGCGCCGTTTAGCTTGTAGTCCATGTCCGACCTCCTCGCCGCCCGCTCCCAGATGGCGGTGTCCCTCGCCTTCCACATCGTGTTCGCGATGGTCGGCATCGCCACTGGCAGGTGACGGGGCAGGACGTCTACCTCGAGCTGGCGCGGCGCTGGGCCAAGGGCACGGCGATCCTCTTCGCCGTGGGAGCCGTGTCGGGCACGGTGTTGTCGTTCGAGCTCGGGCTGCTGTGGCCCGAGTTCATGCGGTTCGCGGGGCCGATCATCGGCATGCCGTTCTCGCTCGAGGGGTTCGCCTTCTTCACCGAAGCGATCTTCCTCGGCGTCTATCTCTACGGGTGGGAGCGGATCTCGCGGCGCGCCCACCTCGCCGCCGGCGTGCTCGTGGCGGTGAGCGGCGGCCTGTCGGGCATCTTCGTCGTGATCGCGAACGCGTGGATGAACGCCCCCACGGGATTCGAGCTGGTCGCGGGCCGGGCCGTGAACGTCGATCCGCTCGCCGCGATGGCGAACCCCGCCGCCCTGCCGCAGGCCGTGCACATGACGCTCGCCGCGTACGCGGCGACGGGGCTCGGGGTGGCCGGGATCCACGCCTTCCTCCTGCTCAAGGATCCCTCCAACGCCTTCCACCGCCGCGCGCTCGTGATCGCCCTGCTCGTGGGCGGGCCCGCCGCGGTGCTGCAACCCGTCTCGGGCGACTTCGCCGCGCGCCACGTGGCGCGCCACCAGCCGACGAAGCTCGCCGCCGCGGAGGCGCTGTTCGAGACCACAGCGCCCGCGCCGCTCGTCATCGGCGGGTGGCCGGACATGCGAACGCGGACAACGCCGGGCGCGATCGAGATCCCGTACGCGCTCTCGCTCCTTGCCTTCCACGACCCCCGTGCGGAGGTCAAGGGCCTCGACGCAGTGCCGCGCGACGAATGGCCCAATGTGCCGATCGTCCATTTCGCCTTCCAGGTCATGGTCGCGCTCGGCACCTACATGGCGCTGGTCGCCCTGTGGGCGGGATGGCGCGGCTGGCGTGGCAAGGACCTCGCCCACGACCGCCGGCTGATGCGGGCACTCGCGCTCGCCACGCCCATGGGGTTCATCGCGACCGAAGCGGGCTGGGTCGTGACGGAAGTGGGTCGCCAGCCCTGGGTGATCTACGGGGTCCTGAAGACCGCGGACGCCGTCACGCCGATGCCGGGGCTCATCGTGCCGTTTCTCACGTTCACCCTGCTGTACTGCTTTCTGGGTGCGATCGTGAGCTGGCTCTTGTACCGTCAGATCATCCGCAGTCCCCGGGTCACCGAATGAGTCTCGCCGAGCTGGTCGCGGGGATCATCGTCGTGGCGCTCAACGCGTACGCGCTGCTCGGAGGCGCGGACTTCGGGGGCGGCGTGTGGGATCTGCTCGCGCGCGGTCCCCGCCGGGAGCGTCAGCGCCACCTGATCGCGGAGGCGATCGGCCCCGTCTGGGAGGCGAACCACGTGTGGCTCATCCTCGCGATCGTCTTGCTGTTCACGTGCTTCCCGCCGGCCTTCGCGCGGCTCGGGACGCTGCTCCACATCCCGCTGTCGCTCGTCCTGATCGGGATCGTGCTGCGCGGCTCCGCGTTCACGTTCTGGCGCTACGGGGGGGGCGGGGGGGGCGGGGATGGCGACGAGGCGCAGCGATACTGGGGCGTGGTGTTCGCGATCGCGAGCCTCATCACGCCGCTCCTGCTCGGGACGTCGGTCGGCGCGATCGCATCGGGAGCGCTGGGGGACCGGGGACGGGGGACGGGGGAGGGGTTTTACCAGGTCTACGTTGCGCCCTGGCTCACGCCGTTCGCGCTCTCGGTCGGCGTGTTCGCCTTGATCGCATTCGCGTTTCTCGCGGCGGTGTATCTGACGCTCGAAGCGCAGGAACGGGAGCTGCAAGAGGATTTTCGCCGCCGGGCGCTGGGCGCGGGTGTGGCCCTGTTCTTCGCGGCCCTGGCCGCGCTGCTCCTCTCGCAGCGCTGGGCACCGCGCGTGCGCGAGGCCTTGATCTTCGCGCCGTGGGCCGTGCCGCTGCACCTGCTCACGGCCGCGACGGCGGTCACCGCCCTCGCCGCGCTATGGCGCCGCCGCTGGCGCGTGGCCCGGGTCGCGGCGGCGACGCAGGTCTCCCTCATTCTGTGGGGGTGGGCGCTCGCGCAGTACCCCTACGTCCTGCCGCCCGACCTCCCCGTCGAGGCCGCGGCGGCGCCCGCCGTGACGCTGCGCCTGGTGCTCGCGGCGCTCGCGCTCGGTGCACTGGTGCTGTTCCCGTCGCTGTATTATCTGCTGCGGATCTTCAAGAGCCGTCAACCGTGGGAGGTGCCGTGAAGCTCCTGAAGGCGCTGATCAGCTTCATCGTGGGAACGATCGCGGGCGCTGTGGGAAGCAAACTGTTCGGCTCCTTCGGCGCGGTCCTGGGCTTCGTCGCGGGCGGCGTCGCCGCGTGGTGGGTCGCGAGGCGCGTGTTCGACTCCTGACCTAACCGATCAGCCGGCGCGCCGCCTCCTGGGCGGACATCCCGAGGATGACCACTCGCTTGCGCCTGGCCGTCGCGCCCGACGCGATCGTCACCGCGCCGCCCGGAACACCCAGCCGCTCCGCGAGAAAGCGGCACAGCTCGGCGTTCGCCGCGCCGTCCACGGGGGGCGCGGCCAGCCGGATCCTCACCGCGTCGCCGTGGCGGCCGGCGACCTCGGTGACGCGCGCCCGCGGCACCACGTGGACGACGAGACTTGCCCCGCTCACAGGGCCATCAGCAGCACCTGCCGCAGCACCCACAGCACGAGCCACGCCACGAGCGGACTGAAGTCGATCGCTCCCGCCGGCGGCAACAGCCGCCGGATCGGCTCCACCAGCCAGTCGGTGAGCACGTAGGCGGGGCGGATCCAGCGGGAGTAGCGGAACCAGCCGAGCCACGAGGCCACGACGCGCACCACCAGGGCGATGATGAGCAGGTTGTAGGCCGCGCCGACGAGAAACGCGAACAAGGCACCCGGTCCGCCGGTCGCCGCCGCGTAGAACCAGCGGGCCGTGCGGACGAGCCAGTCGATGAGGGAGAGCAGCAGGACGCCCGCGACGGCGACGAGCACGACCAGCCACCACCCGGCGTGCACCGGATTCCCGCCGAGGCGCACGAGACGGGCTTCCACGGGGCGCAGCAACGGGTCCGTCACGCTCCGCAGGGTGCGGCCGACCCCCCCGAACGGCGATACGCGGCGCGTGCGCACGAGCCAGCCGGCGAGCGCGACCAGCGCGGCGAGGGAGAAGGCCGCGAATACGACAATCCGAAGGATCGTGTGCGCGTCGTACATGGGTCACAAACTTACGAAAGGTGTGGGGAGTGGGGAGTGGTACGGGACACCCCAAAGGCGTGGGGAGTGGTACTCGACGGTGCGCAGCGGATACTCGGATCGCACCGTCAGGTACCACTCCCCACTCCCCACGCCTCTAGGGTGTAAAGACGTTCACCCCGTCCGTCTGGGCGAACCCCGCTCGGGGGCCGCCCCCGATCACGTAGATCCTGCCGCCCAACGCGGCCGCGCCCAGACCGTGCCGGGCGACGGGCAAGGCCGGGCCGACGCTCCACCGATCCGTCGCCGGATCGTAGATCTCGTGGTTGTCAAACACGGACGAGCGAGTCTCGCCGCCGAACGTGTGGATGCGACCGTCGAGCACGGCGGAGGCGAGTCCGCCGCGCCGCGAGGGCATGGGGGACTTCCTCGACCAGCGGTCGCCGGCGGGGTCGTAGGCCTCGACGACGTCGAAGTTGCGGCCCGGGTCGAATGGGCGCCCGCCGATCGCATAGACCAGGCCGCCCGCGGCGGCCGCGGTGAGGTGATCGCGCGGCGTGGGGATCGGCGCGGCGTGCTGCCAGCGATGCGTCCCGGGATCGTAGATCGCGGTGGAGTCGAGCAGGACCCGTCCCATACCCCACCCGCCCACCACGACGAGCTTGCCGCTCACGACGCCCACGCCGGCTGCGCCCCGCGGCTCGGGGAGCGGCGCGCGCGACTCCCAGCGGTTCCCGTCCTCACGGTAGATCCAGAGGTTCGATTCCGGGACGAAGCTCGTCTCCGCCAGGCCTCCGACGGCGTACAGCGTGTCGCCCGCGACCGCCAGCGGCATGTGGTGCCGGGGCGCGGGGAGATCGGCGATGCGTTCCCAGCGGTTCGCCGCCGGGTCGTAGCGGTAGGCGGCTGCCGTGGCGCGGTCGCCGCGGTCGATGCCGCCAGCGATGTAGATCTTGCCGTGCAAGACGGCCGCGTGC
>WNGH01003903.1_pt1 | contig 17575 bp, 16 predicted proteins | sample 5400631 | NCBI WGS metagenome assembly WNGH01 (sample SAMN13153373, study PRJNA577476) | soil metagenome | isolation source: 115 cm soil or saprolite under Garry oak tree replicate 1 | place: USA:California | collected 2016-06-15
CCACATGCGCCGCTTGGTGGACCGCTACTTTCGGCCATTTTACGGACGCCTGATTGAAACCCTGCGGCAGGGCATGGCCTCGGGAGAATTTCGCAGTGTGGACCCCATGCAGTTCATTTATTCGGTGGTGGCGATGATTGTTTTTTATTTCAGCAGCGCTCCGGTCATCGAAGTGCTTACCCGCTCGAATCCGCTCACGCCGGAGCGCATCCGGCAGCGCCGGGCGGCCATTCTCGATCTTGTCTCTGCCGCCTTGTTTTGTTCTCCCGTTTCCATCTCAGCGTCGCGAAAAGGCAAATTGATATTCAATTCCAAGCCCCGCCGCAAAAAGATGCTCTCGTCCGGGCCGGTAGTGGCTGAACTTCGCGCCAATCCCAACCTTAGGAGTGCGAAACCGTGAACCAGCGCAACAAATTCATCTTGTTGCTGGCGGTGCTTTTAGTTGTGGCGGCCATTTATTTCTTTTTTTCCACCGACCGTTCCAGTGACATGGTGCTCATCGGCACGGTGGACGCTAACCAGGTGATTGTCAGCTCAAAGATTTCAGGCCGCATTGAAAAACTGGCGGTGGATGAAGGCAGCGAGGTCAAGCAGGGAGATCTCATCGCCGTGCTCGACACCGCCGAGCTGGAAGCGCAGAAGCGCGCCGCCGAGGCCACTCTGGGGAGCCTGCGTTCCAAGGTTTCAGAGGCCCAGGCCACGGAAGCCAGCACCCGCGGTGAAACCTCCAGTGGTGTGCTCAACGCCCAGGCGCGTGAGCGCGCCGCCATCGCCGCTTTGGCAGAGGCGCGCGCCAATTTGCAACAGGTGCAAAGCGATCACGATCGCATCGTTTCTCTGGCAGCGCAGGGAATTGTTTCCCAGCAAGACCGCGACCGCTCCGACGCAAATTTGAAAGCAGCGCAGGCGCGCGTGCAAGCTGCGGAGGACCAGGTGCGCGCTGCCGCTGCCGATTTGAGTGTCGCCCAAGCCCGGACTCACCAGGCGCATGCCGCCGAGAGCACGGTAGCAGCTACTCGCGGGCAACTGTCTGCCGCTGAAGCGCAACGCGCCGAAGCAGAAGCTCGCCTTGCTTACGCTCGCGTCACCGCTCCGGTAAGCGGAACTGTCTCCGTGCGTGCCGCTCGCGAGGGCGAAGTCGTAAATTCCGGGACTCCCATTGTCACTATCGTGGATCTGAGCGACACCTGGGTGCGCGCCCCCATCCCTGAAACTTTTGCCGACCGCATCCACTTGGGCGATGTGCTTAAAGTCCGGCTGCCCTCCGGCCGCATGCTCGACGGCAAAGTGATTTTGAAGGCAGTGGAGAGTGATTTCGCCACCCAGCGCGACGTTAGCCGGCGCAAGCGCGACATCAAAACTTTTGTTCTCAAGCTCGCGGTGGATAACCGCGACAAGGCGCTCACCCCCGGCCTTACTGCCAATGTGCTTGTCCCGCACTCCAAGCTTCGTGTGGGTAATGAACAAAGCCCGCAGAGCTCCGCTTCCGGAGAAACGTTGCGATGATGAACACAATTGCCAAATCGAACGGCCAGGATGCGAGTGCCGCCGTGCCCAATGCCATCGAAGTCGAGCACATCACCAAAAAATATGGTGACTTCGTCGCTGTGGATAACGTTTCTTTCGCAGTGCGTGAAGGCGAAGTCTTCGGACTGCTAGGCCCGAACGGCGCCGGAAAATCTACGCTTATCCGCATGATGACTACGTTATTGGAGATTACCGCTGGAGTCGCTCGCGTCCGCAGCTTCGATGTCAGCCGTCAACCCGATCAGGCTCGCCGTTGCATTGGGGTCATTCCCCAGGCCATGACCAGCGATCTTGACCTGACCGTCGAGGAAAACCTGAGCATCTACGCCAAGCTGTACGGCGTGCCCGCGTCCCAGCGCCAGCGCTCCATCAATGAACTGCTGCAACTGGTTGACCTGACCAAGTGGCGCGATGCCCAAACCAAAACTCTTTCTGGAGGCATGCGCCGGCGTTTGGAAATTGCTCGTGGGCTGGTGCACAGCCCTCGCATCTTTTTTTTGGACGAGCCGACCACCGGTCTGGACCCGGTTTCACGCGTTGCGGTCTGGGAAATGATCACCAACATCAAGCAGCAGCGCCAGCTCACCGTGCTCATCACCACCCACTACATGGACGAAGCCGACCGCCTCTGTGACCGCATCGCCATTGTGGACCATGGAAAACTGGTTGCATTGGACACGCCCCGGGCGCTCAAGGCGAGCATTCCCGGATCCAACGTGATTGAGGCGCAATTTATGAATGCTCCTGCTGACTGGGAACAGCGCCTTCGCTCCCTGCCCGACGTTAAACAGGTGCAGCCCCTGAGTGCCGGCATGTACCGCATACTCACCAGCAATGGTTCAGAAACCACAACGGGGCTGGTGGAAATGGCCGTGCACGCGGGCCTGGAGGTGAAGTCACTCTCCGTGCAAAACACTACTTTGGATGACGTCTTCGTGCATTACACCGGCCGGCAGCTTCGGGATGAGACCGTCAAGGCCTTCGCCTATACCGGCACGCTGACCACGTAAGGAAGCAGTCATGAACCGGATGTTGGCCATTGTCGAACGCGAGCTGCGGAAATTTTTCCGCTCGCCTACGCTGATGATGGCAGCCATGGTTTTTCCGTTGGTTCAGCTCATCGTGCTGGGCAACGCCTTCGGCGGCAAAATCCGCGACGCACGCCTGGCGGTGGTGGATGAGGACCGCGGTCCCCAGGCGCTCAAAATCCGCCAAGCCTTCGATGCCATTCAGGCCAACGTCCGGACCCTGCGACCCGTGTATTACCAAGACGAGAAACGCGCCGTCGAAGACGTGAAGAATGGCAAAGCCGATGGCGCTCTCATCATTCCTCCGCAGTTTTCACGCCGCGTTTACGAACAGAACCGTCCCCAGATAGCGCTGGTTGTGGATAACACCGATAACTTCATGAGCTCCACTTTGGAGACCAAGCTCAGCGAGCTTACTCAGGCCCTCAATCAGCCGGTGATTGAGCCGCGGCTGGTTCAGAACATCTTGCTCGACGTGGTGGAACTTTATCCCTATATCGAATATATGAAGTATCTGCTGCCGGGTTCGATCACGCTGGCCATGTTTGTCTCTGTGATGATCGGTGGTGGCATTGTGTACATCGACGACAAAGCCCGGGGCGTCCACGAAGGTTATCTGGTCACGCCCATCACCAAGCTGGAGCTGGTGTTTGGACTCAACGTCGCCGGCGCGCTCAAAGCCATTGGCGCCGGAATTGTGCTTACCGTGATTGGTTCGCTGATCGCGGGCGTGGGGACTACCTTCTCTCCCGACAAACTGCTTTGGCTTCTGCTGCTCATTACACTCACGTCGTTTGCCTTTGTCACCATGATGTTCTTTATCATGGTCCGGATTGATGATCCCTTGGTGCCGCGCGCTATCTTCGGGATTCTGAACACCCTCATGTTTTTCCCTAGCGGCGCCATTTATCCCATCAAAGCATTTCCCCGATGGCTCAAGGCGGTCGCTCGCATCGATCCCTTTACTTATGCTGTCCACGGCTTCAAATCAGTGCTGCTCAAGGACGCCGGCTTTACTGCAATTTGGCCTGACCTGCTGTATCTTTCTATCTTTGCGGCGGTAATGATGGCCGGCGCAACTCTGCTCTTCAAGCGACGCCTGTAAATCAGCTCTTGACTCTATGGCCAGCACTCTGTTCCAAGCCCCGCAATACGATCCTGGGCGGGAGCGCCGCCGCCGCCAAATTATCGCTGCCATCGCCGTTCTAGTTGTGCTCTTGGGCATGCTTGCTTATTTGTTCCGCAACTGGCCGGAAGAGCGCATTGTCGACAGGTTTTTTACTTTCCTGGAGAAAAAAGACTTTGAGGCTGCCTACGGTATCTGGGTCTCCGATAAAAACTGGAAGCAACATCCGCAGCAGCACTCGCGCTATCCCTTCAATGAGTTCTATCTGGATTGGGGCCCTGGCGGAGAATTTGGCGCGATTCGCAGCCACAAAATCGAAGCCTCCGGAAGCCCTCCCAGAGGTGGCAGCGGCGTCATTGTGGTGGTGACCATCAACGACCGCAAAGAGCCAGCGCGGTTGTGGGTGGAAAAATCGGACAAGAGCCTGACCTTCTCGCCTTATTAAAATGCGCCGGAGCGGACTTGCCCTAGGAGGTTCAAGGTTTTTTGCAACGACATTTCATCTCCCGCATTCAGGCATGTTCTGGAGCGGTCAATCTGGCGCATCAGGCCGCAGAGAACTTTTCCTGGGCCAACTTCAACAAATTGCTCCACTCCCGCGGCGATAAGCGCGCGCATGGATTTTTCCCACTGCACTGCTCTTGTCACTTGGCGCACCAGCGCCTCGCGCGCCTGCTCGGCTGTCCTGATCTGTACCGCATCCACATTGCTGATGACCGGGATTTGGGGCTCGTGAAATTGTAGCTTTCGCAGATCTCTTGCCAGCCGTTCGGCCGCCGGCTTGAGCAACGAACAGTGAAAGGGAGCAGAGACCGGCAGCATGACGGCGCGTTTGGCGCCTCGCGTCTTAGCCAGAGCGGCCGCCCTCTCCACCGCCGGCGTGTGTCCCGAAATTACGATTTGTTCCGGTGAATTGATGTTTGCGGGTTCACAAACTTCTGCGTTCCGTGTTTCGGCGCAAAGCTCTTCCACCGCTGCCAAAGGCATTCCCAGAATGGCTGCCATGGCGCCTTCTCCCGCCGGAACCGCTTCCTGCATGTATTTGCCGCGACTGCGCACCGCACGCACTGCATCGTCAAGGCCGAGAGTTCCGGAGGCCACGTGCGCTGAGTATTCCCCCAGGCTGTGCCCGGCCGCGAACGCGGCAACAATTCCTTTTTCCCGCAGAACGCGCTGCGCCGCCACGGAAACCGTCAATATCGCCGGCTGCGTCACCTCCGTCATTCTGAGCTTTTCTTCAGACCCTTCAAAGCAGATCTGGGAGAGCTTCTCGCCAAGGGCCTCGTCGGCTTCGTCGAATGTCTTCTGCGCCACTGGATACATCATTGCCAATTCTTTTCCCATTCCCACCTGTTGAGAACCTTGCCCGGGAAATAGGAAGGCAATTTTCTGTGGTGCTTGGCTCATGCTGTTAAGTGCATTGAAATTAAAAGCTGGTGACGCCTCGCATCAGGGATTCGCAATCCCGCGCGCCTCCGCAGGCGCGATCGGATGCCGACGGAGGCCGCGCGTCACTGCAAGCTCCTTCTCGATTTTGGAGTTGATCTCGCCCTTGGCGAATTCCGCCGCCACCCGGATGGCGTTCTTAATGGCATTCGAATTCGACGATCCGTGGCAGATTATGCAAACCCCTTTGACCCCCAGCAGGGGGGCGCCGCCATATTCGGAATAGTCCGTTCGCCGTTTGAAATCTTCAAAGGCGCGGCGCGAAAACAAGGCCCCCACTTGCCGCGCGATCGTCGCCCGCAAGGATTCTTTCAACATGTAGCGCACCGTCTCCGCCACTCCTTCAGATATTTTGAGCGCCACGTTCCCCACAAAACCATCGCAGACAATGACGTCCAGGTTGCCGTTATAAAGATCACGGCCTTCCACGTTGCCCACAAAATTCAACGGAAGCTGTTTCAGCAGCTTGAAAGCTTGGCGCGTGAGTTCATTGCCCTTATTTTCTTCTTCTCCAATAGAGAGCAGCCCCACCCGCGGCCGCTTGCTGGAGAAAATGGTTCGGAAATAGATGTCACCCATCACCGCGAACTGTTCCAGATTGTGCGGCTTGGTATCCACGTTGGCGCCCACATCCAGCAGGATCGATGCGGTGGCTTTTGCGGTGGGAAAAACGGCGGCCAGCGCCGGGCGGTCCACTCCCGGCAATGCTCCCAGGACCATTTTCGCCGTCGCCATGGCAGCGCCGGTATTGCCTGCGGTCACGAAGCCGGATGCCCGGCCTTCGCGCACCAGTCTCAGGCCCACTCGCAGCGAGGAGTCGCGTTTGGTGCGCACCGCTTGGGCGGCCTTCTCGCGCATGCCGATGATCTCGCTGGCATGCACTGTTTCAATGGCCAGCCCGCTCGCCGCGGGATGTCGCGTCAATTCTGTGCGGATGGCAGGCTCCTGTCCCACCAGCACTACTTGGACGTCATATTGCCGGGCGCCCAGGATGGCGCCTTCCACTTCAGCTTTCGGTGCCCGGTCCGAACCCATGGCATCGACAGCGATGACGGTCGGCATTGGATTCTGGGTCGTAGGCAGGCTCGGGAGAGGTTAGCCGGCTTCTTCCACTTCGATTACTTCGCGGCCCTTATAGTAGCCGCACTTGGGACATACACGGTGGGGCAGCTTGCGCTCGTGGCAGTTGGGACACTCCGAACCGTGGGTCGCGGTCAGATGGTCGTGCGAGCGGCGTTTTCCGGTGCGGGCCTTCGAATGTCGCCGTTTGGGATTTGGCATGAATGACCTCAAGCGGCCCGGCCGATAGTGGCCGCGGCTCGCTGCAATTTTGAATTCAGCTTTCCAGCTTCTCTTTAATCTCTTTTAGCGCCGCCCAACGCGGATCAACCACAGATTCCAAGCAGACGCAGCTCTCCAGGTTCAAATTGCGTCCGCAATGCGGGCACAACCCTTTGCATTCTTCGCGGCATACCGCCTTCATCGGCGCTGCCAATAACACCTGCTCGCGAAGCACGTCTTCCAGCAGCAGACCCTCGCCCTCATAGTAGCCGATATCAGTTTCGGCCTCTCCGATGGCAATCTCTTTCACGCCGGCGTCTGTGCCTCGCGGACGGTATAGCAGGTCGAACGTCCGGTCCAAATCTCGCCGCACGGGATCCAGGCAGCGGGCGCAACTCACTTCCACTTCCGTCGAAAAATCCCCCACCACCCGGATATCCTGAATAATGCCTTTGCGTCCATGATGCTCTTCAATCAGTTCTGCCCGCCCGGAACTCTTGAGTGCGGTCTGCTGGCGGATCTCCGCCCCTAAATCGATTGCGCCGGGGCGGAACTCCTCCGCAAACCCAATCTTTTGTTGTTGCAGGCTTTGAACACTGATAAACATCGTGGAAACCACCCGTGATGGCTTTCCCAGGATGCGGGCCTCTAGGCAAGTCTTTGCTGGACGCAGCTTAAGCATAAAGGGCTGCTTGGAAATGTGTCAAGAAATGGCTGCTTCTACGCGGCTATTTTAGGGGAACCGTGCAATTGGTTCCGCCGTTTGGGTCCGTGCGAACGTTGCTGAGCTGGTCGGAACAGAATCCCCGCACTCCGGTATTGCCTTGCGAGGCCGGCACGGCGGTAATTTCGTACACATTCACTGGGGTACCGACTGCGTTGACAATCGCAAAATCATAGCCGCTTTTTCGGCATGGCTGGGTAGCGCATCCCAAAACCCAATCCAACAGTCCCGCGGCTGCCGGAGTTACCGGGTTTCCAGGCATGGGCAAGGCCAGCTTGGTGAGGCTGTCCGCATATCCGCTCTGGGGATAGGTGATGATGTACGACGCTTCCGCGGTGTTGATGCCACGGAGTGAAGCCACTGCCGAAGCTTCATTGGCGGAGATTCTCGAACGGATCATGTTGGGGATCGCAATCGCCGCAATAATCAGGATGATCGCCACTACGATCAACAACTCAATCAGCGAGAATCCCTTTTGCTTAGGCATGATTTCCCCTCAGCTTCGATTGGCGAAAGGTGTATTTACCTGGGGAGGGTACGTGGTTGGGGACAATAAAGATCCAAAACCACCGCGTCCGGGGAAAACTCTGACGCGCTCGTCGCTCATTTCGGTTCAGCAAACGAGAGCTGCACTATACCACAGATCAAGTGGCGCCGCAATTCGCCAAGGCAGAGACAAAAAGGGCAACCGGACATGCCGGCCGCCCTCTTCCATTCATTGCTTAACTGCTATAGAAACTATACGTTGGAGCCTTCGGTCCCAGTCGGGAGGATCTCACGCTCGGCCGCCCCGCGCATTGCGTTGACGCCGCTGATTACCCGCTCGCGCCCTTGTTCAAATGTCTCGCGCGCGGAGCTGGCGAGATCATTTGCCCGCTCGGAAAGCGTGTTGCGGGTTTCTTCACCACTCATAGGCGCAAAAAGCACACCCAATCCAATGCCAATTCCCAATCCAAAAAGGAAACTCTTCATGACTCCTCCGGTGATAGCTGCGGAGCTGATTCTCTCCGGTTGATCTGTGGTAAAGATGCGGTCTTTGGGCAAGGGTTTGCCGCCCAATCCTAAGCACCGCGTTGTGGCTTCATTTTAAATTTTGCAGACGCCCGCTTGCAAACTCCCCGGCGGCGCCGCGCGGATTTTCCTTTTGTATCTGCTCATAAATCCGTTTGGCTTCCTGCGGCTGCCCCGGTTCGTACAGGGACGCCAGTTCCAGTTGGGCGGCGTTCTTGGACACACTGCGGGTGGTATGTTCGCTTAACTCTTTATAGATCTGAATGGCCTGTTCTGGCCGCCGGCTATTGCGGTAGAGAGAGGCCAGCGCGAACTTGGCCAGGGAAGCGAGGTCTTGGTCGCGCGAGTTCGACACCTCCTTCAATTGCCCTTCCGCGTCCCCCAAATCTCCCGCGCTTATGGCGGTGATTCCAACAAAATACCTGGCTATTTGCCCGGCTTTCGTCCGTCTGTACTTGTCGGCCACGCTGCGAAATTGCTCCTCGGCGGCTTTGGCACGCTCCCTGGCGGAGGCGAAGCTGCTGACATCGGGAGCTGCCGGCGTCCCCGGCGCACGGATCGGAGCGTCGTAAGTGCGCATTGCCCGGCCCAATTCCATGCTGGCCTGCTGCTCGCGGTATTGCATGTAGAACCATGAGCCGAGCCCCACGGCCAGAGCGATCCCTAGGATCGTTCCCCCTACGATGAGTTTGCCACGGTGCTCGACTGCCCAGGAGTAAGTCTCCTTGGCGGTTTCCGCAAATCTGTCCTGCTTTAATTGACGTCGGGTTTGAGCGCGCACCGGGCGACCTTGTGAATCAGGAGAGCAAAGCTTGAGTCTAACAACTGAAAATTCAGAGCGTCAAATCGCGCCATGGTCAGCGGCTGGAGTTGATAGTCGCCGACGAGGGCGCAGGCAGCGAAGCGTTGCTAACCCCTTAGAAAACCGGAGTTTGAAAAAGCCCACCGCGGTGCAACGTCCCGCCCGGCCGCAGCTTCGAACCTATTGAGCCCCTAAATTCAGAGCTGCAAGCGAACTTTGAAAACCGGAGTCCTTCTATGCGGAAAGTTGGAATTGCAGTTGTGATCATTGTCGTTCTGGTGATTGTCGCCGCTGCTGTGCTACCGCAATTTCTTGACGTGAATCGTTACCGCGGCCGCATTCAGGCGCAAGTCGAGCAAAGGCTCAATCGTCCGGTATCGCTCGGGAAGCTGCATCTCAGCCTGCTGCCGCCTGCCTTCCGGGCGGAGAAGCCGGTCATTAGCGAGGACAAGAACTTCTCCACCGGCAAGCCTTTCGCTGAGGCCGACGAACTTTACGCCACCGCGGCCCTGGGGCCTTTATTTCATGGCAACGTCGAGCTGAAATCCGTCGAGCTGCGGCGGCCGCGGATCGAGCTGATTCGGAACCAGCAAGGGACTTGGAATTTCGCCAGCCTCGGTCACAACGCCGTTGCCCCCACCACCCCTCCCCCCGCGGCGGCACAAAATCCCGCTCAGAAGCAGCAAGCGAATCAGCAACGGCAGTTGGAGCAGGCGACAACGCAGCAAGCGCAGAAACAGCAGCACGCCTTCTCCCTCGATCACTTCATCATCACTGATGGCCAGGTTGCGCTCACCGACTTGCAAAAACACCAGTCCCGCGCTGTCTATGACCATATTGATTTGGATTTGAAAAATTATGCTCCGGCCAAACCTTTCACTTTTTCCCTCGCCGCCCACCTGCCCGGTCGAGGCAAACAAACGGTGCAGCTCAAGGGAGAGGCTGGCCCCATTGCCGAAGGCAGCCTGCTACAGACCCCTTTTAGCGGCTTACTCAAACTCGAACAGGTTTCTCTCGCCGGCGCGCAGAAATTTCTCAATACCCAGGCGCTGGCCAATACCGACGCGGTGATTTCCGGAGCCACTGAAATCAAGAATCAAAACGGCAAGATTGCCTCCAGCGGCTCGCTCACCTTGAACCAGGCACGAGTGCGCGGCGTGGATATTGGCTATCCCATAAGCGCTGACTACGATGTTGCCGACGACTTGACCACCGACGTCATTAACATTCAAAAAGGGAACTTCAAGCTCGGTCCCACTCCGGTCGCGCTCTCCGGCACTCTGAATACCCGGCTAACGCCGTCGCAACTCGATGTGCGCTTACAGGCCTCGAACGCTTCCATTGCCGAAGCGGCCCGTTTGGCAGCCGCATTCGGCGCCGCTTTTAATCCCGGGATGGACGTCAAGGGCAATATCAATGCCGATATTCGGGCTAAAGGGCCCGCGAATCGCCCCGCAATGGATGGGAAGCTGTCGGCGCGCGATCTGGTCATCACTGGAAAAGAGCTGCCCCAACCGGTAAAGGTGAATGCTATCGAGCTGGCGCTCTCGCCGCAAAACGTCACTTCCAACGATTTCACTGCTTCGACCGGCGGCACCAATCTCTCGGTGCGCTTTGGCCTTTCCAACTACACCACCGCGAATCCGGCGATTGACGCCGCCCTGCGCACCGCCAACGCCAACTTGGGTGAAGTGCTGAATATCGCCAAGGCTTACGGCGTCGCCGCGGTGAACGGAGTCACCGGCTCCGGAACCCTGAGCCTCGACCTGCATGCCACCGGCCCGATAAAGAATTCCTCCGCCATGAATTTCGCCGGAACCGGCAAACTCCAGAATGCTTCCCTGAAAACGCCATCGGTGAAACAGCCGCTGCAGGTGCACAACACCGACCTGCGCTTCACCCAAAATTCGGTCATGCTGCAAAATGTTTCGGCATCAATCGGACAAAGCAACGCCAGTGGAATGCTCACTCTGAAAAATTTTGCTGCGCCCCAGGTGCAATTTGCGCTCTCCGCCGACAAAGTGAATGTCACCGAATTGCAGGAATTGACGGCGCCGCCCGCGGCTCAAAAGCGGGCCTCGGCCTCGCTAGTTCCCCAGGCTGTGGCGGCTGCGGAAGAGCAGAGCATTCTGACCAAGGCGAGTGGATCCGGGACCATTCAGATAGGCACTGTTCTTTACGACCAGCTTATCTTGAACCAAGTCAAGTCCAATGTGGTTCTGGACCACGGCATTATCCGGCTTGCGCCTATAACCGCTGAGCTTTATGGTGGCCAGGAAAATGGCTCCATCATCGTGGACGCCCGTAAAACTCCGATCAGCTTCAACCTCACCAGTTCACTCCAGAAAGTGGATGCCAACAAGCTGATTTCCTCGGTCTCCCCGGTCAAGCAGATGTTGTACGGAATGCTTGCCGCCAACGCGCGCTCCAGCTTCAGCGCGGTTCCCTCCGGCAATATTGCCAGTACCCTCAACGGCAAGCTCTTCATCAATCTGACCAACGGGCGTCTCATGCGCATGGACCTGCTTCACGAACTCGCTTCTATTGGCAAATTCGTTGGCGTCGGACAGGCCGCCCAAGGATTCACCAATGTAGCCAGCCTGACCGGAAATCTCGACTTCACCAACGGAGTGGCGCATACCAATGACTTGAAGGCGGTGATTGATGGCGGCACTCTGGCGGCGAATGGCCTGGTGAGTCTGGTGGACCAGTCTCTTAATTTGCACTTAATCGCTGTGCTCTCCAAAGACTTCAGCGCCAAGGTCGGAGGCACCGGAATCGGCGGCTTTATGAATACGGCTCTGGCGAACAATCGCGGAGAATTGGTCGTCCCGGTAATCGTTACCGGAACTTTTCAGCAGCCGCACTTTGCTCCAGACATCGAAAAAGTTGCGCAGATGAAAATGCAGAACCTCGTACCCAGCCTCAACAATCCCGGCGATCTCACCACCGGAATTTTGGGTTCTGTGCTTGGCAAGGGACAAAACGCGGGGCAGGGACAAGCCGGAGCCGCCGGCGGCCTGACCGGTATTCTGGGGACGCTGGGGAACCGCGGCAAGACCCAAGGACAACAACCGCCCAACTCAGCGGCCGCTCCAGCTCAATCCCCCAATTCGGGACAGGCGCAGGGACAGGGTAACAAACCGGCTAATCCGCTTGAAGGCGTCATTAGCGATGTCTTTAATAAGAAGAAAAAGAAAGAACAGCCGCCGCCCCCGCCGCCGAAGCTTTAAGCTGCAGTAGTCTGCAAGCAAGAAAAGCCGCCGTTACTACGGCGGCTTTTTGCGCTATTCAAAGATGCTGTGAGTTAGGTTGTGGTCTCTTTCATGTGGCCCTGCTCGAGTCTTTGCTGGCACTCTATGCAGTGTCGCGCCCATGGCACCGCCTCCAGGCGCTTGCTGTTGATCTCATTCCCGCAGGAAATGCACTGCCCAAAATTGCCTTCACGGATGCGGCTGAGCGCGCCTTCCACCATTTGCAGCAACTGGCGCTCGCTGTTGCTCTGGTGAAACAAGAATTCCTTGTTGTAGGAGCTGGCGGCGCGATCAGCGATGTCTTGGGCCGAATCCTGGTCGGCGGCGCGGCCATCTTGTTCGCTGCGCGAGACCGCGCGCCGCAGCTCCTGCTGCCTTTGCTCCAGGCGCTTTTTGAAATTTTCCAGTCTCTTCTTATCCATGAATACCTGTTTCCTAGGATGGAGGAGCCCCTCGTGGCTATTCAGCAAAGTTCATGCGGTTCCGGGCAAACCAGAAATGATATTCGTGAGCGAAGAGAAGCGTCAACCCGCGGTAAAATCTTCTCAACCCGTTCCCTTGGTCACAAATCTCTGTTCAGCGCCTGTTGGATGCAAAAAAAGTGGCCCCGTTACCGGGGCCACTGTAAAAGAGGCAAGAGGGAGGGAGGTAAGTCAGGGAAGGCGATGCAAGATGTCGTCCCATGCAGCGGAACGTCCTGATTGGAAATGTTGCAAATACAGGAAGAGGGTGGAAATCATTGTTTTTACGGCCTCTTTTGTTGGTCAGCTAAGCTGCAGTTGCAGCGCCAAAGCCACGCCGTCCCCCTGCACTCCTCGCAAGAAAGACGTGAAACCATTGTTGATGCTGAATTTAGCGCTCACCTGAGAGGAGTCTTGTACTATTTTGTGGGCTATCTCCGCGGTTAAAACGGCTACGCGAGGGGGAAGGAGAGTGCCACTCCTATGCACCTGTTTGCTTAGATTGGAGTTGATTTTGCTCCTCGATAACTTTCAACTTATTGAGCAGCGCCTTGTAACTGATCTTCAGGATCTTAGCCGCTTGTCGCCGGTTCCAACGGGTTTGCGTGAGCACTTTCTCGATGGCCTCTCGCTCAGCCTGCATGGCCGCGCGCTTGCCAATCTCCAGTAATGATGGTCTATCCGCCTCGCCATTTCCACTTTTCGGTGGCGGGGGCATCGCCGTCGCCGGATTCGTTGGCAGCAGCGACTCCGTCGTCTTGAGTCCCCAAATCGGACTTGCTCCGGTCATTGAAGAAACTATCGGTTTGTGGGTTGATAGCTCGCGAATTATCTGAGCCTCGTTGCCGACAATGGTGTAGCGCTTGACCAGATTTTCCAATTCGCGAATGTTCCCCGGCCACGTATAGTCCATCATCCGGCTGACCGCGTAATCGCTGAAGGGCGAGGGCTGCTTGCCATAGTACTCGCTGTATTTCCGCAGGAAGAACTCCAGAAAAATGGGGATCTCTTCGCGGCGCTCGCGCAGCGGCGGAATATGGATAGAGACCACGTTGAGCCGGTAGAACAGGTCTTCACGGAAAAGCCCCTCTTCCACCGCCCGTTCCAGGGGCTTGTTGGTCGCGGAGAGCACGCGGACGTCAACCGCGATATCGCGTTTGCCGCCCAGGCGCGCGAATTCTCCATCCTGCAAAACATGCAGCAGTTTAGCCTGCAGCGCGGGATGCATTTCGCTGATCTCATCCAGGAAAATGGTCCCGTAATTGGCTTGGTCAAATTTGCCCAGCTTCTGGCGGTTGGCCCCGGTGAATGCTCCCGGTTCGTAACCGAAAAGCTCGCTTTCCAGCAGTTCGTGGGGAATTGCGGCACAGTTCACTTTCACGAACGGTTTGTCGCGGCGACCCGACTGGCCATATACCATCCGCGCCACCATTTCTTTGCCCGTGCCGCTCTCGCCGCGAATCAAAACCGTGGCGTTCGTATCCGCAACCTGCTCGATGGTGTTCTTTACCTCTTCCATCTTTGGGCTGGTTCCGAAAAGCATGGCGAAATCGCTTTGCCGGCGCACCTGCTCGGAATGGTTTACTGATGTAATCGTCAGCCCCTAGCTTCGAGGCCTTAAAAATCAGCTCTGGATTGCTTTGCGCTGAGAGCATGATGACAGAAACTTCTGGCTTGATCTGCTTGATGCGTTCCAGGGTTTCGATCCCGCTTATGCCCTGCATCGCCAAATCCAGCAGCACCAGGCTGGGATCGTAGACACGGAACATGCGAATCGCTTCCTCCCCGCTCCCCGCCGTGCTCACGTCAAAGTTTCGCCTGGTCAGATAGGTGCTCAAAAATCTGGCCATGCTCCCGTCGTCGTCCACTATCAGAACGCGGGTTTTCTGGTTTGGTACCATGCGGGTTTCTTTAATGACCGGAGTCACTCACAATGGCAACTTTCCTACCAAACAGCACTGGGATAGAAAAATTGAGTACGACTAGGCCCTACGGCCCTTGCCTCGCGGCGGACCAAAATCCCGCCACAGCACTGATATCAGCAGCTTCTCTTCATTCCGCAAATCTAAAACGGAAAATGAATCGCGGGCTTTATCAAAACTTCTGCGTCACGGAAAAGTGCTGCGACATTCTACCGTATTTCCGAATAGTGGAACGAAAAGACTCTTTTCAGGCAGATACAGCACTAATTGCGTGGGCTGGACTCTTTGTAGGTATGGTGAAGCAAAAGCTGCTGCCCTTGCCGGGCTTACTAGTAACGCTCAAGGTACCTTCATGCGCCTCCACAATGCGCTTGGCAATCGCCAGCCCCAAGCCCGAGCCCTCTCGATGCCGCCGTGAATTCTGGCGGGCGATTTGCGCGAATTCGTCAAAAATGGTGGCCTGTTGCTCTGCAGATATGCCAATGCCTGTGTCCGACACCGTAATTTCCACTGCGTTCAGATCGGAACGCTGCCGCAGCGCCAGGGTTATATTCCCGCCAGCCTCGGTAAACTTCACTGCATTGCCGAGGAGGTTGACCAGAACTTGTTCGATGCGCTCGGCATCCACTGCCAGGCGCGGAAGCCGCGAGGGAAGTTCCATCTTCAAGTTGATGTTTTTGGCCCGCGCCTCGTGTTGGAACAGGGCGATCACCCCGCTGATCAACGGCCGCACATCCACCGGCGCAAAGTTCATCTTCATTTTTCCGGACTCGATCTGGGCAATGTCCAGCATTGAGTTCACCAGCCGGATGAGACGCTTGCAGGCCGCAACCGACTCTCGAAAAATTTTTCGTTCCTCCTTGGAAAGCCGCTCCCCTAAACTTTCCGCAATCATCGAGTTGTAACCCAGGATTATGCTCAGTGGAGTCCGCAGCTCGTGGGTGGCCACGCTCAGGAATTGCGACTTTAGCTTGTCCAACTCTTTCAGCTTCTGGTTGGCTGCCGCCAGTTCACGGTTGTTTTCTCGCAGTTCGGAGATCAAAGAAGCATTCTCCAGGGTCATGGCGGTCTTGTCCGCCAGCGCCTGTAGAAACCGCCGCGCCGAAGCATGGAATTCATATCCTTTAGCGCCGTTGCTGGCGCAAAGCACGCAGACCAGACGTTGGTTCGCCAGTCCCGGAACCAAAGCTAGCGCCCCCAGCCCGGCACTCCTCGCCCAGCTTGCGACAGCGGAATCATTGTCGGAACTGATCACCTCTCCTGATTGCAGCCGCTGGACGACGCCGGTAAGCTCAAAAACCGCGCGCAGATTTTGCGGACAAGCCTCCGTTTTGATTTGGCGGTCCAACCTGACCAGACACACCTGCTCCAGGCTGAGCACGGTTTGCGCCGCTTCACAAACTTGCGAAAGGACTGCATCCGCATCCTGGGAATTCGCCACAGTGCGGCTGATTCGGTAGAGGGTGTCGATTTCCGAGAAACGTTTGCGTTCCAGTGAGCGGCGCACCGCCAGCTTCAAGTCTGCCACTTCGATCGGCTTCAGCAAGTATTCATATGCCCCTAACTGCACCGCTTCCAAGGCGGAATCGAGCGAGCCATAGCCGGTCATCATCACTGTCACCGTGTTGGGGGAGCGCTTCCTTACTTCGGCGAGCACCGCCAGGCCATCTACGTGCGGCATCTTCAAATCGGTGAGCACCAGGTCATAGTGACGCGTGCGAATGGCCCCCAATGCCGCTGCCCCGGTTTCCACTGCGTCCACGTCATAGCCTTCTTGCTTGAGGATGGCTTCCGTGGTCAGCAGAACGCTGGCCTCATCATCCACGACCAGGATTTTGGATTTATGTTCCATTGACGCGCAAAAACGCGGTGCAGCTCATCGTGGGTGGCAAGAAAAGCAACAGATGCCTTTAGCTGTGCCATTTGGATGCGGTGCTGCTGCGGCAGGGTTAACCATCAACGGCTTTTATTGTTTTCTGGGACGCTGTCGCCCTCGGGTCCCTAGCTGCTACCTGTGCTTCGCAGCTTTCCCGGCATGAAGTGGTAAGGGGGCCATGGGCCGCTAATAACTAATTGACAATCTTTTAACTGCCGGGCGGCGGTGTTGTAGCGGTGCTGATACTTAAGGATAGATTTGGAATCAATCAGATGAGCGATATCAATCAACATCCCCCCGGAGTTTACTTTCTTGCAACTCACTTCCTCCTGCAGGGGATTGAATAGTTTATGCACTTGCACCGAGAGCGCTCTGGCTTTTGTTTGGCGCTCGCGCTGGCGTACCGCTTTTTCACGCAGTTTGGTCAGATATTCGCCTCCGGCCACCATGGGCAGTTCAATCTCTGCGATTGCTTCCCGCACCGAACCATCGTGGACGACCAGTTTAAGGTGCATTTCCGCTTTTCCGCGCAGCCGCGAGACTCCTTCCAGGAACGCTTTTCGATTGCAGCGTACTGCCCGCCGCAGCGCTTCGTCATTGTCAAATACCGCCCCGAAGCGGAAGGGCAGCACCGTCGTGTTGCGGAAACATTCGCTCACCACGCGCGCATGATCCAGCACCGCCTTCTGGTCGAGTTCCCCCGTGGGCTCGTATTGGCTCACTACCACAGCGAAATCTCCGCTGGGATAGGCCAGCACTTGCGCCCCGTTGACTCCGTGCAAACCTTCAATTGCAAATGGCTTTCGTGTGCGATGGCCGTTCAAAAACGCTTGCTGCTCGGTGATGCAGTATGCGTACCACGCCATATTCACTCTCCGGTTGCGGGCCGGGCGGAAAAATTCCGCTTCAGCATTACATGATCGGGCCTAAGTCGTATGGAAGAAAGGGGCGGTGCATCGACGTGCGAGCTTTATGCTGCGCTCAGGCAGTATCTTAAGCCCTCCATCGGCGCAATTGCAACTTTTCCGTTGCTTTTCGTTGGTTGGCCTCGTCTGCCGCTATGGTGGCGACAGCTGCTCAAATCAACTCATCGCCCGCGCCTGACCAGCAGCCCCAT
>WNGH01005297.1_pt1 | contig 17575 bp, 20 predicted proteins | sample 5400631 | NCBI WGS metagenome assembly WNGH01 (sample SAMN13153373, study PRJNA577476) | soil metagenome | isolation source: 115 cm soil or saprolite under Garry oak tree replicate 1 | place: USA:California | collected 2016-06-15
CGAAGATCGGCCTGACGATGCGTCAGCCGGCCCTCGGGAAGCTCGACTGGATCGAAGAGGACCGCGCGAGGGCGGAAGGCCGCGTGAGGAAGAGGAAAGGCTGAGCCATGGTCGTGAAGATTCCGAAGGCGTGCAAGAATTGCGGTCACGTGACCGACGAGGACAAATGCCCCCTGTGCGGCGGCGAGACGTCGAAAGACTGGCAAGGCTACGTCATCATCGTGGACCACCAACGGTCCGAGATCGCGAAGAAGATGGGCATCCATGTCAACGGGAAGTTCGCCCTTCGCGTTCGCTGAATTCGCCGACGTGACGTTGCGACTCCCGGAATCGCTGCGCGAGTATCTCCGATGGCCGATGGGCGCCCTCACACAGGGGCCGAGCATCTTGCCGACGATCGGACGCGCGAGCCCCGTGGTCACGGTCGGAGATTTCTGCACGCTCGACCTCGTCGCCCGCGGCCGCACGCCCGACATTTGCGTCGTCGACTTCAAGACGAGGCGACAAGAGGATCCGGAGCTCCGAGAGGCGCTACAACGAATCGGATCGAAGGTCCTTCGAGTCACGAATCCCCCAGCGACGATCACGCCGGATGCGTGGCGCGTGCTCTCCGAAGCCTTTAAGTCGGACGAGCGGGTACGCGTCGAAGTCCGAGGCGAAGAGGACCTTCTCGCCCTCGTCTGCATCGCGCTCGCGCCCCCGTCCGCGGCGGTCCTGTACGGCATGCCGACCCAGGGGGTCGTGATCGTCCGGGCGGACGAGACCGCGAAATCGAGGGCCCTCGACGTCTTGCGGCGAATGGAACGATAAATCATGCAACTCGAAGTCCTGCAGCGAAAGGAGAACCCCCTCCTGAAGCGGGTCGAGGTCACGTTCAAGGCGACGCACAAGGCGGAGCCGACGCCGACGCGGGACGCGCTGCGGGCGTTCCTCGCCAAGGAACTGAAGGCGACGAAGGACATCGTCGTCATCGATTACCAGGCTTCGACGTTCGGTCGGTATGAAACGGTCGGAGCGGCGAAGGTCTACAAGTCGAAAGAGGAGGCGCTCGCGGTCGAGCGCAAGCACATCCTCGTCCGCAACAAGCTGATCGAACCGGAGGTCAAGGAGAAAGAGGCCGTGCCGAAGCCGGAGAAACCCGCTCCGCGGGCCGAGAAGGCGGAGAAGCCCGCCGCACCCGCGCCGAAAGCGGAGGCCCCGAAGGCGGAAGGGAAGCCCGAGCCGAAGCCGGAAAAGGGCGCACCGAGAGACGAAAAGAAGCCCGCCACCAAGGAAGAGAAGAAGCCCGCCGAGAAGAGAGAGGAAAAGAAGGACGAGAAGAAGGCGGAGAAGAAGCCCGAGGGCAAGAAGAAAGAGGCGAAGTGATGGCCGAGGCGAAGAAGGAGAAGGGCACCGCCGGCCTCAAGCGGAAGTTCTACAAGATCGACGGCAACCGGATCACCCGGGAGCGGGCGAACTGCCCGAAGTGCGGGCCCGGCGTGTTTCTCGCGAGACATGGCGATCGGGTGTCGTGCGGGCGTTGCGGCTACACCGAATTCGCGAAGAGGTGAGCGTCGGTTCCGGCTCTCAAAAACCGGACCGTGTGTTGTTCTCGATAATCGGACCATTGGCATTATCCCGGCTCAACCTAGGTGCCTTAGGGTGAAAGGCCGACTCGTGGGGCTCCTCCTCGTCAGCCTGCTGGCGATCGAGAGCGGAATCGGGGTGGCCTCTGCCGTTTCGTTCGATCGGAGCTACGCCGATCCCGCGAGCGATGTCGTCGAACTGTGGGCTTCGAACCTGACCCCCGTGCTCACGGACGGCAACCTCACGATGAGCCCGTTCCCCGATAGCGTGAACGTCCTTCGGCTCGCATCCGCGGATGCCGGCGCAGACATCGCTTTGACGATTCAGGTCAAGGGCAGCATCGCGAACCTGGACAACACCTCATACCAAATCCGAATCTACACGCGACAGGACAATTCCACGCACTTCCGGGCGACCTATGTGAACGGCAAAATGATGCTGACCTCGAACGCGAGCGGATTCGTTCCCATCGACATCAGTCCCAGGGTTGCGGTTACACAAGGAACCCTGACGGTCAACCTGGCGAAGTCTTGGTTGGGGACGATCAGCGCTTGGGATCTGGATGCGACCGCCACGGAGACTGGAACGATCTACTCGTACCGCGATAGCGGCTGGCAAATCCCCGGCAACCCGGGATCAGAGCCCACCTCACCCGGAGCGCCATCCGTGCTCGCGAACTGGGCGTGGATTGCAGTTGTCCCGGTCGCGATTGCGATTGCGACCGTCCTTGTGATGATCCTGACAGAACGGAAGCGCGAATCCGCCGGAAAGGCACGGACTCGGGCCGAAGACGTCCCGTCGTCCCATCGTCGCGGAAAGCCTTAATCCGTGGACCCGCTTCGGCGCCCGAGGGCCTGTAGTCTAGCTTGGATAGGACAGAGGCCTCCGGAGCCTCTGACCTGGGTTCGAATCCCAGCAGGCCCGTAGTCACCCTTGAAAATCGACGTCCAAAATCTCATCGCTCCAGTGCCATTGCCATGGCGTCCCCGCCACCGATGCACAGCGTTGCGAGCCCGCGAGGCACGTCCTTCTCTTTCATGGAGTGTAACAACGTGACCACAATGCGATTTCCCGAGCAGCCAATCGGATGGCCCAAGGCCACGGCGCAGAACGCCTCGTTGTGCTCGACCAAATCGAACTCATCGAGTTTGAGCCCGGTCTGGTTCATCAGCTTCCGGACACATGGGATCGGCGCGAACATCACCTCCTCGGGTTTCACGGCTTGAGAGCAGAAGCCTCTGATCGTCCCGAGCGGTTCCACGCCGATTTCGCGCGCCTTGCGCTCGCTCATCAGCACCGTGGCGCTCGCGCCGTCCGAAATTTGGGATGAATTGCCGGCGGTGAGCACGCCGTCCTTCCTGAACACGGGCGGGAGCCTCGCCAAGGCCTCGAGGGTCGTATCCGGCCGGAGCCCGCCGTCCCGCTTCACCGTCACATCCTTCCCGTCAATCCGGGTCTCGACCGGGACGATCTCTTTCGCGAACCGGCCGGACTCGGTCGCCTTGTTCGCGAACGATTGAGAGCGCAATGCGTATTCGTCGCACATTTCCCGCGTGAGCCCCAACCGCTCCGCCATGATCTCCCCGCCAATCGCCATGTGGAAGTCGTTGTAAACGTCCCAGAGACCATCCGTGATCATCGAGTCGAGGACCTCCGCGTGGCCGAGGTTGAAGCCTTGGCGGGCCCGCGGCATGAGATACGGCGCCCGGGTCATGTTCTCCGTGCCGCCCGCGACGATGATCGCATCGGGGTCGTCCTCGATCGCGCGCACGCCTTCGACCATCGCCTTCATCCCGCTGCCGCAGACCATGTTCACGGTGGTCCCGCTCACGCTCTCCGGAATTCCCGAGTAGATGACGACCTGGCGGGCACAGTTCTGGTAGAGCCCTGCTTGGATCACGGAGCCGAAGAACAGCTCGCTGACGTCTTTCGGCTCGATGTTCGCCCTTCGGATCGCCTCCGTCACCGCGAAAGCTCCCAGGCGAGGGGCCGGGACCTCGGAGAACGCGCCCTTGAACCGGCCAATCGGGGTTCGCGCCGCGCCCGCGACGACGACTTGGGTCCTCGATGTCACGGTCCCGTGAGCAACGAACGACTGATAAGTCTATGTCGGCGAAGGCCACCGATCTCTGCGGAGAATCGTTCCGAGTCCGAAGGCGGCGTGGCTTTCTGGTCCAAGTCAGGAAGGCGGTGAAGGTCTCATGCGGGCGAGCACCGCCTCGACCACCGCGTTGGGTCGCTCGCGTTGGACGAAGTGACCGACGCCGCCGACGACCCGCCTCTTGTACGGGCCCGTAAAGTGTCGTTCTTTGCCCGCCGACGTCTCCGGAAACGTTGCTCCGTCATTCGCTCCGTGTAGGACCGAGGTAGCGACCCCGATTCGCGGTAATTTCGCCATCCGGGCTTCGATCTCATCGTACCGATGGTCTCCGGGCGCGTTGCCCCAACGGTGGCGGTAGGAGTGAATCGATACTTCCACGAAGTCCGGATTGTCGAAGGACCCGGCCGTCGTTTCGAACGTCGCATCATCAAAATGCCAGTCTGGGGACCATGCTTCCCAGAGCCACCGGCAGAGCCCGCGGCGGTCCTGTTCCAGCGCCGCGCGTCCTCGCTCGAGGCCGAAGTACCACTGATACCAGTACGCCCGCGCCTGATCATACGAAATCTGATCCTTCGGCGTGGACGTGCCGTAACCAACGGACAACGCGACGAGCCCTTGGACTCGCTCCGGCCACAACGCCGCAGCGATGTACGCGGCTCGCCCGCCCCAATCGTGGCCCACCAAAGTGAATCGCTCAATGCCGACGGCATCCGCAAATTCGATCAGATCTTGGCCGAGCGCGGCGAGCTGGCCGGATCGGAACGCGGTCTTCTCAAGAAAACGCGTCGGTCCGAATCCTCGCAGGTAGGGCGTCAGCGTCCGATACCCCGAGTCGACGAGAGGAGCGACGACACCGTCCCAGGTGCGGACGTCGTCGGGGAAGCCATGGACCAGGATGACGGGTTCCGCTTGCGGACTGCCGCGGTCCTCGTACGCGACTTCCAGACAACTCGTTCGGACACGTTTCGTCATGTCGCGCATGGGCCGAGGATAGCTGGAAAACGGGACTAAGCCTTTTCGAACAACATCTGCCCGAGGTCGGTCGGTCACGAGGGCGAGAAGGCGCCTGGGAGGAGAGCCGGGCTCGGCTCTCCCGATCTCATTCTCCCGGTGATTCGGTTGGGGGGTGCTCCGGCGATCCGCTCTCTTTCTTGCGAGTCGTGTTCTTCGTCAGATCCGACGTGTAGTCCGGGTGTTCGCTCCACTTGTAAGGATCGGCCGGCTTGCCCCCGTTCGGCTCCGTGAGGAGCTTCGCGAGGTAGGCCGTCAAGAGGGTTCCCGCGCCAGACCCATCTCCGCCGGATGTGACGAGGGTATCCGGCGTCACTCGGATCTTGCCGTCGCGGACCTCCTCCATGACCTTGACGAGCGCGACCCGGTCGGAACCGAGCACGTCCGCTTGAGCGTGGTACGCGTCCGCCTGCGCCTCGCCGACCATCCGGATCGCGGCCGCATTTCCGTCCGCCTGGATGCGCGTCGAGTCACGCACGCCTTCCGCTTGCTTGATCGCCGCCTTCGCGAGGTTTTCGTTGATCTGCACCTGGTAGGACGCCTCGACGACCTTCGGCTGGAGGTTCGCGCGCGCCGTCATCTCCTGGACCGCGATGCGCCGCTGCTCCGCGGTGGCCTGCTGCTCGTACTGTGTCTGCTGCTGGATCGCGATCTCCTTGTTCGTCTGGGTCGCAAGGAGCGTCGGGTCGACGGCGATGTAGGAGATGAGAAGGTTCTGCGCCTCGACGTAGTACTTGGCAAACTGGACCCGCGCGCGGTTCAGAGCCTCCTCTTGCAACTGAGATCGGCCCTGAACGAACTCGAGTGCCTTCTTCTCTCCGGCATTGTTGCGGAAGGACGCGTCGATCAGGGGATGCACGATCTGCTGGATCAGGTTGAACACCGAGCCGAAGCGAGCGATGACGAAGGCCGCGTTCTCCGGAAGGATGCGGATGACCATCCGCACGTCGACCTCGAGTTTGAATCCGTCTCTGGACGTCACGAGCAGTTGGCCGAAGCGGAAGAAGGAGAGGCCCTTCTCGCCCTGTTCCGTCAGGTAGGGATAGTCCGATTCGTCGACTGCGGGATCCGCCGGACGGCGCGAGAGACTCGGGGCGTCTGGCCGCTCGGAGCGAGCCCAGTCGACCATGATCGCCGACGTCGGCACGAGGTACGCCGTGAATGCGACCCGGTTCAGGTTGTACTTCCCGGGGGCCACGGGATTCCGCCAGATTCCCCGCCGGTTTCGATCCGGGACGAGCAACCGTTCGACCGCCGCATGGATCGTCTGGTCGAAGTCCGGGCTGTCCGTGACCGGCACGGGCTCCATGTCGACCTGGTCGAGCTCCTCCCCGATGTTCGATCGGAGGACCGCCACGAAGCCCGGTGGGACTTCGGCGACCTCGTCGATCTGGACCTGGAAGAGCGTCGGATTGACGTAGTACCGTCCCGGCTGGAGCGTGTCGAGCTGCGGGCCTCGGAAGCCGCCACTGTCGAGGAACGCCTGGCCATCCTGGAAGAAATTGTGCGGCCGGGCGCTCGGATGCGCCGGCGTCGGCGAGACGTCAGGCTGGGGCGCCACGATGAACTTGGGCGGAAGGGGCTGGCCATCTTGCGCGGTGACGACGCCGACCTTCCCGGACGCAACCTCCGTCGCGGGCTGCTTGGCCACGTAGAACAGGAATGGGTTGATCCGATACGTTCCGGGGCGGATGATCGCGACCTGGGGACCCTTGAACCCGCCGTTGTCGAGGAACGCCTCGCCGTCCTGGAACTGGTTGCACTCGACCTCGTCCCCGAGGAGTCGTCCCTTCGGCAACGGACGCCCGTCGATCGCCTCGACCGTTGCGATTTCCGTCTCGGCGACCTGGACGACCTTGGACCGGCGCATGCTCCACACGACGGGAATCCGCCAGTACAGGCCGGGCATCAGGGTCGCCGCCTGCGTCCCGATCTCGCCATGTCGGGCGATGACTTGTCCGGCGGGCATCTTCCGCCCGCCGAGTCTCTTCACGAGCACGCCGACCTCGCCTGCTCGGATGAGATATAGACCCTTCAGGAAAAACACCAAGGTCGCAACGAGCGCGAACCCCGCCACAAGCACCACGACCTGAGTAATGTCGATCATGTCTGCCACCCTCTGCCTCCGATCCACAATATGCGTTCCTGAAGGCATCAGCCTTGTTTGGGCTTCCCGCGGGCATGCCGCATCGCGCTCGCGATTGGCAGCAGAATTACACGCTACGCAGCCCGAAGAATTTCCTTCACGGTCTCCGAGTCGAAGGGGTTCTTCTATCTCTTCCGCTCTCGATTCTCCTTCGCTCGAAATCTGACGATTCTTCGCACCAAGTCGTACGGAATGGGCTTGTCGATCGGAAATTGCACTGAGCCTTTGCCTTGTTTGTACCGCGACAGTTCCTTCTTGAAGGCCTCAATGCCCGAAGGTATCGGATAGAATCCGATGTGATTCTTGAACGCCGCGAAGTAGACCAGCCCTTTGCCGTTCAGTTTGAACGTCGGCATTTGATAGCTGATGGTCTCGATAGCCTCCGGCGCGGCTTTTTGGATTGTCAGTCTCAGCCTCTGAAGGATGCTTTGCACATCCTTTGGGGAGGCCTTGATGTACTCGTCGATCGTCTTGAATTGCGCGTCTTTGCCATCCATACGACTCACCGGGCCATCCTGCGGCTCTTTTTTCAGGCTTTCGCGGCGCGCGCCGACGCCGACGTGTCAGCCGTGCGTTCCGGCTGGTAGCGAAGGATCACGCCACCCGACTTCAGCGGTCTCGCCTCCAGCAACTTCATCTTGATCCGCTCCGAATTTGGTTTGAATAACGGATTCCCTCGGCCCAGGAGCAACGGCGTGAGGGCAAGATCGAGCTCATCAAACAGCCCGTGCTTCAGGAGCGTCGAAGAAAGATTGGCACTGCCAAAGACGAACAAGGTCTTGCCAGGCTCTTTCTTCAGCTTGATGACCTCCTCGACCGCGTTGTCCTTCACGAGCCTAGAGTTGTTCCAATCGGCTTTCTTGAGCGTCTTCGAGAAGACGACCTTCGGAACCGTGTTCATGAAGTCGGCGACTTCGCCTTTCTGGGTCGGCCAATACCCGGCCATGCCTTCGTATGTCACCCGGCCGAACAACAACATGCCCGTCGACTTCGATTGTTCGACGGAATACTTTTCGAGCTCTTCCCCCCAGATCGTGTCATGCCAGTCAATGTCCCAACTCTTCGGGCCCTCAAAGAAGCCGTCCAGCGTGACCAGATTCCACATGATGAGTTTCCGCATTCCGTTCACCCCATTCGTAAGAGGTCAATCGCTCGAGCGGGATATATCCGCGGTTGACCCCGTCGAGCGAGCTGCATCAACCCCGAGCCCCGTGAAGTGGCGAGATCCAAGCGCGTCATTCGAGCTCCCCTCGTTCCGCAACCGAACCTCGCTCCTGCGTCGCCTCATCGATGAACGCAGGGACGCTCTCGCTCCGAAATCGAAGGGCGATTCCGAGTCCGACCGCGCTCAACACGGCGGCTCCGACGAAGGCGTACCGAAATCCGGTCAGCCCGAGTTGCGGATCGAACGTGCTGGCAACGGTCAACACCAAGGACAGGCCAAGCGGGAAGCCGAGGCGCTGGGAGGTCTGGATCAGCCCCGAAGCGAGGCCCTCTTCCCCGGGCTTCGTCCCCGAGAGGCCCGCGATGGCGAGTGCTGGGAATCCGATGCTCGCCCCGAGCGACCAGAGAATCGTCCCCGGCAAGATGCCGAGATAACCCGCGGCGACCGGCAGAGGCGCCAGCATCGCCAGCCCCAAGGTCACGAACGCCGTGGAAATGACGAGTACTCGTTGTAGGCCGATCCGGTTCATGAGCCACGAGGACCCCCATCCGCCGACGAAGAAGAAGATCGCGGCCGCGGGAAGGAATGCCAGACCCGCGTCTAGGGGGGAATATCCAAGGACGCCCTGCAAATAGACGGTCAATACGATCAGTGCTCCCGCGGAGGAGCTCACGACGAGCGAGAGAACGTTCGCGGTCAGGGTCGTCCGGCGGCGCAGGAAGGCCAGCGGCATGAGCGGCGCCTTCGACCGGTATTCGATGGCCAAGAAGGCCGCCAAGGTGAGGGCGGAGAGGCCCAGGGGCAGCGCCGCTTGGATCGTGAAGAGTCCGTCGGTCGCCGCAATCGTGAATGCGTATACAAGGAGGATCAACCCGGCCGTGACGGTCACGGCGCCGGGGATGTCGAGACGCTTCGACGTCGCCCGTGGACCACTTCGCGCGATGAATCGCTGAGCCAAGATCGTCGCCACGGCTCCGATCGGCACGTTGACGAACATGACCGATCGCCATCCGAACGCCGCGGTGAGGACCCCGCCCGCGATCGAGCCTGCCGCGAACCCCGCCGACAGGATCGAGACGAGAACCCCGAACGCCCGATTGCGCTCCTTCCCCTCGGGGAACGTGGCCGCGAGGATCGCTAGAGCGGTGGCCGTCGTCATGGCGGCGGCGACACCTTGAATCGCCCTCGAGACAACGAGGGAGAGAAGCGACGGCGCAAGTCCGGCCGACAAGGACGATACGGTGAACAGGACGATTCCAGTGAGGAAGAGGCGCTTCTGGCCGTAAACGTCGCCGGCTCGGCCACTGACCATCAGGAATCCGGCCAAGGTGAGCCCATACACGCCGGTCACCCACTGGCTCTCCGCGAGCGGGGCCAGGAATTCTCGCTGAATCGTGGGGAGCGCCACTTGAACCACCGAGAAATCGACGACATCGAGGAATGCGGCCGCGATGACCACCGCGAGGATTAGCCGCGCGTGGGAAACGAGGGCGGCCCCCGCACGAACTGTTGGTTCCGTATCCCCCGCAACGTCCTCCTGCCGCCGGATCGCTGTCAACGAAGTTCTCTTCCCGGTTACTCGATTCCGGCCGTCGGAAGCATCGGTCGTTCATGAATCTGCGGCCGGCCCGTTCCGAAGACCTTAGTATCGACCCGAACGTTCCTGAGTGGCATGGAATCAACGGGCCTCGCTCGTTTCCTCTTTGAACTCGCCTCGGACGAACGACTCGGCATCCTCGAGGCAATTGAGGAAAAACCGCTACGCCACGCCCAGATTGCGCGCCGCCTGAAGATTACCGACTCGGAGACGACGCGCCACCTGAACCGGCTCGCTTCCACGGGTCTGCTGACGAAAAATCCGCAGAGCCAGTACGAGCCCACAAGCCTGGCCCGACTCGTGTCCGCGGGCTTCCCGTTCTTCCGATTCCTGCTCGCGAATCGTGAGTTCCTCCTGAAACACGACGTGCGGGAGGTGCCTGCGGAATTCGTCGAACGGCTCGGCGCGTTGAACGGGGGCACTTTCGTGACGGGAATGTATGATGTCGCGGCCGCCCAAGAGCGGTACCTGCGAGCCGTGAAGCAACGGATCTGGGTCCTGACCGACCAGTTGTTCGAACGGCCGTGCCGGTCATGCGGGAGAAGGCGGCGGCCGGCGCGGATGTCCGCGTCATCCGATCCCGCGAAGGGTTTCGACGCGAGACGGCCCGACTTCCACCGGTCGAGCGCAACTACCCCGTGCGCCTGGTTCCCGAGGCTCGAATCTTTCTTGCGGTCCTCGACGACGTGGCGGGCGTGTGCTTCCCGACCCTCGAAGGAAAGGTTGACATGGAGTCGATGCTCCTCTTGTCCGACCCGGCGGGACATCGATGGGCTGAGGATCTGTTTACGCAGCTATGGAGTCAGGCTCGGGAATGGCTTGGTCCGCAGACGCCTCTTTGACCGACAAGAGTCGTTCGCGGGCCGACTCACGTTTCAAGTCTGGCCGGTTCGACGCCTGTGCGTGGGCGCGACCTTTGTTTCGTCCATGTGGTCAATCGAGTCTGACCGCCCGTGGGGAGTCGATGCATCGACCGCGTCAACTGTGGGCGCTTATCGCTACGTCTTTACCCGAGTCGTCACGTACAGGTCCTGATCTCCCACCGAACCGGGTCGAGTGGACCCGAAGAAGAGGGTCACGCGATCCGGGGCGATAAACGGTTGCGTGTCGTCCTGCGGGCTGTTCACCCCGGAACCGAGATTCACGGGCGGGGACCATGGGTCGGAGGTGCTGCCACGGGTGGAGACCCACACGTCGGTGAGCCCGATTCCTCCGACGCGGTCCGAGAACAAGAACAACTCGAGTCCATCGGAGCGAATGGATGGGCGCTGATCGTTGGTCGAACTGCTCAGCTCCGTCACGGGTTCGGCCGCCCCCCAGGATCCGTCCGCCTGCTGGGCGCTGACGTAAATGTCGTAACCACCCAATCCGCCGGCCCGGTCGCTCCCGAAAAACAGGAGCGGCACGCCGAGGTCGTCGTTCGCGAAGTAGCTCGGGCCCGCATCATTGGACGCCGTGTTGACCGCCGACCCGAGATTGACGGGCGTCTCCCAGGAGAAGTCATCATGGACCTTCTCGCGATGAGAGACCCAGATGTCAAAGCCGCCGAGACTACCGGGTCCTCCGACGCGGTTGAAAAACATCCAATGACCGTCGCGCGAGAACTCAGGGACTGCCTCGAGGACTGCCGTGTTAATCGTCGGGCCGAGATTCACGGGTGGTCCCCAGGATTCGTCGACGCCCGCTCGGTTCGACACCCATATGTCGGAACCGCCGAACCCGCCTGCGCGGAACGACCCGAAGTATAGACTCAGGCCGTCCTTGGAAATCGCAGGTCCGTTCTCCCTGAGGACTGAGTTGATAACGGGACCGAGGTTGACCGGGGTCGACCATCCCGAGAATTTCGGAGACCCCGCGACCGGATTAGATACCGCAAACAACGCCAACGCTACGCCCATCAGGACGTACGCTTTCAGACTGCTCCCTCCTGTCACGCCGCATCCGGGTCTTCTCACTTAAGCGCTGTGCCTCCTCGCTCATTTTGGCGCCCTCAGGTTCGCGCTAGGAACCGACCAGGACCTTGAACCCGCGGTGCTCGAGTGCCGCCGGAGCTGTCGCCTGATCCCTACCCTAGGAAATGCGCGAGTTCGGGATCCACTTTGCTCGCGTGCGTCCAGTTCAACCCGTGCGGCGCGCCCTCGATCGTGATCAACTTGCTCCCCTCCACGATTTCCGCCGTGCGCTTGGCCGACACAGGGAGGGGCACGATGCGATCCGCATCGCCGTGGATGATCAACGTGGGCACATCGACGCGTGTGAGGTCGTTCCGGAAGTCCGTCGACGAGAACGCCGTGACGCAATCGAGCGTTCCCTTCGGCGAAGCGCCCGCGGCGATGTTCCAACAGAGTTGCACGACCTGGTCGCTGACTAGCGTGCCGCCCAGCTGATCGACGTTGAAGAAATTCGCGAGGAACTGGGTCAGAAACGCGGGGCGATCCGCGAGGACGCCCGCCTTGATTCCTTCGAATGCGGCTCCGTCCACGCCTTCCGGATTGTCGGCCGTCTTCAGCAGGAATGGAGGAACGGCCGACATGAACACGGCCCGACTCACGTCGTCGGATCCGTACTTCCCGAAGTACCGGGCGACCTCGCCGCCTCCCATCGAGAAACCCACGAGCGCGAAATCGTGCAGGTCGAGCGTCGTCACCAGCTTGCGGAGGTCTTCGGTGAAGGTGTCGTAGTCGTAGCCGCTCGCCGGCTTGCTGGAGTGGCCGAACCCTCGGCGGTCGTATGTGATGACTCGGTGGCCCGCACGCAGGAGGTCCGTGACTTGCTTCTCCCATAAGGCGCCGCTGAGCGGCCAACCATGAATCAACACGACGGGTTTCCCGGATCCGTGATCCTCGTAATAAATCTCAATCGGCGCCGAATTCTCTTCACCCACCGTGACGCGGCTCATTACACTCCTCCGGCCGTCCGCATACCGGTATGGAGTATTTGGGCCTTCCCCCCGGGGACTCGCGAGGCACCCAAGATGCTCGGGCCGTTCAACTACGGCCCTTGAGACGAGTTCATCCGGTCAAATGGGACCTCAGCATCCACTCTTGTTTCTCGAGACCGCGGGCGATCTCGATGTAGACATCCTGCGTGGGAAGGTCCTCTTCGCTCCCGTCGATGCCGCGCCGGATCTCCGAGATCGCCACGCCGGCGCGGTCGGTGAGCGCCTTCAGGAGAAGATCTTCCCGATGTTCGTCCAGCGGGAACGCAGGGAGCGTCGTCTCCTTCACGGCTCCTTCGATCGTTCCATGCGAGGTGCCGTGCAATTGAACCGCACGCTCCGCGACGAGATCGGCATATTCTCTCGTCTGGTCTGCGAACCGGTCAAACAATTCATGGAGCTGAGCGAATCCCGGGCCCTGCAGGTTCCAATGCGCTTGTTTGTAGGCCGTCGCCAAGGACGTCATGTTCGCGAGGTTCAGATTCAGCCCGCGAACGAGTCGTTCTTGCAGGTTCCGATTTACCGCCGCCGTCTCCTTGCTCCGCTTAGACCGCTCCATGGGATCCCCTTCGGTCCCCCGTGAAGACGGACCTCGGCATGAGCCTTGTGCTCCAGGTGGACGGCCGTTCCAAACCGAAACTCTCCGTGTGCGGCTGCGGGAGCCTTGCGAGACATCTAGAAATGCAGAAAAGTGTATATACACATGCGTGTATACATCGCGCGTGGAATCCGTCGTATTCGAAGTCCTCGCCGATTCGACGCGTCGCCGGATCGTCGAGACGCTCGGGGCGGGCGAGCGCCCCGTGCACGCGCTCGTGGAAGCCGTGGACATTCAGCAATCGGGGGTCTCGCGGCACCTCCGCATCCTCCACGAGGCAGGGTTCGTCCGCGTGCGGGCGGAGGGGCAAGAGCGCCTCTACTCGTTGTGCGCGGAGCCATTCCGCGAGCTGGACAAATGGATGCAACAATACCGCGGCCTGTGGGAGGCCCGCCTCGACAGGTTTGGCACCGAGCTCAATCGACGGCAGAAGGCGCGGGCAGGAAAACACAGGGAGACACACGCATGACAAACAACCGGAAGACGGGGAAGGGCAGGGAGGAGAACACCGCGCAAAAGATCACCACGTTCCTGACGTTCAACGATCAGGCCGAGGAAGCCGTCAAGCGCTATGTCTCGATCTTTAAGAACTCCCGCATCGTCAGCATGGTCCGCGGGGAGGCGGGAGGTCCGATCGCGAAGGGGCAGATGTTGAACGCGACGTTCGAACTCGACGGAGCGCGATTCATGGCCATGGACGGCGGCCCGTACTTCACGTTCGCGCAAGGAACTTCCCTCTTCGTGAGCTGCGACACACAAGAAGAGATCGACCGGTTGTGGGAACGCCTATCCGAAGGCGGAGAACAGCAGCCGTGCGGCTGGCTCAAGGACAAATTCGGTGTGTCGTGGCAGATCGTCCCCTCCGTTCTGGGTGAGATGATGAGCGATCCAAAATCCGGCAACTCGGCGAAAGTCATGGAAGTGTTGCTCGAGATGACGAAAATCGAGATCGAGACCCTAACGCGAGCCTACGCGCAACGGAAGTGAGGGACGTGCCGACGAAAGGGAAGACCGCGACATCCGCGAGGGTTTCGAGACCGAAGATCCGGTTGGAGCGGACCTTCCAGGCGTCCGCGAAGGAAGTCTGGGAGCTCTGGACGACGAAGGAGGGCCTCGAGGCCTGGTGGGGCCCCGAAGGATTCACGACGACGGTCCACAAGCTCGACCTCCGCCGAGGAGGCGAATTCGAGTACGCCATGACGGCGACCCGTCAGGACTTGATCGAGGGGATGAAAGCTATGGGGCTTCCGCTCACGAGCGTGGCCCATGGGACGTACACGGAGGTTACGCGGCCGCGGCGGCTTGCGTACATGACGGTGGCCGACTTCATCCCGGGCGTCGCACCGTACGAAGTCGCGGCGGTGGTCGAGATTCAGCCTGTGGGCCGCGGAGTCCGAATGGTCGTGACCGAGGATGCGATGCACGACGAGCTCTGGACCGAGCGGTCAACGATGGGCATGAACAGTTCGCTCGACCGGCTCGCGAAGGTCCTCGAGGCGCGCCTGGGAAAGCGACGGACGTCGCGGTGACAGCAAATCCGGAAACCCGATTCGATCCGGAACGGACTCGGCGGGTGCAGCGCGGAGTTAGCCACGCGTTGTCACGACGGTTCCGCCCCATTCCTCCGGAGCGACATCGGCGGCCGTGTACTGCCGCTCGCCGAACGGGTAGTCAGTGGGGGGCTGCACGATCTTCGCGCCGCGATTCTTGGCCCGCTCGAAGTGGCGATCGACATTCGGCACACGCACCATGACGGAGTGGTTGGTCCCTCCTTGGTGCGACCGACGGCCCTCCCTGGTCTTATTCGAGTCGATCTCAGGCCTGGGGAGCCCCGCCGCCACGACGATCGATCCATCCCCAACGGTAAGTTGCGAGCGGTGGCTCCCGATTCGCAGATGTTCCGCGAATCCGAAGGTACAGGACAACCAATCCACGGCCTGGGCTACGTCTGGGTAGACGAGCACGGGAATGACCGTGGACGAGGGCATGGACCGGTTCGTTCGCATGCGTCCTCCTGTCGCCGGATCGGCCTTCGAGGATCTCGTGGGCATTGAACGTCAGGATAACCAACTGACTACTGAAATCTGACGCCGTCGGATTGGTGCGAGTCCAACGTGATTAAGTACGGCCTCCCATCTCCGCTTTCTTCCTGAAAATTCGGGAGAGAATGCCATGTGCCGAAACATCAAGACGCTGTTCAACTTCGATCCTCCGGCGACCGACGAGGAGATCCACGACGCCTCGCTCCAGTTCGTGAGGAAACTCTCCGGCTTCGCAAAACCGTCGCGGGCCAACGAGGCAGCGTTTGATCGCGCGGTGACCGAGATGACCGCGGCCGCGCGGAATCTATTGGATTCGCTGGTGACCGAGGCGGGGCCGCGAAATCGTGAGATCGAAGCCGCGCGCGCTCGAGCGCGCGCTCTCGAGAGATTCGGGAGCTCTTGAAACGGTCGCATTCTCAATCTCGACAGGTAGGTCCGAGGTCGGTCGCGGTGGTCGCGTTGACGCCATGATAGTCACGGGCCAGGCTTGATTACGCATGAGCTGCTTGCGTGACGGACGCAAATGGGATTGCGTGGACCCCGACGGCGTTCCTACCTTCCGGTGGGACTCACTCTCATCCTCCTCGGGCTGACGGCTGCGACGGCAACCCACGCTGGAACCACTGGACTCAGTTCCGCGGGCGTCATGGCCTCCGTCGGGATGACGGCGTCCGCGCCGACCATGGGCTGGAACAGCTGGAACTCGTTCGGGTGTGGCGGTCTGACCGAGACGCTGGTCCGGGAGACCGCCGATGCCATGGTGAACGGCGGGCTCCTCGCGGCGGGTTATGACACGTTGACCCTCGACGATTGCTGGTCCGCGGTCTCCCGCGATAGCTCCGGCAATCTCACGAACGACCCGGTGAAATTCCCGAGCGGGATGAAGGCCATCGGCGACTACATTCACGGTCGGGGCCTCAAGTACGGGATCTATGCTTCGATCGGTACGGCCACGTGCACTGGGGGTACCGCAGGCAGCCTAGACCACGAATACATGGACGTCGCGCGGTTCGCCTCCTGGGGCGTGGACTACATCAAGGCTGATCGTTGCAATGCGGACGGCCTGATCATGAAGGACATCTACGCGCGCTGGCGGGACGCGATCGTCGCCTCCGGCCGATCGATTGTCTTGAGCGCAAGCGACAACAACCCTACGGACGAACCGTGGGCCTGGGGACCTTTGACCGCGGGTCAGTGGCGTATCTCCCCGGACATCAGTGATGATTGGACGTCGCCCCCGGGCCAGCCGCCGTGGAAGGAGGGGATGATCGACATCTTCGACCGCAACGCCGCCCACGCAGCCGCCACCGCGCCCGGGACGGTCAACGATCCGGACATGCTCGAGGTCGGCAACGGAGGCATGACGGACACCGAGTACCGGACGCACTTCGGCTTATGGGCTCTCATGTCCGCGCCCCTCATTGCGGGCAACGACGTTCGCAGCATGAGCGACGCGACGCGGGCGATCCTCACGAACCCGGAGGTGATCGCCATCGATCAGGACCCACTCGGATTCCAAGCGAACCTAGCGGGGGACATCGGAAACGGCTTGCAGGTCTGGTACAAGCCACTCGCCGGGAGCGGCGCCCGGGCCGTGGGGCTCCTGAATCGCGGCTCTGCCTCGGCGACGATGACGGTGAGTTGGAACGCGATCGACCTCGCCCCCGGAATCGCCACGGTCCGCGATCTATGGGCCCGCGCCGACCGAGGTTCGTTCGCGAACCAGTACAGCGTCAGCGTATCCGCACATGGGATGGCCCTGCTCCGGGTCGTCGGCACGGATTCGCCGGTCTCGGACGGGTTTCTCAGCGACCAGCCGTGGACGTACATGGCGAACGAGCAAGGCCCGGTCGAACGAAATTCGAGCAACGGCGGGGGCGGGGCGGGGGATGGCGGCACGCTCACGCTGAACGGGGTCCCCTACCTCCGGGGATTTGGTGGCCATGCGCCGTCGGCCTTGGAGTTTCGACCGAACGGGTCATGCCAGACGTTCACCGCCGAGGTCGGGGTCGATGACGAGGTCGGCACCCTTGGGAGCGTCCTCTTCCAGGTGTGGGGCGACGGTCAGAAGCTGTACGAGGGTGGCGTGATGACCGGGGAGACGCCCACCGAAAACGTCAACATCAGCATCGCCGGCATCCGGAGCCTGCGCCTGCAAATCGTGTCCGTCGATTCGACGGCGGACGACCATGCCGATTGGGCGAACCCGCGAATCGCGTGCGCTGATCGATCGCCGCCGAACCAGCCCCCTCAGGCACGCTTCACGACCACACGGTCTCTGGTGGCTCCGTGGGAGATTGTGGCGTTTGACGCCGAATCTTCAACAGATCCCGACGGGACGATCGTATCCTACATGTGGGATTTCGGGGACGGGTTCACCGCCAATGGGATCCTCGTGCGACACGCGTACG
>WNGH01007778.1_pt1 | contig 17570 bp, 21 predicted proteins | sample 5400631 | NCBI WGS metagenome assembly WNGH01 (sample SAMN13153373, study PRJNA577476) | soil metagenome | isolation source: 115 cm soil or saprolite under Garry oak tree replicate 1 | place: USA:California | collected 2016-06-15
TCGAGCTCCTTGAGCCATAGGATCTGGCCGATGGGCAGCAGGTTCCAGTCGTAGATGTAGGCCGTGGCCGGGCCGGCGAGCGCGCCGCCCAACCAGAGACCCGCCTTCTTCCACTCGCCCATCCCCGTCTCGAATGGATCGCGCTTGAGGTTTACCATGCCGGCCATGAACTGGGTCTGGACTCCGGGGACGATGAAGCCGGTCGCGCTTTCGGGCGCGATCGCGAAATACATCTTCCAATTCTTGTAGCGCACCGCGGACGGGTGCGAGCTGGAATAGTAGAAGAAGGTGTCGCGCGCCGACTTCTCCGAACGTCCCGAGAGGTACTCGGTCTGGTTGACGCCGTCGAGCGTGGTCCTGACGATGCCGGGATACTGCCCGGCCTCGATCCGTTGCTTCAGCCCGTCGCCCCTGGGTCCGCCGGCGATCTCGACGAAGGTCGGCAGCCAGTCGAGCGACGCGAAGATGTCGGTCTTGACGGTCCCGGGCCTGATGACGCCCGGCCAGCGAATGACCGCCGGAGCGCGCATGCCGCCTTCCCAGGTGGTCATCTTTGAGCCCTTGAACGGCGTGACGCCGCCGTCCGGGAAGGTGAACGTCTCGGCGCCGTTGTCGGTGGTGAACACGACGATCGTGTTGTTGGTCTGGCCCATTTGCTCAATCTTCTGAAGGACGTAGCCGATGTTGTCATCCATCTGTTTCATGCCGGCTTCGTTGACGCCCCAGTCCTTGCCACCGGGCTCGCCCACCATAGCCATGTACTTCTCGGGCAGCACGGTCGTGACGTGCATGCGCGCCGGGTTGTACCAGACGAAGAACGGCTTATTGGTGCGGCGGGGGTCATTGCGGTCGAGGAAGTCGATCACTTTGGCGGAGATTTCCTCGTCCACCGTCTTCGAGCGCTCCAACGTCAGCGGGCCCTCGTCTCTGCACATCTGATTCCTTGACGAGCCATCAGATGTGCAAGACAGGATGTTGCGCGGGGGCGTGAGACAAATCGTGGTCTTGGGATCCACCGCGCCAGGAACCTCTGGAACGCCGGGGATCGGCGTGTTCCTGCACGGCGGAGCGATGGTCTGCTGGGTCGGGGATTTGTTGATGTCGGGGAAGCTCACCCCCTGCATGGCGTCGAGGTGGTAGAGATAGCCCCAGTATTCCTGGAACCCGTGCGCGGTCGGCAGCGCGTCGGTGTGGTCGCCAAGGTGGTTCTTGCCGAACTCCCCAGTGTTGTAACCGAGATCGAGCAGGAACTTGGCGAGCGCCGGGGTACCTGGTCGCAGGTAGGACGGGCTGCCCGGGAGCTGCGGCGGGATCATGCCGGTGCGCAGCGGATGCATGCCGGTGAAGAAGGCGTTGCGCCCAGCAGTACAGCTCTGCTCGGCGTAGTAAGTCATGAAGATCGCACCCTCTTGCCCGATGCGGTCGATGTTGGGGGTTTCCCCGACCATCAGGCCACGGTGATAGATGCTCGGCTGCATCCAGCCGATGTCGTCGCCCATGATGAAGAGGATGTTGGGTTTCTCGAGTTGCTGCGCGGCTGCCGGCATGCTCGACGCGATCACGGCGGCGAGCAGTGTCAACAAACCGAGCCAGCAGGTTCTGGCCGGCATTCTGCGTTTCATCATTTTGCTCCTGAGTTGGACGCACTTCGGCCGCCGCGATCCCAAGCCCGCGCGTGGCCAACACAGAAACTTTGCGCACCCATGCTACAGCAGGCCATTGACTTTTGGTGTAGCGTGACTGGACTTAGGTTGAATGCCGCCCGGACAAATTGCCTTTTGTGTCGCGGTGATGATTTCCTGGGGCGTCTTGCCGATGGTTTGGCGCATGCCAGGACCATCGTTGTGGAGCTCAAGGACAAATGTCCTGCGCATCGTGCGGAGTTACAACGGAACAACATGCGCAAGCGCCTCAGCGTCGACCGAAATTGTCAAAGAGATTCCGGCGCAGGAAACGCAAAACCTGCTCGCGCAGCCACGGCAGCGAGACAGGTCGGTACTGTGCGCGTTCGGCGACCACCCGCGGCGCGGCCCCGAACAAGCCGCGCCGCTTGATTACTTCGGCAATGAGCGGGTTCCACTTGACCAGCGCTTGCTCGGCTTCCATTGCCATGAACCCCGCAACGATTTCCGGCGGCGGCGCAAACACATCGGGCATGACGTTGGAGAGGACGTTGTCAGCAAGAACATTCCACCTCGAGACGCCGCCCATGTGCGGTGAACTCAACCCGAAAAGCACGCGCCGGATCCGGCTCTCGCGGATCGCGTAGCAACAGAAGGCGCAGGGCTCGGCGTTCACGTAGATCTCGCAGTCGTCGAGGCTGACCGAACGCAGCGTCTTCTGCGCCAGCGAGATCGCAACCACTTCGGCATGGCGCGTAACATCACCGTCGTGAGCGACGCGATTGATGGACTCGGCCACGATCGCGCCACCGCGGCACACCACTCGACAACGCGATGCAGTGCGTCATCATAAGCCGGTCAACGGTCTGCTGCTGCGCGCTCCTCATGGCGTGCTCGGCCACACCATCCGACGGTTCAGATTCGGTGACGCGACGCATCGCTGCCCCGCATTATGGTGAGATCGCGCCGTTGCGATGAAACCGTCGAAACAGCGCGAGGGCTAATTCGCGTGGCTGTCTGCATCAGTGACAAACTCAGCACGGAGACTGGATCAGTTTCAAAAGAACAAAATCCCATCCTCACTAGCGAAATTCGGAGTTTTAGGACAGTAAACCTTCGTACACGTGCATCAGACATTTGATGAGAGTTTCGCGGTCCGATCTGGTTTCAGACCGGATCACAAATGTCGAGTTTGACTGATCGTGATCGCTTTGCTCGAGAGGCGTTGGTGACGACAAGGTCGTATCTGTCATCTCGTATCGAAAGGTTCCGGATTAACCCTAAGGACAATAGTCGGCGCACCGAACCTGCTTCAGGATCGCAAGGTGCACTGACCCAATGACAGCAAGAAGGAGGCGATCATGAAGCGTGCCATTCTCATTCCATTCGCCAGCGCCGTTTTGATACTCGGGGCGATGCCCGTGGCTGCTCAAGTGGCAGGCTCAACGACTCTCGGCGTGTCCGTGGCCGAGCTGCGCGACGTGATGGAGGGTTGGAGCGCCAAGCGGCAGATCATCGGGCAAGATGTCTACAACGACAAGCAGGAACGGGTTGGCACCGTTGAGGACATCATCATCTCGCCCAACAAGACGGTGTCCTATGGTATCGTGGGTGCCGGCGGTTTTTTGGGTTTCGACAGGCGTGACGTCGCCATCCCCGTCAACCAGTTCAAGCTGACCGATGGAAAGCTTGTTTTGCCCGGCGCTACCAAGGAAGCCCTTCTGGCGATGCCTCCGTTCGAGTACGCCCCAAGGAGCGAGGGACGCGCCCCGCGCAACTAAGCGACTCGATATCGACGCGAATTGAGCGCCCGGACAAACTACAAGCTGTCGGGGCCGCTAAGATGAACCGGTCAGCTGCGCCAGCCGGGCTGCGACGTCGGTTGGATGCCAGGCCAGCAAAAGGGCTGGGGCTGTAATTGCCATGAAGATGTGCGTGCGCATTGCTGTCCCCCATTGCCGTTTCCAGGAGCGACCCGAGTTGCATGCGGTCCGCTCTGAACCGCTGCCATGTCGCGTGTCGCCTCCATGCCAATCACCCGAAGCGCGAGGCGTTGCGGGCAAACGCATCGCGCCATCCTGAAACCGGACCAGCAGTGCGATATTGTCCTTGAGGGTAGTGCAGTTGTCGTTTGGGTGAGTTCAATGCAGTTACGACGCAAAGCGCACGAGGTCGGCTCGCGTTATGAAATTGCGTCGTGGACGCCCAACTGGACGACACACATCATCGGTCGTCCAGATGTCACCAAATGGCATTGCGTTGCGAGCGATGCGGTCCGCTGCTCCGGTCAGCGACGATGGCGCTCGTGCGTTCCGCCGTGAGATTCACTCGGACCAGGAAAAGTCCTTCAGCACCTGAATCGGTATGGCAACCACGTTGGGGCTGTTCCACGCCGTCGAGATGCGTATCACATTGGACATGAAACTCATTGTGCGGGTGATGAGTGTCGTGACGACGGCCACGACCCGGCCGTCGCAATCGAGCACGGCCGCTCCCGAGGCACCGTGGTCGAGCACGAGACGGTCATTTCCATCGTACATCTCGAGGAGTGCCGAGCCGGCTAATTTGCCATCGCTCTCATATTGCACGAAGCGTCCGCCCGCAACTCGCAGTTGGCTATTTGGATAGGCCAGACTCACGACACCCTCCTCCGGGATGAGCGGCTCGGCTCTGCGTTGAAGGACGGCGGCATCGGGAATTGCGGTTCTCAATTCGAGCACGGCGATTTTCTCGACGTGGAGTCCCGCGAGATGAAGAATGCGAACTGCAACCGACCTATTGCTTTCCCCGTCCCGCAGTTCGATGTCCTTCCACTCCTGCGTTGAGAGTTGCATAGCCTCGGCCACATGCGCTGCGGTGACGATCAACCGAGGAGAGAGAAACCAACCGGTGCCGCGAATTCCAACGACGCCAGGCTGAGCTTTGCTCTCTTCCTTGTTGAATTCCCTTGCAATGCTCATCGTGGAGTGGACGAACATCGACGGATCGAGACATGCCGCTTCGATGCGAGAGCCCGCCACGACAAGGATAACGACGGAAAACAACGATCGACGCATGATGCCCCCCGGCTCGCACGTGGTTCGCACGTGGATTGATTTGCAGCGGACGTGAGAAGACCCCGAGACAAAGAAGCTAGCAGCGCGCGGGAGGTCAGAGTGTGACCAAGGCGCAACAGCAGACAGAGAATTTGTCGCCGGCTTTTCGCGGCGGTGCCGCTGAAGAAAAACCTATCGTGGACCACGATGTCAAAAGTCCACGCTTACTCTCGGCGCGATGATGCAAGCCACAGCGTCGTCTTTCGGCAATCCGCACAGAGGGCGCCGCTCGCTCAGCCGAGGAAGGCTCCGCACCTAAATACCACCCTTGGTTGTGCATATCTTTTTAATTGAATTTACGAGTTGCGCGCGCCGCCGTTTACTCGCTGCAGATTTCAGGCGCGCGTTGTCGCGTTCACGTTGTGGGGGTAGTGGCTTCGATCAGCAAAATCGAATTGGGGGGCTTTCGATGTCAATCAGGCTGCGGACGCAAATCGCGATTCTGTTCACGTTCGTACTCACAATTGTGACGAAGCCGGCAGTCGCCGACGAAGGCGGCGTCAGCTTCTGGGTGCCGGGATTTTTTGGAAGTCTCGCGGCAACGCCGCAGCAGCCGGGATGGTCGTTCGCGACCATCTTCTATCACACGTCGGTCTCGGCCGGCGCCGACGTCGCTTTCGCGCGGCAGGTCCACCGCGGCAACCTCAATGTGAACTTCACCGGAAATCTGAACATCAGCCTGAGGGCGCCACCCGATGTCCAGTTCTTCGCTCCGACCTACGTGTTCGCAACGCCGGTCCTGGGCGGGCAGGCGGCCTTCTCGCTGTTGGGGGCGTACGGCCGCAGCGAGGCGACCGTTAGCGGAACACTGACAGGCTCACTGGGAGGTCCCGGATTCACGATCGGCGGCAGCCGCACAGACGCAGTGTGGGGCTTCGGCGACCTGGTGCCGCAATTCAATGTGCGTTGGAATAAGGGCGTCGACAATTGGATGGTCTACATCACCGGCGACATTCCGGTTGGGGCGTATGACCCAAACCGCTTGGCCAATCTCGGCATCGGCCATGGTGCGATCGACGCCGGTGGCGGCTACACCTATTTCAATCCGCAGACCGGGCACGAATTCTCAGCCGTGCTCGGCTTCACCTACAATTTCAAGAATACCGATACCCAGTACCAGAACGGCGTCGACATGCACTTGGATTGGGGCGCCTCACAGTTCGTCACCAAGGAATGGCAGATTGGCCTCGTTGGATACTTCTACAATCAGCTCTCATGCGACAGCGGGGGCGGCGACAGGGTCGGCTGCTTTGAATCGCGGGTCATCGGCGTCGGACCGCAGATCGGTCACATCTTCAAGGTCAGCGACGACTATCAGGGCTATGTGAACCTCAAGGGCTACAAAGAATTCGACGCGGCGCATCGGCCCGAGGGCTGGAACGTGTGGGCAACGCTCGTAATCTCACCGGCAGCGGAACAAAAGCCGCCTGAGTCGAAGCGGCCGCGCATCGTGAAGTAGCCGCCGGGCAGAACAACAAAAGCCAGCGGCGAGCCCAAGTCCGGTTCATATCTGCTTCCTGGCCCGGGCGATCACGGCGATCAAGTCGGCGGGGATTTCAATTGCCTACACGCCCTTGCTAGTGTCTTGAATTCCAAGGCGGAATTCCCAGCCTATCGGCCATTCGCACCAAGTCGGCCAGCGACCGAGCAGAAAGCTTCTTCATGATATTGTGCCGGTGGACCTTCAAAGTGACTTCACTGATCCCAATTTCGGCGGCGGCTTGCTTGTTCATCAAGCCGGCAACAACCAACCTCATCACCTCACGTTCGCGATTGCTGAGTGCATCGTACTGGGCACGTAGTGCTTGCATGTGCTTTTCGCTCTGACGTCGGGTACGATCGCGTTCAAGTGCTACTCGCACTGCATCCAAAAGATCTTGTTCGCGTATGGGTTTGGTCAGGAATTCAACAGCTCCAGCCTTCATAGCTTTAACCGACATGAGGACATCAGCATGACCAGTGATAAAAATGATCGGAACCTTGATTTGTTGCTTGGCCATTTCGGCTTGGAAGTCCAGGCCGCTCAGACCTCGTAGTCGGACATCCAAAATGAGGCAACTCACCTGGTCGGCAAGCTTGCTTTTCAGTAGGGCTGTCGTTGAGCTGAAAGTTTTGCTCTGCAAACCAACGGACTGAAGAAGGTCCTGCAATCCGTCTCGGACATTCGCATCGTCATCTACGATGTAAACGATCGGACCGCTTTCGCCTTGATCGCTCATGGCTACTCTCGATGCTGACGAGAGCAAATAGCCACGAACTGGCAGCATTTGCGAGAGTATCAAGGTTACAAGATCATAATAACCCTAAGACCCCAAAAATAAACCTTAATGCTCCGCCGGTATTGAGAAATGAAAGATCGACCCGTTTTCCAGGCCGGGTGATATCCAAATCCGACCAGCGTGGCTCTCAATTATCGAACGGCAAATGGCCAGGCCCATGCCCATTCCAGTTGTTTTGGTCGTGAACATCGGTTTGAAAATACTGTCGAGATTTGATTGATGAATTCCAATCCCTGTATCTTGGATTGATACATGCACTCCGCCCGACCCATCCAACTCGGATTTTACAAGTAGCTCGCGACGCTCAACCGAATGCATGGACTCGATGGCATTGGTGATCAGATTCAAGATTACCTGCTGTAACTGGATTTCATTGCCGCTCACAGATGGCAACCGCTCGTTCAGTTTCGTATCAAGTTCTATTTCGTTTCTCCGCAGATCGATCCAGACCAGCCCCAAAACCGACCAGATCACTTTATTGATGTCGACAGCCGATCTTTCCTGCGTATCCTTTCGCAACATAAACCTGACACTCGTTATGATGTTGCTCGCGCGATGACCAGCGCTCACAATGTGAGTCAAGGCGGCCCGCGCTCTCTCGAGTTCGGGTTTGTCCGCCGCAAGCCAACGCAGAGCCGCGTTGGCCTTCGTCACAATACCCGTCAGAGGTTGATTGACCTCGTGCGCAATCGAGGCTGAGAGTTCGCCCGCGGTCGCCAGGCGATTCATTTGAGCCAGCTCGAACATTGTGTTGCGCGTCGCTATTTCGGCACGATGCCGGCGCCGGTGCTCATACAACAACAAAATGATCAAAAAGAACTGCAAAAGAAACAGAGCGCTGGCCCAAAGAATCTGCGATCGAAATTCCTGCCATGCACTTGCCTCACGAAATCGTACTTCGCTTACCGGCGGTAGCCTGGTCTCATCAATGTTCCACCGTTGGAGTTGCCGCCAATCGAAGACAAGTTTCGAGGGATCGCCCCGGCTAACTGGAATATTTGATGGGCTTTCTCCTTGAATGATGCGTAGCGCAAGGCGTCCAGCTGTTCGGCCGATTTTCTCAGGGCTTACGAGGAAACCACCCGTAGCGCCGGTCCCAAAGTAGGTTTCGGCATCGACGATGATCGGCCGGTTGGCTACGTCAGCAATGAGCGAAAGAACCTCAGCCGCCACATACGTTCCTTCCGAATCCGCATTGATGCCGATGTAAAGGATTGTGGTGTGATCCGGAAGCTTGCCGACGCGTTCTCTGACTGTGCGGATGGACAACCCTGTCAGGTCAACGAATTCAAGCTGCCGCGAAGCAAGAGGGAGTTCCTTGCTGAATGGATAGTAGTAGGGATGAGTGTCTATGGGGTCGCCTACAATCGCAAATCGCTTGAGATTCGGATCCAATATTCGCGACGCTTTGATTAAGTTGGCAAGACTCATTTGTATGGTCGCGCCGGTCACGCCAGACAAAAGCTTTGGGTTTGGCGCAGATTGCTCGGGTATCGCAGCAAAGACGAGCGGGACTGCTGGCCATAGGCTCCCGCGTAGCTGCATGGCATACTCAAATGCGAGCGGTCCGATGCTAGCAATGACTCCGATCGGCCGGTCGCGATATTTTTCGCTGAAATGCCGTCGCAAGTTATCCTGATATTCGGAACCTCTGAATCGCTGGAGATCAAGGTGCTCCACATAGATCCCTATTGGCGATCCAGCATCGCTGCCCAAGACCGCTCGCATTCCAGCAACGATGGCGGCCGGCCACGCTCGGAATGAAGTCGACTGATCAAAGATCAGGACTGAACGTGGTTGGTTGACAGAAATGTCTGCGTTTGCAGCGGACGCGATCAGGCCAATGATGAGTCCCGCGGCCAAGACAATGTCGCGGACGCGAACAAAACGTGGGGCCGCGTTACAAAAACCAAGAGCATTGAAGTGTAGAGCTGACACGCTGTTACTCGAATTCAGGTTGCCGTGGAGCAGCGTCAATTGTCTGAATTCAGTGAGACAACTGTGCATATAGAAAGATCGATAGCACACTACGCCAGAGTGGCAATTGCGGCAAATCAACCGGTGTCAAGTTAGAACGAGGTCGATTGAGGTGAGGTGGTAAGGATCTGACGTGACACAGACACAGCGGTCCCGCGTCGGGTCCGCAGTATGAAACTACCGGCTTCTGTATTTGACCACGAACGTGGCGACGTAAAATCCCAAAATGAAAGGCGGCAATACCAAAATGGGCTCTAGTCCAATGCGATGCGTTATGAATTAGAGTCAGGCGTTATGAATTACGAACACCGCGCAAGCGATGCAAACTCGGTCCCTGTCGTGACGGTCACGACGCAAATGCCATGTGACCGCTAAACCAAAGTATATCGCACCTGCCTGTATCGATAGTGGTCGAGGCCGCCGAGCGGCTTAAGCGAATTTACCGATTGTTCCATGTCGACCGAGACTTGGCGGCCGTCGCGAGTGCAACCATCCTCCCGGCGGCAAGGACGAAGGAAAGCAGAAAAGTGTCATAGCAAGGCATTGGAATTGCCATTTCTCCAATTCGGAGGAGACATCAATGGTCATGTCTCAGGTTGGCGCGTTTGAGCCGCCGCCGAGCAAATGCGATCGCCTGCTCGCTCGTGCCAAGAAGTGCCACCTGCAGGAGCGCCTGTCGTGTACCCGTGTGATGAGTCGTCGCTGCGCGGTGCGCTAGAGACTGCGGAGGAGGGCATTATCGTTCCGATTCTTGTCGGGCCAGCCGCACGGAGCACCGCCTCGATATTGACCAAACGACATCGTGGATGTAGGCCACGGCGAGGCGGCGGCTGGCAAAGCAGTGCAGTTGGGAAGAGCCGAAATGGTGACTGCCAATTGGACGAATTCCACGGCGTCTAGCCCGAGCTGGCCAGTGGAAAAGTGAGCATCGCACTTTCGGAATGAGCCTGTTTTGGGGACTTGCCGGTCCAGCGTTTGAATGCGTGGTTGAATGCGCTGGTTTCGCGATAGCCCAGGAGCCAAGCTATTTCGGAAATCGGCAGGTCCCGTTCTCGTAAATAGCGCTTGGCAAGATCAAATCGCAAGTCATCTAGAACTCTGCTAAATGTCATCCCCTCAGCCCCAAGCCGGCGTTCGAGCGTACGCGCGCTCACACCAAGTCGTTGAGAGATTTCCCCTATTCGGGCTTGCCCATGCGGCAGTAACGGAGCGATGGCATTTTCAACACGTAGCCGCCAATCACTCGACTTCACTTGGCGGCTCGCGAGTGTCTCATCGCAATATTTGACCAAAAGGGAATTAAGATATGGATCTGCGCCAACAACAGATAGACGTGCGGAGGCCCCTGGGTATCCGATCTCATCACTGTCGCTGCCGAATACGATATCGCAGCCGAAAAACCTTCTAAACTCAAACGGTACTTCAGTTCGCCGATGCATGAGCTTGATCCAGTTCGGACGTAGATTACGACCGGTCAATTGCCGGCATAGGCGGACAAGCGCGGTGAAAAAAAATTCGATCTGGTGACGGTCGATCGCACGCGCAACCCCAACGTACTTGAATGTCATTGAAAGATCGTTGGTTTGTCGATACGTAAGGTTTACTCCTTCATTGTGTATCGTGCAGTAGCGCGCGACTCTTTGTAACGCGTCACCGAGTGTCTCGGACGAGGCCTGGACATAATACAGTAGTCCTAGTTTGCGAAGCTCAAAACGTTGAGCGAGCCGGAACCCGAGAAATTCGTCCGACAGCTCGTCTGCTAGCAGGTCGAGAAGACGAATTTGACTTCTCACGCCGATACGGGCGTTTGGATTGTTGATTTGTTGAACGCTCAATCCCGTTCGTTTCAGAAGGGGAGCGACATTCAATCGTTCCGAGGCCCGTGCAAATGCTGCTCTTGCGATCCAGCCGACGGCGGTCGGGATTGTATTGAACCGAAGGTCGTTGGACTTGCGCATTTCCGTCGATGCCTGAGTTTTGGCCTAGCCAATTCGGCTGACAGTCACAATCAAAACATTGGCGTCTAATGTCAGGACATGAAACGTACTGTCGCTTACCTGCATGTCAGCGCGGAGCGGTGATGCACGCGGAGCGGTGATGCAGCTGCATGACCAAGGACCGCGAGATCGGAGCGCTTCCATGGTGCAGGGCCGTGAGTGCATGGGCAAAGCATCCGAGAGGAAGTGCGCTCCCAAATGGAAGGACGCGCTGTCATATGTTCCCGAGCAACGCTCTCGAATTGCGAATCATGCAACTCTATATTTGGGCTCTAAATTCGAATACGGTCATCGACGGTTGCCGGACCGCACCCGTCGCTCGCTATGGCGCCTATGAGGTTCGTCTCGTTGAACCACTTCTCGATGCGCAGTGTGACATCACTCCGTTCTGGGTTGAACTATTTGATCACAAGAATGCCGTTACGATTGATAGCTGCGGTGGATACGATTTTGAGGAGACAGCAGCCGGTGCAGCGGCCCTGATGTCGCAAGCTAGCGTTTTACATCGTGACGAAATCGCCTGTCGTCAAGGTGTTAAGTGCTGTAGTGGGCCGCAGGCAAGTTAGGGAAGGGGGAGTTCGCTGACTGCTATTGACGCAGAGAACCGGGCGCCGAGGCAACGCGTACTATGCCTTTGCACGTCCGGAGCGCGCGACGGCAAAGGAGGAACCGCAGACCATCTAGGGGTCATCTGTTAGGTCTTCGCTTCATCGAGTCGGCCGCCTGCGACGGAATCAGCGCTGCTTTCCTTGCATGCATCGCAGGACGAAGTTCCGCGCAGCTGCTCGATTCCCGTCCAGGTCGCTATCTGTATAGCCGCGTGATCTCGCGAGTGAGACGCACTTGTTGTAGCTTTCATTCAGTGAAGCTCTCGTCGCTGAAGGATTGTTTGTCGTTTGCGTAAAGGCGACGGTTGAAGCGATCACACCCACCGCGAGCGCGGTAGCGGCGGCAGCAAGGATGAGTCGCATGATAGTCTCCTGATAGAGGCGCAATCCAATACACCTGACCCTATCGTCGTCGGCAGGGCGCTTTCCATTATCCGGACGGCAGCTGCGGATGTCGAAATGTAGTACGAGGATATATTTTGGTTTAGCGACTGCGAACCGTCGGGTCGCCAAGCCCGGAGCTTATTGCCACGATAACCGCTTTGTCATCTGATTGTAGACCAGAGCTGGCGCTGGGAGTTGAAGGCTTGAAGCGTTTAGGTCAGAAAATTGCTGCGTCCTCTAAACAACTCCCCGGGCCAACCGAGTGCGGGCCAGTATTGCTTGGCTGAGCATGCGTACCTTATTGCCCAGAGCCATTGCTTGGCTGAAGCACGAGATGCCTCGAGTGCCTCATCCCACTCCACCAAAAGGACATCGCGTAGACCTAAGTGGCAAATGCCTGTCTTCTTGCACCCACCATGGCCCGATAGGCTGCTGCCGGTCGCAGCACCCAGGAGATAAATAATGGCAATCAGGAAGGTGAGTGGCATCTCGGCGCCGATGCGAAGGAAAGACACGGTAACTATCTGAAAGGTCTGCATAGCGAAGAGTGCGGTCAGGGCTGCGAACAAGACGATGACGGTCAGATGGAACCACCGCACGGTCGACTCCTCTTTGATAGGTGTGCGATCTCACACTTGGCGTCTTGTGCCTGTCCGCAGATCCAAGCCGATGCCGATCCAGCTGGCTCCTGCGATGACGAGATCGATCCCGAGAAAGAGTCCCAGAACATAAACACTTGAGATCGGCCATCGCGCCAAGATAACAAGCCCGAGGATCAGAGTGATTGCGCCGGAAACGACCACCCAAATCCAGGGGGCACTCTCCTTCATACTAAATGCGAGGATGAGCCGCATTCCTCCTGAGACGACAAGCGCTATTCCCAACAAAAAGGTCAGGAGCACTGCCGCGAGGAGAGGATTTTGGAAAGTGGCGATGCCGGCGAGAATGTATAATGCACCGAGCAGAAGCCAGAGAGCGAATTTGCCCCAGGTTCTGACCTGGAACGCGCTAATGACTTCGGCGATCCCGGCTACCACCATCATGATGCCGACCACCAGCACGCTTGCAACGGTCGCCGTAACGACGCTGCCAAGCGCAACCAGGCCGACAACCACATAAACGACGCCAAGAGCGACGATCCAGCCCCATTTGGTGCGCAAGGGCTGAAGGCCGAAGGAGCGGCGTGGCGAAGGTTGGTCGTGGGTTGTGCTGGTCATTGCGATCCTCCACTCGGGTCGACTGCCGTGTAGCTCACGTGGCATTCGGCGCACCGAAGGGCCGGGAACAAAATCCGAGGCCGCCATACCGCTTTTCGGCGCAAAACGATTAATCGCGGTTTGGCGGGTCGCGCGCCAACATGGAGCGGATACGCGGATCCGGATCAGAGCCAACATAGTGGCCGCGAATATCGAAAACGTTGTACGGTGAGCGTCGAACGCCATAATAGCGTGAGTAGTTTGCGTAGGGACCGAATTGCTGAGCGTAAGCGCGATAGGGCGACTGCCAAACACCATATTGGGCGAGAGCAGGCGAGGTGAGCAGCGACGCGAATATCAATGTTGCAAACAACATTTTCATGGGGACCTCCTTCATCCATTGACTATCTTGCTGGCGCAATTGAATGGAGGAGACTTAACGGACGTAAGCTAGCAACATCCATTGTGCCTAAGGAAAACGCGCATATCGAAAGATATCGGAACCATACATTTTGGTTTAGCGAGACCAGTGTTGGGGACGTATCCAAGGTCTGCGCGACATCAATCCGAGGTTGGTTGGACGCAATATCAAGGGATGCCGCCGAGAAGGACAAGCTCGTGCGCAAGGGGACGACAGCGCTCCATCGCGGAGCCTGCAGTCTATTCTCCTGGCCTAGCCGAACTGCCAGGCCGCCTATTCGCCCTTGACCTCGAATAATGTCTCCGTCGCCTGCATAACGGGTGTCGCCGGGTTGAAGCAGAAATCTTGCAGCTTCTTCGTGTGCGCGTCAAACCCTTGCGTATCAACGATGGGGTTTCCGCGCTTCCCATTGTAATAGCCGCTCAACCAGATCGCGATGTTTTGCGGATTGGTGATTGTGTAGCCCACATACTGGTCACAAGTCACTTTTGAAACGTCAAGCGTCCGACGCAAGTTGGGGGATGAATATGAATCCGATTGCTGCGAGGACTAAGAGTTTCACCATGGCGTTTAAAAATATAAGCCGACGCCTCCGATTTCGGGGCCACGGTGAGCCCTGTTACGCAACGCCAGCGTTGTTGGACTCTTCAACCGCTTCGCTTTGGAGTTCCGAAACAACCATTCGGCACAAGACCTCAGGATCACGCTCGCCGGTAACGGCACATTCGACAACTTTACGCGCCACGATTTGTCGCAACGACTGTTCCCGTTTCAACAATCGAAGCACGACACAAGCCGCCTCAAGAGCTCGTTCCATGACATCGAGGTCATCGGGTTGAAACGCTTGATTTCCGAACGCATGTCTAATCGCCATCCCACTCTCCCTTTCGATGGGGGGGCTCCTTAAGTTGTATACATGGAGCTTAACGGAGCGCGAGTAGATAACGTTGAATTGACTGGCAGATTAACGTAGGTATTTGGATCATCCGCTGAAACCGAAGACCTCATTTTACAGCGCGCCAAGCCCCTTACTTGACAGGCACAAAGGAGGCGGTCTCTGACACATCCGCGTTGCCCTCTAACAGCGGCGCGAAGCGAAGCTTTGGCTTTCTGTTTAACAAACTCCGCCGTAATCAGAATATCTCGGTTGGTCCGGATTAAAAATGGTCCTTTGGTCCAATAGATCTGACCAAAGGGATTCTGACTGAAGTGTAGTGGCAAACGGATCGCCGAATCGCCGGCCGTCCTCTGCCGACCCATCAGCGGCTGGCGCCTAGGAGCAAATCATTGGCGCATTGTAGCAAGATCGCTTCGGAGCCTGGTTGTTACCAGTCCCGTCGACAGAATGCGAGCGGCGAGGGCGTGGGCAGTCTCCGATCCGGCCTGATAAGAGATGGAAGCGTACCAGTGGTTTTTATTGGGGATAATTGCGGGGTTCATCCCCTGTTTTGTCATCCTGGCTGTCATCATGAGGGGATCTTGGTGCTGCAGCATCCGAGGCCGCCGTGGCGATTGTGCTGAGGATGATCGCCCCTGACGTGCCGCGCAGATCACCCCGTTAAGCAGCTTCGCCCGCTTCGGGGGGAGAGCGGGCGGGGCGACGGCGAGCGCGCGGACAAACTCCTCTTGCGCGCTCGCCGGAAGCTCGTCGCTGATCTGGTGCTCCACCGCCACCTGCGCTTCGGCTGTCTCCTAGCCCGACGCCCCTGCCGGTTGACATCAACACCAAAAGTTTTTTACCGACTTAGACGAGAAGCCCCGGCCGCTGGCGACACCATGCAGATCTGCGGCCGGGGCCCCGTAGCACCCGGGGGAAGGGGCGGGCACCGCGGAGATGTTAGCCCCGCTTCCAAAGAGCGGTCACCTATCTAAAGGTTTATTAGCTTCAACCTCGAACAGAGTAAAACCGTGCGCCGGGCGATCGAGTCTTGGCTGGCTTTTCAAAGAGCGGTCATTGTCCAAAGGTTTAGGCGATGTCTAACCCAAGCTAATAGGTCCGTAAGGTCGTTCGCGTCGCGGTCGGCGGCTGTCGCAGAAGCCCGTCTCTCAAGTTTTCTACCGAAGACAAGAGCGCAGGCCGCGCTCGTCGGCGGAGATGTCGATAACTATCTACCGGATGTTCGGGCCTGCCCTGTATCTCTAACGTCGCTCGGTCCGTCAAAGGGGCGAGCGCGGTATGTTACCTGCAGCGCGGATATAGCGCTGTAAGCTGGCGAGAGCGCAGAAATATCGGATTTTCCGTTAGGCCGCCGTTGCGCTTGATCCAGGCACGGATCGGTTCGGGATAGGTCGCGGCTAGGAGGCGCGTCTCGCTAGGCGCCGCATAAGGTTGACCTTGGGGGTCGAGCAGGCGCGCAGAATGGAAACCAAGGATGGCACGCCGCGTGACACAGATGCGGTCCTGCGGGATCGTGCTCAGCACTAGGGTGCAGGCGGAGAGACAGGGCCCATCGATGATGACCCGATGGCCAGATTGGCGAACCATTGCGAACAACCGCAGATATGATCCAACTTCGCCCCCTGGACTCGATACGATTCGCAAATCCGCGCGTGCGGCGGCTCCTGAAACGAGAAATAGCACGAGAGTGATAATAGCGCGTAGCACAACCGCACTCCCGCTTAGGTGCGACGATATCAGGTGAGGACTGGTCGCGCACTCGTCGCCTGCACCAATGAACCACAATGAACATTGACGCGCCCGACTGAGCTCAAGTCCATGAGTCACCACACCGCACCTCCGTGGGAGGCCGAAAGAAAGTGAGCGCCTTGGAGATACTAATTCACTGTCGAAAGAGCGGTCATCTGTCCAAAGGTTTAGCAGCTTCACGTATTTGTTTGCGACGCTCGAGTGCCGCGCCAGCCTAGATTGTCGTCGCAAAGTGGCCGCGGCAGGAAGGCCTCAGTGAAAACCGGGCCTTGCGTGTTATCGGCACGACTTGACGTGCGCGGCGATCCCAAAACGGCTCACAGCTGTCAAAAAAGCACTGGAAGTGAGAAAGGAGCTATCAGCCCCTTACATCTCCTCCTCCTCTTCCTCTTCTTCGCGTTTCATACGACGCTCTTCTGCGGCAGTTCGAAGCTCGCGAAGCGCCGATACCGCGAAGCGTTGCTGAGGACTCTTGTTTTTTAGGGAGTGGGACAATGTCCTTAAGGACAATACCAATATCGCTTTACACGCAGATAATTGTTTAGTCGTAGAGATCAATTCGTGGCCATTCACAGTGGGTGAGATTTCGAGGAGGCTTAAATGCTAAAGACGATATCTGCGGGATTGACTGCACTTGCAGCTAGTGCCGTACCTTCACCAGTCTACGCCCAGAGCCCTTTCACCAGCCCTGCATCAGAGCGTTTAATCGCGGCCGACTCGAGCGCCTTCACTGCAACGCAGCAAGCCGTAATGAGTAATACGTTGCAGTTAGCAGGTGACCGAGAAATATTCCGGCTAGTTGCTGCGTCAGCTGGCGTGCCAACCATCGATATCACGACAACCTGTCGGGAATCGGAGAGAGCCATCGCTAGTATATTTGGCCCTGGCACCCAGCAGACGTTTGTTAGCTGCATGAAGCAGGAAAACGATGCCCGTGCGCAGATGGTCAGGAGCTGGCAAAGTTATCCTGCTGGTGGCCGACGACGATGCGTGAATACAACGGGATACATGCCTAGCTACGTCGAATGGCTCACGTGCCTTGAGATGGAACAATCTGTTGATGCCTTGCGTAGAAACAACCCTGCGGTGGCCAACCCCACAACGACTGAAGGTAGAATCGAAAGGTAGCTTGGAGGGCCTGGTCAGAAACCCTCTGGGTGCGAGCGGGCAGCGAACGTTATACTCCGAATGTTGTCCACCAGGACCGTCGCTGTCGTCCATTGCTCGGCCTCAACTTGACGCTCTCGTGTATCCTGCCAAAAGCAGCATGATCATTTCCACCGTCCGATACCGGATGGCTTCCACCTGGAATCATTCTCTTAAGCGTCAAATCTGAGTGATCGG
>WNGH01002451.1_pt1 | contig 17568 bp, 17 predicted proteins | sample 5400631 | NCBI WGS metagenome assembly WNGH01 (sample SAMN13153373, study PRJNA577476) | soil metagenome | isolation source: 115 cm soil or saprolite under Garry oak tree replicate 1 | place: USA:California | collected 2016-06-15
TCACACGACCCGTCGCCGGTGCCGTGGCCGCACTGGGCCTGGGTACGGGCCGGTGCGATCGCCGCGGTCATGAGAGGGGATGGGTGTTCCGTCCCGCCGGGAAATGCCAGGCACCGGCCGGGTCGGCTGCACGACGGACCGGTTCTGGTGCAGCTCCCCGAGCCCGGCGGTTCGGGCCGGCCGCGCGGAGGCCCTCCGGTCTCAAGATGCCACCTCCCGTCGCGGGCACGTTGCCGGCGAGGTACCGATGCAGTGAGGTCTTCGGGATGCCGGTCTTGGCGGCGATCTGGCCGAGGGTGTGACCCTCGCCCTTTAGCAGCCGGGCGTATTCGATCTTGTCTGGGGGGGGTGGGCCAGGGGGCGGCCGATGCGGCGGTCCTTGGCCTCGGCGACGGCCCGGGCGTGGGCCGCGCGCTCGGCGGCGAAGGTGCGCTCCATCTCGGCGAACAGGGCCAGGAGCAGGAACGCGATGCGGCCCATGCCCTCGCTGGCGGTGTTGATCGGCAGCGGGTCGGCCAGCGACCGCACGCCGATGCCGCGCTCGGCGAGGTCGTGGACGAGGTTGAGGACCTCGCGGAGATTGCGGCCGAGCCGGTCGAGGGTGTGCATCACGACCGTGTCGCCGGCCCGGGCGTACTTGAGTACCTCGGTCAGGCCGGCCCGGGCGGCGGTAGCGCCGGTCTTCTTGTCGGTGTAAATCCGCTCGGCGGGGATTCCCGCGGCGGCCAGGGCGTCGAGTTGCCGCTTGAGGCTCTGCTTGGTGGTGGAGACCCGGGCGTAGCCCAGGTCGAGCCCGCGGCCGGGGTGATCAGGTGCGGCAGCCATACCCGCTATCGTACCAGAAGTTAACAATGTAGCATGGTTGTGGAACTAGCGTTGTGGGACAGCTTACGGAACGGTGGATGCAGGCTCTCTAGCGCCGGCGGCATGACTGCCAACGTGTTCCACTTCCATGGTTGCGGAACGGTGACCATCCGCACAGCACCGTCCCGGAACAGGAATACTGCCCATGTGGCGGCTGGCGCTGATAATGCGCACGCCGGGCTGCCGGGCCTGGCCGAGGCGCAACGGGAGCAGGCGCTTGCCCACTGGCAGGTGCTGCGCGCCCACCTCGAGGACGGCTGCCCGCTGGTCCGCGCGGCCGGCGAGCACGGCGTGCCCGAGCGGACGCTGCGCCGCTGGCTGGCGGCTTACCGCGCGGGAGGGCTGGCCGCGCTGGCCCGCCGGCCTCGCTCGGACAGGGGAACCCGGCGGATGCCGCCCGACCTGCAATTGCTGATCGAGGGCCTGGCGCTGCGCCGCCCGCCGCCCACGATCGCCACCGTGCACCGGCAGGCGGCCGAGGTGGCCCGGGCGCAGGGGTGGCCAGCGCCGGGCTACGCTGCGGTGTACGACGTGGTGCAGAGCATCGACCCGGCGATGGCCACGCTCGCGCATGAGGGCTCCAAGCGGTACAAGGAGGTGTTCGACCTGGTGCACCGCCGCGAGGCCGCCAAGCCGAACGAGATCCTTCTCCGATGTTCCCCAGCCCATAGACCCGCCCTACCGCTGGATCCTGTTCGGATGTTCCTCAAGGGCCTATGTACTACTGGATTGCTTCTGCATCAGACTGCATATGACACTGGATCGCGCCAGTCCTCGGACGATGAGAAGGCGGCATGCTCAGCCAGCGCAGTTCCACGGTGTGACCTCGGCCTGTGCCTTAGGGGCGCTCTCCACGGACTGACTGGGCGGTCGCCATGGTGAGGTGAGCACGGCGAGGAGACCGACCCGATCCTCGACCAACGATCTGCCCCGGGGCGGCCGCACCCCGCGGCCGCATGAATGCTGGCAGCCGCTCGCAAGACGAAAGCTATCGGTCCTGCAACATGACTGCATCTGCTTGCGACCGCAGGAGCAACACCGTGCAGGCGAGGGCCTCCGCTCAGATCCTTCGCCGCGGCTGCGCAGGGAGGTACCGGGTCCATCCGAAGATCAACGCCAGGGTAGCCTGGAGGCTGATGCTTCCTCACCTCACCGCGCAGCACCAGGCACGGCGCTGCCCGTGCGGACGCTATCTGGCCTGGCAGGTCCTCGGCCTCGGCACCCAGAATGCGCGGTATGCCGATCCGGTCTGCTGCCGCTGCTGGGCCGTCCCATAGCTTCCAGCGCAAGAACAACGATTCGGCGGTGCCCAAGCGCACCGCCTCTGCCTGTGCTGCGTCCCCGTCGCCCGTCCAGGCGTCGCCGTGGTCGACGGCGACTTGCTCGCGCTGCTGCGCCCTCGTGCAACATGGTCCTCGCGCCGGTCCACACGCAATGAGCAGCCGGTCCGTCCGCTGAGTCGAGTCATGCGCTGAGTCCGCTGTCATATCCGGCGGGTAGCATCAGGCGCGCAGCCAGCACCCTGCCGTCAAGGAGGCACCGAGCGGTGACCGACTCCAAGGACCTCAGCCCCGCCTTGAACGATGGGGAGCTGGCCCAACTGCTCGGCCCGGCCACCGGAGGCTGGTCGGCTCTGGGCGTGACCGCTCACCGCACCGCGGCCGGCGACGCGATCCAGGTCCGCAACAGCGACGGCACCCTGGTCGGCCTTCAGCCGCTCGATGACGCTGGGTGCCCCGCGGCGCAGTACAGGGCCGTCATCGGTACCTACCCGAGCGGCGAGCCGGTCGGAATCCGGATGCCTGGCGGGTTCATCCCGCCCAACCCGCAGCGCGCTGCTGATCCGGAGTATCAGCGCTGGGGCGCTGCGCTGCGGCCTGCGGTCGCCAACGCGGAGAGCTGACGGCGCCCGTTGCCAGCGGCCGGCGCGTGCGACCTGAACCAGCCCGGAGATCTGCTCCCACGTCGCTCTGGCCAAGGCCCTGGAGCAGTACGACGCCGTGATCGACCAGTTCGCGGTCTGACCGGCACCCAGCCCACCCCTGCGAAAGATTGCGGTTGGGGGCTTCTACCCCCTGCGCACCGTTAGCCGGGTAGAGGCTTCGCGGTCCATCGGCGCTCCTGGCAAGGTCCAGGTCCGGCGTCAGGTCGCTCTGGTCGCAAGGACGTCGGCGGGATCGAAGCTGACGGTCTCCTCCAGCTGGGCGCAGGTGCACAAGCGCGGGTCACGGTCAGGGCGCCAGCGGACGAACTGGGCGGTGTGACGGAAGCGGCGGCCCTCCAGATGGTCGTAGCGGACCTCCACGACCCGCTCGGGGCGCAGCGACACAAACGACAGGTCCTTGCCAGGGTTCCAGCGGCTGGTCTCCGACCCCCGCCAGGCGCGCCGGTCGGCCTGCTCGTACTGGCGGGTCCAGTCCCACGGATGGCCTTCGAACGTCGTCACCAGCGGCTGCAGCTCGGCCAGCAGCGCCAGGCGGCGGGCCATGTGGAACGCGCCGACCACCCCGACGCTGGCCAGCTCCCCCGCGTCGGTGAACAGCCCAAGCAGCAGCGAGCCGATCGCGTCCGAGCCGCCAAGCTCCAGCGGCCGGCGAGCAGATGGATGCGTTCTTCCGCTCCCCCAGCGGTCAATCATCAGCGCGGCCGGTGCGATAGCCGACCGAGCAGACTTGCGGGCGCACTGATGCCAAGGCGCCAAGGTTCCGGTCGGGCGGGTCGTTGGTTTGACGGCCGATCGCGCCCCGCTGTAGCCCGGTCACTCGCTTCGGGCGACTTCGGGCCCAGCGATCCGTTCGATCAGTGGGAGCGTGGAGCCGATGATGGCGAGCGAGGTCACGAGCCCGGCCAGGACTAACAAGTAGTAGGCCGTGCCGGGTGACCGTAGCGACTCGCCGAGTTGAGAGCTCACGAACAGCCCTGCAGCCAGGAAACCGAGACCCGCTGACAGTACCGAGATGACGAGCAGGGGGACCGCGGTCTCCAAAACGACCATTTCGCGGAGCACGCGCAGGGGGGCGCCGGTGAGGCGCAGGAGGCTGAAGGGCCGCTTTCGGTCGCTGATCCCAGCGGTCACACTCACCGCCAGGCTGCAGCCGGCGATGATCAGGCTGGCGACGATGACCACGCTCGTGAGCTGCTGGAGCTCCGCGATGAACCGCCGGCCGGAGGCGTCGATCTCGCTGAAGGTGGAGGGAACTTGCTGCTGGTTGGGGAACGCGACCTCCAGGGCGGTTCGCGCTCTTTCGAGCGCAGCGGTGGTGCCGTTGGTTTGCACGACGATCCCTCGCACCGACAGGCCTTGTAGCTGCTGGGGGTTGACGTCGGCAGGGGGCCACACGTGTCCGGTCAGAGTGGACTGGCTCTCGTCTGGATGATCGAGGCTAAGGCCGGAGAGCCGCGCGACGTCCGCCCCGGCCGTACAGATGCCCATCACCGGGGTGTGGGCAAGCTGACTGCACAGGGCCAGACCCCCGGAGCTGCCTTGGCTTGCACCGGGTTCTGAGTAGAGGAACGTCACCCCGTGAACGCCTGGGATGGCCTCGAGCTCACCGAGCAGGGCGTGGGGGACTGAGGTCTTGCGTGCCGTGGACCCCACCTTCAGCTGGCCCTTCACATTGGTGGAGTGGAAACCGGCCACGATCCCGAGCTTGGCGAGCAAGGTCTCGCTGGCCGCGGTGCCGCCGCTCGTGGTGCCGCCGTAGGCGAGGATCGTGGTGATCACCCCGACAGAGGCGCTGGTGGCGAAGAGCGCGAGGATCAGGCCACTGATGGTCCGGAACGCTCCCCTGGGGTTGTCCGCCAGGCGGCGCCCAGCGAGGAGGGCCGCCGGTCGCTGTGCGCGCCGGACCATGAGCCGCGAACCGGCCATGGTCAGCCAGGGGCCGGCGACGACCAACCCGGCGATGAGCAAGAAGCCAGCGGAGAGGTAGGCCAAGATCTGGCCGCCGGTGCTCTTCGGGTGCCCAGCGACAACGAAGTAGACCAGGTCGGCAACGCCGGCGATGAGCGGCACCAGGCGGTAGGCGCGGGGCGCCGGCGGGGTGACCCGTCGGCTGACACCAAGTGGCGAGGTCTGCACCCGTCGCATGGCGAGCCGGGCCGAGACGACTGCCGCGATTGGGACGCCGGTTGCAACGACCAAGATGTCGAGCACCCCGAGCGACAGGTCGCCGGGCGCGAAGCGTTGACCGGTGAAGGCCACGTCGGTGAGCGCCGGATGGAGCCCGAAGAACAACCCGAAGCCGACCGCCACACCACCGAGCGCGGCGACCAAGGACTCGACCGCCGAGATGACCGCGACCTGCCGAGGGGTGGCGCCCACCAGGCGCATGGCGGCGAAGCGCTGCTCACGACTGGCGGCCGCCAGGCGGGCGGCGGTGGCGATGAAGATCAGCACAGGCAGCAGCAAGGCGAGCACGCCAACGGCGAGGAGGGTCTTGAGTTCGTTGGTGTGAAAGCCCCCAGCGGCCCCTCCGAGGCTGGCGTCGGTGTTGATGCCCCTGACCTGCACGGCACCCGGCACCTTGGAGAGCTGCTGTGGGCTGTAGCCGATGACGATGATGAGGGAATCGGGCGAGGGAAGGCCGGCGGCGCCGATGGTGCCGATCTGTCGGCCCGGGAAACGGTCGGCCAGCTCGTTGGCTGGGGTGGAGCGCAGGAGCCGGCTGAGCGCCGGTGAGGCGTAGAACTGCCCAGGACCGGGGAGGTGCGAGATGCCGGGCGGGACCGGCGAGCTGGGTCCCGTCGCTGCGACATCGACTCGGTCGATAGTCTGGGTTCCGAAGTGGTCCGTGCTGACCAGCCACCATAGCGGGTCGGCAGTCGACGTATTTAACCCTGGGGCAGCTAGCCCGGGGAGCGAGGTGGTGTTGAGCCAGGCAGTACGGGCGTTCTGGGCGTTGATGGCGTTCATGCCGGCCAGGGCCATCAACAGCATCCCCACCCCGAGGGCCACCGCCGCGGTGGTGATAGCCAACCGCGCGGCTGCCTCTTTTCCTCCGTTGAGCGTCAGGCGCAAACCGAGACCGATCATGACAGCACCGGATCCGCCGATAACGAGGTCACCTTGCCGTCACGCACCATGATTTCTCGATCGGCGTAGGCGGCCACCCTCGGATCATGGGTCACCACAACGACGGTGGTCCCCTGCTGACGGGCCAGGGCCACCAGCAAGTCCATGACGTGCTCGCCGTTGAGCGAATCGAGCGACCCCGTCGGCTCGTCGGCGAAGAGGACCTGAGGATGCGCGACGAGGCCGCGGGCTAGGGCGACGCGCTGAGCCTGCCCGCCGGACAGCTCCCCGGAGCGGCGCCCCCCGAGCTCTTGGAGGTCGAGCTCGTCGAACCACCCGCGCGCCTGGTCCAGCGCCTTCGCCCGGCGGGTACCGGCGAGCAGCAGCGGCAGGGCGACGTTCTCCTCGGCAGTCAGCTCGGGGACCAGCTGGCCGAACTGGAACACGAACCCGAAGTGCTCGCGGCGTAGGGTGCTTCGCTCCTCTTCGCCGAGGGTGTCGACACGCTGACCCGCGAAGAGGACCTCGCCGGCGTCGGGCACCAAGATGCCTGCGAGGCAGTGCAACAGCGTGGATTTGCCCGAGCCGCTCGGGCCCATGACGGCAAGGATCTCGCCGCGTGCGACCGTGAGGGAGGCGCCCCTGAGCGCCGGGGTAGCGCCGAAGGACAGGCGAACATCACGGGCCTCGACCAGGGGCTCTCGCCGCTCGACCATCGCCGGAGGGCGGGCGGCGCTGATGGCACTACCCTCCTGAGTCATGGGGTCACCCCCTGGGAACGCTTGCGGCACTTGTCCCTTGAGGACCGAGATGAGACGGCGTCCCAGGGGGTCGGCCCTGGAGGCCCGACGCCCACAAGGGTGTCGTCCCGTGAGGACTGGTCCATCAGCACGGCGCCACGCCTCCACCCGGATCGGGGTCGAGCAAAGGAGGCAGGGTGCTTGGTGTTGGGATCGACTGGGCCGAGGAGTTCCACCTCGTCGCCCTGGGACGCCCCGACGAGGGGGTGATCGAGGTCGTCTGGGTCCAGCACACCCCGGCTGCGGTCGACCAGCTCGCGGCACGCATCGCCGCGTTGGAAGCCGACCCGGCCGAGGTCCGTGTGGTGCTGGAGACCCGCCACGGCCTGCTGGTCGAACGGCTGGTCGACGCTGGCTACACCGCCCTGCCGGTCAACCCCGATCTGGTCGCCCGGCGCCGTGGACCGGCGCGCAAGAAAGACGACGCCGAGGACGCCCGCATCGCCTGCCTGCTGGCGCTGGACCGCCACGCGGCCTTGCGCCCGCTCATCCCCCACGGCGAGCTGGCTGGCGAGCTGCGCGCCATCGCCCGCGACGATGAGCGCGCCGCCCGGGATCAGCGACGGCTGCTCAACCGGCTGCGAGCCGACCTCATCACGACCTACCCGGCTGCGCCGCAGATCGCCGCCGATGACCTGGGCACGCCCATCATGCTCAAGATGCTGGAACGCTGGCCCACCAGCGCCCAGCTCGCGGCCACCTCCCGCGGCGAGCTGGGTGCCTTCGCCCGCACCGCACGGCACGGCTGGCCCGACCGCTTCGCCGACCACCTCCAGGCCGCCCTGGCCGCCAAGGCCGACCACTTCACCCCACGCGACTACCTGGTCCGCGCCAAGGCCGCCACGATCCGCCTGACCGCCACCCAACTGCTGGCCATCGCCACCCAACGCCGCGCGTGGCAGCGACGCATGGCCGAACTGCTCCTCGGCGCCCGCCCGACCGGCGAATCCGGCCGACGGCGAGAGGAGCGGCCCGACTATGCGGTCCCTGGCGGCAAGGTCTACCTGAGCTTTCCCGGCCTCGGTGACCGTCTTGCCACCAGGGTCGCCGGCGAGATCGGCGACCACATCTGCCAGTACGAGTCGAACGCGCTGCAATGCGACGCCGGCAAGGCCCCCGTCACCCGCCGGTCGGGCAAGGCCGAGCTGGTCGTGGCGACCCGGCTGGCCTGCAACCGGCACTTGGCCGACGCGGTCCAGCAGTGGGCGTCCTGCAGCCTGCGCGGCTCCGGCTGGGCGCGGGCGTTCTACGACGCCCAGCGTGGGCGCGGCAAGCACCACCACGCCGCCCTCAGAGCGCTCGGCAACCGCTGGCTGGAGATCTTGTGGCACTGCCTGCACAAGGGCGTGGTCTACGACGAGGCCGTCCACGTCGCCACCCGCAACCGCGCCCTCGGCAAGGCCGCCTGACCGGGAGGTTGCCAAAGGGTGTCTCATGACTGCACCGTTTCCGCTAGTGCGCCCAAACGGGACGAGGTGAGCTCGATCCAGCGCAGATCGGCTTCGAGGTGGAACAGGCCGTAATCGGCGAGCAGGGCGTCGACCACGCTGCCCGACCGCTTCAACTTGGTCAGCTCACGCATGCGCTGGAGGTGGGCGCTGCGCTGGGTATCGAGGTAGCGCTCGGGGGAGCGACCGAGCATCAGCGCGAGCACGACCTTCACGAAGAGCACCGTCTGCAGGTGAGGTTCGGGCTCGACCGGCTCGGTGAGCCATTCCTCGACCTCGCTCCTGCCGACCTCGGTGATGGCGTAGCGCTTGCGCTCCGGTCCGGCGCCAGGCTCCACTTGGCCGGGGGTGACCTTGCCGTCCCTGGCCAGCCTAGCCAGCGTGGCGTACACCTGCCCGAAGGGGAGCGGCTTGCCTCGACCGAAGTAGGCGTCGTAGTCGCGCTTCAGGTCGTAGCCGTGGCTCGGCTCTCGTTCGAGCAGGCCCAGCAGGGCCAAGGGAACGCTCACACCTGTGAGCATACACGTAGCGTATACTCACGGCAAGTACCGCATCGCGGTGGCAGAGCAAATAAGAGATAACCCCTGGGTTCCTCGGCTGCCCCCTTGGTAATGGTGCCTGGCTTGTGGCCAGGACCAGCGTCTTCTCGTTGCTTCGCTCGAAGATACGGTGTGTTGACGATTCTTCGGGCTTCTTGAAGCGCTATCGTCCCTGCCGATCGTCGTGCAGGTGTGCTGAAGCGAGGAGGTGCGGGTTGGGTCTGGCCGTCGTGCGGGACCTGCGCGAGGCGCGCGCGCCGGCGGGTCCGGAGCAGCTGGCAGCGTTCGAGACCGACGTGCTCGCCGGGTTCGTGCTCGCGCGGGCGGCCGCTGGACTGGCGGACGGCACGATCAGCTCCGACGTCATGCACCTCGAGCAGGTGCGGGCCTGGTTCGGGCGGCCGCTGTGGGAGATGGGGCCGGCCGACGCCGACGCGTACTTCGGCAAGGTGCTGCGGGATGCCGCCAAGGGCACCCGGCTGTCACGGGCGCAGGCGCTCAAGACCTACTTCCTGTTCCTGGAGCTGCGTCACAAGGTCGAGCTCCACCAGCTGACCGGCCGCATCGTCGAGTGCCCGATCGACGAGCTGAACCGGCCCCGCGGGCAGCGGGACGGCGCCCTGCGGATCCCGCCCACCGCAGCGCAGGTCCAGGCCCTGTTCGCCGGGTGGCGCGAGGAACTCGCCACCAGCCGCAAGTTCGCCCCGACCGCGCGCAACTACGCCGCCGCCCGGCTGCTGGCCGAGGTGGGGCTGCGGATCAACGAGGCCCGCAGCCTCGACCTGGCCGACATCAAGTGGGAGCTGGGCCGGTTCGGCAAGCTCCACGTCCGCCACGGCAAGGGCGCCCAGGGATCCGGCCCGCGCGAGCGCATGGTGCCGCTGATCAACGGCGCCGGGCGGACGCTGCGCTGGTTCATCGAGGACGTGTGGGGCCACTTCGGCGACGACCACACCCGGCCCGGCGCGCCGCTGCTGCCCTCCGAACGCAAGAACGCCGACGGCTCGGCGGGCCGGGTCGGCGACGAGGCGCTGCGGGCCGCGCTGGCCCAGGCCGCCGCCACCTACCTGCCGGACTGGCCTGACAACCTGACGCCGCACGTCCTGCGGCATTTTTGCGCCAGCCAGCTTTACCTGCACGGCATGGACCTGCTCGCGATTCAAGAGGTCCTCGGGCATGCCTGGGTCGCCACCACGATGGCCTACATCCACGTCCACCGCACCCACGTCGAGGACGCCTGGATCGCCGGGCAGCAACGCGCCGCCGAACGACTGAAGGGGCTCACGCCATGAGGTGGAACCTGCGCCTGGCCGCGGCCAACCGCGGCATCTGGAAGGCCAGCGAGCTGCAGCGCATGCTCGCCGACCATGGCCTGGTGATCAGCGCCGGCAAGATGTCGGGGCTGTGGTCAGGCCGCCCGGCCAGCATCAAGCTCGACGACCTCGACGTGCTCTGCGCCGTGCTCGGCTGCGGCGTCGATGAGCTCCTGATCCCCGAACCGGACAAGGTCGCTCGCCCGGCCGGCGAGCAGGGCGAGCGGGACCAGCAGGCCGCGGCGTCCTCGTCGGCGAGGTCGTCGGCGGGTCCGCCGGTGACGCCCAAACGCCGGGACGGGCGGTCACTCCCACCCGTCTGATGGGCCGGATCTCGCCGAACAAGCCGGCGGCGAGCTGCGTCGGCTGCTTCGCCTGGGGTGTGCTCCCGGGACGGTACTGCCGAGCCTGCTACACCTTCGGTCAGCTCCACCAGGTCGGCGCATGCGCAGCGTGCCGACGAGACATTCCGATCAAGAAGGGCTACTGCCGGCTGTGCTGGCTGCAGGCCAGCCTTGAGGCCAAAGGCCAGGTCACGGTGCTGGAGCCGTTCCTGCGAAGGCTCACCTGTCAGCAGCTGTTCTTCACCCGCATGCACCGTATCCGCCAGCCTGGGCCCCTGCTCGGCAAGGCGGGCCGCCGTGCTCGCCGTTCCCGGCCCGCCCTGGTCGACCTCGACGAACCGGCCACTGGCGGGACTCAGCTTCGCCTCACCATCAACACCCGTCGTGACTACGCGAGCTTCAGCCGACGCGAGCACGCCGACCTCCACAACCCGGCACTCGTGCGTGCTCGACAGCTCGCCTGCAGCATCGGTGAGGCTCGCGGCTGGACCCCGACGGTGGCTGGCTACGTCGACCGGGCGCTGGTCATCTTGCTGTCGGGCCACGCCGACGGCGACACGATCCGCTTCTCGGAGCTGTTTCCGGTCCTGCGCCGCTACGGGCTCAGCGTCGAGCGCACCATCGAGGTCCTCGACCACCTCGGCCTGTTCGACGATGACCGCATCCCAGCCTTCGAGTCCTGGCTGGAGCGCAAGCTCGTCGACCTCGCCCCCGGGATCCGGCGTGACGCCGAGGACTGGCTGCGCACGCTGCGAGACGGCGGCCCGCGGAGCCGTCCTCGCAGCCAGGCGTCATCTTCACTGCCTACCTCAACGAGGTCCGCCCGGTGCTGGTGGACTGGTCGGCACGCTACGACCATCTCCGCCAGGTCACCCGCGACGACGTCGTGGCGGTCGGCGAGTCGCTGCACGGCAGCAAACGCCACCACACCCTCAGCGTCCTCCGGTCGCTGTTTCGCCACTGCAAGAAGACCGGGGCCGTCTTCCGCGACCCGGCCGCCCGGGTCCGAGTCGGCCGCCAACCCTACGGCCTGCTCCTTCCACTGCGACCCGAGGAGATCGGCGAGGCCACCACCGCAGCGGCCACCGCAGCGGCCACGCCCGCCGCCCGCCTGGCCTCGCTCTGGCCGCGGTGCACGCCGCCCGCCCCAAGGCCATCCGGCAGCTCCAGCTCAGTGACGTCGACCTCGGCAACCGGCAGCTGGTCGTCACCGGCCGTGTCCGCCCACTCGATGACCTCACCCGCCAAGTCCTGCTCGCCTGGCTCGCCTACCGGCGCCGACGCTGGCCCAACACCGCCAACCCGCACCTGATCCTCAGCCAGCAGAGCGCCATGGAGACCGGCCCAGTCAGCCGACCCTGGATGACGGAGGCCTTCCGCGGGCTCGACGCCACGCTGGAACGGCTGCGCGTCGACCGCCAACTCGACGAGGCCCTCACCCGCGGCGCCGACCCGCTCCACTTGACCGCCGTCTTCGGGCTCGACGAGAAGACCGCCATCCGCTACGCCCATGCGGCCCGGCAACTCCTGATATCAGCCGCCGAGCAGGACACCGCCTCCGGTTCCCCTCGAACCCAAGGGCCAGAACTGCCCATGGAGTCTGAGAACCCATGAGTTTCTGCTGAGAATCCTTCAGTTCGCCTGAACTCGCGGGAATCACGGGGTGCCCGTAAGAAGCGCGCCACGAAGTGCCATGTAACACGCGCCCAGTGCCCGCATCTGGGCTGAGTGGATAATGGGTCTTATCCGCTGAGCCCTAGTGGCATCTCAGCGGATAATGTCGTTCCGACAGTGCCGAGCGCTGGGCGGAAACTCAGCGGATAACAAGAGGGGATGGGATGGTCGACGACAACCAGTGGGCGGACCGCCGGAGGTTGACATGCTCGCCTGGTCCTGGATGCCACGCGGCCAGCAGCCGCCGGTCCCTGGTGAGGGCGGGGCGGTGACCGCGCCGGTCGTTGCGCTGCACGGCGTCGCCGGGGCTACGGCGGCGGCCGACCGCGCCCTGGCCGCGATCGAGCGGTACCTCGGCCGGTGCAAGCTGGCTACCAACACGGTAACCGCCTACCGCCGCCAGTGCGCCGCCTACGTGGCCTGGCTGGCCGAGCAGGCCGCCGACCACCCCGACGCCTTCACCGACGTGGTGGGCGCCGAGGCGGCCGTGACCAGGTGGCGCCGGCACCTGCTTGAGCGCAAGGCCAGCCCCGCGTCGGTCAATCAGGCGCTGGCGGCGGTGACCCTGCTGTACGAGCACGGCCCGCAGCTCCGGATCGCGGTCAAGCGCGCCCGCATCGAGCGCCCTGGCGAGCCCGACGCGCTGACCCCAGCGCAGCAAGGCGCCCTCGAGCGGGCAGCCGACCGGCGCGGCCGCCGCGACGCCGCGATCATCGCGGTCCTTTTGTACACGGGCGCCCGCGCCGAGGAGTGCACGCGGCTGGAGGTCGACGACGTCGCGATCACTCCGCGGACTGGGCAGGTGCGGTTGTTGGGTAAGGGCGACCAGGTCCGGGTGGTGCCGCTGCCGGCGCGCGGCCGCGAGCGGGTCTCGGCGTGGCTGCTGGAGCGCGGCAACCAGCCCGGCCCGCTGTGGCTGGGCCAGCGCGGCCCGTTGACGATCTCGGGCGTCACCCAGGTCGTGCTCGCGGTCGGCCGCCAGGCCAGGATTCAGGGGCTGCGGCCGCACCGGCTGCGGCACACCTACGCCACCCGGCTGCGGCAAGGCGGCGCCGATCCCGCGCAGGTGCAGGCGCTGCTCGGCCACGCCTCGGTGGAAACCGCCGGACGATACTTCCGCGCCGGCGCCGACGAGCAGGCCGACGTGGTCGAGCGGGTCTTCGAGTAACCTTGGATCACTGGCCCGCCGTGCTCACGGTGGTGGCTGCTCGTCGCCCGGGGGTGGGGCGACGCGCAGGCTGAGCCGGCTTGCCATGTCGAGGCGAACCTCGCCGTAGATCTCGCAGGTTCGCTACCTAACGCCGATTCCGCGCGGATAGGAACTGCGCCGTCCGCGCCGGTGGGAGCATGGCGACGTGCCGCATACCGTTGACTCGATCGCATGGCTCGACCCGCCCCTGTGGGTGGACCGAGCTCTCGCCGGGGTGAGCTATTGGATCAAGCTCGGGCCGAGCCGTGTTCGGCTGACGTGCCGCTCGAGAATGTCGACGACGCTATCCATTCCATTACCCGGCGGACCCCGCCCGCCCCGCGATTCCCCGGAACGCGGCGGCCGGCCCCCCTGCGCGCCCCACGATCTGAGACTGGGTTCGCGCTGCCGGTGCCCGACGGGATGCTCCTGGTTACGGCGGTCAGGTTGCGCATCCCGGCAGAGGGCGATCTCGCGATTGGGTCGTACACGACCTGGCCGATCACGAGCGTCGGCGCGGTTTTCGGTGCGTGGCTCGTCAGAGCCGAGGCGTGGCTGGATGCGTGGACGGGCACCATTCGCCAGCCAGTGACGAGGATCGGGACGCCACTCATCCGTGCCGCCCTGCCCAGTGATGACGGAGGCCTCGCCGGGGTCGCGACCGGCGGCCCGGTGCCGGTCGTCATTCGCGGCCAGCGGTGGGCGACACCGGAAGAGGTCACGGCTGGCTTCGCCGCTGCATCCAGCAAGCTGGACCTCCCGCTAGCGCACACGATGCTTCGGCGGTCCCTGGTCGAGCTCCATGCAGGCGACTACCGGCTGTGCGTCATCGACGCATGCTCGGCGGCGGAGATTGCGCTCAATGACGCAATAACGGCACGTCTGCGGGCGCACGGTTTGGCGGAGGCCGAAACAGAACAACTGCTCCGGCTCGGATCGGGGATCGCCGAAGCATTTCCGGTTTACCGGCAGCTGGTCGCGGCGGGGCAGTCGGCAGTGTCCCGGAACCGGGTCATCGACCAGCTTGCCAACCCGCGCAACCGCGCGGTCCATGCTGGCGAACACCCCGACGAGGCCGTCGTTCAGCGCGTGATTGAGACCGCTGGTCTGCTAGTTCAGGAGGCGGTCCCGCTCCCGCGGCCGGACGACATCCTGCGGCTGACGCGATCAAGGTCCCGCCGCTGACCACCAACAGCTTCCGGAATCGGGTCGGCTCGGGAAACCGCTGGTCCAGGCCCATAACGGTTCTGCAATGTGTCCAGATAAGGCGCCACATGCGACCAGAACAGCGGGGTCAGGCCGCGGCGGCCCTCGGCGGTCAGCACCTGCTCCCAGGCCGGGTCGGCCAGGACGTCCTGCAGCATCAGGGTGTTGACGTACACCAGCGCGGCCTGCAGCACCCGCAGGCAGGGCAGGAAGCTCGCTGCGGCCGCGTGGGAACCTGCCCTTCCAGGCTAGGTATTTCAGCAGCAGGCCGAAGCCCAGCCTGGTCGCGCCGCTCTTGTTGCGCAGCAGCTCCAGCTCCTTGGCGGCGAGGGTGAAATGCTCTAGCAACTCGTCAAGGATGCAGCGGACGGGCCATGTCCCCCTACCCGCTCCAGGAAGCCAGCGGCGCCGCCGGCGACGTGAGAGCAGAAGCGGTCATAAGGGCGCAACCCTACCACGCAGGCCAGCGAGATGTCCTGTCGCATGGTCGCCCGCATCCCTTGCGCCACATGGCACTTCGTAGCGCGTTTCTTACCGGCACCCCTTGTGGGGCGAAGACTGCTGATCGAAGGATGGGCCAGGTCCGCGCTCTCGGCCATGCACTCACTGCTCCAAGATTCGGTCGGATGAGGTCTCGCCGGCCGGCTGCTATGCCAACATGCCCGATAAAGGCAGTAGCCGCCCAGCGCCAACCGTCGCGCTGGTGTGGCGGGCCGGCGGCGAGCGAAGCAGGGGGGGATGCACTCGCTCGCCACCGTGCCCTCCACAGGCCAGCACCAGGCACCGCGGGACTCGTCACGGCCCACCCGCCAGCGCTGGCCGGGAGTTCACGCCAAGCGGGCAGTCTGGCACGACCGCCCTTCGGAGTGAATCCGCCGAGTGCGGTGCCGCCATCCGCAGATTGCGGTAGCCCGCCGGCGTTCCACCACCCCGCGATCACCCGCGATGCGGCTCAGAATGCCGGCGCGATGGTCGCTTGCGTGGTCGTCCGAGTGGTCGCACGACCACCCAGCTACATGGCGCGCTCATGGTCGTGGTTGCGTTCGCGATCGCGGTGGTCTGGTCGCCGGTGGTCGCCCCGCTGGTCGCTGCGACCGGTCGGCTCCTGGCGGTCGCTTCGCTTGATCCGGTCGCCGGCCAGGTCGCGGAGGCGACCAACCGCCCGGGTGGCATGCTGCCACGCGCGCCGCTGCTCCAACGAAGCGTCCGTGCCGTGCGGCTCCGGCCCGAGCGGGCGCTCGGCATCCTGGACGTTCCAGCGTTGCCGATACTCGATGGTCTGCTCGGTCGCACGGTCCCAGGTGCGGCTGCCCTTGACGGTGGCGGGCCGCTGGCCCAGCTCCCGCGACCATTCGGGCTGCAAGAGCTCGACCGCGCGGGCGTCGGCGCGTTTGCGCCATGCCTGCACGCGCAGCAGCTCGTGCCGCCGGTCCGCCAGGTCGGGGTTGGCCTCCTGGTGGGCCTGGTGGTGCTGCTGGGCCTGCCGGGCGGCGCGTTCGCGGTCGGCGGCACGGTCAGCGGCCTGCTGGGCGACCTGGTATGCCTCCTCGGTCTGCTTGGCCTGCTCACGGGCTCGGGCGAGGTCGCTCCGCCGCAGCCACCGGGCCGGACCATGCTCCAGCGCGGCGAGTTGGTCGTGGGCCTGCTCCTGCCGGGTGGTCGCATCGGCGAGCCGCTGTTCGTGCTGTTCGCGCCGCCTGGTCGCCAAGTCAAGCAGGCGGGACTGGTCGCGTGGCGCGTTGTCGATCAGCCGGTTCAGCCGGTCCAGCTCGGCGCGCAGGTCGTGCTTGCTCATGCTCCGCCCATCCAGCACCTCGGTGCTGTCCGTGGCGAGCCGCTTGCTGCCGTCGCGGCGTGCGACCGTGGCGAACTGCTCGGCCTGCTGCTTGGGGGTGCGGTCGGCCGCAGGCACGTCCACCACCTCGCGCTCCGGGTCGCGGCGCCCGATGGCGGGTTCGGGGCTGATGACGCTGTAGTAGCGGGTGCGCCCGATCGCCCGGCTGCCGGCGACGTGGAGCCATTGGCGGTCCTCGGCGCTGGTGACGCGGACCAGCACCTCGTCGCGGGTGATCCCCTGGGCCTTGTGCCCGGTGGTGGCGTAGGCCAGGTCCACGGTGCGCCGGTCGGGGTTGCCGCGTAGCCAGCGGGCGGGCCGCTGGTCCAAGTACTCCCTGGGTAGGGTCATCTGGCGGCCGTCCTCGAGCTGGAGCGTCATCGACCGCTGCTCGAGGTCCAGCGCGACGACCTGGCCGCGGCTGGCGTTGGCGACTCCGAGGGACTGGAGGGCGTTCTTGCCGCACACGACCTGGTCGCCCACGGCGAAGCTGCGATCCCGCACGACAAGCCGCTCCGCACCGAGCTGGCCTTCTGCGTCGCGGAGCTGCTGGCAGGCGGTGTTGAACTGGTCCACCTCATCCCGCCGGTAGGCCAGGATCGCCACCCGGCGGCCCTGCTGGAACGACGTCCACCAGTCCGCCAGCATGGTCTCCTTGAGCTGGCCGGGAGTCTCGGTGGCGACCAGCCGGTCATGCTCCCGGTAGGCCGCCATCGCCTGCTCGATGTTGCCGTCGCGCAGGTGCTCGACCGCGCGGCGCTCCCACGGCTCGGCCTGCCGGCGGTTCTCGCTCAACGTGGAGGCGCCAAGCCGCAGCCTGAGCCCCCGGAAGCCGCCGCCGGCGTCCTGCGCGTGGTCGAGTAGGCGGGCCAGCTTGCGGGAGCCGAGCATCCCCGCCTCATCCACCACCAGCACCGTCCTGGCGTCCAATACGCGCTCGTCCTGGCCGTCCTGCCCACGATCCCGCCCCAGCGGTTGACGCTTACGTGTCAACTCCGAGCGTCGCTGTCCCGGCCGACGTCGCCCGCTCTCGGCGCGTTCCTGGTCCAGCTCGCCGAGCAGCGAGTCCACCGTGCGGGAGTGCTCGAACCCCTCGGCGTCCAGGCACACCGTGGCGATCCCGGTCGGCGCAGCGCCCAAGATCTGGTAGCCGTCAAGCTGCCAGGCGTGCCGGGCGACCCCAAGCGCGTAGGTCTTGCCGGTGCCCGCCTTGCCGACCACCACCGCCACGCCCTGGCCGCCCTGGGTGATGTCGCGCACCATGGCGGCCTGGTCGGCCCCGACGGTCGGGTGCGCCGCCAACGTCTCGCGGAGGGTGTCGTGGGAGCACACGGCGCTTTGCT
>WNGH01003073.1_pt1 | contig 17555 bp, 12 predicted proteins | sample 5400631 | NCBI WGS metagenome assembly WNGH01 (sample SAMN13153373, study PRJNA577476) | soil metagenome | isolation source: 115 cm soil or saprolite under Garry oak tree replicate 1 | place: USA:California | collected 2016-06-15
GACGTCGAGCGCTTCGCCAGCCGGCGCGCCGAGGGGCGGCTGCTCTCGCTCTCCACCTGGCTTGACGAGAAGGCGCTGGTGCGGTGGCGGACCCACGCCGAGCACCATCGGGTGCAGGAAAAGGGACGCACCCAGGTGTTCGAGGATTACCGGTTGCGCGTCGGTGAGGTCACGGCCGACACCCGGCCGCCTGAAGGAATTTCTGTCGAGCAAACGCGTCTCGACGAGACGCAGATCGGCACCGCCAAGGCGGTGACGATCACGGAAATGATGCCCGATCCGAAGAGCGTTGCGGCGCAGGGCCCGGTATTCTCAGGGCTCGAGCTTGGTCACGGGACCGCCGGGCTGGTCGACCAGGAGATCTTCACCAGCATCTACACCCCCGGCAAGGTCGTTCTGCTCGCGTCCTGGCGCGATGCGGCGGCAGCGCAAAGCTGGAAGCCGGCGGCATCGAGCCCGCTGCGGCATCGGACAATCCACATCATCCGCGATTACGGCATGTCCGAGCGCCGCGAGGCGCCGCAGTACTATCCGGCGCAGGCGCCCACGCGGGCGTAGCTCTCCCTCCCCTTGGGGAGGGCCGCTCCTCGCGCAGCGAGGAGGGCCTCCCCACCCCGGCTCGCTTCGCTCGCCGACCCTCCCCTCCGGGGAGGGATGGCTCACACCAGCTCCGGCCAGGGCACGATGGTGGACTTGACGGTCCGCATCGCCATCGCGTCCTCGACGGCACGGCTGATGCCTTTTTCGTCGAATGGATAGAGCGTCTGCATATCGAGCCAGGGATACTTGTTCCGGCCGCGGCCGCGGTAGAGCATGTCGACGCCGAGCGGCAGATCGTTGCCGGTGAAACCCCACGACCCGAGCACGATGAGGTCCTTGGCGCAGATGCGGTGCCAGGAAGTCTCGATCGAGCCCGCGTCGGTGAACTGCCCCATCTCCACATAGGTGCCGCCGTCGCGCAAAAACTCGATTCCCTCCGGTCCGGCGCTCGGATGGCCGGAGCAATCCATCACCAGGTCGGCGCCGAAGCCGCCGACGATCTCGCGCACCCTGGCGATGCGCGCTTCCGGCGTCCTGACCTCCTCGATGTTCACCGTCGCCTCGGCGCCGAATTTCCTGGCGAGCGCCAGGCGCGGCTCTTCCGGCGCGCCGACGCAGATCACGCGGCCCGCGCCCATTTCCTGCGCCGCCGCGACCGCCAAAATCCCGATCGGGCCCGAGCCCTGGATCACGACGGTGTCGCCCCATTTGAAACCGCCGGCGCGGATGGCGCGGTTCAACGCGCGGATGCACGAGGTCAGCGGCTCGGACAAAGCGCCGAGGCGCAACGACATGTCGTCGGGCAGCTTGTAGATCTTGGTCCCGGGCAGCATGTCGAGGTCGACGTAGACGTATTCGGCCCATCCGCCCCAAAGGTGCGGCGCCTTGTCGAACCCGAGATAGCGGCCGTAATAGACCGGGCTCAGGCACTTGTTGGCGGTTTCGGGATAATGGACGCAGTAGGCGCCGATCTGAATGAGCGCCGCCTTCTTGGGGATGTCCGGCCACGGCACCGAGCGGATCTCGGGCTCGGCGCCTGGACCGGCGAAGGTCGCGACCCGGATTTTATTTCGCCGCATGCCGCGCTCGCGTTTCATTCGCCCCAGGCGGCGAAGGCTTCCTTGAACGCCCGTTCGCCCGGCGTACCCTTTTCGATGGCGAGAATCGCGCGGCGGCCGTTGTTGTAGACGAGCGGAATGTCGAACCAGGAGCGCTCCTTCAGCAGCTGCAGATTGCGCTGCATGTCGCCCTCCGCCGCCGAGAGTCCGATCAGGAAGAACCCGGACGTCACCTTGACGGCGAGGCCGGCCAGCGGTGATCCGCGCGTCTGTTCCGACTGCTTCATCAGGATGCCCGGAACATTGGAGATGCCGCCGAACGGAATATCGGCCGGCAGGTTGAACATGATCTCGATGGTGTGGCTCGCCGGCAGCGCCTTGTCGGAATTGCGGCGCACCCGCATTGTCATATTGACGCGGCGGTCGGGAATCTCCAGTTCGCCCTTGACCGCGAGCTCGGGCGCCTGGCCGGCGCCCGACGGCACCGTCTCGGTGCGCCAGACCACCGAGCCCACGTAGGGCTTGCCCTGCGCGTCGGCCGGATCGTCCTCATAGAGCACCACCCGCTGGGCGACCGTCGCGGCGGGCTCGCCCTCTTTGCTCCCGGGCGCATTGGTCGACGGGCCCTGCTGCCCGGCTTGGCCGACCCGGTCCGAGATTTTCGGCCGCGACGGGGCAGCCTCGCGTTGCGCCTGGGTGGCCGGGTTGCGAACCAACACGGACCGCAAGCGGTCGCGCTGCCAATACAGCGCCAGCGCGATCCCGACCACGATGAACACGCCGAAAAACGCGGCGACCAGCGCCCTCGCCGAGCCGCCGCGTTCGCGCTCGAACCGCGGCTCGGGGGGTTGTCGCGCGTGCATCGATCGCTGCGGAGATGGGGGCAGCCCCATTCGCGGGTGCGGCTCGTCCGGTGCAGGCAAGCCCCCCCGCCTCGATGGGCTCGACCCACGCGGTTCCGAGCCACGCGGCTCGAACCAATCGATCTCCGGATCGCCCGCGGGAGATCCGCCCCAAGACTGCCGTCGCGGTTTGGGCGATTCTGGCGCGTCTGGCGCGGGTTCCAGGTCCTCGAACGGCTCGTGCGTCGGCTTGGGAAATCTCGGCGCGCGGTTCTCGGGCTCGGCAATGGACTCGCCGGCCGGGTTTTCGGGCGACGGAGCAGCTTCGCCCCGCACCTCCGCGACGAGATCGCGGAAGCCTTTGAGCGCCTGGGCGGCGGCGTGCTCCGAACGCTCGCGGTCCTTGCTCCGGAATTGGCCGGCCCATTGCGCGCTGCCGGCGGAAGCCCTCGGGTCGTCCCGTTTTTCCCCCGGGGCTGAGGCCGGTTTTGCCGCGCCCGGATCGAGCGCGGTCTGCGGCCCCGCGGCCGGTTCGTCCGGCTCCGTCGCGCCCGGCTCGGCTTCCCGCGCCGCCGGTTCCACGGGCCGATCCTTCACGGTTGGACTGGGGCGCGGCGATTCGGCCCGCTGCTGGCGCGCCGCGTCGGCCTCGACCTTGCGAACGGCCTCCTCCAGCAAGAGGCGCTCGCGGGTGATTTCGCTTTCGGCGAGCGGCGGGTCGAGGTTGCGTAGCTGCGCGAGGAGCGCCGAACGGGCGCGTTCGTAAAGCGCGCGCCTGTTCTCACCGGTGCTCTTGGCGAGCCCGGCAACGGCACGGGCGATCAACGGGTAATAATCGGTCATCGGCGATCAGGCGGGCCACATGCCCGGGGGAATGCGGCTCGATTATGGGCGCTGGCAGCCGCCGGGACCGGGCGACGGCTCCATCCCGGCCGGCATCCGAGCGCGGAAAACCACCCCTCGGCCGGACCACTACGCTTCGAACGGGTTCTGTACAAGAATCGTGTCCTCGCGTTCCGGGCTCGTCGAGAGCAGCGCCACGGTGCAGCCGATCAGCTCTTCGATGCGGCGCACATATTTGATGGCCTGGGCGGGCAGATCCGCCCAGGAGCGGGCGCCGGCAGTGGATTCCCTCCAACCCTCGATCGTCTCGTAGATCGGTTCGAGCCGGGCCTGGACCCGCTCGCCGGCCGGAAGATAATCGAATTCGACGCCGTCCAGGCGGTAGCCGATGCAGACCTTGATCTCGTCGAACCCATCGAGAATATCCAGCTTGGTCAGCGCCAAGCCGTTGATTCCACTGGTTCGCACGGTTTGCCGCACCAGCACGGCATCGAACCAGCCGCAGCGGCGCGCGCGGCCGGTCACGGTGCCGAATTCGCGTCCGCGCTCCCCCAGCCGAAGTCCGATCTCGTTCTGCTGCTCGGTCGGGAACGGGCCCTCGCCGACCCGGGTCGTATAGGCCTTGCAGATCCCGAGCACGTAGCCGATGGCGCCGGGCCCGAGCCCGCAGCCGGTCGCCGCCTGGGCCGCAACCGTATTGGACGACGTGACGAACGGATAGGTGCCGTGATCGATGTCGAGCAGCGCGCCCTGCGCGCCTTCGAACAGGATGCGCTTGCCCTCGCGCCTGCGATCGTCGAGCAGCGCCCACACCCGGTCCATATAGGGCAGCACCCGCGGGGCGACTGCCGCGAGCTCCTCGAACACGGCCTTTGCCGCGATCGGCTCGAGCCCCAGCCCGCACCGCAGCGCGTTGTGGTGGACGAGCAGCCGCGCGATCTTGGCATCCAAGCCCGGCAGGTCGGCGAGATCCATGAGACGGATGGCGCGCCGCCCCACCTTGTCCTCATAGGCCGGCCCGATGCCGCGCTTGGTGGTGCCGATGCGCGTGGCCGGATTCGAGCTTTCGCGAATGCCGTCGAGCTCGCGGTGGAGCGACAGGATCAGCGTGGCGTTCTCCGCGATTCGCAGATTGTCGGGAGAGACGGCGATGCCTTGCGATCGCACCCGCTCGATCTCTTCGGTGAGTGCCGACGGATCGAGCACCACGCCATTGCCGATCACCGACAATTTGCCGGGCCGCACGATGCCGGAAGGCAACAACGAGAGCTTGAAGGTCTTGCCGTCGACCACCAAGGTGTGGCCGGCGTTGTGGCCGCCCTGAAAGCGCACGACGATGTCGGCCTGCTCGGAGAGCCAGTCGACGATTTTCCCCTTGCCTTCATCGCCCCATTGGGAACCGACCACCACCACGTTGGTCATGAGGATCCTTTATGCCGCGACGGGCGCCCGGGCATTCTTGCGGTCCCGACCGTTCCGGCGGCGGAATCAGCCGAACCCGGCGCCTATCAGAGACACCGGGCCTCAGAAGGTCAATGCGCGCACGTGCTGGACATGCGGCAGCTTTCGGACTCGGTCGATGACCTCGGGTGGCACCGAACCGTCGACCTCGACCAGCGAGATCGCGTCGCCGCCGGCCGATTGGCGTCCGAGATGGAACGTCGCGATGTTGATTCCGGCGTCGCCGAGAATGCCGGCGAAATGCCCGATGAAGCCCGGCTTGTCCACGTTGGTGACGTAGAGCATGGAAGGCCCGAACTCGGCGTCCATCTTGATGCCCTTGATGGACACCACGCGCGGCCGGCCGTCGGCGAACACCGTGCCCTGGATCGAGCGCTCCTGGCGCTCGGTGACCACCGTCAGGGTCACCAGGCTTTCATAATCGCTTTCCGCGTCGCGTTTGGTCTCCTCGACCGAGATGCCGCGCTCGCGGGCGACGATCGGGGCGGACACCATGTTGACGTCCTGGAGCAGCGGCTTGAGCAGCCCGGCAATCGCCGCCGAGGTCAGCGCCCTGGTGTTCATCGCCGCGACGTGGCCCTCGTAGAGCAGCTTCACGGATTTCAGGCTGCTCTCGGTGACTTGGCCGGCGAAGGAGCCGAGCTGCTCGGCGAGCTTGATGAAGGGTTTGAGCCGCGGCGCTTCCTCGGCGGTGATCGAGGGGAAATTGACCGCATTGGAGATGGCGCCGCGCAGCAGATAATCCGACATCTGCTCGGCGATTTGCAGCGCCACGTTCTCCTGCGCCTCCATGGTCGAGGCGCCCAGATGCGGGGTGCACACCACGTTGGGATGGCCGAACAGCGGATTGTCGACCGCCGGTTCGACGGAAAAGACGTCGAACGCCGCCCCGGCCACCTGCTCCGAATCCAGCGCGGCCCGCAACGCGACCTCATCGGCCAGACCGCCGCGCGCGCAATTGACGATGCGCACGCCGCGCTTGGCGGCGGCGAGCGCGCGGGCATCGATGATGTTCCGGGTCTTTTCGGTGAGCGGCGTGTGCAGCGAGATGAAATCGGCGCGGCGCAGCAGCTCCTCGAGCTCGACCTTCTCCACCCCGATGTCGACGGCGTGCTCGGGCGAGAGATAGGGATCGTAGGCGATCACCTTCATCTTCAGCGCGAGCGCGCGGTCGGCGACGATCGAGCCGATGTTGCCGCAGCCGATGATGCCGAGCGTCTTGCCGGTGATCTCCACGCCCAGAAACCGGTTCTTCTCCCATTTCCCGGCCTGGGTGGAAGCATCGGCCGCGGGGATTTGCCGCGCCAGCGCCAGCATCAGGGTGATCGTATGTTCGGCGGTCGTGATCGAATTGCCGAACGGCGTGTTCATCACGATGATGCCCCTGGCGGTCGCCGCCGCGAGATCGACGTTGTCGACGCCGATGCCGGCGCGTCCGATCACCCGGAGCTTCTTGGCGCGGTCGAGGACTTTTTCGGTCACCTTGGTGGCGGACCGGATCGCCAGCCCGTCGTAGTTCTCGATCGTGCGCGCCAGCTCTTCCTTGTCGAGGCCGAGCTTGATGTCGGCTTCGACGCCGCGTTCCTGGAAGATCTGCACCGCGGCCGCGGAAAGCTTGTCGGAAATTAGTACCTTGGGGGCCATGTCGGGGGGCTCCGGAATGAACGGGCAATCGCTTCGGCAGGGCGAGGAAACGGTCAGGCCGCCTTGGGCATCGCGGCTCTGGTTTGCGCGAACGCCCAATCGAGCCAGGGGGTGAGCGCCTCGAGGTCCGACGCCTCCACAGTCGAGCCGCACCAGATGCGCAATCCCGGCGGCGCATCGCGATGGGAGGCGATGTCGTAGGCGACGCCTTCCTTCTCCAGCACGGCCGCCATGCTCTTGACGAACGCCGTCTGCTCGTCGTGGGAGAGCGCGGCAACCGCCGGATCCACGACTTTGAGGCAGACCGAGGTGTTCGAGCGCGTGCGCGGATTTTTGGCGAGGAAATCCACCCAGGCGGTGCGGCCGGTCCAGTCGGCGATCGCCCGGGCATTGGCATCGGCCCTGGCGATGAGCGCGGGAAGCCCGCCGATCGACTTCGCCCATTGCAGCGCGTCGAGATAATCCTCGACGCAGAGCATCGAGGGCGTGTTGATGGTCTCGCCCGCGAAGATCGCCTCGTTGAGCTTGCCGCCCTTGGTCATGCGGAAAATCTTCGGCAGCGGCCACGGCGGCTGATAGGTTTCGAGCCGCTCGACCGCGCGCGGGGAGAGGATCAGCATGCCGTGGGCGGCCTCGCCGCCGAGCACCTTCTGCCAGGAGAAGGTGACGACATCGAGCTTGGCCCAATCGAGCGGCTGTGCGAACGCGGCGGAGGTGGCGTCGCAAATGGCGAGCCCCCGGCGGTCGGCAGCGATCCAGTGCGCGTCCGGCACCCGCACGCCCGAGGTGGTGCCGTTCCAGGTGAAGACCACGTCGGTTGCCGAATCGATCTGGTCGAGATCCGGCAGCTCGCCGTAATCGGCTTTGATCAGCGTGACGTCCTTGAGTTTCAGCTGCTTGACCACATCGGTGACCCAGCCTTCGCCGAAGGATTCCCACGCCAGCACCGTGACCGGCCGCGCGCCGAGCATCGACCACAGCGCCATCTCGACCGCCCCGGTGTCGGAAGCCGGCACGATGCCGACGCGGTGTCCGGCCGGAACTTCGAGGATTTCGCGGGTCAGCTCGATGGCGCGTCTGAGCTTGGCGCGGCCGGACTTGGACCGGTGCGAGCGGCTGATGAGCGCGTCGGTGAGGGCTTGCAGGTTCCAGCCGGGGCGCTTGGCGCATGGGCCGGAGGAGAAGTGCGGGACGAGCGGCCGCACGCCGGGCTTGGCGATGGTCATGATCTACCCTTGCAGATAGGCGCCCCTCGTTGGGGAGGGGTGTCCCGCGCGCGGCAATACGGAAAGGAAGCTATTTCGTCAAGCGCGGAAGCGGAGGACCATGAAGGATGACACAGGAGGACGGAGGGCGGATGCTATCAACCGAGACAAGCGCTGCGCGGAACGACGCGGCCGGGATCAACAGCGCGAGGACGCGCGTCTGTCGTCTCTCGTCCCAATCAGAATTTAAATCCGAGCGCCGTGCGAACCGTATTGATATGGATGTGGTCGCCCTGAAGCGGAGCGAATTGCACGAATTCCCACTCGCCGCGCAAAAACACATTGGGCAAGAGCGCGACATCCACTCCAAGCCCCGCCGCAGCGCCGTAGGCGAAGACACCATTTCGGGCATCTGCTTCGGGGCTAGGCGGTACCGGTAGAGCCGACGGCGGAAAGGGCGCAACCCCCGAGTCGGGCAGATCCGTCACTGTCCACGTCACGCTTGCCGTGCGCGAGATATCGGCGCGTCCAACCGCAAACGCCACAAAACCGTAAGGCAGGAACATCCCTGCCGCCCAGCCGCCGCGGAAGCGGAACGTTCCCCAATCGGTTATGCGCGCCGCGGCCGTACCGGTAACAGTGGCCGGATTGTAGAAATAATGGTGACCAGTCGGAATGCTGGGGTTGCTATCCACGAACGATCGAGAGAGGGAATTTGAAGCTGACCCCGATAGCGAGGTGCGATTGTAATTGATCTCGAAGCCGGTGACCGCATCTTCCCACTGCCAATTATACCCGACGAAGCCGCCGTAGCTTCCGCCGACTGGATTGGGTTTTCCGAGCACCGGCCAACTTGAAATGTTGAAATCCTGCTCGATCGTGGTCAGGCGCAGCATGTCGGCGACGAGCGCGCCTACGTTCTGGTTGAAATTCATGCTCGCGGTCGAGAATCCAGCTTGGGCGCCACCGTAGGCGCCCGACCATCGATACGCCGGGACGAGTTCTCCCACGATCGGACCGCGCAAGACGGCGGGGAGATCGGCTGCTGCAGCCTGAGCCACGCCCAAAATACCAAAAGCCACGACAACCATGCTACGCACTGGCTATCCCCGCCTCGACCGCACGCGCCGAGACACCATGAATCATTAACCTTAACGGAGCGTTATGGCGGCGGACGAAGAACGGGGACTCTCTCCCGTTTGTCCAGACATCGGGTCGCACCCAAAACCAAACGGCGCGGGGGACCCGCGCCGTTTGCGTCGAAGCGTTTGGCCGAGATTTATCAGCTCTTGCGCACCAGCGGAACGAGCGGCTCGGCCGGCGGCAGCGGCGCCACGAACATCCAGCGCAGACCGAGTGTCAGGTCATGCGAATAGATGCGGTTGAGATGATCGCCGGCGCCCTGGAAGCTGCCGTCCAAGCCGTGCACCTGCCCGGTCACCCCGTTGCCCAGGCTGAGAAAATGATAGGCGAGCTCCAAGGTCAGGTTGGAGCTGACCCTGTAGCCGAGACCCGCGTGCGCTGCCCAGGCGAAATTCCATTTCGATCCCGCATCCGCGAAATTGTTGGCTGCGGGGAGCGCGGAAGCGACGCCGATGTCTTCCCAATTGGTGATCCGCACGTTGTCGAATCCAACACCGGCGCCGACGAACGGAGTCACGCACCACCAGGTGCCGAGATCGGCATAGACGTTGGCGAGAAACACCCATTCCGACTTGCTCGCGAACGTCCGCTCCGTGAACGTGCTGCCACCCGACGTGACGACGTCGAGCGCCTGGAAATGCGCCTTGCCGCGGAACTGACCGGTGACATCCGCCCTGAGCCAGGAATTGAATCGATAGCCGACGCCGAGGTCGAAGATCCCCGCCCTGTCGAAGCTCTTCGTCAGGTTCTGCTCGGCGGGAACGGTGCCGCCGGAATCCACGAATATGACGTCCCGCACTCTCTGATTGCTGAACCCGATGTCGCCGCGCAGATACCAGCCGCCGAACTCCGCGACCGGGACCGGCGGCGCCTCCTGAATGATCGGCGGAAGATCGGCGGCGCCCGCCGCCTGCGCCCCGATGACGAGTGCCGCTCCCGCCAGCGCCGCAATTCCCACGCCGCGCATCACTTCGTCCTTCCACTCCGACAGGCCCGCCGGACGGGCATCGATCAACCGATGCCGGACGATGGCAGCAATTTCTTAAGCGCGGCCTAACCTTACCTTTTAACCGTAAAAACTAACGATCGCTGCGATGCTTGACGCCGGTCGATCGGCTGCGGCCGGCGTAGCCCGAATGGTTACGTTTTCCTTAAACGTGCTGTTGTAGCCCGGATGGAGCGAAGCGAAATCCGGGGCCCGCATCCCCGGATTGCGCGCCGCTTCGCGGCACTCCATCCGGGCTACGATCGACAGATGATGAGGGGAGCGGCGCGGCCCGCACCCGATCAGGCCGCCACTTCGGTGAGCACTTCGACGAGGCCGTCGACGATCTCCTCGATCAGCACCCGGTCGTCGCCCTCGCCCATGACGCGGATGACCGGCTCGGTGCCCGAGGGGCGCACCACGAGCCGGCCCTGTCCGTCGAGGCGCTGTTCCGCCGCGGCGATCGCGGAGCGAACGTGTGCATGCTCGAGCGGCTTGCCGGCCTTGTAGCGGACGTTCTTCATCACTTGCGGCAGCGGCTCGAAGCGGTGGCAAACCTGCGATACCGGCCGGCTCTGGTTCTTCACCACCGCGAGCACCTGCAGGGCCGTGACCAATCCGTCGCCGGTGGTGGTGTAATCCGACAGGATCACGTGTCCCGAGGGCTCGCCGCCGACGTTGAAGCCGTGCTCGCGCATATATTCGAGCACGTAGCGGTCGCCGACCGGCGTGCGCGCCAGCGCAAGCCCCAGGCCGGCGAGGTGGCGCTCCAGCCCGAGATTGGCCATGACGGTGGAGACGATCCCGGGTTTGCTCAGCCGGCCGTCGCGCAGCCAGCTTTCGGCGACGACCGCCATCAACTGGTCGCCGTCGATCAGATGGCCTTTCTCGTCGGCGATGATGACGCGGTCGCCGTCGCCGTCGAGCGCGATGCCGATATCCGCGCGCACTTCCCGCACCTTTTGGCACAGCGCCTCGGGGGCGACCGATCCGCATTCCTTGTTGATGTTGAAGCCGTCGGGCTCGACCCCGATCGCGATCACCTCGGCGCCGAGCTCCCACAGCGCCGCGGGTGCGACCCGGTATGTGGCGCCGTTGGCGCAATCGACCACCACGCGCAGCCCGCCGATATCGAGGTTCCGCGGCAGCGTGCGCTTGGCGGCTTCGATATAGCGATCGTGCACGCCGTCGATGCGCTTGGCCCGCCCGAGCTGGGCGCCCTTGGCCAGGCGCTTGGATAGGTCGGCATCGACCAGCCGTTCGATCTCCCGCTCCACCTCGTCGGAGAGCTTGTAGCCGTCCGGCCCGAACAGCTTGATGCCGTTGTCGTCGTATGGGTTGTGCGAGGCGGAGATCATCACGCCGAGATCGGCGCGCATCGAGCGCGCCAGCATGGCGACCGCCGGGGTCGGCATCGGGCCGAGCTGCAGCACGTCCATGCCCACGGAAGTGAACCCGGCGATCATCGCCGTCTCGATCATGTAGCCGGAGAGCCGGGTGTCCTTGCCGATGACGACGCGGTGACGATGCTCGCCGCGCAGGAACAACAGCCCCGCGGCCTGCCCCACCTTCAGGGCAAGCTCCGGCGTGATGGTCGCATTGGCCCTGCCGCGGATGCCGTCGGTGCCGAAATATTTGCGGACCATGGCTTATCCTGTCCCGCCGCCGGTTTCATTGCGCATGAGGCGCGAAACCATCTTAGAGCGATTTGGGCCGGAAAACCTGAAAAAATTGCGCGGAAGGTTACGGCACTCTCTGCCTTGTCATCGCCCGGCTCGAGCGGGCGACTCAGTAACCTCGAAGGGCGCTTGTGCCACCGCGCGCATCATTGAAGTCAGCGGTTACTGGGTGGCCCGCATCGTCCTGAGGCGGCGGCCGTCCTTCGAGGGCCGCGCTGCGCGCGGCCACCTTCAGGATGACGGCCGCCCTCGAAGGACGCGGGCCATGACAAGTCCGAGTTCCTCGTGAAACGTCACGCCTGCGGCTGCGGCTCCATGCCGCCGGTCTCCGGTCGCGGCCTGCCTTTGCCGGCGGTCGGGACCGCGGACGAACGCGGTGGCGGCGGCTCGCTGACGCCTTCGCGCACGGGCGGCCTGCCGGCGAGCAGATCCTTGATCTCGTCGCCCGACAGCGTCTCGTATTCGAGCAGGCCCCTGGCGAGCATTTCGAGATCGGCGCGCTTCTCGGTCAGGATGTGCATGGATTCGTCGTAACCGGCCTCGACCAGACGCTTGATCTCGGCGTCGATTTTTTGGACGGTGGCTTCCGAAATGTTCTGCTGCCGCGACACCGAATAGCCGAGAAAAACCTCTTCCTGGTTCTCGCCATAGGCGACGGTTCCGAGCGCCTCGGACAGGCCCCAGCGCGTCACCATCATGCGGGCGAGCCGGGTCGCCTGCTCGATGTCGGACGCGGCCCCCGACGTCACCTTCTCTCGCCCGAACACCAGCTCCTCGGCGACGCGCCCGCCCATCATGATCGCGAGCCGCGACGTCATCTGCTCGAGACTCATCGACAGCTTGTCGCGTTCGGGCAGCTGCATCACCATGCCGAGCGCGCGGCCGCGCGGAATGATGGTCGCCTTGTGCACCGGGTCGGTTGCCTTGACGTTGAGGGCGACGATGGCGTGGCCGCCTTCGTGGTAGGCGGTCAGCATTTTTTCTTCCTCGGTCATGATCAGCGATTTGCGCTCGGCGCCCATCATGACCTTGTCCTTGGCGTCCTCGAATTCCTGCTGGGTGACCATGCGCTTGTTGCGCCGGGCCGCCATCAGCGCCGCCTCGTTGACGAGATTGGCAAGGTCGGCGCCGGAGAAGCCGGGGGTGCCGCGTGCCGTGGTCTTGAGGTTGACGTCGGGCGCGAGCGGCACCTTGCGCACGTGGACCTTGAGGATCTGCTCGCGGCCGACCACGTCGGGGTTGGGCACGATCACCTGCCGGTCGAAGCGGCCCGGACGCAGCAGCGCCGGATCGAGCACGTCCGGCCGGTTGGTCGCGGCGATCAGGATGATGCCTTCGTTCGCCTCGAACCCGTCCATCTCGACGAGGAGCTGATTGAGGGTCTGCTCGCGCTCGTCGTTGCCGCCGCCCAAACCCGCGCCGCGATGGCGGCCGACCGCGTCGATTTCGTCGATGAAGATGATGCAGGGCGCGTTCTTCTTCGCCTGTTCGAACATGTCGCGCACGCGCGAGGCGCCCACGCCGACGAACATCTCGACGAAATCCGAGCCCGAGATGGTGAAGAACGGCACATTGGCCTCGCCCGCGATGGCCCGGGCGAGCAGCGTCTTGCCGGTCCCGGGCGGTCCGACCAGCAGCACGCCGCGCGGAATGCGGCCGCCGAGCCGCTGGAATTTTCCCGGATCGCGCAGGAACTCGACGATCTCCTGCAGGTCCTGCTTGGCTTCGTCGACCCCGGCGACGTCCTCGAACGTCACCCGGCCGTGCGCCTCGGTCAAAAGCTTGGCGCGCGACTTGCCGAACCCGAGCGCCTTGCCGCCGGCGCCCTGCATCTGCCGCGACAGGAAGATCCACACGCCGATCAGCGCGATGAACGGCAGCCAGGAGACGAGCAGCGACACGAACCAGGGGACGTTGTCCTGCTGCGGACGTGCGCTGATCGAAACGCCCTTGTTGTAGAGCCGCTGCACCAGGGTCGGATCGCTGGGCGCGTAGGTCTGGAAGCTGCGCCCGTCGGTGAACTGGCCGTGAATTTCCGGCCCCTGAATCACCACGTCGCGGACGCGGCCCTGCTCGACCTCATTGAGGAGCTGCGAGAACGAGATGTCGGTCGAGGTCGTGCGTTGGCCGGGGTTCTGGAACAATGTGAACAGCGCCAGCAGCAGCAGGACGATGATCACCCAGAGCGCAAAATTACGTAGGTTGGCGTTCATCCAGCGTCCTTTGACGCGCCAAGCTGGCGGTCCGTTTCGGTAGGGCCGCGAGCAGCATCCCCCACCCATTCGGTCAATGTAGGTTTCATGGACCCTTCTGCCAAGAGAAACGGCCGAATCTTCGGCATTCTATCCGGGACCCGTGAAGGAAGCTTTGATCTGCCTGCCCCGCCGTGAGCGCGCCGAATTCATGTTCCCGGCCGGCGTTCTGCGCGGCGGCGCCCGTTCGACCAGGATTCTCTCGGCATCGACCGTGATCATGGCCCCCGCCAACGTGCGCCGCATCCGAGCGCGCGTCGCACCGGATTCCAGCACCGCCGCGAGCAGTCGTTCGAGCTTGCCGAGTTCCACCGGCCCTTCCCGGCCGATCTGTGCGACGGCTCGGCCGAGCACGCGCAAGGCGATCTCGACGGGAAGCTCGGCGAACTCACGGCCATCCATGACCATTTCTCGGGGTTCTGTCGAGCCTTTCCGACACAAATGCGCGAGGGCCTGTTCGGTTGCCCGGGCGAGCGCCTGCTCCGCCCGCCCGAACCGCCGAGCCAAGGCGGCGAGCCTGGCCGCGTCCAAGCCTTCGCGAGCGAGCGCCGGCGCGAGCCCGCGAAGGCGGGTTCGCGCAAACCGGGGATCCTGGTTCGAAGGATCTTCGATGAAAGGGATTTTGGCGACTTTCAGCGTCGCGAGCAGCTTGGCCTTCGGAATATCGAGCAAGGGTCGGATCAACGTCATGTGATCGAGTGCCGAGGTCCGCGCGATTCCGGCAAGCCCGGCCAAGCCGCTGCCGCGGGCGAGCCGGAACAACACGGTTTCGGCCTGGTCGTCGCGGGTGTGGGCGGTGAGAATGTGGCGCGCGCCCTCCCTGCCCGCCGCCGCAACGAGCAGCCGATAACGCGCCGCGCGCGCGGCTTCCTGCAGGCCGGTGGCTGGCTTGCGCCCCATCCAGCGCACGATTCGATGCTCGACGTGGAAACCCGCGGCCAGCCGCTTCACCATTGCGGCTTCGCGTGCCGACCCCGGCCGCAGCCCATGATCGACGGTGACGGCGACGAGCTTGGGGCCTTTTTTGCGGGCGCCGCGCCAGCGCGCCGCCAGGAACAACAGCGCGGTGGAATCCGGGCCGCCGGAAACGGCGAGGATCACGCTCGCAAGCGGGCCGATATCGGCGAACAGCCTTGCCGCTTCGCGCGCCGAGACCGGCGCCTCAGCAGCCGGCACGCTTCTGTTCCCGCTCGACGCCCTGTTTGAGGACCACCGAGGCACGGGGGTACTTGCGTCCGACCTCATTGAGCGTGGCGCATGCCGCGTCTTTCTCGCCCAGCGCCGCGAGCGATTGGCCGAGACGGAGCAGCGCATCCGGTGCCTTGCTCGCCGTCTCGTATTTCGTCGAAACGGTGAGGAACGACTCGGCCGCGTCGCGATAGCGCTGGCGCTGGAACATCGCCTCGCCGAGCCAATAATTGGCATCGGGCACGAGCCGATCGCCGGGATATTTTTTCAGAAAGACGCGGAAGCTGTCCTCGGCCAGCGCATAGTCCTTGTGCAGAACGTAGCCGTAGGCGAGGTCGTATTCGTCCTTGGGGGTCGCGCTGGGCGCCATCACGGTCTGGACTCCCGTGGCGCTGGGGTTGCGTGGCGGCACCGCCGGCAAGGGTCCGTTCGCGGGTCCGACGACCGCGGGCGGCGGCACTGGACTTCCCACCGGCGGCGGCTCCCGGGCGGCTTGGCCGGAAAGGCTCGAGAGATCCAGCGGCGCTCCCGCCGGCCGCCCCCCCGGCACCCCGACGTCGGGGGGCTCGGGCGTGGGCGCGCCGACCCCAGGCGGGCCTGCCCCTTCCGAAAGCGTGCCCAGCGTTCGCGGCGCGCCGGGCGCGGTCGGATTCTGGGTCGGATCGAACACATCCCGGCGACCCGGCGGCGCAGCGGAGGAGGAGACGGAGGGCGCGGAAGGAACGGGAGGCGCGGGCAGCGAGTCGACGCTCGCAGGCTGCGGCGGCATTGCCATACCGGAAGCGGGCCCTCTGGCATCCGGCTCCCGCCGGGCCTGCGCGTCGCCTTGGGCCCCGGGGGCCGCTCCGCCCTGCGCCCTCCGGAGCTGCTGCTCGAGCTGCTGGTTGCGGTATTGCAGCTGCTCGACCAGTCCGGTGAGCCGGCGGATTTCCTCCTCGAGCCGGTCGATCCGCAGCACGAGATCCGGGGCGGAAAGCTGCGCCAATCGCATCGGCGCCCGCAAGCGTTCCGGTGCGTGCGCCGGCGAAGCGGCGGCGACGGCGGCGGCGGCCGCGGCGGCCAGGATTGCGGCCAAGCACGCAGCCGCGTTGAAAACCTTGGAAACGTCGAGCATCGTCGGCCGCGATCCGTCGGAATGGGAAGGCGTACCATACCGAGCCGAGTTCGACCAAAATGTGTCGACTGGCACCCGCCCTTGCGCGGGATCTATCGACCGCTGCTATGCGCGCGGATGGAGTCTTCGCCGAGCCTCCGGCGCCGGCGCATTTGCGCCGGGTGCCGGCCGAGCCGCGGCGCCCGATTCCCGGGTGCTATTGGTTCGCGGTTACGAGCTCGCGTTCAGCACGGTGACCGCCCGGCGGTTCTGCGACCAGCAGGAAATGTCGTTGCATACGGCGACCGGACGTTCCTTGCCGTAGGAGATCGTGCGCATGCGGTTGGCGTCGACCCCGCGCGACGCCAGATAATCGTGCACCGTCTGCGCGCGCCTGGCGCCGAGCGCGATGTTGTATTCCCGGGTTCCGCGCTCGTCGGCATGGCCCTCGACGGTGAAACTGTAGCGATTGTAGGCCTGCAGCCATTGCGCCTGCTTGTCGAGCGTGCTGCGCGCCTGGGGCGTGAGCTCGGTCGAATCCGTTTCGAAGAACACCCGGTCGCCGACGTTGACGACGAAATCCTGCTGGCTTCCTGCCGCGGCGGACCCCGCCATGCCGGCCTGGTTCGTTGCACTGCTCGCGCAAGCGGCAAGCGCCATGCCCGCCGCCAGCGCCACGGCGAGCCTCGCATTGCGCAACATCCCGGTCATCCTGGTCATTCCGGTGACTCCCTCGTTAAGCCGTGCCCGGACCTTCTCCCGGTCTAGCCGGGCTTCGTTAAGCGAAGGTTCCGTCAACCTTGACGGCGCCTTGCCCGGCTCACGCAAAATTTCGCAAACGGCCGAAACCTTCGGGTTTGGTTAAGGCGCCGTGAACGTCCCGCTCCGCGCGCATCGCCTTACCAGCCCGACGTGTCGCGATCATGGCGAGCGCCGCGCCCGTTTCCCGGCTTTGCCCGGAGCCCCTGCGGCCGCTCACGACAGCAGTGGCGACCAGGCCGGATCCGATGCATAGCTCGGGGTGGGGATTCTTTGCTCGTTGCGTCCGGTCAGGTCGATCGTGAACAGCGCGGCGCCGCCGTTGCCGCCCGGGTCGCGGAAGAACATCAGCACCCGGCCGTTCGGCGCCCAGGTCGGGCCCTCGTTGTGGAAGCCCTCGGTCAGGAGCCGGTCATGATGTAGATCTGCTGCGTGCCGCCGCGATCCGACTCGAAACAGATCTGGGCGCCGTTGGGAGAATAGCACGGCGCGGTATCGATCGCCGGCGTGTCGGTCAGCCGCGTCATCGTCTTGGAGCGCAGGTCCATCACGAACAGGTTGGAATTGCTGCCCTGCTGCAGGCTCATGATCACGCGCTGCCCGTCCGGCGAAAATCGCGGCGAGAAGCTCATGCCGGGGAAATTGCCGACGATCTCCCGCTGCCCGGTCTCGATGTTGAGCAAATAGACCCTCGGCTCGCCCTGGCCGTAGGACATGTAGGTGATTTCCTGGGTCGAGGGATTGAAGCGCGGCGTGAGCACCAGATCCTCGCCGCGAGTCAGATAGCGCACGGCGGCGCCGTCCTGATCCATGATGGCGAGCCGCTTGACCCGGCGCTCCCGCGGCCCGGTCTCGTCGATGAA
>WNGH01006493.1_pt1 | contig 17550 bp, 20 predicted proteins | sample 5400631 | NCBI WGS metagenome assembly WNGH01 (sample SAMN13153373, study PRJNA577476) | soil metagenome | isolation source: 115 cm soil or saprolite under Garry oak tree replicate 1 | place: USA:California | collected 2016-06-15
CAACCCACGCCCGTCCCGCCCATCCGCCCATCCGCCGGCCGCCCATCCGCCGGCCGCCCATCCGCCGGCCGCCCATCCGCCCGGCCGCCCATCCGCCCGGCCGCGTCCCCCGCCCCAAACCCCTCCGCCGCACAAACCCCACGTCTCCCCCCACTCCCAGCCCCAGGGCGACGCCAATCAACGTGGATCGCTACACCTGTCATAGCCGGTATAACGATCCACGTTGATGCGGTCCGGGTCAGTGGGCGCTGGAGGCGGCCCAGATGTTGACGCCGGCTTCCACGGCGTCGCGGTCGATCGCGACTAGCTCCTCGTCGGTGAAGTCGCTGCGCCCGGCCGCGGCGAGGTTCTCCTCGAGTTGCGCGACGCTGCTGGCGCCGATGACCACCGAGGTCACCCGCTGATCCCGCAGCGCCCAGGCCAGCGCGAGCTGGGCCAGGGACTGGCCCCGGGCCGCGGCGATCCCGGCTAGCGCGCGGACATGCGCCAAGGTCCGTTCGGAAATCTGGTCGGCCGACAGCGACCCGTTCAGCGTGGCCCGTGACCCGGCCGGCATCCCGCCCAGGTACTTGCCGGTCAGCACGCCCTGGGCCAGCGGCGAGAAGGCGATGCAGCCGATGCCCTCGCGGCCGAGCACGTCGAGCAGGCCGCCCTCGACCCACCGGTTCAGCATCGAGTACGACGGCTGGTGGATCAGCAGCGGCGTGCCCATCTGGCGCAGCAGCGCGATCGCGTCCAGAGTCCGCTCGGCCGAATAGGAGGAGATGCCGGCGTACAGGGCCTTGCCCGACTGGACCGCGGTGTGCAGCGCGCCCATCGTCTCCTCGAGCGGGGTGTCCGGGTCGAAGCGGTGGGAGTAGAAGATGTCGACATACTCCAGGCCCATCCGGCCCAGCGACTGGTCCAGGCTGGCCAGCAGGTATTTGCGCGAGCCGTGGTCGCCGTAGGGGCCCGGCCACATGTCATAGCCGGCCTTCGTGGAGATAACCAGCTCGTCGCGGTACGGGCGCAGGTCCTCCCGCATGATCCGGCCGAAGTTGATTTCGGCCGAGCCGTACGGAGGTCCGTAGTTATTGGCCAGGTCGAAGTGCGTGACGCCCAGGTCGAACGCCCGGCGCAGGATCGCGCGCTGATCGTCGACCGGCTTGCTGTCGCCGAAGTTCTGCCACAGCCCGAGTGACACCTCGGGCAGCATGATCCCGCTGCGCCCGCAGCGGCGGTAGGGAAGCCTACTATAACGGTCACCGGCAGCGACATAGGTCATGTCAGAAGTCTTTCACCGTCGGCCGGGCACGTATCGGCTGCCCCCGTGAAATCATGTTGCCGGCTGTATACGACGTGAGAGGGGACGGCGATGTACGACGCGATGCTGGCCGAGAGCATAACGATCACAGGCCACGACGGCGACGAGATCGAGGCGTACTCGGCCCGGACGCTCCAGGCCGGCCCGGTCGGCGGCGTGGTCGTCATCCACCACCTCCCCGGCTACGACCGGCAGACCGCGGAGTTCACCCGGGCGCTCGCGGCCGGCGGCCTCAATGCGGTGATGCCGAACCTCTACCATCGAGAGGCGCCGGGGGCCGCCCCGGACGACGCGATGGCGGCGGCGCGGGCGTCGGGCGCGATCCCCATTCCCGACGAGAGGATCGTGGGCGAGGTGGCGGGCGCCGCGGCCTACCTGCGCGGGCTGAGCAACTCCAACGGCAAGGTCGGCGTGATCGGCCACTGCTCGGGCGGCCGGCAGTCGTTCCTGGCCGCGGTCAGCCTGCCGCTCGACGCGGCCGTGGACTGCTACGGCGGCTTCGTCGTCGAGAGCCCGCCCGAGGGCCATCCGCTGCACGGCTGGCCGCCCCTGGTGGAGCGGGCTCCGAACCTGCCCTGCCCGCTTCTCGGCCTGTTCGGCGCCGAGGATCAGCACCCCTCGCCCGAGCACGTCGCTGAACTAGAAAACGCGCTCAAGGCTCACGGCAAGACCTATGAGTTCCACTCCTACGACGGCGCCGGGCACGCCTTCCTGCAGGTGGACCGGCCCAGCTACCGGCCCGAGGCCGCCGTGGACGCCTGGCAGCGCATCTGGGCCTTCTTCGGCCGTTACCTGTTATCGTCCGTGCTCTGAGAGGAGTCGCATATGTGCACTTACCTGACGGAGAAGGTCTCGATCAGCGGCAGCGGCAAGGGGCCGTCCGGATGGTTCCGGCTGACCGACGCCAGTGTGTACTTCGACCACCCGGTGCACGCGCAGGCCGAGCACACCCTCAACATCGACTTCCTCGACCCGGGCGCCGGCCCGTCGGCGCGGGTCGCGGTCGAGCTCACCGCGGAGTCGGCCCGGGCCCTGGCCAAGGCCATCCAGGCCACGCTGGACTCCGCGCCGCCCGGCCTGGTCAGCTAGGCGACAGCGGCGTCGGCGGCGCCGGTCATTCCGCCGTTGTCTCCCGCGGGGCCCTCGGCGGCTCGGCCGGGCCTGGGCTCGTGAGGTGGGCCTGAGCGGACTTGCGGAAGGCTGTCACCAGGCGGCTGTGGTCGTCGGCGCGGGTCGCCAGCACGACGTGGCCTGGTTCGACGCCTTCCAGGGGCACCGTGGTGAGGTCGGGGCGCAGGCTGATGCCGGCCGGGGCGATGGCTACCGCCTGGCCGCTGGCGATGAGCTCGTTCTTGTCCTCGAGGGCCTGGACCAGGGGACCGTCGGGTGCCTGGCTTCCGTCGGGTCGGGGATCGATGCGCCAGAAGACGTTCCAGGCCGGGTCGGGCATCCGGGGCAGGGGTTGGCCGGCGATGTCGTCAAGGGTGACGGATTCCTTGCCGGCCAGGCGGTGGTCCACGGGGACCACCAGCACCCGGGGTTCGTCGTGCAGGATCGTCACGTGCAGCTGGCCGGTCGGGAACGGCAGCCGGGCCACCACCGCGTCCACCCGGTGATCCAGCAGGGCCGCGCGGGGTTCGTTCCAGGCCAGGTGCAGGGTTCGCACGTCGGCGTCGGGGTGCCGGTGACGCAGGTCGCGCACCGCCGGGGTGATGATGAGGTTGGTGGTGTAGCCGATGGTGATGCGGCTGGGCTGGGCGGCGGCCCGGGTGCGCGCCGCGGTCTCGGCGGCTGTCCGCAGCAGCGCCTTGGCCCGGGGCAGGAAGACGTCTCCGGCCTCGGTGAGCCGGGTGCCTTGCGGGGTGCGGTCAAGCAGGCGGGCGCCCAGTTGCTGTTCGAGGCGGCGGATCTGCCGGCTCAGCGACGGCTGGGCGACGTGCAGGGCGGCGGCGGCGTGGCCGAAGTGCCGGTGATCGGCGACGACGGTGAAGTAGCGCACCAGCCGCAAATCGATATCCGCGGGCGGCGGCGGCGCGTCTGGCATGTCCCCATCGTACCCTCTGATGCTCGTAAACCGACCGGTTGTGAACTGCGGTGATAACTAAAACGTATCGCCCGGTGCGAAACAGGTCTTGGACACATCGCCGAGGCCATCGGCCGGCAACTGAAGCTGCCGGCCGTCAGCATCGCCGCCGAGGAAGCAGGCGGGCACTTCGGTTTCCTCTCCGCCTTCGTGTCGTCCGACAACCCGACGTCGAGCGCGCTGACCCAGGCCCGGCTGGGGTGGCAGCCGGAGGGGCCTGGACTGATCGCCGACATAGAAAAGGGTCATTACGTCGACGACTAGGGAGTAAGCCCGGAGTGCTCAGGAAAAGGAGACGCCTCGCCCCGCCTCGGGGGCGCCTCCGGAACCCCCGGGAATGTCAGTGCCTCGTGCGACTATGCATGTGGGTCCCCGCGGAGGGCGGCCCCGTGGGATGGAGGCGGAAGGGAATGCGGATCATCGTCGAGCGGGACGCGCTGGCTGAAGCGGTTGCCTGGGTCGCGCGCTCGCTGCCATCGCGGCCCGTGCTGCCCATCCTGTCCGGGCTCCTGCTCGAGGCGTCCCCGGGCAGCCTGACCCTCTCCTGCTTCGACTACGAGGTATCGGCCAGGATCCAGGTGGACGCGGAGGTGACGGAGGCGGGCACGGCGCTCGTGCCCGGGCGGCTGCTGGCCGAGATCACCAGGAGCCTGCCGCCGCTCCCGGTCGAGCTGGATCACGAGAAGGAAGACGTCACCGTGACCTGCGGCCCGGCGTCCATTCACCCTGGTCACCCTGCCGGTCAAGGAGTATCCGCGGCTGCCTGAGCTGCCCCGGCTGGCGGGCACCGTCGACGGCGGCGTGCTCGCCACGGCGATCGGCCAGGTGGCGCTCGCGGCCAGCCGCGATGACACCCTGCCGGTGATCACCGGAGTGAACCTCGAGATCGACGATGACACCATCAGGCTGGTGGCGACCGACAGGTACCGGCTCGCCATCAGGGAACTCGGCTGGAGTCCCGCTCGCCCCGGCTCCCGCAGCACGCTCCTGGTGCCGGCCAAGACCCTGTCCGATGCCGCGCGGATGATGGTGCCCGGCGTCAATGTCCGGGTCATGATGCGCGGTGAGCCTGGCGCCGGGAACGCCGACGCCACCGCAGGGGAATCGCTGCGCGCGGCCGACGCGATGATCGGATTCGAGTCGGGTGGGCGGCGGCTGACCACCCGGCTGATCGCGGGGGAGTACATCAAGTACATGTCCCGGTTCCCTGATGGTTTCGGCAGCCGCGGTGACATGCCCGCCATCCCGCTCGCCGAAGCGGTCAAGCGGGTAGCGCTGGTCGCGGAGCGGGGCAGCTCGGTGCGGCTGTCGTTCGGCCATGGCCAGGTCACGATCGAAGCGGGCACCGAGGGGCAGGCACGGGCGCGGGAGACGGTTGCCGCCGATTTCGACGGCGGGGAAACCACGATCGCGTTCAGCCCGCACTACCTGATGGACGGTCTCAGCGCGGCCCTGATCGCGGCCGCCGATGCAGCGGCCGCGGGGGCAGCGGCCGCGGGAGGAGCGGCCGCGGGAGCAGTGGCCGCCGGCTCATCGGGCGCCGGGGACAAGCCCCGGAGTTCCGGGAAATCGAAAACCCATGGGCCCGGGAAGGCAGATCAGGCCGGCCGGGGCCAGCATGCCGAGAACCAGAATGCCGAGAAGGGGACGTCCGTCCCCGACGAGGCGCGGATCCGCCTGCAGTTCACCAGCCCGACCAAGCCCGCCCTGATCACCGGCAGCGCCGGTAACGGCGACGAGTCCGCTCCGGACTACCGCTACCTGGTCGTCCCGCTGCGCGCCCTGGCCAGCGCCTGACCGGCTAGCCGTTTCCCGGCCGGGGGAACGGCGGGTACTGCCCGTCCAGGTAGGAATGCCGGGACATCCACGCCATGATCAGGATCCACGTCGCGAGCGCGAAGAGCAGCATCGCGAAGACGAGGTACCGGCCCGCGTCCGGGGCCGGGACCGGCAGCGCGGGCTCGGTCCGGGTGACCCTGGGCGGCCGGGGGAGATCGGCCATCAGGCCGTCGATCTGGCGCTGCGTCTTGGCGGTGAGGGCGGCGTCGATCCGCTCGGTCAGCTCGTCGAAGGTCAGCCGTCCCGCGACGAAGTGCTCACGCAGCTGGTCCATGGCCGCGTCGCGCTCGGCGTCGCCGATACGCAGGTCATAGTCGTACCGGGTCCGGCCGGGCACGTGCCATCCCGGTACCAGTTCTTCGCGCGGCTTCGCCGCGTCTGGATCCTCGTCTACCATTCCGGTTCGGACGTCATATCGCCTTGTCATCGGCTCCCATCATTCGCCAGGCAGGCTGCCTCACCCTTCAACGATAAGTCGAGCCGGCCCGGCGCGGAAGCCAGACGTAGCGAGAATCACCAGCGGCGACGTCCCCGGGGCCCCCTGGGACCCCGCGGCCCGGGGAAGCCGCGCCGCCTGCCGAGCCCGATCAGCCGCCTGACCAGCGCTAGCGCCGCGAGGAACAGCACGATCGCCAGCGGCCGGCCGCCGCCGCCAAGACCGCCGAAGAGGAAAACGCTGCCGAGGATGACGAAAAGCCACACCATCCCCATCATCGGCGCGAAGGCACCGCACAGCCCGCGCGGTCGCTGGCTCCCCTGACCGCCTTCCCAGCCGCTGCCCTGGTCCTGCCAAGGCCGGGTGGCCATCGGCCCCGGCCAGGCCTGTCCCGGCGCCTGTCCCGGCCACGCGGCGCCCCCGTACGGCATGCCCGCGCCCGGCCGCGCAGCCTGCGGGAGGTCGCGCATCACGGTGTTGAGGTCAGCCTTGGTCTTGGCCGCGAATGCCTGATCGAGGCGCTCGTTCAGTTCCTCGAGCGTCAGCCGTCCAACGGCGTAGTGTTCACGCAGCTGACCGGCCACTGCTTCACGCTCGGCGTCCCCGACGCGCACGTTGTATCCCGTAGCCATCGTGCCCTCCGTAGCAAGAACGGGGAATCCCTAAGTACCTAGCACGATATATCGCGAGACATCGGACGGCAAGCTGAGTTACCGCGTACGTATCAACGAAGCCCGAACGCCCTCTGTGTAGGTGCCGCTCCGACGTGGGGGCGGCCGCAGGGAGGGATCATGAGTCACCAGGTGCTCCAGCGGGAACGCGGCCGCGAGGGGACGGGTTCCGCCGCGATCGGGAGGATGGTCCCGCTGAAGCCGGGAGCGTCAGCGGGCGCCGCGGGCCCCGTTCCGGCAGCGCGTGGCCGCCTGGCGGGCGCGCAACTGGCGCCGTGCCGTGCTGACCTGGTTCGTCCTGTCCCTGATCGTCATGGCCGTCGCGGCCGAACCGGCTGCGGACTTCCCCAAGGCGCAGGCCCGTTCGGTGCCCGCCGTGCGGATGGTCCTGCGCGTGGCCGGCGGCCTGACCGTGGCCGGCGTTCCCGTGCTGCTCGTCGCCCTGCCCTGAGGCTTAAAGCTCGGCGGCGGCCAGCGCGTCTCCGACCGGGGTGCGGCGGTAGAGCACCGAGCGCCCGGACCTGGCCCTGGTTATCAGCCCGGCCGCACGCAGGACAGCCAGGTGGTCGCCGATGCCGCCGAGCGACTGGCCGAGCGCGGCGGCCAGCTGCGTGGTGCTGGCCGGATCCTCGAGCGCAAGCAGGATGGCGGCGCGCGAGGCGCCGAGCAGCCGGTGCAGGGCGGTCCCCGGCCCGGTCCGGCCGGGCTGTTCCCACAGCGCGGAGACCCCGCGGGCCGGGTAGATCAGGGCCGGCGGCCACGGCGGGTCGAGGGACAGCGCGAGCCGGGGCCAGACGAAAACCGAGGGGATGAACAGCAGGCCGCGCCCGCCGAGTTCGGCGTCCTCGTCGGCCGTCCAGCGGCTGAGCTCGATCCGGCCCTGGCGCCAGCTCACGTCGGCGTGCAGGTCGGTCAGCGCGGCAGCCCAGCCCTTCGAGGTGAGCTGCCCCGCTGGCCGACCGGCTGCCGCCCCGCCTGGTCATCGTGGCGGGCCTGCTGGCCCGCGCCGCGCCCGGGCTGCTGATCGGCCTGTGGCCGGCGCTGCCGGTGCCGGTGATGCTGGCCCTGGTCGCCGTCGCGGCGACGGCCGCGCCGGTGTTCACCGCGGCGCTCTCCGGCCTGCTTCCCGATGTGCTCGACGGGGATCGCTACGTCCTCGGCCGCTCGGTCCTCAACCTGGCCGGTTCGGGCACCCAGATCGCGGGGCTCGGCATCGGCGGCGCGGTCCTGGCCGCCGTGCCGGTGCGCTGGCTGCTGCTGGCCGCGGGCGGGGCGCTGGCGGGCGCGGCCGTCATCACCCGCCTGGGCCTGCGGCCCAGGGGCGCCCGCGCGGCCCGCGGTTCGCTGCCCGCGATCATACGGGGCACCGTGACCGGCAACATCGAGCTGTTCAGGGACCGGACCGTGCGCGGCCTGCTGCTCGCGCAGTGGCTGCCGGCCTGGTTCATCGCCGGGGCCGAGTCGCTGATCGTGCCGTACACCGGGTCGCTGGGGCGGCCGGCCAGCGCGGCCGGGCCGCTGCTGGCCGCGATGCCGGCCGGGATGCTGCTCGGGGAACTGCTCGTCGGACGGTTCTGCGGGCCCGGCACGCGCAGGCGGCTGGCGTTCCCGCTGGCCGCGGCCATGGGGGCACCTCTGCTCGCGCTGGCGTTCCGCCTGCCGCTGCCGCTGGCCGGCCTGGCCCTGCTGGCCTGCGGCACCGGTTTCGCCTACGAGCTCGGCATCCAGCAGGCCTTCCTCGACAGCCTGCCGGAGGGGCGGCGGGGTCAGGGTTTCGGCCTCAACTCAACCGGGACGATGGGCGGCCAGGGCCTGACCCCCACGGCCGCCGGCGCCCTGGCCGGGACGCTCGGCGCGGCCGCCGCGATGGCGATCGCCGGCGCGGCCACCATCCTCGCGGCGCTCGCCCTCCGCGGTCCCCTGACCGGCCGCGGCGGCCCCGTCACCGGTCGCGGCCCCCTCACCGGCCCAGGTACGCGCCGCCGTTGACGTGGATGACCTGGCCGGTGACGTGCCCGGCGGATGGTGACGCCAGGAACATCACCGCCGCCGCGACGTCCGCGGTGGTGCCCGGCCGCCCGTTATGCGTCTCCGCGATCAGCCGCTGCTTGCGCGCCTCGGTCAGCGTGTCCCTGAAGAACTCGCTGCCCAGCGTGAGGCCGGGGGAGACCACGTTGACGGTGATTCCGCGCGGCCCGAGCTCGCGGGCGACGTCCGCGCTCCACGCCTCCACGGCCGCCTTGGCCGCGCCGTAGGATCCCGCTCCGCGCCGGGCAGCGATTGAGCCGAAGAGATGACCCGCGCATCCGGCGCCAAACGCGGCGTCAGCGCGGCGGTGACCAGGACGGCGGACAGCAGGTTGGCGTCCAGGTTGGCCCGCCATTGCGCGGCCAGCCCGGCCAGGTCACCCTCGGCGACCGGGTCCCGGTCGAATACGGTGTTCCCGCCCGCGTTGTTGACCAGGACGTCGACCCGCTCGGGCAGCTGGCTGAGGGCGGCGGAGACCGCGGCCGGGTCGGCGGCGTCGAAGCACGCATAGCCTGCCGCCGCGGCGTGCCTGCCGGACCCGGCCGCCACGCAGCGTGAGCCGAATCGTCTTTGTCTACGTCTACGGTCGCGCGTCTGCACTGTAGAGCGGCGGATACGGCTCATAGACAAAAGACGTAGACAATCACTATGCGCGACCGGAGCCCTTTTTGTCCGTTTCGCGTTCTCGTGCATGTGCACGTGCATCGTGCATGAGCGTCCCCTTACGTGCAGACACGCGCGAGGCGTGCACGTGCACAAACCGAGATCGCATAGTTGCACGAGTAGCGTACGCTTGGCCACGTATGCATCCACGGTGTCGAGAGGGTTTGCGCGTCGTGTCCGGTCGCAATTCCGAGCTATCTACCGAATCGAAGGCGACGAGTTGCGACGGAAAGCAACCCCGCGCATGAGGGAGGGACAATGCCGGACTCCGACGACAAGGAGAAATCCGAACGTTCCAGCCATAGCCCGGTCCACAAATTGCTGAACGGCCTCACGACCGTTCAAAAGGTTCTTGTTGGCATAACGGGCGTAGTAATAGCAGCAGGCGCTCTTATCGCGGCTTCTTTGGGAATTGCGCATGAATTGACAGGACAGAGCCAAGGCGTCCCTTCCTCTCAGTCATCACTGACACCAAGGCATCCGTCGTTAACTTCGAGACCCACGCCCAGCGGCAGTTCACCTGCAGGGACGTCAACTAAAGGCCCGCAAACGCCAGACGGTACGGCAGAAATTGTGAAGGTCAACGATGCGACTGGCCGCGCTTGCACCGGATCGACGATTCGAGTATATGTTAACATTACTAGCCAGGCCTCGGGAAATAGCCAAATCTGGCTTATGGCAGTCGTGGCCGTCCCCGGAGGCGAGGTCTACATCGCCAAGGCCGAACTAAACAATGCGACCGGTCCCCAGTCTCCGAGTGTCGAGCTGATAAACTCTACAATAGGCTCCACGCGGAATCTCGTGATCGTCAGCGCTAATGATTCAGCAGAATTTTCCTGGCTGCGCCAGAATCGGCAAAATGACGGAAATAGTAATTGGGATATCAATCGTCGCAACTTGCACGGCACATCGCTAATTTCTAATCCATATACAGTAAAGCGCACATGCTGATCGGACGTGGCTGTCCGCATCGGAAACTCCAACCCTGTAATGAGCTTAAAGTGAACATGGCGCGGGCGCGATCGTCTATGTCTACGTCTACGGTCGCGCCTGCACGGTAGAGCGCCAGGCACGGAGTCGTAGACAAAGGACGTTGACAATTACGAGTGTGGTTGGCATCCGCGAGCTTGCGGGAATTCCGCATTCAGCGAGCTATATGGCTAAGTCACGTTCTGCGCCAGCGGGCCATATCACTCGTACCGTTGTGCCGCGGTCACGGGCGTAGGCGACTACATCGGCGGTACCGCCGTAAGCGCGCGCTGGCTGACCGTCCCACACGGCGTATAGTTCGTCAGCCTCGTCGACCATGAGCTTACTAGCGGCCATGTGGGACTCTGACGTGGACTGGGTAAACGGCAGCAGGTGAACGGATACTGCGCGGGCTAGCAGATCGTCATATTCGGCGTGCGCCTCGGCGGGCAATCCTGCCCGGTATTCTTCAGCCGGAATGATGACTTCGAGTTTCCCCCCGATATCAACTACGGCGCGTGCGAATATCTGGTCTGCCCCGTCCGCGAGGCAGGACAGGCCGGTCACATCTGCCGGGTGTCCTGAAAGCTTCTCGCGAACTGCCTGGTTGACCAGATTGGCCGTGCGGGCATTCAATCCGCGATGACCAGAGACGGCAATGCGGGGCATGGATCTCCTCACAGGAGAGTGGAGCGGAGTTTCTCATCGAAGCTCCGGACATGACTGGTGCCCGGACCCGCGTAATTACGGCGGAAACGTCTCGCCTTCTCGATCACGCGCTCAGATGAGTAGGCGATGCCGATCCCGAGCGCTTCGGAGGCAAGACGGAACGACTCGTCAATTCGCTCGCTATCGTTCTTCCGCATGCCATCCTGGCGGGCAGCCGTGGCCACTTCGAGCATGATGGTCGCGCGTTGCTTGGGTGCGGGCTGCGTCGCTGACAATGAGTCGGCGAAAGCGGCAAGAGCGTCGGTCGGCCGTTCCAGCCTGACGGCTACCAATGCATGGTAACCGGCCAGTTTCGGCTGATCGAAGGAGAACACCCAGGGCCAGGGCACCGGGGCAAGCTCCGATGTTCTCTCGACGGTCTTCCTAGCCTGGCTCAGCGCGTTATCGGCATCCGCGCCCTTGCCGATGGCGGCGAGACTGAGCGCTTCAATGGAATCCAGCCAGGCTTGCGGGGTGGAATGCGGTGCCTCGCCAATCTGCCGCCGTGCCTCAGCGATGAGTGCGAGACCGAGACCGGGATCATCTCCATCGATCTCGAATGCGGCGAGGCTGCCGAGCATGTAAGCCGCGAGCAGGCTTTGTTTCGCGAGACGCACCCGGTCAATCGCCAGCCGGTAGTACATGCGCGCGGTGCCGATATCGTGCATGTCGGCGTGCAGCCACGCGGCGAATCCGGCTGCCTCGCTCACCGCGGCGGCAATGTCCGTGGCGAATGGCGATTTGCGGGCACGGGAAAGCAGGTGATTGGCCATTTCCACATGGGCGGCGACGCCCCGCGCCAGGTCACGAGCCGGGGTAGTTGAATCGAGCCGGCGCTGAGCGCCGGTAATGGCAGTCAGGGTTGGCGCGGTCGTCTCGTCTACCTCTGACCGTGCGGGCAGAGGGATAAGCGCGAGCGCCATGGCTTTACCGAAATCACGGCGTTTCGTCGGATCATCACCTCCCGTGTCGCTGAACCTGAGCAGGTGAACAGGAACGCCAAGTTTGCGGGATATTTCCCGGATCTGGTCGACGGTCAGCGCCTGCTGGCCGCGCAGCACGTTCGACACCCAGCTCTGGGAGTAGCCCACCGCCGATGCAAGCTGCTTCTGCGTCCAGCCGTGCGCTCGTCTGACCTCCTCCAGCAGCGTCGCGAAGTCGCAACTTGCAAGGGCGGCAGCCACCACCGGGGTGGACCACAGCTCTGGCGGAAGGTGTCCTGTCACCTGGTCCATGAAACCTAGGGTACGCGCCGGCCTGGCAGCGTGGCTCTACCAGTATCAGTAATCGGCTGTTGCGTATCACTAATCAGTACTGGCGACTGGCCCTGGTCACCTGCATTATCGACCGTGCACGTGCCGTGCCTCACGAAGATAAATGAATTATATCCACCCAAGAGCATGATTGCAGCGGCAAGCGAATCAAAGGGACAGGATGTGAAAACGGCAAAGCACCCGGCGTATGCACTGACGACCTATGAACTGAAGGACCTTCGCACCACGCTAGAGCGCGCGATCAGGGAAACCTCTCCGGATGTCCCCGTCGCCGAATATCTGCGGAACGACCTTGCTGAGGTGATAGCCGAACAGGAGGAGCGTGCCCGTATCCGGAAGGTCAGCAGGCGGAATGACGATCAGGATCATTATTGCGTCCGGCAGCTCACGACCGCGGAGCTTGAACGCGTGAAACGTGAACTACAGGCAAATCTTGGGCTCATTACCGATGATTCCCCGGCCCGCGTGCCGATTCGGGCTCACATGCGGGCAATAGACGCCGAGCTTGCCGGGCGCGCTGACCGTCATCAGGCCAGCGGGGTATTGCCGTGACCATGGGAACGGAACCCATCTCGGCGGACCCGCTTACCGTGCTGAGCAACGAATACGGCGCGGAATGGCACGTGTGGCGTCCGGGCCGGTACGTTGCTGATCATCGCCGGCTTGACGTCACGCTCATTTCGGATTCCGTCCCCGGGCTTGCTGAAAGGCTGCGCGCGTTCGCCGCGCTCATCAAGGACCTGTCTTACGAATAGCTTACGGAATGCTGGTCGGCCTGAGGTATCTATGTAGGCTCTGCCCCGTGATGGATCGATCGCTGAGCGTGCCAGAACGCGCCAGGATCGCCGTAGGCGCGCGGACGGTGCCCGCCCCATGGTCGTGCGTGGGCCGCGCGCCGTCCCCGCGGCCCGCTCCCGCACCAGCGAATCAGTTGTCGTGGTCATGTCACCACGCCGCACCCGGCCGCCCCGCGTGCTCAGAGCCTGCGGATGCCGGTGTTGGCGCTACCCGGCTGAGGCTCAACGACAAAGATCATGATCCCGAACGGACCGGGCGCCTGCCCCGCCTTCTCCCCGCTGCCCCGGCCAGGCCTTGCCCCGCCTCGCCCCGGGCCAGCGTCGCAGCTAGCCGTAGCGGGCGCCGTACCGGCTCGCTAGAGTCGGCTGCTAAGCAGCGAAGGACGCGAGAGCGGAGGCCAGCATGACGAGTTCCCTGGTGAGCATCGGGTCCGGTGACCGCCACGTGCTGGCCGTGCACGGCTGGTTCGGTTCGGCCCGTGGCTGGGGCTCGCTGCCGGACTTCCTGGACCGCTCGACCTACACCTACGCCTTCATGGACCTGCGCGGTTACGGCGATCGCAAGCAGGTCGCCGGCGAGTTCACCATCGAGGAGGCCGCGGCCGACGCGATCGCCCTCGCCGACGAGCTCGGCTGGGACCGGTTCTCGGTGATCGGGCACTCGATGGGCGGGAAGGTGGCCCACCAGATGCTCCTGCAGGCCCCGGACCGGGTAGACCGGCTGATCGGCCTCAACCCGGTGCCCGCCAACGCGGTGCCCATGGACGAGCAGGGCTGGGAGCTGTTCTCCGGCGCGGCGGAGAACCCCGGAAACCGGGCGGCGATCATCGACTTCACCACCGGCAACAAGCTGACCACGACCTTCATCAACCACGTGGTCCGGCACTCGCTGGAGAACTCCACGGTCGAGGCGTTCGCCGCGTACCTGCAGGCCTGGGCCAAGTCTGACTTCTCAGGCAAGGTCCAGCCGGACACCAGAACCCCGGTCAAGGTGATCGTGGGCGTCAACGACCCGGCCCTGTCCGCCGACGTGATGGAGCAGACGTGGCTGGTCTTCTTCCCCGAGGCCGAGATGACCATCCTGCCCGACGCCGGGCATTACCCGATGTTCGAGTCGCCGGTCTCGCTCGCCACCTCCATCGAGGAGTTCCTGGGGCGCGATTGAGCACGACGGCTAGCCAGGCCCGGCCGGACACCGAGGTCGTCTTCGATCCCGCGACCTACGTGACCGGGGTGCCCTTCGACGCCCTGGCCCGGCTGCGCCGCGAGACCCCGGTGGCATGGGTGCCGGAGATCCCCGTCCTGGGCTGGCCGGAAGGCCCCGGGTTCTGGCTGGTGCTCAGGCACGCCGACGTCGAATCGGTGCTGAGGCGGCCGGAGCTGTTCTCCTCCGCGCTCGGCGCGACCCAGATCCGGGACCCGGCCACGCCGCAGGCGCTGAGTTACGTCCGGCGGATGATGCTCAACATGGACCCGCCGGAGCACTCCCGGCTGCGGCGGCTGCTCGGCCGGTCGTTCACGCCCCGGGCGGTCGCCCAGCTCGAGCAGCGCATCCGCGGTCACGCCCGGGCCATCTGCGACCGCGCGTTCGCCGACCCGCGCGGCGAATGCGACTTCGCCAAGGACGTGGCCGCCGACCTGCCGCTGCTCGCCCTGGCCGACGTGCTCGGCGTGCCCGAACAGGACCGCTGGCTGCTGTTCGACTGGTCCAACCGGGTGATCGGCTACCAGGACCCCGACTACGCCTCCTCGGCCGAGTTCGACCCGTCCGCCGGCACGGCCATGGCCCGCGAGGCGCTCGCCGAGCGGCCGTCCCCCGGCCCCGGCGAGCGGATGCCCGACCCGCGCACCCGGGAGGGGATGCCTGACCTGTACGCCTACGCCCACCTGCTGGCGGAGGAGAAGCGCCGGCGGCCGGGGGACGACGTGATGTCGATCCTGCTGGCCCAGTCGGACGAGGGCGGCGCCCGGGTCTCGGTGGCCGAGTTCGAGAACATGTTCTGGCTGTTCGCCGTGGCCGGCAACGAGACCCTGCGCAACGGCCTGCCCGGCGCGTGCATCGCGCTGCTCGAGCACCCGCGGGCCCAGGACGAGCTGCGCGCCGACCCGGCCCTGCTGCCCGTCGCCGCCGACGAGATGCTGCGCTGGTGGACGCCGGTGATGACGTTCCGCCGGACCGCCACCGCCGGCTGCGAGCTGGCCGGCCAGCCCATCGCAGCGGGAGACAAGGTGGTCGTCTCCTTCACCTCCGCCAACCGCGACGAAGCCGTCTTCGCCGGCCCGGACCGCTTCGATATCCGCCGCCGGCCCAACCCGCACCTGGCGTTCGGCCACGGCCCGCACTTCTGCCTGGGCGCCCACCTGGCCCGCACCCAGATGCGCGCCCTGTTCGCCGAGGTGCTGGCCCGCACCACCGCGCTTGCCGCCGCGGGTCCGCCGTCCTACCTGCGCTCCAACTTCCAGCGTGGCGTCAAGCGCCTCCCCGTCGCCTGGACCGCCTAGCGAACGGCCGCCAGGTCGAGTACCTGGCCGGGGGCCGCGAGCGAAAGCGCCCGGGAAAGGTTCCCCGCAGGCCAGCCGGCCAGCCTGGTCCCCGCGGAAATGTCAGAGGGGACCGCTAGATTGGACTGGGGCAGATTGGTCGATGGGAAGAAGCCTTGGTCACGTACGAAGCGAAGGACGGGACGGCGCGGCGGGCAGGTGAACGGCGGCGCGCGGAGCTCGGCAAGTTCCTGAAGGCGCGCCGGGCCCGGCTCAGCCCGGGCGAATTCGGCATGCCGCGAGGTTCCCGGCGCCGTACGCCGGGGCTGCGGCGTGAGGAAGTGGCGCTCCTGGCCGGCGTCGGCGTCACCTGGTACACCTGGCTGGAACAGGGCCGCGAGATCAACGCCAGCACCCAGGTGCTCGACGCGGTGGCCCGCACCCTGCGGCTGGACCGGGCGGAACGCGAACACCTGTACCGGCTGGCCGAGGCGACGCCGCTGCATATGGAGTCCGAGCGCAAGACCGTGCCCGATACCATCCGCGAGATCGTCCATTCGCTCGACCCGCTCCCCGCGTCCCTGATCAACAGCCGGTTCGACATCCTGCTGACCAATGCCGCTTCCGAGGAACTGTTCTGGGAGTGGCACTCGCTGCCGTGCGTCCACAAGAACACCCTGTGGTGCTGCGTCACCGAGCCGGCCGCCCGGGGCAACCTCGTCGAGTACGACGCGCACGTCCGCTACCTGGTGGCGCGGTTGCGCTCCGCCTACAGCATGCATATCGGCGACCCGGACTGGGAGGAGGACATCCGCCGGCTGGCCAGCCTGAGCCGCGAGTTCGCCGAGCTGTGGGCCCGGCACGAGGTGGCCGACGCCGAGCCGCGGACCCTCACCTACCTGCACGCGCAGGCCGGGACGCTGAGCCTGGCCGTCAGCGAGCTCGACGTGCCGGCCATGCCCGACGCGCGCATCGTCGTCTACACCCCGCGGGATGCGGACACCCGGGCCAGGATGCCGCTGACCCGCCGGATCGCGACCCCCGCCTCCGTAGCCGGATAGCGCCCCGGCGGGGTCAGTTGAGGAAGTAGCTGCTGCCGCCCGACCGGGGGTCGGTGACCATCGCGATGACCGTGACCGTGCCGGCGTTGGCGAAGGTCAGCCGCAGCATGATGTCCTTGCCGTCGTGCATGGCCCCGGCGCCCGTGATCAGCAGGTGGAAGGAGTCCGGGTTGAGCAGGGTCATCGAGTTCGCCGGGATCGGGATCTCCGGCACGGTACGCATGGTCAGGACGCCCGAGTGCCGTGCCACCGGAGCGCGCAGCTGCACCGTGCCGCCGACGCTGGTCTGCACCGAGATCAGCTTGTCGGCCCGGCCGTTGTTACGGATATCCAGGTACGCGACCGTGGTGCCCGGGGTCGTCGGCTGCGGCACGTACGCGCTGGCGACCACGATCGACGACGTGGCGTTGGCCGACGCGCACCCGGTCACCACCAGCGCCGCCAGCCAGGCGGCACCCGCGACCCGGAGGACCAGCGTCAGTCTGCGCACGCTCACAGGCTACAGTGCTGGCCCGGGGGGACGACCCCCCGGAACCCCCGCTCTTCCTCCCGGGGGGACCCATCCCCCCGGACCCCCCTTGGGAGGGACCCATCCCCCCAGACCCCCCTTGCGTCAGCCGCGGTCCAGGGCGGTGCCGAGCAGGCCGAGCGGCGGGGATCCGAGGTCCAGCATCGCCTTGTGGAAGCGCTGCAGCGTGAAGCCGGCGCCCCAGTCCTTCCTGGCCCGTGCCCTGAGCTTGAGGATCTCCAGCTTGCCCCAGGTGTACCGGCCGTAGGTCGGGTCGAAGGTGGCCCGCCGGGCTTCGGACAGCGCCGCGGACCCGGACAGGTGGGTATCCGCCTCGAACCGGCGGGCCGCGTCGTCGATCGTCATCCCGGCCGTGTGCACCCCGATGGCGCAGGCCAGCCTGGTCACCCGCACCAGTGCCTCGAGCCAGACGCCGACCGGTATCCGCGGGTCCCCGCCGCCGAACCCCTCTTCGACGCAGAGCTCCTCGCCGTAGTGCGCCCACCCCTCGACGAACGCGCTGGAGTGCAGGGTCCGCCTGACCTCCGACGTCACGTGCCGTAGCGCCCGGCCGTGGGAGAAGTGCCCCGGCGCCACCTCGTGCACGGCGATGCCGGGCAGGGTGGTGTGGCTGAACACCTCCAGCCACTCCTCCTGCTCATGTTCCGGCCAGGACTCCTCCGGCGGCGTGATGTGGAACCACGACGGGCCCTCCGGCTCGCCGGGCGC